>ENA-OQKY01000278-OQKY01000278.1-human-gut-metagenome-genome-assembly--contig:-NODE-278-length-59508-cov-8.044627_pt1 | contig 59508 bp, 58 predicted proteins | sample MGYA00242652_ERZ504805 | MGnify/ENA primary metagenome ERZ504805 (study PRJEB26092, sample SAMD00036400) | human gut metagenome | host: Homo sapiens | study: EMG produced TPA metagenomics assembly of... | reverse complement strand
CTTGTATTTTAACTCTGATTTTGGGTATTTCATATATAAAATCTGAATTTTTCTGTATTGAGGTAGAATTTACTTCTTCAAAATGGAATTTAATCTTACAAAGTGGAATTCACTTTTTCAATTCACCCTTGTCGTACATTTTTATTCGCCTTGTTCCGCATCCCGTTCTGCAAGCCAGCGCTTTTCTTTCTCCGTCAGCTCACATTTTTCAAACAGATCCGGACGGCGCTCCCTCGTTCTTAAGATCGACTGCTGCCGTCTCCATTTCTCAATATTCGCATGATGACCCGAAAGCAATACTTCCGGCACTTTTTTCCCATGCCATTCCTCGGGTCTCGAATACTGCGGATATTCCAGCAGATGATCCTGAAACGATTCAAATTCTGCCGACACATCGTTGTGAAGCACGCCCGGAACCAGTCTGGAGATCGTATCTACCATGACCATTGCCGGAAGTTCCCCGCCAGTCAGCACATAGTCTCCGATCGACACATAATCTGTCACGATCTCTTCCAGTACACGCTCGTCGATTCCCTCGTAATGTCCGCAAAGCAGGATCAGATCCTCTTCCTTTGCCAGTTCTTCCGCCATTTCCTGACTAAACGTATCCCCCTGCGGCGAAAGATATACGACACGCAGCTTCTTTTTTTCTGTTGCTTCTTCTATATTTTCCGCCTGTACTGCACTTACGGTCTGTTCCGCACTTTCCGCCTGCTCTAAGCCTTTCAGTTCCCCTGTGCACTCCGCCTGTGCTGCCCGCGCCAGTATCTGATCCTCCACTGCTTTATACGCCAGATAAACCGGCTCCGCCTGCATCAGCATACCTGCGCCGCCGCCGTAAGGATAATCGTCTACGCTCTGGTGCTTGTTAAACGCATAGTCTCTGATGTTGATCGCCTCAATGGACAGCAGTCCTCTTGCGGCTGCCCGTCCGATGATACTCGTATTAAGTCCGCTCATCACCATTTCCGGAAATAAAGTTAATATGTGGAAATTCATCATACGAGCCCCTCCAGTAAATGTACTTCCATCTGCATATTTTCAACATCCACATCCAAAATGCACTCGTGGATCGCCGGAATCAGCACCTCTCCGTATTTTTCAAACTCGACGACATATACTTCATTCGCTCCGGTTTCGATCACATCTTTCAACGTACCGTTTTCTCCGTCATCTGTCTTCACTTTCATTCCGATCAGATCTGCAATGTAGTATTCATCCTCATGAAGTTCCACAGCGTCTTCCCGGCTCACAAGAAGAGGTCTGCCTTTGTATCTTTCGATATCGTTGATGTTGTCAATCCCTTTAAATTTCAGGATCACAAACTGTTTGAAAAATTTGACATTCTGAACTTCCAGCGGAATCTGCTCTTTTCCCGCATCCAGAATCACATGCCTGAGCTCTTTAAAACGTCCCGCATCATCCGTTGTCGGAAATACTTTCACTTCTCCGCGAATCCCATGTGTAGAAGAAATCACTCCTACCTGAAAAAACTGCTCCATCTTTATCTCCTGTCTTCTCTGAAAAAGAAAAGGACAGTTACTCCGCACCGGGATAGCTGCCCTTTTTCTATTCTGTTATTACTGCATAATGTCAACAACGACTCTTTTATCTTCTTTTGCCGCAGCAGCTTTGACAACGGAACGGATCGCTTTTGCAATTCGTCCCTGCTTGCCGATCACTTTTCCCATGTCTCCGTCCGCAACGCGTACTTCGATCACAGTCGTTCTGCCGTCCTGGCGTTCCGTCACTGCAACACCGTCCGGATCGTCAACCAATGCTTTTGTAATTACTTCTACCAATTCTTTCATTTACGCGCACCTCCGCGAAACGATTATTTTTCGATTCCTGCTGCCTTGAAGATCTTTCCTACAACCTCTGTCGGCTGTGCTCCATTGTTGAGCCATTTCTTTGCTGCTTCTTCGTCTACTTTGAATACGCTCGGATCCTGGTTCGGATCATATGTTCCGATCTCTTCGATGAACTTTCCGTCTCTTGGGGATCTGGAATCTGCTACAACGATTCTATAAAAAGGAGCTTTCTTCTGTCCCATTCTTTTTAATCTGATTTTTACTGCCATGTTCTTTACCTCTTCTTTCTTAAAAATATTGTATTCTTTGTTATCTATGTGTTAAAAAGGAAGTTTAAATCTGCCTTTTTTACCACCTTTTCCGCCCATGAGTCCCGGAAGCTTCTTCATCATCTTCCGCATCTCATTGAACTGTTTCACCATCCGGTTGACTTCTGCAATGTCAACGCCCGCGCCTTTTGCGATCCGGTGTTTTCTTGAGGGATTCAAAAGATCCGGATTGCGCCGCTCCTCCGGAGTCATAGAGTAGATCATCGCCTCCATCTGCGCCATCTTCTTTTCATTTTCTTCCGAATCCAGATCCGGCATCTTTTTGCCGCCGATCCCCGGCATCATTCCCATAATACTGGAAAGTCCGCCCATCTTTTTCATCTGGCTCATACTCTCCAGATAATCTTCAAAGTCAAACTGTGCTTTTTTCAGCTTCTGCGTCATCTGTCTGGCTTTTTCTTCATCCAGTTCCGCTCCGGCTTTCTCGATCAACGTCAGCACGTCTCCCATTCCCAATATACGAGACGCCATTCGGTCCGGATAAAACTGCTCCAGATCCGAAAGTTTCTCTCCCATGCCGACATAAAGTATCGGACATCCGGTCACCGCCTTGATCGAAAGCGCCGCACCACCTCGCGTATCACCGTCTAACTTGGTCACGATCACGCCGTCAATGCCGATTTTTTCATTGAAGCTGGAAGCTACATTCACGGCATCCTGACCGGTCATCGCATCCACAACGAGAATCGTCTGATGGACATTTACCGCTTCTTTGATCTCCTGAAGCTCCGCCATCATATCTTCATCGATATGCAGACGCCCGGCCGTATCGAGAATCACGAGATTATTGTGATTCTTCGCCGCATGTTCCATCGCTGCTTTCGCAATATCCGCCGGCTTTGCCTTATCTCCCATGGAGAAAACTTCCACTCCCTGTTTTTCACCGTTGATCTGCAGCTGTTTGATCGCTGCCGGACGATATACGTCGCAGGCAACGAGAAGCGGTTTCTTGCCTTTCAGCTTGAACTTTCCTGCCAGCTTCGCTGTTGTGGTCGTCTTACCGGCTCCCTGCAGACCTGCCATCATGATCACCGTCGTCGCGCTTCCCGGCTGGAGTGTAATCTCTGTCGTCTCAGATCCCATCAGAGCTACCAGTTCTTCATTTACGATCTTGATCACCATCTGTCCCGGATTCAGACCGTTCATCACATCTTGTCCGACTGCCCGTTCCTGAACATTTTTAATAAAGTTCTTTACAACCTTGAAATTGACATCCGCTTCCAAAAGCGCCATCTTAACTTCTTTCAGTGCTGTCTTTACATCTTCTTCTGTGAGCCGTCCTTTACTGCGAAGATTTTTAAATACATTCTGCAGTTTTTCTGTTAAGCTGTCAAATGCCATTCTATAACTCCTCTATTATCAGACCGGAGATTTTCCTGATCTGCGCTATCATCTCTTCGGTATTCTGCTTTGTCTTTTCATACTGATCCAGTAGCGCTTCGATCTCATGGACATTTTCTTTGATCGAAAGAAAACGTCTTACAAGATGGAGCTTTTCTTCATACCCTTCCAGTATCTTCTGGCATCGCTTCACCAGATCATGAACGCCCTGTCTGCTGATCCCTGCATCCTGCGCGATCTCGCTTAGGGACAGATCTTCCAACACAAACTGCTCATAAATCTCTTTCTGGTGGCTGGTCAGCAGCTCGCCGTAGAAATCATACAGCAGTGCCTGTTCTAAAATCTCATTCACTTTCATCACCTCTGTTATATTACTAGAACAGCCGAGAGTTGTCAAGTGTTTTTTCTTGACACTTTGCAGTGTAAAGGGGAAGCTGTCGCTTTGACGAAGTACATAACTGCTATATAGAACCTGATTATTTTTCAAGAATCTGCGGATCAAGAAGAAAATCATAAATATTCACAGTCAAGATACCATAATCGTCATAATAGGGCTGTACAATATCTTTCGTAATAACAATCTTTTTAAAAGAATCATCAATCTTTCTGAACGGTCTAATCTCCTGAGTACGTTTTGCTTCATCCGGCAATGAATATGCTGACTGGATGTAATATCTGGAAGAGCCAAGATTACATACAAAATCAACTTCCAGTTGTTTTCGTTTTACCTTACCATCCGCATCTTTCCCTGTAATCGTAACAACACCAACATCCACACTATAACCACGCATACGCAATTCATTGTAAATTACATTCTCCATAGAATGAGTCTGTTCAAACTGACGAAAATTGATTCTGGCATTGCGGAGCCCGAGATCAGAAAAATAATATTTCTTTGGGGTTTCAATATATGCCTTTCCTTTGATGTCATATCTCTGTGCCGATTCGATCAAGAAAGAATCCTCAAAACAATCCAGATATTTTTTTATAGTCTTAGCAGTTATTTTAGACTTCTTTACAGTCTTAAACGTGTTCTTTAACTTTTCAGGATTGGTAAGAGAACCAATGGCAGAAGAAAGGATATTCAGCAAATCTTCCAGTTCTCCAATATTCTTGATACGGTTACGTTTAAAAATATCTCGAATATATATTTCGCTGAACAAATTCTGCAATGTCGCCGCCTTGTCTCCGGCATCTTCTCGAAGTACAACAAGCGGAATACCACCATAAAGCATATATTCTGACAACCCCATATACTTATCACCTTTGTATACAGACATAAATTCTGCAAAACTCAATGGATACATATGAATTTCGTCTCCACGTCCGGCAAACTCTGTCACAATATCTTTGGACAAAAATTTTGCATTGCTCCCTGTCACAAAAACATCCATATTATCATTACGGAGGTAACCGTTCAATACAGCTTCAAAGCAATCCATCAATTGTACTTCATCTAAAAGTAAATAGTACATACCATCAGCAGTAACCTTAGAATGAATATATGCCATGAATTTTTCCGGATCAACTCCACGTTTTTCCTTTTCAATCTGAATAAGACTTTCGCCAATCAAATATAGGTCATCTGCTGAGTCAAAAGCAAAACGAATAATATGGTCATCAGTAATACCGGATTCCAGCAAATGGTTATAGAAAATGTTATTCAACAAATAAGACTTTCCACACCTACGAATTCCGATGATCACCTTGATCAGCCCATTGTTTTTTCTTTTAATCAATTTATCCAAATAAAAATCTCTACAAATTTCCATATAGCAGCCTCCTCAGGAAAGATTTTTGCAATTTTATATACTTTTCAGTTCCATACTACCGTATCTCTCCCTACAATTCAATATGGGGACGTAATTTTAGGGAAGATTTTTGCAACTATTTATATTTTTCCGTTCCAAAATATGTTATATACTTCATTAGTAAGTATTAGCGTCGGTGTAAAGGGAAAGTCATCGCTTCCCCTCCATGAACCATTTCATATTCAATATCCCCCATCCGCCAACACCGTTGTTATATGGCACACAGCTTTCCCGCAGGCGAAGTTTCACTTCCACATTTGACATATCAGGATATTTGGAAAGTATGCAGGCTATCGCCCCGGATATGATCGGTGTTGCCATAGACGTGCCGCTCTTCTCTGCATACGGCTGTTTCCATTTATTTATATATGCTCCGTTACAGCTCGTGATGTACGTTCCCGGTGCAACTAAATCCGGCTTCACCACACAATTTTCCGTCGGACCTCTCCCGGAATAATCCCATCGCCTTTTTCCCACACCATTTCGCTCCGGCAGATCCACAGCTCCCACCGTGATCACTTTCCGGCTGCTTCCCGGCGCAGCCACCGTTCTTTCTTTTGGTCCGTAATTACCTGATGAAACTACAACTGTCACTCCCGCATCCCAAAGCGTTTCAACACTCTGTATCAGCCTTTCTTCCTCTTTTCTCTCCAATCCGGGATGTGTACCAACCGAAATATTTACAATATGGATATCCTGTGTTTGGCTCAATTTCAAAATCCAGTCGATCCCATTTACGACTGCATCCACATTTCCATTTCCGTCTTTATCTAATACCTTTGCGATCACCAGTTTCACATTTGGCGCCATTCCTGCATACCTGCCATCTGACATTTTCCCGCTGCCGCCCAAGATCCCTGCCACATGAGTCCCATGTCCGCTGTCATCATACACTTCCTCTCTGTGATCCACAAAATCTCTGAACGCCACTATCCTGCTGTCAAAATCCGGATGGAGGGAAATTCCCGTATCCAGAACAGCAGCCGTGATCCCCTGTCCCAGATATCCGTCTTTGATAATATCATCACAATAGTAGTTGATCGTCTCTTTCGCCGCGTTCATAATGAACTCCTTTTTAATTAGAATATGCATGAACAAGGCTTTGGAGAATATTTACAAACTTCAAAAAATCCTGCACACATCTGCATTCGGCACATATTATGAAGTGTAAACAATTTATTTGTCGGAGGATTTATTAATGAGTGAATTAAGTGCAACGAACTGTGGATGCGGATGCGAAAACGGCGGAATCTCCAACGGAAACAACTCTTGTCTGTGGATCATCCTGCTCCTTTGCTGCTGCGGTGGTTTTGGCGGCGGATGTAACGGCGGCGGATGCGGATGCGGCGACAATTTCGGCGGAAACAACTCCTGTCTGTGGATCATCCTGCTCCTTTGCTGCTGCGGTGGATGCGGATTCTGACTCTCCTCTCTCTAAAAACTCCCCGGTGCACATCCTGCATCGGGGAGTTTTTTCATTTCCGTATTTGCGGCAGATCCATTCACCTCTCATTTTTCAAAGAACTTTTCTGTCCCTCCTTACGTTGCATGCTTTGTTCTTCCAGTATTTCCTTTTCCCTAATCTTACGTTTCAGCATACAATCTTCATCTATCTCATACACTGCATTTCCGTCGATGATCAATTTTCGCTTCATGGTCCATACACTCCTGTTTTTCTTTTCTCTACTATAATATGTAGAGACTCTGTCCTTAGTCTTTCCTCATATTTCATTTCTACTCCACATATATATCGAATGTGGGATATGATTGCCAAGATCGGGAGTGTATTCATGGAAAAGAAACCAACAAAACCAATGACGCCATTTGACGAAGTGACGATACCATTTGAACTGACTCTTCTGAAACTTATTTTACCCTATACTTCTGCCGCCAAAGAACAAACTGTATGGATCCTCATAAAACTGATGGAATTAAAAAATACGATCCGCTTTTTTAAACATCCCGAACACCTCCAAACGACCTTAGGTCTCACCGCCCAATCTCTCCCGCAGTCGCCCACGGAAATACTGGATATTCTGACTCCCTATCTTTCACCGGAACAGACACAGACCATAGAACAATTTCAAAATGTAATGAACATGATGGAAATTGTACAAATGTTCCAAGCAGAAACCGCTTCCGATACCACCGGCTCAGCGTCGCCGGATCCGGAGAATCCCGGTTCAAATCCTTTCGGAACTTTCAATCCTGCCGATCTTATGATGAATATGCTCTCCGATGAACAAAAGGAAATGTTCCAAATGTATCAGAATCTGTTTTCCGACGCTTCCGATTCTTCGGAACAACCATCGGAAAACTCCGCAACCTGATCCTACACTATTTTCCATATATTTTCTAAATCATTAAAAAATTATAAAGAAAGGAATAAATATAAATATGAACGATTGGATTAACAGTCCACTTTTAAAAGATATTGATCCTGTCAAATTAGAACTGATCAAAATGGCTGCTTCACAGACTTCCGGGAAATCCGGAAAAGATCTTGCCCCAGTCATGCTTGCCCTGATCACCAGCGCAAATAAAAAAGGGATCCGCTTTACAGCCGAAGAAATCCAACTGATCCTGGAAATTCTAAAAGACGGAAAATCTGCGGAAGAACAGGCGCAGATCGAACGCACAATGAACATGGTAAAAAGCCTGCTCCTCAAAAAAGGCTAGCGTCGATGTACAAGGAAAAAACGCCTCAAACCGCGTAATTCCGGTGATTTTCAGCGTTATCCTCAATCAGCGTACGTCCTCAGTACGCTTCAATCGTCTGCCTTGAAAATCACCGAATTATCTGCGGTTGAGGTCGGTGAGCACGGGAGCTTACGCTCCCTTGTCCGCTGAAAGCCGCCTGAATTTATTTTCAGAATCCCTCTTCTTTTCGCTTTTTACGCATATCTCTCCGTTTCTTTGCTGCTTCCCATTCTGCTTTTTCTTCCTCGCTTTCCAAAAGCAGCTTCGGGACCGGACACGGTTTATCATTTTCATCCAACGCAACCATCGTAAAATATGCCCGGTTGATCGGTCTCCTCATTCCCTCCGTGTCTTCTATATAAGTATCTACGCGTACTTCCATGGATGTGGTTCCCACATAAGTTACTTTTCCGATGATCACGAGAAGATCCTGCTGATATGCCCCTCTGATAAAACGCAGGTTGTCCACCGAAGCCGTCGTACAATTACATCGGGTGTGCCGCATTGCAACAATTCCCGCCACCTCATCGATCCACTGCATCAAAATACCGCCAAACAAACGCCCTGCCGCATTCAAATGATTCGGTCTTACAATATGCACCGTTTCTACTCTCGATTCCCCGACTGTTCTCTCTTCTGTCATAATATCCTCCTCGTCTGTATTCTTCATTAAATTATAGACTTTTTTCCCTGCTTTCGCAACTTTCATATCGTACAAGTTTATCCGTTTTCTCCAGCCTGTCCCCCTCTGATCATCCAATCCACACCGCATCACACAAACACCCTATAAACGAATGATTCAGCCAAACGATCCAGCCTGCTTGCAAAGTCATTTCACATCGAGTAAAATAGCGTTATGCCAGAATGAACATGATAAACTATGAAAGAGGATTGCCTTATGCGAAATATAAAATTAACGCTTGAATACGATGGTTCCCGTTACAACGGTTTTATACAGCCTCCGAAAAAAGGAAATAAAACAACCGTCTCCGGCAAGATCACCGATGTCTTGTCACGGATGGAGTCTGCGGATACTGTTGCAAATACTGCCACAAATACTACTGCGGATACTGCCACAGATCTTCCCATAGATTTTCCCACAGATCTTTCCACCGGTTTTTCGGCTCTGTTTTGCGGAGAACGGACTGCCCCGGGCGTTCATGCACTGCAACAGACCGTAAATTTCAAAACGGATTCCGCATTATCCGTCGGAGAGATCCGGACTTACCTGAACCATTATCTCCCGCAGGATATTGTCGTATCTGAAGCAGTTGAGACTGCGGATCGTTTTCATGCAGAATTGAATGCCCGCTCTCGTACTTATGAATACCGCATCATCTGCTCGGCATTTCCGGACGTTTTTTTCCGAAAATATGCACATTTTCTATCGCAGCCTTTGGACATAGCCGCTATGGATCACGCTGCCGGACTGCTGACCGGAAAACACGATTTTGCAGCATTTTCTTCCGGAAAAACAAAAAAATCTACCGTACGTGAACTTTATTCCATTGATTTTGAGACCACAGACATTTCTACCGATAACGAACCTGACCGGGAAGAAATCCGGATTTACCTGAAAGCCAATGGATTTCTCCAGAAAATGCCGCTCTCACTGATCGGCACACTTTTGGATATCGGACTTGGCAAGCGTACCCCGGACTGCATCGAACAGATTTTTTCCGGACAAGAAGATCCGTCACATTCCGCAGTGGCTCACGCATTGTTTCTGAAAGAAATCGAATATAACAATTAAACTTCAATCCTGTATTAGGAGGTACATTATGGATATTTCTATGAAAATTTATTTCCTTGCTCTATACTTTTTTGTATACGGCTTTCTCGGCTGGTGTACGGAAGTTGCATTTGCCGGTTTCAAAGAACGTCACTTTGTAAACCGTGGCTTTTTAAATGGTCCGATCTGCCCGATCTACGGCGCCGGAGTGTCTCTTGTGATCCTGTTCCTTACCCCATTACAGGATCATTTACTTCTCCTTTACATAGCTTCTGTTCTTCTCGTTACTTTATTGGAGGGACTGACCGGATGGGCAATGGATAAGATCTTCCACAATAAATGGTGGGATTATTCCAATATGCCGTTTAACATCGGCGGATATGTCTGCCTCTTATTTTCTCTGATCTGGGGCGTTGCATGCGTTGCGATCATGGAATTTATCCATCCGCTGATCCATAAACTTCTGACATTTCTGCCACGCCCGCTCGGCATTGGATTGATCGTAATCTTTACCATCATTCTGTTTGCCGATCTTTATGTGACAGCTTCGGAAATTTTCAAATTTAACCGAAAACTGGAAGCTATGGAAAAGATCGCACAGGAACTGCACGAAATTTCCGATCAGATCGGTTCTGATATTTATGAAAAAACTGTTCTCGCCATGGAAACGGCTTCCGACATTAAGGAAAAACATCGCGAAACATTGGATGAACTTAAAGAAAGACAACAACAGGCATTGGATGAACTCAAAGAGAAGCAGCTGCAGGCATTGGATGAACTTAAGGAGAAAAATGAACTGCTTCAGGAACGTCGCGATGCTTTCAAAGAACATCTGGAAGATCTCCGGGAAACCGCCGGCGACTTTGCTGACAGGATCGACTTCCGTGAATTCACCGAAGATCTGCGCGACCGCTCAATGGAGCTCTCGGAAGATATGAAAACCCGTATTTCCGCACTTCGCCTGCATTATCAGGAATTGGAGCAGAAACCGGACAGAGTTGCCCGTCGTCTGCTGCGGGCATTCCCACGGCTGGAATCCCGGAACCATAAAGAACGGGTGGAGAAGTTGAAAGAGAAGATGTTGAAGAAATAACTTTAAATGATAAGCCGACAGCCAGCGATCACGATTCGCTGATTGTCGGCTCTTATTGCATATTTTTTTATTTTTTCTAAAAACTAGATACAATAATTCCCACAAGTATACAGATCATTCCTGCTATTTTTCTTTTTCCTATCGCCTCTTTCAAGCAAAAATAGCCAAGTACCGTTACATAAATGTAACTGCTGGATTCCAAAACCGGCCCCATCGACAATGGAACATACTTGTAAGCATATATTGTTAAAAGACTTGAACAGAAAAAGATCGCATAGGCAAAAACGACTTTCGGATTTAAATATTCTTTCAGTACACTTTCATGTTGATCTCTTGTGCTAATTTTTAATATAATTTGTGAAACAGATGATATAAAAACCGAAACCAAAAAAACAATCACATATTTAGCCATTCTTTTCCTCCGTATCTGTAACAACTAACACTATCCCAACTATGATAATAACAGCTCCAATGATTTTGTTCACCGTGATTTTTTCATGAAAGAAAAGCATCCCCCATAAAATCCCCCATACTACTGTGATCGCTTTATTTGCAAATGCCGTTACAAGTGGTAGTCTTTTTATAATCTGCTGCCAGCAAATCGCATAAATTCCCAAATTTAAAATAACTATCAAATAATAAATGCAAAATTTAATTGACAGAAAATTTTCCCCAGCCGCCAATTTGGAACAAATACCGAGAAGTGAATATATTAATAACAAAACATGTAATAATACTATGATTTTTAAATTATTTTTTTTCATTTTCTATTTTCTTTTCTCCTAAGGCTTTTATTTTTCTAATCAAATGATCAAGAAGATTATGAAATACTATTCCTCCTCCAAAGGCACAAAATACAAACACCACAAAACTCCATGGAAAAGATAGAGTCTCAATTTTCTCCAGAAAAGTTACCTGAACTAAATATATTTCTAAAGTACTTTCTGAAATCATGTTAATAGCACGTTTTACTACATTATATTTTATATTGAAAGTATTTATCTTTTGAGAATTTAAAATCATAAGTATCAAAAGTATCAATGTAAAAAGAAATATACTACTATGTATTAAAAATTGATATTTGTACATTTTTTTTAAAACTAAAATGCTTCCATAAATCCCCCCCCACATAAATGTAGCCACAAACAATAGAAAGATCAAAATTTTTTGATACTTTCTCATGGATTGTTTTACTTTCTCTTGATCCTGATATAATATTCCACCTAGTACAAAAATTCCAAAATAAAAATATACCTTAAATGGGGAAAATCCTTCTAGTTCCACACTAAAAACATTTGTGTTAAGGAAAAACAAATAATAGATAACATATCCTATAATATAAATTTGTAAACATCTTTTTGCCTTTTCCCCTGAATGAAATATAATATAAAAAATAGGGTAATATAATAATATTGCAAATACAAACCAATACTTATTTATATAAAAATGTATAATTTGACTTGCAGGTAAAGAAAATAAATACTCCCATTTTTCTATTACATTTGCACTTATTAATAAAATCAAAATTAACGCAGGAATTAATCTTACTATTCTTTTTTTTATCCACTTTCCAAAAGGTAATGCTATCCTTGCCAAACAATAACCTGATAAAGCAAAGAAAATAGCATTTCCAAAACTCCCACCAACAGCTAAAAAAGATATTGGATATATATTAGAACAATGACTATTTGTAATTAATATACAGGCTATTGCTTTTAAATAAATCACAAACTGTTCTTTTTGTCTTTTATTTACTTCCATTCTGATCTTCTCATTCTTTCTATTCTTTCAAGAATTTGATAGCGCTCATTTTTCCATAACTATTTTCAGCTTTAAAGCATCTCTCCAAAGAGTAACCTGATTTTTCTAAAGCTTTAACAGCTCTTTCCTCTTTAATTCTATCAACTACAATTAAATAAAAAGACTCTGGTAATTTAACTTCTTTTTGTGACAATTCTTCAGTTGTTATACTTCTTTCATTCAAATAAATGGCTTTCTCATTATTTTTGTCATAAGTTCTTCGTTTTAATGAAGGATCCCAATAGATTTTATAATTTCGATTTGCACTTCCTGCCAAATGTAATTCATAATCAATAATATCCAGCACATAAAATTGATCTTTTTTTGTTGGCTTTACTTTTCTCATAAGATCATCTACCAGACTATTATAATAAATAAATTCAAAATTGTAGGAATATAAATCCCCCATAACTTCGTTTCCTTCACCATAGTCGGTTCCCAAATTCATTCCTATTCGAGAATCCATTGGTAAAGCTAATTTGTGTAATACTCTCTTTCCAGTATCAATCGTATCCGAAAGTGCTAAAATTGTTGGATCGATTGTTACAAATGTCTGTATAAAAAAAAGCAAAAACATAATCGCTGCCATAATCTTCTGTTCTAATATCCTGCCAACCCTAGCGTTAATAATGTATAAGAATAAGAACACAAAATAAAGATTAAAAATTGCAGTATATCTTGGACAATCCGCATCACTATTATATAGGCATATCAATACAAAAACCGATATAAAACCAATATTTATTGAATATAATAAATCTCTATCACTCTTTACTATCCTTTGTTTTTTCTTTTTTATCAGATTTAAAGCAAATGTAAAAATCGCTCCCAACACCAATATCCATCTAAATCCTAATACAAAAGTTTGCAAAAATACATTTCCGACATGTACCCAATTACCTAATAGAAGCATTTGCTCTGAAACATAAGTACCATAAAAATTTTGAGCTGTCATATGGTGTCCAAAGAGAAACGTTGCCAAAAATAAAAGTGCTGGAAAAATCCATAAAATTACTTTATCCCACTGCCACCAATAAATAATTTTCTTCCACATATTCTTTGTCTCAAACTTATATATTTCAAATAACCCATAAGCTAACAAGACAAATACATAAAATACAAAACCAGTTATTTTAGTAAATGATAAAAGATATCCTGAAAAAGCTATAAGAAGATTATCTTTTTTATAAATTCCACATAATAACCAAACTGCAAAAAAAGCCAAATGCCAATCCATACATAAATATGTAAACATTCCAATTGCATATGGTGAAAAGATAAAAATTCCACACGCAATAGCCGCAATACAAGATGGTAGCTTTGGAAAAATTTTCCTAATCAGCCAATATAAGCACAAAACAGTAACAACAGAAATGATCAAATTAGATAAGTACATCCCCATCATTTTACCCGGCATCAAAAATTCAAAAGGTGCGATTAATAATGCCAAGCCCTGAGCCCACTTCCAGCACACAAAGGACGAAATGTATGTAATTAAATCAATACTAAACATTTCTATTCCTCTTTGTAAACTACCATAATAAAGACATGCATCATAAACCGGAACCAATTTAAATTGTACTATTTCAAAAAATACTGTTCCAAAAATCACAATCAATAAAGGAATTTTGTTTTTAATATTTTGAAAAGTAATTCTATAATTACTTAATTTTATAAAATGGATAATGCAAGATAAGAGAAAAATACAATTTACTATAAGTACAAAAATTATATTCCCTAAATTAAGTACCTCTCTCCCTTTCGCCCAAATAGCTGTATCAATAAAAAAGCTTACGCATCCAAAAACTACCAGAATACCCGTTTTGTATCTGTCATATAACTTTTTACTTTTTTCACGTCCCTTTTTCAGACAATATATCCCTATCCCCATCAACAAAATCATCAAAAAAGCTGGAAGTAAATAGTAATTAATATATTTTACAATATTTAAATAATTCTCCTTATCGCTATAACTTATTTGCGAATTTTTATCCAAACACCATTGCTTAAGTGTAACACCATATTGTTGTGCATACATATATTGACTGATTGCTGTATCAATATTCATTTTTGTCACTCTTGAATGAGTAAGAAATTCATTTATCTCTATCGAATAAGAAACAGTTCCTACTACATCTGCTGGATAAAGAGATTCCTGAATCGCATAGCATCCATGGATCTTTACATCTCCTCCATATGATACAATTCCCCATGCAGATTCTCCAGATAACTCTCCTGTATTCCAAGAACACGCAATCACATTATCAGCAAACGCCCCTGCAATTCCACTTACTACATTTCCTGAAATCTTCGCTTTATTATAGCAATTAAGAATAGCTGCATTATTCCCCACAGATTCAAGTGCAAAAGCACATGCAGTATCACCTTCAATTTTTCCACTTTCTATTCCCAAATTAGCAATTACTCCTGCTAAATTTCCAAATAATGCAGAATGTCCTTTTTTCGAGATAATATTTACATTTTTTAGTGTATGTCCACCTCCATCATAAACTCCAGAAAATTTATTATCTTCTCCTTCTCCTATTACTGTTTTCCATAAAGTATTTTTCATATCTATATCTTCTGTCTGATAAAAATATATACCCGAAAAATCTTTACCAGCATTTACATATTTTTTTAAATTTTCTAGTTCTTCTACGCTTGAAATTAAGTAAGGGGATTCTTTTGTACCTTTCCCACTAAAAGATATTGCATCTTCTGCATATGATACAAAAGATGTCATACAAATTATCATACACACAAAAATTATGATAAAAGGAAAGAACTTTTTATATTTTTTTAAATGCATTTAAAAATCTCCTTCTGTATCAATTGTGAAAAATCACTCTAACTCTATTTTTATTAACTTATTAAATGATTTTGCAGCCTGGATCATTTCATCACGATCCTCATATGTATACCAGATATACGCAATTCTTTCATTCATATAATCATTTAATCTCTCACCCGGTTTAATCATTTCGATTTTTTGGAAGATATGTTTTTCGATTGATGGATCAATTGAATACCCCTTTACAATCCCGTTACGTGTTGCCATAATACCATGATGTCCGCAATATTTTGCTTTTGGAACGCCACATTTCAGTCCAGAACAATCCATGCCTGTTTCTGCACGTACAGTTGCCTCTTCCCATGGGAAACCGGATTCCATACCTACAACCGTTAGGAATTGGTTTCCAAAACACCGTCTCATTGTTTCGATAATATACGGTTTTCCATTTTTCTTTATGTATTGTAACGCAAGAATTCCATCTGCCAAATTCAATTTTGTTGCTATTTTTTCTATAATTCCAAAAAGTTCATCTTTCAACTCATCAATATCATCTGCCGGAAGTATTTCTGTCTGGATCAAATATGGGTTGATCGGTGAATAACAATTACAGGAAGAATAAGCAACAATTTTCCTATCCACCAAAAATGTTACTATTGTATGCTGTGTTCCCTCAATATAAGGTTCAATTACAATATTCTTATCTCTTGATTTGAAAAATGCGTTGTCAACTGCTATTTTTGCTTCTTCCAAATTTTCCGCCTTTAGAATTCCTTTTCCACCTGTCAGATCATTTGCTTTAACAATAATCGGATATTCTACATTTTTTATGTGTTCTAATGCCAGATCTTTATCTCTAAAAGAATACGATCTCGGAGACGGTATATCATTCTTATAAGTAAATTCTTTAAATTTATCTTTATGATGAAGAGTTACTGCAGTTTCATAGGAATCATGCCCTGGCCATCCCATTTTTTCTGCAACATAACAAGCCGTTAAAACGCCAAAATCATTTGCGCAACTTACAATTCTGTCAATTTCTTTTTCTTTTACAATTTCAAGAATTTTTTCTTTATCTGAATAATCAGCACATATATATTCATCTGCATAGGAATGTCCTATTAAATCTGGCATATTTCCAGTTGTGATAACATAATACCCTAATTTTTTTGCTTCCTTTATCAATGTAATTTCACAAAAACTTCCATTTAAAATCAATAATCTTTTTTTCATTTATTTATCCTCTTTTTCTGAGATATTAATAGTTTCACGGATTGCATATTGCGGTGCATTATTAATACTTATATAAATTCTTCCAATATACTCTCCGAGAAGTCCTAAAAATAACATGATCATACCACAAAGGAACAATATAACCGCCATCATAGAACTGTATCCCACAAGAATTTCCGGATTAAGCAGCTTTCTAATTATAATGATCAATCCATACAAAAAACCCAATCCGGCACAGATACATCCTATAATAGAGGCGATGCGCAACGGTTTTTCCGAAAATGCCGTGAATCCGTTCATCCATAACCCAAATAGTTTTTTCAGATTATATCCCGATGAACCAGATTGACGTTCCTTATGATCAATTTCTACGTTTGCCATATTACGGGTCACACGTAGAATCAATCCGTGTACAAACGGATATGGGTTATCATATTTTATAACTTCATCCAATACATATCTTTTAAATACATAATAACTATTTAAATCGATATCTTTCGGTTTACCCACAAGATAAGACGACATTGCAAAGCTTATTTTTGTACCAATCTTTCTGAATAATGAATGCTTTTTTTTCGAATATTTTGCAGATACCAGATCATATCCCTCATCCAGCTTATCAATTAGTTTGAACATCTCACTCGGCGGATTCTGACCATCATCATCCAGACATACGATAATATCTCCTGTTACATGATTGAATCCTGCCATTAAAGCTGAGTGTTGACCAAAATTACGTGATAAATCAATTACTTTAATTTTTAAATTTTCCTGTGAAAGCTGTTTCAACACTTGATATGTATTATCTGGTGAACAATCATTGATGCAAATAATTTCATACTCAAATCTGGCATCTGATTCTACTGTCTTTATAATCTCATGTACCACTTGACTAATGGAGTCCGCTGAACGATAACAAGGAATTACAAATGATAATTTTCTCATACTGTCTTTTCTCCTATTTGCTTAAATACTCCGCCAATTCATGTATTGCAGACTCAATTGACACTTTTGGAACATATCCTGTATCCTGTTGGATTTTTTCTAAAGAAACATCCCAAACATAATCATCCATAGAATCCTCTGTTCCGGAAAACAGGATTTGTGAATCAGACTTAAGTGTTTCTACACAAATTTTTGCTAACTCGTAATTTGATAATAAATTATGACTTCCTAAGTTATATACACCTTGTGCGTTGCTGATCAGTGCTTTCTCAATTGCCTGTGAAATATCATCTACATGAATATATGTTTGTTTTCTTGTTCCCGCTCCAGATAAAACTAAGTTTTCATTCTTCAATGCTTTATTTACAAATACCGGAAAAATTGTTTTCATATTCATTCCAATTCCGACAGGAGCCGATATTCTAAAGCTTACCGTACGTACACCAAACTTCTTATATGCATAATTTGCTAATAATTCCTGTGTACGCTTTGTCACATGATAAACTGTTGGCGGATCGACCGAATGCTCTTCTGTGATAGGATGCTGAATAGGTTTTCCAATTACAGGAAGACTGGACAGTTGTACAAATGTTGCTATACTATTTGCTTCACACATTTCCAGAAGTTTCTGCGTTCCACTACAATTTGCAACAACAACTTGTACTGTATCCGGTTCATGACGCATATCAGCCGCCAAATGAACAACTGCATCCAAACCTTTTCCGCCCAATTGAGATAAAATCTCAATCGCCTTGGATGACGCCAAATCACAACATACATATTCATCGACTGGTGTTTTTGAATCTTTATTACGTCCAAGTCCAATTACATAATACTCTTTTTCTTTTAACCACTCAGCGACATGTGAACCAATAAATCCATTAGATCCTGTTACTAATACCTTTTTCATAATAAGTACACCCTTTCCATTTTATTCTTTCTAATTTCAAAGCTTAAAATACTCATAAATCGAATCCGTCACCATTTTCACCTGATCTTCATTCAATCCGTAATACAGTGGCAGCCTTAAAATACGCTCACTTTCTTTTGTTGTGTATTTATCCTCTCCATGAAATACCCCGAGTCTTTTTCCAGCAGGAGAACTATGTAGCGGAATATAATGGAATACACCATTGATCTGTTTTCCCTTTAAGAAGAAAATCAAATCCGAACGTTCCTCTAAATCTTTCGTCTTAATATAGAACATATGAGCATTATGTACGCATCCCTCCGGAATAACAGGAAGCTCAATCCGCCCCTCATCTGCCAAAGGTTTTAATTGTTCATAATACAAGTTCCAGCTCCGCATTCGATCATCGTATATTTTTTGTGCATCTTCTAACTGCGCCCACAAATAAGCTGCATTCAATTCACTTGGAAGATAAGAAGATCCGGCATCCATCCATGTGTACTTATCAATCTCACCACGGAAAAACTGACTTCTGTTCGTTCCTTTTTCACGGACAATTTCTGCCCGAAGAACATTTTCTTTATCTTTGATCAGTAAGGCGCCGCCCTCTCCCATGCTGAGATTCTTCGTCTCATGGAAACTGTAACAGCCATAATCACCAATCGTGCCAAGCGGACGCCCTTTATAGGTCGCCATCACGCCCTGCGCAGCATCTTCGATCACATACAGATTATGACGTTTTGCAATATCACAAATTGTATCCATCTCACAGGAAATACCCGCATAATGTACTGGAACGATTGCTCTGGTTTTCTCTGTGATCGCATCTTCAATCAGGGTTTCATCTATATTCATCGTATCCGGACGGATGTCAACAAAAACCGCCTTTGCCCCACGAAGCACAAATGCATCAGCTGTGGATACAAATGTATATGACGGCATGATCACTTCATCTCCCGGTTTTATATCTGCCAGAATTGCTGCTAATTCTGTCGCATGAGTACATGATGTCGTCAAAAGAACTCTCTCACTTCCTGTCTGTTCTTCCAACCACTTGGAACACCGTTTCGTAAATGCTCCGTCTCCGCATATCTTTTTAGAACGGATTGCCTCCTCTAGATAAATCAACTCTTTTCCTGCTACCGGTGGTACATTAAAATTAATCATTTCAATTTCTCCCTTTCCTCATCTGCATTTTATTTCTAACTATTTTTCATAAAATTTCCAAATAGTATATCCATCCACTTCTTTGTACACTTCGGCGCGAGCTTCCGGGTAATAATGTTCCCTTAAATAATTAAGCTTCACCTCTGATGCATAATTATCAACAAGATATATATTTTCCTTCACAAGTGACTGAAGTGGATTTTCTATGTTTTTTTCTTTCAAATTTTGGACAATATCCGGAAAGTTTATCGTAACCCCTCCCATATATCCAAAATTGTCATGATATCCCACAGGAAGCGCTTTCCATGGGGACCACTCAAAATAAAGCGTCTGTATCGTTGTCGTAAAATCTAAAAAATAATAATTTTCCTGATGATTCTCTATTTCACCCAAAAGTCCGTTTTGGGGTCGTCCTTTATTTACTACTTTCCGATATTTTGCTGCATCATAATTCCCGGAATCATAAAATGTATCATCTATATATGCGATCCGCTCCTCAGATGTCACTTCCCGATAGCTTTGATCCGGAATATAAAGGACAATATGAGCAGCTATGCAAAGCCCGGACAAGATCATACATAACCGCATACCAATTTGTTCTTCTGCAAAAAGAGGTTTTGTTTTCTCTCTTGAATCCCAAAAATAAAGTCCACACAAAAATATTCCTAAAAATATGGAATACTCCACCCGGTATACATACCGTTCCGCAAAACAAAAATATACAAACAATCCAATGCCTATGCCAATACTTCCCAGAGTCATCCAACATTTTCTGTTGTTGAAAAAAATCCCAAGTATCAGAAGTAATGCACATGCAAAAAACACGGGCATTCCCGGATAATTCCGTTCCCGTAGCCGTTCCATGATCACATCAAATGTCATATCTTGTTGTTCTTGATAAGTAGAAATCGCATCTGCTGTCTGTTGTAATTTCTCAATGGTAAAGAAGTCATTGTCTGCAAGCGTCCAATTGCGCATCATGTAATAGTCATTCTCGGATATTCCTACGCTCTTCAAATCCTCCGCATATGCTTCATATCCATAATTACTCGCATCCACAACATCTGCGCGAGCACTGTTATATGCGGTAAAAAATCCATATGCCTCATCATTGTTATAGGTATACCAATCGATCCATTTACATCCATATGCTGCTCCGATCACCAAACAACCGGACAATACGATCGTAAGGAGTGGATATTTCCATCCTTTTGCCAAACTATCTTTTCTGACATACAACTTCCAAAATTCATATCCTAAGATAAAGAGAATAAATCCCCCTGCAAGATAGATCGTCGAAAATCGAACCATCGTTCCTATGAGACAAAGAAGTCCTCCAAATATCATTTTCCAGATACTCTTTTTTTCAAACAATGCCCATAAAAACAGCATTGCCCCAGCCATAACTGCAAACATGGCGGTCTTTGTAAACTGCACAAGAATATATGCATCATTTGAAAAAAACAAAATCAGTAAAACAGAAAGCATAAGCGCCTTTTCTTTTTCCAATTTTTCAAACAATACATATGTCACTGTTGTCGATGATACAAAAATCAGAAAAACCTCTGCCACGAAATACCAACTGATTTGAGGGAAAAGATAATATAAAGGAAGCAGCAAATATCCAATGATCACATTTACAAAAATCATTTGAGGGTTCGGTGCATCACCGTATGCTCCGGACATAATCGAAGCCATAATAAAATCATCCGATACCTCATACTTCATATCACAGAAAAAAACAATCAACAGGAAGAAGATAAGATTTATCCCAACAGCTAAAAACATAGGGGAAGATAAAATCTTTTTTACCTTATTCTCTTTTTGTGAAATTGATAAACTCTCCTCTTTCAATATGCATATTCCCTTTCCGTTTATATAAATTCAAGCATGTGTTTTTATTCCTCAAGTTGGAAACTTAAGGATTTCCCCTCCTTTCCTCTCGCTTCGCACAACAAAAAGCAGGGAAAAACACCAATTTATATTTTTTGGTATTTCTCCCTGCTTTACAGTTCTGTTCACAGTGTCAGTATACATTGACACTGTGGTCCTTTATTCACTTTTTCTTTATTTCCTTACTTCTCCGTCAACCGTCCATACAGCTTCGTCACTTTATGAATTTTTCTTACCAGCGCTTCATCCAACTGCCCTTTTTTCATCCTCCAAACCCAATTTCCGCCAAGAGTAGATGGCGTGTTGATCCGCGCTTCCGCTCCCAGACAGAGATAATCCTGCAATGGAATGATGCAAAGATCCGCTACGCTTCCCATTGCCATTGCAATGAAATCCCATGCCAGCTGATCCTCATCCAGAGCCGACTTGCAAAGATATTCTTTTGCAAAATCACGGCATTCCTTAGAAACGGTATGATACCAGTCTCTTGTCGTCGTATTATCATGTGTTCCCGTATAAACGACGCAGTTCTGCGTATAAGTATGCGGCAGATAGTTCGCAGCCTCCCGGGAATCAAACGCAAACTGTACCACTTTCATCCCCGGAAAACCGGTGTCTGAAAGCAGGTTCAACACTGTATCCGTCAAAAAGCCTAAATCTTCCGCAATGATATCCAGATGCCCCAATTTTTCCTCCACCGTGCGGAAAAATTCGATTCCCGGTCCCGGCATCCACGTTCCATTGACCGCAGTTTTTTCTCCATACGGAATCGCATAATATTCGTCGAACCCCCGAAAATGGTCAATACGCACGGCGTCGTATAATTGGAAACTATAAGCGATCCGCTTCATCCACCAGTCGTATCCTGTTTTCTTATGGTATTCCCAACGATAAAGCGGGTTTCCCCACAACTGCCCTGTTGCGGAAAATCCATCCGGCGGGCATCCTGCCACGCCTGTCGGCAGATTATTTTCATCAAATTGGAACAATTCCGGATTCGCCCATGTATCCGCGCTGTCAAACGCAACATAGATCGGAATATCTCCGATGATCCGGATTCCATGTTCATTGGCATATCGGTGCAGCTTTTTCCACTGCTTGTCAAATTCATATTGTTGAAAACGGTAGAAACGGATTTCCTCCGCTAATTCAAGCCGTGCACATTTTAATGCCTGTTCTTCGCGGTCCCGCAATTCTTTTGGCCACTCGATCCAACTGATCCCGCCCAGACTGTCTTTGATCGCCATATAGAGACAATAGTCTTCCAGCCAGTCCCGATTTGTCCTGACAAAGTTTTCGTAATCTTTTTCCTGTTTTTCTTTACTTTTTTCAAACCGCACAAATGCTTTTTTCAGCACATGAAACCGCTGTTTGTACAGTTTTTCATAATCAATCTCCTCTTTTTTTTCTCCGAAATCTGCCTGCGTACATTCTGTCTCCGTTAAGAGCCCCTCCTCAGCCAGCATTTCCAGATCGATAAAATATGGATTTCCCGCAAATGTTGAAAATGACTGATAGGGTGAATCCCCATATCCGGTCGGTCCAAGCGGTAAAATCTGCCATCTGCTCTGTCCTGCTTTTTCAAGCTGATCGACAAATTCATACGCTTCTTTTGAAAAACACCCGATTCCAAACCTGGACGGCAATGAAAATATCGGCAAAAGCACTCCGCTCTCTCTCATAACTTCCACTCCTTTGTTTTCTTTTTTGCTTTTCTAAATACCTGACTTCTCTAAATGCCAAATATCACGGTTATATTCTTCAATCGTACGATCCGATGAAAAATATCCGGCTTTCGCAATATTGATCAGCATCTTCTTCGCCCACGCCTTTTGATCTGTCCAGTCTGCAAATGCCTCTTCTTTTGCTTTTGTGTAGGCTTTCAGATCCAAAAGTGTCATAAACCAGTCTTTATTCAGCAATTCTGCCTGCAGACGCTTCAGATTTTCTTCCTGACCGACTGCGAGCATTTTCTCACTCGTAATAAAATCAACCGCCGCTTTGATTCTTTCATCTGCTTCATAAAATTCCTTTGATTTATAATCAGCATTTTCATAATGTGCGATCACTTCATCGCTGGACGCACCGAATACATAAATGTTCTCATCTCCGACAAGTTCATGGATTTCCACATTTGCACCGTCTTCCGTCCCGAGCGTTACTGCGCCGTTCAGCATGAATTTCATATTTCCTGTTCCGCTTGCTTCTTTCGATGCAAGAGAAATCTGTTCGGAAATGTCACACGCCGGGATCAGTTTCTCCGCTTTTGTCACATTATAATTTTCTATCATTACAACTTTCAGGTACGGACTTACTTCCGGATCGTTGTTTACGATTTCCTGCAGGCAGAGAATCAGATGTATGATATCTTTTGCGATCACATATGCCGGAGCAGCTTTCGCTCCGAAAAGAACCGTGATCGGCGTTTTCGGAATTTTTCCCGCTTTGATATCCAAATATTTTCCGATCACATACAGGGCGTTCATCTGCTGTCTCTTATATTCATGCAGACGTTTGATCTGTATATCAAAAATGGAATCCGGATCCACATCAATCTGTTCCGTCTCTTTTAAATAAGTACATAATGCCCGTTTATTTTCTTTCTTGATTTCCAGTATCTGCTCCAATACCTTTTCATTGTCCGCATAGTCAAGCAATTTTTCCAATTCCGAAGCGTCCGTCCTGTATCCTTTTCCGATCACATTGTCCAAAAGAGCCGCAAGCTTTGGATTGCAGTGCAGAAGCCATCTGCGGAATGTGATCCCATTTGTCTTATTATTGAATTTTTCCGGATAAATCTTATAAAAATGATTCAGCTCGTTTTCCTTCAGTATCTCCGTATGCAGAGAGGCAACACCGTTGACGCTGAATCCGTAGTGGATATCGATATGCGCCATGTGCACGACATCGTTCCGGTCGATGATCGCCACACGCTCATCCTCATATTTTCTGCGGACTTTATCATCCAGTATTTCGATGATCGGCATTAGCTGTGGAACTACTTTCTTTAAATAAGAAACCGGCCATTTTTCCAACGCTTCCGCGAGGATCGTATGATTGGTATAAGCGCAGGTTTTCGATACGACGTCGATCGCCTCGTCCATCTCCAATCCACGCTCCGTCAGAAGACGGATCAGTTCCGGGATCACCATCGTCGGATGCGTATCATTGATCTGGATCACGGCATAGTCCGGAAGATCATACAACGTACATCCTTTTGCCACACATTCATCCAAGATCAGCTGCGCCGCATTGCTTACCATAAAATACTGCTGATAAATACGCAGCAGACGACCGTTCTCATCACTGTCATCCGGATATAAGAACAACGTCAGATTTTTCCGGATTTCTTCTTTATCAAATGTGATCCCCTCTTCTACAATTTCCTCATCCACCGTTTCCACATCAAACAGATGCAGTTTATTCGTACGGTTTCGGTATCCGGTCACCTCGATCTCATACATTCTGGATTTAAGCGTCATACCGCGAAAAGAAACCGGATACGACACATCCGTCCTGACAAGCCAGCTCTCCGGCTCGATCCACGGATTCGGCTCTTCTTTCTGCAAATGCTCTTCAAATTTCTGACGGAATAGTCCCAGATGATAATTCAGACCGATCCCCGCTCCGCAAAGTCCCAGTGTCGCCATGGAATCCAAAAAACATGCCGCAAGTCTTCCGAGCCCGCCGTTTCCAAGCGACGGCTCCGGTTCGATCTCCTCGATCCGGCTCAGTTCTTTTCCGTTTTCAGCCAATACCTTACGCGTCTCTTCATAAAGACCGAGATTGATCAGGTTGTTGGATAATAATTTTCCGATCAAAAACTCTGCCGAAATATAATAAACCTTTTTCTTTGTCTCTTTCATCTCTTTTTCTTTTGCAAGCCCCTGCACGATTTCAAGCAGCGCCACATAGATTTCTTCATCGCCTGACTGCGCGATCTCTTTTCCAAGTTTTTCCCGAAGCATTTCTTCCATTTTCATATTTTCAAAACTCCTCTTTCCATTCTGATCAAATCCATTCTTATTAAATTGTATTTTAATACACCTCTTGAGAATTTTCTTGCAGCATGATATTCTTTTATTGCACGATCCTATCATTTTTGTCTGTTTTTTAGAAAGGGGGATTTTCATGGACAATCTGGAATATCAACGATATCACGAAACAAAAAACCACACATCCGCTGAGTTCCCATACAATACTTATCTTTGTTCCATTCCACGGGATTTCACCGAAGTTCCGCTTCACTGGCACGATGAAATGGAACTTGTCGTGATCCACAAGGGACGCGGTCGCGTTTCTGTCAACTTTCAGACCGAAACTGTTTTTGCCGGTGATATTGTCATGATCCTCCCCGGACAGCTCCACAGTATTTCCGGTCTGGATACTTATACCATGGAGTACGAAAATATTCTTTTTCTCCCCTCCATGCTGATTTCGGGAGCACCGGATCTGTGTGCCGAAAACTATATTCTTCCTCTGACAAAAGCAGAACTTTCCACAGATACGTTTCTGACGCCGGCACGCTCCTACTATCCGGAAATTTCTTCCTGTATCCATGAAATAGACCGTCTTTGCTCTGCCAGACCGACCGGTTATCAGCTTGCTGTCAAAGGATGGCTGTTTCAATTTCTTTTTCATCTTGTCTGTCATCAGAAAGAACAGACTTCTTTTACCAGATCGCAGACAAAACATCTTGAAAAAATGAAACGCATCCTCTCTTATATAGAAGCGCATTTTTCCGAGCCGATCTCCGTGGAAAAAGTCGCAGAGCTGACTTATTACAGTAAATCGCATTTTATGAAATTTTTCAAAACCTATACAGGGAAAGGATTTACCGAATATCTGAACGATTACCGGCTCGCCCGCGCAGCAGAAATGCTTCGTGCCGCCGACCTTTCCCTGCTGGAAGTTGCCGCCCGGTCCGGATTCGAGAATCTTTCTTATTTTAACCGCATGTTCAAACGGAAATACGGCATTTCCCCGGGAAAATACCGGGATATCAAATCACCGTAAGTGCCAAAAGGCACATTCCGGGATTGTAAGCAGTCGCCAAGGTCTCGGGCAAGCCCGGACTTTGGCTCGTCGCCTATACAAATAAAAACAACGAATGAGATCTGCCCTCCTATACCGATGCAGATCCATCCGCTGTTTTTATTTTCGTGTCTGATTCTCATAAATCGCCATGTCCGGTATAATACAATTCGATCGGGTCGATCGGATCCACCGGATTTTCCAGATCCATTTTCGCATTGCGACCATGCCGCCTCAGCAGTTCTCCTCCTTTATTATAGAGCCAGAAAGAATAGACGAGGATCTTGTTCACTTTTCCCATCCGTTCTTTCGTCGTCTTGTCGTAATAAGTTCCGCCGGTCTCAAACACCGTTTTCTTATGGATCATAGAAATAAGTTCGGTCTCACAGGTTACCGGTTCCGGCAGGATCGTATATGCTTTTCCGACGCAATTCGTCTTATGCGAATCACTGCCTCCCACCGTCACTTTCCCATACTTCTTTGCGAGCCGCAGTGCTTTTTCATTAGCCAACGCAGGCTCACAGCAGTTATATGCCTCCACAAAATCAAACCGTTTGATCAATTCCGGAGACTTATAAAACCTCTTTGTATTGGCAAAACTCTGGTATTTCTCCCCGTAAGGATGCGCCGGTCCGATCACACCGCCGTTCCGGTGCACAAGATCGATCAACACCGACGCGCGCATTCCCCGCAGCTCCAAAAGCCGCATCTTCACTCCCTCCGGCATGATCACAAGCATATGCCCCGCATCTCTTGTATCGTACTCGATTCCTTTCAGAACGACAAAATCCGTATGCCGCTTCCCTTTGATATGATCTTTCCAATACCGATACCCATTATAAGTATTGTGATCAGTGATCACCATTCCCTGAAAACCTTTTTTCTTCAAAAGGGTAATGTACTCATCCACGCTGACCCTGCTGTCGATCGACCCTTCCTTTACATGGCAATGCATATCTATCTTCATATGCAGGCTCCTTTCCGCTCCAAGCATTTCTTCGTTTACAGACACGCCGTCACTCTTCGTTTGATTCTTGTTCCAGCGTTTCCATCATTGCTCTTGCTTTTTCCACTTCATTCTCGGTGGAATACTTCTGTCGAATCTCCTCCGCTTTCTTTAAATGTATTCTTTTCCTTTTTCTTGATTCCAATAAAAACTGTACAACAATTCCAAGCACTGCAAATACGGCAGTCAGCGCCGGAATCATCCATGCAGCCTCAAGTGAAGCAAAAAATGAAACCACATCCGCCAGTACAATCGCACCATACAGTCCGGTCATCACCATCGTCACCGGCGCCACAAACCGAACGGCTATCACACCGATCAGAAGTCCGACTGCGCCGCAAAGCACCGCATATAGGAAATTCTCCGGTCGGACGATCGTCAGACTAATCGAAATTCCTGCTGCCCACACGACGAGAAATACACCGACATGATAAAGCCACGCCGACAACACCGCCAGCAGGATACCGACCACACCGCCGATCACCAGACTGACTGTCATCGTAAGGTTCAATACCATCGCCGCGCCGCATCCCAGCACAAATCCCATAAAAAATCCGAGCAGTGCCGCCCATAGCCGCACCAGTTTCAATCCAAAAAAGCACCACAAAAATCCGATCACTCCCATCAAAAGAAAAAGGAATGTTACGGTGTCATTGCCTTGTGCAAGCCGTGTCTGTAATCGCTCCGCCTGATCCATGATCTGATCCGCTTCTAATAAAAACTCCATAATGATTTACCTGTTCCCTCTTTTGAATTTGTCCGGTCTTCTCCCCTCGGACAGTCTTATTATACCAATTTTACACCGTACATACAAGTTTTTCACCGCTTTGTGAATGACGTTTCTGCCAGTGTTCCTTCCATCGTTTCTGCTATCACCGTAAAAGCATTTGACTTTTTGAATGCTTCTCTTTAAAATAGGAATATCTATGGATCAATACATAGACGGACGTATAGACATAACTATCAAATCAAAAAGGAGTCTTACTATGGAACATTTAATCATCCCAGACGGCTACGCCTCTCCGCTGACGATCCGCGAGACAGAAGTTGCGATCAAGGAGATCAAAGATCATTTTGAGCGGTCACTTGCAAAATCACTGCACCTTACCCGTGTATCCGCTCCATTATTTGTCACCCCGAAGTCCGGTCTCAACGACAACTTAAATGGTGTGGAACGCCCTGTTTCTTTTGGTATCAAAGAACAGGAGGACGCACCTGCCGAGATCGTACACTCTCTCGCCAAATGGAAACGATACGCTCTGAAACACTACGGCTTCCACTCCGGCGAGGGACTTTACACCGATATGAGCGCGATCCGCCGGGATGAAGATACCGATAATATCCATTCTATTTATGTCGATCAATGGGATTGGGAAAAAGTAATCTCCAAAGAAGAACGGAATATGGAAACATTGGAATACACAGTCCGCAAAGTATTCAGTGCGCTGAAAGAGACCGAAGATTTCATCTCCAGAAGATACAACTACATCGAACCGCTTCTGCCCGATGATATTTTCTTCATTACTTCCCAGGAACTGGAAGAGCTCTTTCCGGAATGCACACCGAAAGAGCGGGAGTATCGTATCGCCAAATCCAAAGGCGCGGTATTCATTTCCCAGATCGGCAAGACACTCGCCTCCGGCAAACCGCATGACGGACGTGCCCCAGACTACGATGACTGGGAATTGAACGGTGATATCATCGTCTACTATCCGGTTCTCGATATTTCTCTGGAACTATCCTCCATGGGAATCCGTGTAGACGAAGATGCTCTCCGCCGTCAGTTAAAACTTGCCGGATGCGAAGATCGTGCCGAACTGGATTTCCAGAAAGCTCTCCTGAACTGTGAACTGCCTTACACAGTCGGCGGCGGAATCGGCCAGTCCCGTATCTGTATGTATTATTTACGCAAGGCTCACATCGGAGAAGTCCAGTCTTCTCTCTGGCCGGAAGATATTTTGACCTACGCGCGCGAACATGGTATTCATCTTCTTTAGATGTCAATATTGACCTAATCATTTGTCAAATACATATCTAAACTCTCGTAAAACTACGTGCTATTATAATACACGTAGCAAGGAAAACATAAAACATAAAGAAAACGAAAAGGAGAGATCGATATGTATACATTAACAATCAGACCGGAAGATGCAAAATATTTCATGGAAGCACAGGAAAAATTAGGTGAAGCTATCATCAACGCATTCAAAAAATACTGGAATGAAAATGGTGAAATGGTGATCAACGGACTTCTGGCTATGAGCGGTAATTTCTCAGCACTCCGCAAATAAGACCGGAGGTTCATACCGACCATGGAAACTGACAAAAGAAAAATAAAAAAAAGATAAGCAGCAGAATTTCATTTTACTTTTTCTACTGCTTATTTTTTATCTGTGAAATATGCGGCAGCTCAAAAACTGCCGCTTCAATTTTTATTTCATAAAGATCAATTCATACTCTCTTGTTCCCAGACCGATCTTCTCCGCATGAGCCAGACACGTCTTATATTCGGAATTTGGCGTTGTATTTTCAAAATGATCGTGGTGATCACAGAAATGTTCCGCTGCCATCCGATCCGAAAGCTGACTGTTCGGAAGCGGAGTCATTTTCAGACAGGCATCCACACAGGCCTGATCCAGCGCGAGCGGGTCAAACGATGCAAACATTCCGATATTCGGGAGGATCGGCGCATCATTTTCCGGATGGCAGTCGCAGTTCGGAGATACATCCACCACAAGCGAAATATGGAAGTTCGGTCTTCCGTCGAGCACCGCTTTCGTATACTCTGCCATTCTGCTGTTCAGTACTTTCGTCGCCGCACTGTCCTCAAAACTGATCGCATCGAAGTTACATGCTCCGATACAACGTCCGCACCCGACACAATTCTCAGCGTTCACTGTCATTTTTCGGCTCGCTTCATCGAAAGATAATCCATCATTTGCACATTCTCTCAGACACTGCTTACAGCCGCGGCATGCTTCCGCATCGATCGTCGGCTTTCCGTTGGCATGCTGATCTTTCTTTCCCGCACGGGAACCGCATCCCATTCCGATATTTTTGATCGCGCCGCCGAATCCGGTTGCCTCATGTCCTTTGAAATGGGTCAGACTGATGAAAATATCCGCGTCCATCACGGCGCGTCCGATCTTCGCTTTCTCGATATACTCGCCGCCCTGCACCGGAACTTCAATATCATCGGTTCCTTTCAGACCGTCGCCGATCAGGATCGGACACCCAACCGTCATCGGGGTAAATCCGTTTTCCCATGCACAATACAAGTGTTCCAGCGCATTTTTCCGGCTTCCCGGATACAGCGTATTACAATCCGTCAGAAACGGCTTTCCGCCAAGTTCTTTCACAACATCCGCCACCGCTTTCGCATAATTCGGACGCAGGAAACTCAGATTTCCCAGTTCACCGAAATGCATCTTGATCGCCACGAATTTATTTTCCATGTCGATCTCGGAGATCCCCGCTTTTTTCATCAGGCGCTGAAGCTTCGTCGGAAGCCCCTCCCCTAACTTTGCACGAAAATCGGTGTAATATACTTTTGCTTTTTCCATCTGAACCGCCTCCTTTTCTTTTGTTGATTCTGCATTTTTATTCTGCATCATTTGTCAAATGGAATTTGTCCAATATATAAAACCCAAGACTTAAGACCATACCGACTACGCTGGCAAGCACCATACCTTTCAGTTCAATATCTCCGAACTTTACCGCAATTCCCGAAAGTCCCGTCACAAAAATAACCGAGGTCAGAGCTAAGTTTCTTGACTTTCCATAATCGACTTTAGAATCCACAAGAATACGGATTCCGGATGTTCCGATCATTCCGTAGAGCAGGAATGAAATTCCGCCGATCACAGGTCCCGGGATCGTACTGATCAACGTAGACAATTTTCCCACGAATGAGCAGATGATCGAAAGCACCGCCGCGCCCGCAATGACACGCACACTGTATACGCCGGTCACTGCCATCACACCGATATTCTCTCCATATGTCGTTGTCGGAACCGATCCGATCATTCCCGAAAGCATCGTGGAAAAGTTGTCCGCAAACAACGTTCGGTGAAGTCCCGGATCTTTGATCAGATCCCGACCGACGATCTTGCTCGTCACGATCTGATGTCCGATGTGTTCCGAAGCAATGACCAGGATCACCGGGAGCATGATCAGAATCGCCTCCATACTGAACTTCGGCGATGAGAAGTTCGGAAGCGCAAAGAACGAAGCCGCCTTTACTTCCGTAAAATCAACAATTCCACACGCCAGCGCTGCCGCATATCCGGCGATCACGGCGATCAGGATCGGGATAACGGACAGAAACTTCCGAAACATGATCGAACCAAATACCGCAACTCCCAACGTCACAAAAAATACGATCGCATTTTCCGGCTGGATCTTTTCCTCCAGAAGTCCCGCATTGCTTGCCGCCGTACCGGATAATTCCAGTCCGATCAAAGCGACGACCGGTCCCATTGCAGCCGGAGGCAGTACCACGTCGATCCAGTCCGATCCGAACTTGTAAATAAGCAGCGCCAGAATACAGCCGCAGAAACCGACTGCCACAAAACTTCCCAGCGCATATTCATAACCAAATTTTGTGATCACAATTCCCGCAGGCGCTAAAAACGCAAAACTGGATCCCAGATATGCCGGAGCTTTTCCTTTCGTAATCAGGATAAACAGCAATGTACCAACGCCATTCATAAACAGTACGATCGCCGGATTGATCCCGAACACAAACGGAACGAGAACCGATGCCCCGAACATCGCAAACATATGCTGGATACTCAAAGGGATCAGCAGCTTTGCCGGCACCTTTTCCTCAACCTGAATGATTCTTTTTTCCATAATCTTCCTCTCATTTCTCCTGTATTTTTCTTTCTTACCTACTATATCATACAACGCCCCGGAGGTAAACCGGTTATGTTTTACACAGGCTCAACAAACACTTCACCCCGATTTGGTTGCATAAAAAAACGGAAAATCTTTATAATGATTCCTGCATCCGATAAGGATACCGATCCTGCATCTCAAGAAAGGAGTTTACATAAAATGCTTGAACTGAAAAAAATCAGAAAATCATTTGGCGGAAAGACTATTTTAAACGGTATCGATCTTCAAATTGAAGATGGAGAGATCATTTCCATTCTCGGTCCATCCGGAAGCGGAAAGACCACATTGCTGAATCTGATTCTCGGCATCACCGAGATCGACAGCGGCAAACTGATCTTCAATGGAAAAGATCTCACCGATGTCCCGATGGAAAAGCGTGGATTCAACATCGTCTTTCAGGATTATGCGCTGTTTCCGAACTTAAACGCTTACGAAAATATCGTTTACGGGCTGAAAAACAATCCGGATCGTTCCACAAAAGAAGAAGTTGGAGAAATGATACGGCTTTTGAATCTGGAAGAACATTTAGACAAGAAGATCGAGCAGCTTTCCGGAGGGCAAAAGCAGCGTGTTGCCCTTGCCAGAACCATGGTCATGAAACCGAAAGTTCTTCTTATGGATGAACCTTTAAGCGCTTTGGACGGCGTGATCAAGGAGTCCATCAAAGAACGGATCAAAATGATCGCGAGAGAATTTCATCTGACAACGATCATCGTCACCCATGATCCGGAAGAAGCGCTCACATTATCCGATCGTGTCCTGATCATCAACAACGGAAAGATCTCACAGTTTGCCAGACCGGAAGAGATCATCCACCATCCGGACAATCCGTTTATCCGGGAATTTATTTTAAACCAGCTTGAGATCAAACGAAGTAATATTTTCACCTTATTTCAAAGTGAGGTCCGCACATGAAGAAAGAAGCTCTCCTCCCAAAGCTCAAACGTATGATCAGATCGCACATAGAGCTGAAACTGATCTTTTTTGCGGTCCTGGCACTCTTTCTCTTTTTCCTTGCGGCGCCGATCGCCATGCTGCTTTTAAAATCGTTCCAAAGTTCCGGCGGCGCTTTCTGGACACATTATATTGAAGTATTTACCCGCAGCGGATTTTGGAGCGCCGTCGGAAACAGTTTTCTCGCTGCCGGAGGCAGCGCGCTGATCACGACAGTCCTCGCATTTTTGCTTGCGTACACGATCCATTACACGAACCTCCCTCACGGATTTCTGAAGATCATCCGCACCGGAGCCGTTCTCCCGATGCTGCTGCCGACGATCACATACGGTTTTGCTCTGATCTACACATTTGGAAAGCAGGGACTGCTCACCCGCATCCTCGGGCATCAATTGTTTCTGATCTACGGACTTCCGGGACTGCTGATCGGCTATGTGATCTATACACTGCCGGTTGCATTTCTCCTGATCCACAACACGATGGGGTATATCGACAAGAAATTTATGGTCGTATCTGCTCTGATGGGAGACAAGAAAAGCAAAACCTTTTTTATCACGATCCTGCGTCCGCTGACCGGAACGCTTGCCGCCTCCTTTATCCAGAGTTTTTTCCTCGCCTTTACCGATTTCGGTATTCCGGCATCCGTCGGCGGGCAATACGAAGTGCTGGCATCTCTTCTCTATGATGAAATGCTTGGAAGCATTCCGGATTTCAACAAAGGCGCCGTGATCGCCATGGTGATGCTCGTACCGTCCGTGCTCAGTATTTTACTCCTGCATTATCTGGAGCGGTACAATGTGCGATACAACAAGATCTCCGCTGTCGAAAATGAGAAAAACCGGATACGGGACGTCTTCTGCGGGATTTTCTGCGGCATACTCCTCGTTGTGATGCTTCTGATCTTCGCCGTCATTTTCCTTGTGCCTTTTGTGCAGGAATGGCCCTATCAGCTTACATTTACAACGGAACATGTGCGGGAAGTATTTCAGGACCGGGTTCTTGCAGAAGTCTTTAAAAACTCGCTTCTCGTCGCATTTTTGACCGCATGTGCCGGCTCTCTGACCGCATACGGCGCTGCGCTTGTCACGGCGCGGAGCAAGCTGCCGCAAAACATGAAGAATATACTCGAGAGCATTGCGCTTGTGACAAATACGGTTCCCGGAATGGTCATTGGTATCGCATTTCTCCTGACGTTCTCCGGAACTTCCCTGCAGAATACGTTTCTTCTGATGATCCTGTGCAACGTGGTGCATTATTTTTCCACGCCATATCTGATGATGAAAAGTTCGCTGGAAAAGATGAACGCCTCCTGGGAGACGACTGCGATGCTGATGGGCGACAACTGGATGAAAACGATCTTCCGGGTCGTAACTCCCAACGCCCTGCCAACGCTTCTGGAAGTGTTCAGCTACTACTTTATCAACGCCATGGTGACCGTCAGCGCCGTCATCTTTATTGCCGGAGCCAAAACAATGGTCATCACAACAAAGATCAAAGAACTGCAGCATTTTGCGGAATTCAATAAAATTTTCGTGCTGTCGCTCTGCATTCTTTTTACCAATCTTGCAGCCAAGGGGATTTTTTCCCTGATCACGGTCTTAAGAGAGAATGCAAAGAAGAAAAATACCGACTCCAAAAAGACCGACGTCTTTATACGGCGCGCTGCACTTGCGGTCATGGCGCTGATCATCTGCTTTTTTGGCGTACATGCGCTGTCCGGGACATCCGAAACCGAACAGCCGGTCGTAATCTACTCCAATACAGACGACGAAGCCGTCACCGCGATCAAACATGCGCTGGACGAAAACGGATACAAAGACCAATATCTCTTCCAGACATTCGGTACATCCGAACTGGGCGGAAAACTGATGGCAGAGGGAACCGCGATCGAAGCCGATCTTGTCACTATGAGTTCTTTCTATCTCGACAGCGCACAGAACGCCAACGAAATGTTTGCGGAACTGGATTTTTCTGCGCCGACGCTGGAACCGATGCCGTCCTATTATCGACCGCTCACTTCCCAGGAGGGCGCGATCTTTATCAACACAGAAGAAATGGATCGTCTTGGACTTCCGGTCCCGACATCGATCAAAGATCTTGCGGATCCGGTCTATGCAAATGAGATCTCTGTCACAGACATTAAGAGTTCTTCCACTGCATGGCTTCTGATCCAGGCTCTATTAGGCGCCTATGAAGAGGATGAGGCTCAGGAAATATTAAGCGGTATCTACAAAAATGCGGGACCTCATCTGGAAGATTCCGGATCCGGTCCGATCAGAAAAGTCCGCTCCGGAGAAGTCGCCGTCGGTTTCGGTCTGCGCCATCAGGCTGTGGCAGATCAAAAAGACGGAATGCCGATCCTCGCGCTCGATCCGGTCGAGGGAAATTATGCGCTGACCGAATCTGTTGCCGTGATCGACAAAAAGGAGAAGACCAACCCGCTCGCCATGGAAATGGCAGAATGCATCGTCAAATATGCGCGGGAAGAATTACAAGAGACCTATCCGAACCCACTCTACGAGGGTGAGACGGTAAATGAAGCTAACCAATCAGCCTATCCGAGCAAATTTCCGGAACCATTGACGGCAGATCTGCTTGCCGGACATCAGGAATTTTCGGAGCGCTGTAAAAAATAAAAAATAAAAAAGAAAAATAAAGAACGAGGTACATTCATATGATCAACTACAAATTGTTAACACCGGGACCACTGACAACAACTGACACTGTAAAAAGAGAGATGATGGCTGACCACTGCACATGGGATGACGATTACAAACAGATCACCCAGAAGATCCGTGCAAAACTGCTGGAACTTGCCCATGTATCAGAGAAAGACTACACGGTAGTCTTGATGCAGGGCAGCGGAAGCTTCGGCGTGAAATCCATTCTGACCAGCGCCGTCGGAGAAGACGACACTCTGCTGATCATCGCCAACGGCGCATACGGAGAGCGTATGGCTGATATCGCCGAGCACGCAAAATTAAACTATCTGATGTACCGTGTGGAGTATGACCGGATCCCATCCGCCGATGAAGTTGCCCGTCTCCTCTCCCAACACCCGGAGATCACTCATGTTGCGATGGTACACAGTGAAACAACTTCCGGTATTTTAAATGATATTGCGTCTGTAACAAACGTTGTAAAATCTGCCGGAAAAACAATGATCGTAGACGCCATGTCCAGTTTCGGCGGCGTGGACATCCCTGTCGGTGAACTTGGGATCGATTTCATTGTGAGCAGCGCTAATAAATGTATTCAGGGCGTTCCCGGCTTCTCTTTTATCATCTGCCGGCGCGACAGTCTGGCTGCATGTGAGGGGAAAGCACGGAGTCTCTCCCTGGATCTCTACGACCAGTGGAAAACAATGGAAAAAGACGGCAAATGGAGATTCACTTCCCCGACCCACACCGTACTCGCATTTGCAAAAGCACTGGAGGAACTGGACGAAGAGGGAGGGATCCCGGCGCGCTCCAAACGCTACTATGACAACAACCGTCTTTTGATCTCTGAAATGAAAAAAATGGGGATTCGTCCGTATATCGATAACGAATATCAGGGACCGATCATCACGACATTTTTCTATCCGGAACATCACCAGTTCTCGTTTCAGGAAATGTACGAGTATATCAAAGACCGCGGCTATGCGATCTATCCGGAAAAAGTGACAAACGCCGATACATTCCGGATCGGAAATATCGGGGAGATCTACGAGGAGGACATTCTGAAACTGACAGCGATCCTCAAAGACTTCTTCGCGCAGATGAATGCCGACTGACAACCACACAAACCGCCCGCAGTTTGAACATAACTGGCCGGCGCAAAAAAGACTTAGAAAGAGAGAACATTTTATGCAGACACATAATCATATTAAAGCTGTTATTTTTGACTGGGCCGGAACAACGGTGGATTACGGATGCTTTGCACCGGTTCAGGTATTTACCGAAGTATTTACAAACGCCGGAGTTGCCCCGACGCCGCAGGAAGTGCGCGAGCCGATGGGGATGCTGAAATGGGATCACATCCGCACGATGCTGGAAATGCCGCGTATCAAACGGGAATGGATCCGTCTCTACGGGCAGATCCCCACTGACACAGACGCTGACAAATTGTATGCAAGTTATGAACCGGCGCTCTTACATATCCTCACACGATACGCCGATCCGAAACCATATGTAGTCGAGACCATCGAAAGGCTCCGTGCTCTCGGCATCAAGATCGGATCCACTACCGGATATACAGACATTATGATGGAAATTGTCGCTCCCCAGGCTGCCAAAGCCGGTTATGCACCGGACTGCTGGTTCAGCCCGGACTCCTGCAATAAGAAAGGAAGACCTTATCCGTATATGATCTTTAAAAATATGGAAGCGCTTCAGATCGATTCCGTATCGAAAGTGATCAAAGCCGGAGATACCGTCGCAGACATTCTGGAGGGAAAGAATGCCGGCGTATTCACGATCGGTATTCTCGACGGAAGTTCGGTCATCGGTCTGTCCGAGGCTGAATTTGAAGCATTGAGTGAAGACGAAAAAAATGCGCTCCGAAAACATGCAGAACAGAAATATCTGGATGCCGGAGCCGATGCGGTTATCCGGGATATCCGCGGGATCCTGGAATATCTGTAATCACAAAAGAACAATCACCGGCGTCAGTGTACAAGAGGAAATGCGCTTTGTACGCTGACGCTAAAAATCTTATTTGCCAAAGGGATGTCGGTTCCGGTTCCGTCATCCCATTTTACTGCTTTGCCCGAAATCGGATTCCCTGCTCATGCAATCTCGCAGACCAGTCTGGTAACGGCATCCCGCTCCTCCTGTACGACCAACCCGTCAAACAGCGTATCTTCATAGCAATGCGCTCCCAGTACGATTTCCTGTGCCGATGCATACTGTACGAGCTGACGATACGTTTCCCCCAGATCTTTCCAATGTCCTTTATGGCACACAGTCAGATACTTTCCTTGCGGACGTACTGTATACACACCACTTCTCGGCTTCTGATCCAACAATTGATAACAGACGGAATACCGCTCATATTCTTCCTCTAAAATGTTCGCCGTCTCCTGCCGGTATCCGATGGAATATGCGCTTCGAATCTTATGTTTCTCACAGTAATCCCATAATTTTCCGACGGCTTCCGCCCATCCCCGCTCATCGGATTTCTCCGCCCGGATCATGACCATATACCGCTCCTGCTCCTCGGTCACCCGGATTACTCCCGTCTCTTCCGTAAGCGTTCTCCGGATGATACCGCTTTTCTTTTTGATCCACTCTTTCATATGCTTCAGACGTTTCATCTGCTGATCGATCAGCTTTTCTTCCTCTCCGAAAAGCAGAAGCAAATGCTTTGGGCTTCTCTTACTCATATAACTGCGTATCTCCTCCAGCGGCATGTCCAATTCCCGCAAAATCTGGATCACCTCAAACACTTCCAACTGGTCGAACGAATAAAACCGGTATCCGTTTTCCCTCTTGATCTCCGGGGAAAACAATCCGATCTTATCATAATAAAATAAAGTATGTTTTGTCACTCCGGACAATTTTGCAAACTCTCCGGTTGTAATGTACCGTTCCTGATTCACTTTTTTCAACTCCCTCTTGACTATCGAGTTACCCTATACTTTATGATAGCAGTTATGTAGAAAAATAGCAACAAATCAGGAGGCTCACAATGTCATATTCCATAGCAAAAGACTTTCGATTTTTTTCATTACTGAGGTTCGCACTGCCGACTATGATCATGATGGTATTCATGTCGCTCTACACGATCGTGGACGGAATCTTCATTTCCCGCCTTGTAGGAACCGACGCACTTTCCGCAACCAATATTGTATATCCGGTGCTGAACCTCGTGATCGCCATCGGCGTCATGCTCGCAACCGGAGGAAGTGCGATCATCGCGAAAAAGATGGGGGAGGGAAAGACGCAGGAAGCGCGGGAAGACTTCTCTTTCCTGATCGTTATCGGAATCATCCTCGGATTCCTTGTGATGTTTCTCGGAAACATATTTATAACTCCGCTCGTACGACTGCTCGGCGCAACCGATCTGATCCTGGATCATTGCATCGGATATTTAAGCGTATCCCTTTTTTTGGCGCCTGCCTGTATCTTACAACTGCTCTTTCAGGCATTTTTTGTCACTGCCGGAAAACCGACCATCGGACTGATCCTCACGATCAGCGGCGGCGTTGCCAATATGATCCTTGATTATCTGTTTATGGGACCGCTTGAAATGGGCGTACGAGGCGCTGCACTTGCCACCGGGATCGGTCAGTTGATCCCTGCCGTTTTCGGGATACTGTACTTCCTTTTTGTAAGAAATGAGCTTTACCTTGTCCGCCCGAAACATCATCCGGGCGTACTGCTCGGAAGCTGCTCCAACGGTTCCTCCGAGATGGTAACAAACCTCTCCACCGCGATCGTAACCTACCTGTTCAATATTATGATGTTAAAATATGTCGGTGAAGCAGGCGTCGCTGCCATCACGATCGTACTGTATGGACAATTTTTATTTAACGCAATGTACATGGGCTTTTCCATGGGCGTGGCTCCGGTGATCAGTTATAATCACGGGAGTAAGAATGTTGTGCTGCTCCGGCGTATTTTCAAAATCTGCGTCTGGTTTATCAGCATTTCCTCAGTTGTGATCACCGCATTTGCATTGATTTCTTCCCCGATCATCGTGGAAATATTTACCCCAAAGGGAACGGATACATATACGCTTGCACGGACCGGATTTTTCCTTTTTTCAATAAACTACATTTTTGCCGGAATCAATATTTTTGCATCCTCAATGTTTACTGCGTTCTCCGATGGAAAAACATCCGCGATCATTTCCTTTGTCCGCACCTTTGTGCTGATCGTCATCAATATCCTGCTGCTTCCTCTGCTGATCGGCGTCAACGGGATCTGGCTGTCCGTGCCGGTCGCGGAGGGTATGACACTGTTTCTGTCGATCTACTTTTTCTGGAAGAAAAAAGGTTGTTATCATTATATAAAATTGAAAAAAACAATGTAAGGGTCATGTCTCCGGACAGAAAAATCGCCCAGATCGTAAGATCTGAGCGATTTTTGACATACTGAATCAACTCGGTATAAAATCTTATCTTTTTCTTCTCCGGAACATCCGCACAAGGACTGTCCCGCTCCCCAAAAGCAAAAGCAGTCGCACTGCCCCGGAATAACGATCCAGATAGATCAATATCTTCTCCCAGGATGCGCCGAGTGCTGCGCCCAGTGAAACAAGCAGTATATTCCACACGGTACTTCCAATCGTTGTATAAAAAAGAAATACACTCAACTTCATTTCCGCCATTCCCGCCGGAACAGAGACCAGACTTCGGATGATCGGAATACACCGCCCGAAAAGAACCGCTTTTTTCCCATGCTTGTCAAATGCGGCAATCGTTTTTTCCACATCCGACTTTTCAAAGCCAAGCCTTTGAAACATCCGGCTTTCCATCACACGCCCCAGCCGTTCCCGGTTTAATTCCATCCCGACCCGATAAAGGATCAGCGCTCCGATCAGGGAACCGATCGTCGAAAATACGATCACCCCGGGAACCGTCAGCCTTGTATATGTAGTCATAAAACCCCCGAACGTCAGAATCACTTCCGACGGGATCGGGGGAAATATATTTTCAATCGCGATCAGAAAACAGACGCCGAGATACCCAAATGTATTCATCATGTAAGTCAGAACTTCCTGCATATCCGTTCTTCCTTTTGTCTCTTTCTGAAAGTATATGCAATTTACTTCAAAAAATGTCCTGCTGATTTTTTCTAGTAATTTTCCGCATGCACTTCAAAATAACTCTGCGGATGTGCACAGGTCGGACATACTTCCGGCGCCACTGTTCCGACTACAATATGCCCGCAGTTTCTGCATTCCCAAACTTTTACATCGCTCTTTGCGAATACTTCCGCTGTCTCGACATTCTTTAACAATGCACGATAACGTTCTTCATGATGTTTCTCGATCGCTGCCACAAGACGGAATTTCTCTGCCAATTCCGGAAATCCCTCTTCCTCTGCTGTCTTGGCAAATCCCTCATACATATCAGTCCACTCGTAGTTCTCGCCGTCTGCCGCCGCTTTCAGATTCTGTGCGGTGTCTCCGATTCCGTTCAGTTCTTTGAACCACATCTTCGCATGCTCTTTTTCATTGTCTGCCGTCTTCTGGAACAAAGCCGCAATCTGCTCATATCCGTCTTTTTTTGCTCTGGACGCAAAATAAGTGTATTTGTTTCTCGCTTGGGATTCCCCTGAAAATGCCTCCAACAAATTTTTTTCTGTCTGTGTTCCTGCGTATTTGCTCATAAACGCACTCCTCCTTTTCATCATTTCATTTGTTTCTCTTTTATGTTAATACACTCTTGTATTGTAACATATCTTCATCTCCAAAACACTACAACTTCGGTCAAAAAACTTCCATAGCGTCGATGTACAAGGGGTAAAACGCTGAAACTCACCGAAATTACACAGTTTAAGGCGTATTTCCATTTATATACGAACGCTAACTGTAATCAGGAATCATATAAAAACTGAACCGCATCATAAATCACTTTAAAATCTATTTCACACATTCCATCAAATATACCAACCGGCACAAAACTGTCAAATCCATACACCGTCGGTAATTCTTCTTGTTCCAGATCATAAACAACAACTTTTTTCTTTTCCGGATCGATCATCCAATATTCCCGCACGCCTGCCGCCGCATATTTTGCATGTTTCAAGTTCATATCCCGCCATCTGGTTGACGGGGACAGAATCTCAATAATGAAATCCGGAGCTCCATATATGTGCGTCTTTAAAATTTTACTTCTGTCACATATAACGAACAGATCCGGTTGGATCATTGTTTTTTCATCACAATCCAACTGCACATCCGTAGGCGCTGCTGCAACCTTGCATTGTCCGTTTCTCTTTCGGATAAATGTATGAAGCTGCGCTGCGATCTCCATGCTGATCTGTTGATGAAGATTATTCGGTGCAGCCATATCATAAATCACACCATCGATCAACTCCGCACGATGTCCGTCGGGAAGCGCATAATAATCGTTCAGTGTACATCCCCCTTGCATTGTCCGTAACTGATATGCAGCAGACGACTCTTTTAACACCATAGAATCTTTCTTTTCTTCCTCATTACTTTTCTGCCCGGATTTCCTTTCTTCTTCCATCTTGTTTTCCATCCCCCTGCACGCTTTACACTTGTTCCAACTTTTCTTCCCGTATCTTCCACAGAATCAATCCTACGACCAACCCGATTGCAGCCGGAGCGATCCATCCGAACCCGATCTTTGAGAATGGAAGTATGCGATCCGCCGCTTCTACGATCCATCCGGCATGCAGAAACGCTTTCGCAGCATCCGGTAATGCCCGGATAAAATCAGCGACTGCCGCGATCGCAGTAAATCCGGTCACACATCGATACACGATCGGATCATTTTGAAAGCACACTCCAAAGAGCGTCAATAAGATCAATGTGATCGCGAGCGGATATAAGAACATCAATACCGGAAGCGAATAAGCAATGATCACATTCAATCCTAAATTTGCGATCAAAAGAGACACCGCTGTAAACCCAATCGCCCAGACACGGTATGAAAATGCTTTCGGAAATATTTTTTCAAAGGTTTCTCCGCAGCTTGTGATCAAGCCGACCGCCGTTTTCAGACATGCCAATGTGACCGTGACCGCAAGGATCAGCGCTCCTGCTTTTCCAAAATAATGTTCCGCAATCTGTGCCAGCGCAATTCCTCCGTTTTCCGAGATCCCGATCACTGCCCGGCTCTGTGCTCCCACTACGGTCACCAACAGATAGATCACCGCCATCAAAATTGAACTGAACACTCCTGCTTTGACCGTATTTTTTGCCACATCCCCGGACTCTTCCACACCGAGTCCCCGAACGACCTGCACAACAATGATACCGAATGCCAGACCAGCCAGCGCATCCATTGTATTATACCCCTCCAGCACACCAGTAAAAAATGCCTGTGTTTCATACGCTCCGGTCGGTTCCAACTCCCCGATCGCTCCCATTGGAGACAGCAGTGCCCGCACGATCAAAATTGCTAAAAAACACAAAAATAACGGATTTAATATTTTACCGATCCAAACAAGTATCTTTCCCGGACGCAGTGAAAAAAACAAAACCACCGCAAAGAAAAGAACGGAAAATACGACAAGCGCCATTGTATGGTCATTTTCCGGAAACATCTGCTCTACGCCTATTGAAAATGCAACCGTCGCACAGCGTGGGATCGCGAAAAAAGGTCCTATTGTCAAATATAAAACACTTGTAAAACAGATGCCGTAACGTTTTCCCACCTGACTGCTTACTTCCAACAGTCCGTCTTTACGGCTGATCCCCAGTGCTGCCACGCCTAATAACGGCAGTCCGACTCCTGTGATCAAAAATCCAACTGCCGCCAGCCACATACGCTCACCTGCAAGCTGTCCCATCGATGCAGGAAAAATCAGATTTCCTGCACCAAAGAACATTCCGAACAACATACTGGCAACAAAAATCGTTTCTTTTAAAGTTAAATTCTTTTTCATAGATTTTGCAACACTTTCCATCAAGTCATTTTCTACAATAACATTCCGATCCGGTATACGACAAATGCCGCGATCCAGGCGATCGCGCACTGTCCTACGACCATGCCTGCCGCCATCTTACCGCCAAGTTCCCGTTTGACGGAAGCGATCGCAGCGACACATGGTGTATACAAAAGACAAAATACAAGCAGTGATGCCGCACCTGCTGACGTCAGACCGGCTTGTAAGGCCGCTGTGCTTCCGAACAATACTGTCAGGGAAGACACCACGCTCTCTTTTGCCAAAAATCCGGAGATCAAAGCCGTTACGATCCGCCAGTCGCCAAATCCCACAGGCAGGAAAATCGGCGCAAGCAATCCGGCCGCCATGGCAAGGATACTATTCTGGGAATCCGATACCATATTCAGTCCCATGTCAAAATTCTGCAAAAACCAGATTACGATCGTCGCAAGGAAAATCACCGTAAAGGCACGCTGAAGAAAATCTTTCGCCTTGTCCCACAGAAGATGAACGACATTTTTTGCTCCCGGCATCCGGTAATTCGGAAGTTCCATCACAAATGGAACAGCCTCTCCTTTGAACGCCGTTTTCTTAAAGAGCAGCGCCATCAAAATCCCCATTACGATTCCAAATACATAGAGACTGATCATCACGACCGCTCCATGCCCTGGGAAAAACGCAGCTGTAAAAAACGCATAGATCGGAAGTTTCGCAGTACAGCTCATAAACGGTGTCAAAAGGATCGTCATCTTTCTGTCACGCTCCGACGGCAGCGTCCGGCTTGCCATCACCCCCGGCACCGTACATCCGAATCCAATCAGCATCGGTACGATGCTCCGTCCGGAAAGTCCGAGTTTCCGCAGCAGTTTGTCCATAATAAATGCGACTCTCGCCATATAGCCGCTGTCCTCCAGAATCGACAGGAAAAAGAAGAGTGTCACGATGATCGGGAGGAAACTCAGCACGCCGCCGACTCCGTTGAAAATCCCGTCGATCACAAGCGAGTGAACGACGCTGTTCACATGTGCCGCCGCCATGGCATGATCGATCAAATCTGTCACTGCTGTGATCCCGGATTCCAAGATTCCCTGCAAAAAAGCACCGATCACATTGAACGTCAGCCAGAATACGATTCCCATGATTCCGATAAATGCCGGGATCCCGGTATATTTTCCGGTCAGGAACTGATCCATCTTCCGGCTCCGGATCCGCTCCTTACTTTCCCGGGGCTTGATCACCGTTCCCCGACAGATCTCTTCTATGTAATCAAAACGCATCTGGGCAACTGCTGCCGCCCGGTCCATTCCGGTCTCCTCTTCCGTCTGTCTGGCGATCTCTTCCAGAATATTCTGTTCTTTCTCCGTCAGTTCCAGCTGGCTTACGATCTTCGCATCGCCCTCCATGATCTTGCTCGCCGCAAATCGTACCGGGATCTCCGCTCGTTTTGCATGATCTTCGATCAGGTGCATCACCGCATGGATCCCGCGGTGGATTCCCTCTTCTTTTTTACAAAAGTCACTGTCCAACGGACATTCCTGATATTTTGCCACATGGATCGCATGGCGGATCAGTTCTTCAATCCCCTCTCCTTTTGCCGCAGAAATCGGGATCACCGGAACTCCAAGCGCCTCTTCCATCTCATTCACCAGCACAGAACCGCCGTTTACTCTCAGTTCGTCCATCATATTCAATGCGACGACCATCGGGAATCCCAATTCCAAAAGCTGCATCGTCAAATACAGGTTTCGCTCAATATTCGTGGCGTCTACAATATTGATGATCCCTTTCGGTTTCTCCTGGATCACAAATTCCCTTGTCACGATCTCCTCGCTGCTATATGGCGACATGGAATAAATCCCCGGCAAGTCCGTGATCAATGTGTTGTCATGTCCTCTGATCACTCCATCTTTCCGATCCACAGTGACTCCCGGAAAATTTCCAACATGCTGCTTCGATCCCGTCAACTGATTAAACAGCGTCGTCTTTCCGCAATTCTGGTTTCCAACCAACGCAAAGGTGAGAGTCTCGCTATCCGGCAGCGGATTTTCTTCCTTGCGGTCATGAAATTTTCCGCCCTCTCCATATCCCGGATGATGTTTCTCCAAACAGCTGTTCTTCTCCTGCTTCTGTGCATGCTCTTTCGTCTCCTCATGCTTCGGTCTGTGAGGCTCACTGATCTCTATACTTTTCGCATCCTCCAGACGGATCGTCAGCTCATACCCGTGGATCCGAAGTTCGATCGGATCTCCCATCGGCGCATACTTGATCACAGTAACCTCTGTTCCCTGGATCAGCCCCATATCTAAAAAATGCTGGCGCAGCGCTCCCGATCCCCCTACTTCCCGGATCGTCGCGGTGCTCCCTATCGATAATTCATTCAATCTCATGACTGCATCATTCTCCGTTCTTCCCGGCATTCGCCGTCTTTTCTTCTGCATATTTCCTGCAAAACATTCCGTGTAAGTATACACTAACCCTTCTATATTCTAAAACCATTCCCGCAAAATGTCAACTCAAAGAAACGCAAAAGAAACTGCTCAAAAAATTCCTGTCCGAAGCCAGTCTATATGATTCCAATCACCGGAAGTGCCAAAAGGCACATTCCGGGATTGTAAGCAGTCGCCAAGGTCTCAGGCAAGCCCGGACTTTGGTTCGGCGCCTATACAACAAAACAGATTTGGGGCGACTCGCTTCTATAAGAGTCGCCCCAAATCTGTTTTGTTGCATTCATTTTTGCTTTTTTCTAAAATCTTATGATTCCTTAGAAAGGCTTCCTTTTTTTGAACGTGTTTTGCTGTAAAGTACAAGCAGAACGGATCCGATCACACCGGCAGAAATCGCATTCATGATCGTAGCTACGATGCCCTGTGTGAAAACGAGATTTACAGGTTCTGCGTAAACAACAATATCAAGGATCGGTGCAACGACCGCCCAAGAAATTGCATTGGCTACGATCTGATATACATTAAAACGGATGATATCCTTTTTTCCGAACACACCCTCTTCTACTCTCATCTTCGGATAGACAAATCCGATCAAAAAGCAGCTCAGACCGCTGGCGATCACCCAGCTCCACCATGCAGAACCGTACTGAATAGAATCAGAAAGCGCATGTCCGATGAACGCGATCAATCCTCCGGCGATCGGTCCGAACAATGCCGCAAAAAATGCGCCGATGCCATATGCCGTCTGGATATCCGTCTCCGGAATTCCTGTCGGAATCTTTACATACATGAAAAGCAATGTGAATAATGCTGCTCCCAAACCTGTTGCGACGATTGTCTTTGTCTTGAACTCAAAAAGTTTTTTCTCCATTTTCTCTTCCTCCTTTGATAACTGCCGTTGTATGAAATACTACCTTACTTATTCTACCTTATCAAGCACTATTTTGTAAACTCGATCGTCCACTCCGGACCGTAGCTTAAATTATATTTGTCGCAGAAGCTTCCCTGACTTACCGCCATTGCAACTTTCATCATCTCATTATTGTAGATCATCGGATCACCTTTCTGTGCAAATCCAAAGCTCTGATGGAACAGTACCTTTTCCTCAAATACTTTCTCACCCTCATGTCTGACTGTCACATTGATATGATCGCCATATGCAAATCCTGCTTCCTGAAATGCCTTTAATGGGATATTGGTCCACAGGTTTCCGAAGTTTGGATCATTGATCTCAAAAATTCCCTGTGCTTTTCCCGGCTCTACAACCGGCTCGTGCATCTCATGTTCTACAATTTCTTCTACCGGATACTCCGGTCCTACGCCCTCAAAGTCGATGATCCCGCTTGCCAGACGTGCTGCTGTATATCCGAACAGGTCTCTTCCGTGGAAGATCGCAACGCCCTCGGTTCCTTTTCCGCGCAGACGATTTACGGATTCGTCGATCTCGCGGACTGCTTCGATTCCGATCAGACGTTTTACATGTGTCAGAGAACCGTTATCCGGTGTCACAATGTAGTATCCGTCCACTGTTTTCGCCACGCATGCTCGACGGCTTGTTCCGACTCCCGGATCAACCACGGATACGTAGATCGTTCCCTCCGGCCAGAACTGAAGACTCTGATACAGACGGTAACTTGCACTCCATGTATCATACTGCGGCAGTTCATGGGTTCCGTCCATGATCTCCAACTCACGGTCTACGGTCTTTACCACTCCGTACATGGAGCTGACCGCGCCCTCTTTGTAAGTAAAATCTGTCTGAAAAACTAAAATTGGTTTCATTTTATTTCCTCCTTATATTTTGTTTTTTATTTTCTTATATAAATGGATTCCAGAATCTGGATCCGTTTACAAATATCGTCAGTGCAAGAGATCCTGCCAGCACGGCTGCTCCAAAGAGCATTGAGAACCAGTCACTTTTTTTCAGCGGCTTTGCAACATACCAGGTCCGTTTTTTATGTTTTCCGAAACCGCGAAGTTCCATTGCGTTGCTGATCAGTTCAATCCGGTCAAGCGTCGAAAAGATAAGCGGGACACAGATATTCATAATATTTTTTACACGCACACCGAGCTTTTCTTTTTTGGAAAGATCCAGTCCGCGGCTCTGCTGTGCCAGAGCGATATCCTGATAATCACGGATCATATCCGGGAAATAACGCAGCGTCAGAGACAACGCATACGCTCCTTTGTAATTAATTCCCACACGGTTTAATGATGCTGCGAATTCACTCGGATTCGTTGTCAAAAGAAAGATCATTCCCATCGGGACAACCGATGCATATTTTGTGATCTTTGTCACCTGATAAAGCAGCTGCTCCAACGTCACCGTATACCGTCCGCTGAACCGGAACAATTCATGATTGGTTCCGTAAATCTCAATCCCATATTGCGGGCTGAACAGATAAGTCAGAAAAAAGTTCATTGCCAAAAAGATGATCACATAGATCGTCATTAGTTTGATCTGTTTGAATTGCAGCCCCGACATTTTAAAGAAGATAAGCGACAACAGCATCACCAGTAAAATATATCGGATATCATAGGAGAACATCACGGAAAATGTCATACAGATGAAACATACTAATTTTGTCAGACCGGACAGATTAAAAATAAAATTATCCCGGTCAATATAGTCAAATAATTTTGCTTTCATCAGCGGTATGTCCCCCTTTCATAATCAATAAAATTCTGTACAAATACAGACGGATCTTCGATTCCGATCTTCACTGCCAGATCATACAGCGACGTCGTCTTTAAGTTTGCTCTTCCCGCGATCTCCTCATTTGTAAGGATCTCAACCGCGCTCGCATCTCCGATCTTCTTTCCATCGGAAATTACGATCGCATGCGGTGTGTATTCCAGCATCAGATGCATATCATGTGTGATCATGATGATCGTAACGCCCTCTTCATTTAACTTTTTCAGAAATTCCATGATTTCCGTGTAATGGTGATAATCCTGTCCGGCAGTCGGCTCGTCAAGAATCAGTACTTTCGGATCCAGAGCAAGCATGGACGCGATCGTCACACGTTTCTTCTGTCCGAAACTCAATGCGGATACCGGCCACTTTTTAAACGGTGCAAGTCCGCAGATCTGCAGCGCCTTATCTACTTTCGACTCGATCTCTTTCTCCGCAACGCCGCGGATACGAAGTCCCAGCGCCACCTCGTCGTAGATCATCGGTTTACAGATCATCTGGTTCGGATTCTGCATCACAAATCCGATCAAATGAGAACGTTCTTTGATCGTCTGCCCTTTCAGATCCTGACCTTTATATAAGATCCGTCCCTCATCTTCGGTCACAAACCCACAGATTACTTTTGCAAGCGTACTTTTTCCCGCCCCATTGGTTCCGACGATGCTGACCATCTCTCCCTCGTGGATCTGAAAACTTACATCCTGCAAAATCTTTCTTTTTTTCGTATACTGAAAACTCAAATGCTCTGCTTCCAAAATCACCGGGCGCTCTGCCTTTGGCTCTTTTTTCGTCTGTTCCAGATTCCATTTCAAAAGCGGTTCTTTCACTTTTTCAATATCCAGCGTTGCCAGTCTTCCGGCATGCATATCCGGCGTCACCTGAATGCCGGCATATTTCATTGCCGTAACATGAAGCGGCTCACGGATTCCGAGTTTGGAAAGGATATCCGCCGACATCAGTTCATCCGGACTCATATCCGCCGCGATCCGCCCGTCGCTGACCACGATGATCCTGTCTACATCCCGGTACAATACGTCTTCCAGACGATGTTCAACGATCACAACCGTCTTTCTGGAATTTTTCCATACACGGTCGATCAGATCGATCGCCGTCTTCCCGGTTGCCGGATCCAGATTAGCAAGCGGTTCGTCGAACAGCAGAATATCCACATCATCCACCATAACGCCTGCAAACGATACGCGCTGCTTCTGACCACCTGACAACTCAAACGGTGAGGATTTCAACAGTTTTCCCATATCGACAATTTCTGCAACTTTCTGCACCTGCGCTTTCATCTGCTCCTGTTCCACACAATCGTTTTCCAGAGCAAATGCCACGTCCTCTCCTACCGTCAGACCGATGAACTGTCCGTCCGCATCCTGAAGAACGGTTCCTACTTTTTTGGAAAGTTCAAAAATGTTCATATCTTTTGTTTCTTTTCCGCTGATCTTCAGGCTTCCTTTGATCTCACCCTTATATGCAAACGGAATCAATCCGTTCAGACAGTTGCCAAGCGTACTCTTCCCGCTTCCGCTCGGACCGACGAGCAATACTTTTTCACCCTCGTAAATTGTCAGGTTAATATCATGCAGTGTCGGCTCTGCCTGACTGAAATACTGAAAGCTGAAATCTCTGAATTCGATCACAGGTTTTCGTTCTGTATGATTCATTGTTTCCTCCCGTTCCTACCATCTGCACTGGATCTGATATTTCCCGGAACAGAAATAATATTTGATCCTTGCATATGGTTTTTGTTTTTTATCAAAAAGCAACTGTTCAAAATGTAGCAGCGGCGTCCCCGGTTCAATCCCCAAAAAAGGAACTACCTGCTCGTCTGCCTCCATCAACTGGACACTCATCTCTGATCCGGCCGCCAGACGGTAGACACCTTTGTTCATAAATTCCAGTAACTGCTCTTCATTCTTAGTATCGATCTGATTTTCCGCCAGCACATTCAGCGGAATCTGCAGAAAACTCTGCCCGATCGGACCGTTCTCTCCCACATAGACATTATTGCTTGCCAGAACTTCTTCCCCATCCGCCAGATGAAGTTTGATCTGTGCGATCTTTGTCGGAAGTCCTATATTATGATCTGCATGGATATCAGTGATCTTTTCCAGCGCATCCTCCGAAAGGAAATTATAAATCTTATCTTTCTGCTTCTTCGCACTGTCATACGAAACAAAAGTCCCTTTGCCCTGCTTCTTATAAATATATCCATCCTGATTCAGGATCGTCAGTGCCTGACGCAATGTATTTCTGCTCACATGATATTTCTCGGCAAGAAGATGTTCGGATGGAAGAAGACTCCCTTTTTCATACACCCCGTTTACAATATCCTCATACAGTTGATTATAGATCGGAATATACGACGGCATTCCTTGCTTGCGCGGAACTGCTTTTTCCGTCTCCGAATCTTTCTCCTGTTCTTTTTCCACATTTTCCTGCCGGCATCCGTCTGCCGGTTTGGTCAATGTCCCCCACTCTCCGATTTTCTGAAATCCGATCCGATGGTAGAGATTATGTTCTTCGCCCCGGATACTGAACAAACATGGCGTCTTTCCTTTTGCGAGAATATCTCTGCACAGCCGGCTCACAACCTGTCCGCCAAGTCCCTGACCTCTTTCCTTTGGTGCAGTTGACACACCGCCGATCATCGTCGTCGCCTCGCATTGTGCGGCGCTGTTCGCATGTGCGATGATTTTTCCGTCTCTTCTTATTATATAGTGGACTCCGCAGTTCTTCTCGATCCGGTCCGCGATCATCTGTTTGGATGTATACAAATGCCGCAGTTCGTCAATGCTCTGCAAAAATGCAAAAATATCATCGACGTCTTCCATGCCCGCCGCACGGATCTCCGGATTCTCTTTCTCCAGACACGCCTCATCTGCAAATAAATACAAATCTCTCGACTCCAGAACGTGTTCAGTTAAAATTCGCTGTACGATCTGTACCGTCTGCGTTTTCCCCATCACAACATCCGGGATATAACCGGAAAATAACTGTTCCAAAAATGAGATATTCACTTCATTTTCCCGGCAGTACAAAAGAAAATTCTGGTAGAAGCAAAGATAAATACCTTTGATCTCTCCTTGCTCCTCATCCATATATACGGTCTGAAACGGCTCTTCAAATCCGAAATCTTCAATGTCTGCCAGCAAAAATGTATTATATACCGCCTCTTCTTTTAAATATGCCAGAAGCTGTTCTTTATCTTTCTCGGTACATTCTCTGACCATCGTGTTCCCTTTCTAATCTTCGTAAATAATCTTCGGCGCTTTGCGGATCGTGATCCTCCAGTTCGTTCCGGTACCGATATTATAAGCACGCGCAAAACTTCCCTGATTGATCGCCACTGCCATACAGTCCAGACTGTTGACATAGACAAGCGGCTCTCCTACATACACATCCGCAAAACTCTTTGCGTAAACCAGAATATTCTTGTAAAGCGTTCTGGTTTCATTTTCTATACTGATCTCCACTCTTCCGCCATGACCAACGCCGAGCTTTTTAAATAATTCTCTGGAAATGTTCGTCCAAAGACTTCCGAAACGTACATCCAGTACATCGATCGTACCGCTCACTTTTTCTCCATCGTAAACCGGCTCTACGATCGGCAGCTCGATCACACTGTCCACATCAACCTCCGGTCCGACTTCCTCAAAGCTGATCACGCCGGCTGCAAGCTTTGCCCCGGTGTACGCATAAATGTCTCTTCCGTGGAACGTATAACTTTCTCCGGAATTCGGCAGTCTGTTCACACTCTCGTCAATCACTCTTGCTCCGTCCAGCCCAATGATCCGTTTTACATGGGTCAGAGTTCCATTGTCCGGAGATACGATATACTGTCCGCCTTTTGTCTTTACGACGATGCTCCGTCTTGTGGATCCGACTCCCGGATCTACCACGCTCACGAACACCGAACCCTCCGGCCAGTAGCTCACTGTCTGAATCAGCCGGTAAGATGCCTCCCAAATGTCATACTGTGGGATCTCATGTGTCAGATCAGAAATTCTCAGTTCCTGATCAACTCCATAGGCAACTCCGTACATTGCACTTACGGCTCCGTCTGCTGTTCCAAAATCCGATTGCAAAATAAGTGGTTTTTTCATAGTTTTCCTTTCCTTTTCGGCTAAGGGTTTTCGAAAATGCCCTTGCAAACACAGTATAGTTCGACAATGTTTCCACTGTCAATAGTAACTTGTTGAACAACTGGTTTTTGGATATGATATTATCTTATCTTTATTTATTAGTATTTTTAATAAACCGATTTTCTCTGTGTTTTTCCTGAAAAATATGATATGATTTTAATTTAAAGGAAAACAAAAAACGATTGGAAAGGAATACAGTTACCAATGCCTGATATTGAAACATTTGAAAAAATCTCAGATCTCTTTAAACAGTTAGGAGATCCCACAAGAATGCGGATTTTCTGGATTTTATGCCACCATGAAGAATGTGTGATCCATATTTCCGCCAGAATGGATATGAGCAGTCCTGCCGTCGCGCACCATCTCCGCCTGTTGAAGACAAGCGGTCTGGTCACTTCCAGACGGCAGGGAAAAGAAACCTATTACCGCGCCAGTGATTCCGGCAAGGCGCAGGCGCTTCATCAGATGATCGAATATCTGATGGAACTCACCTGACAGCGCTTACCGACCGATCAGACGCTCTGCCCACTGCTGAAACTCTGTTTCGATTTCTCTCCAGTTTCGCTCTGATACGTCTGGTTCGGAACACAATTCTTCTACTTCCATTTCCAGGCTTCCCGTCATCAGATGATGAAACTCATAGACGAGAACTGCGTCATCAATTTCTTTCCAGGTTTGCTGTTCTTCCTCGGTCAGATTTTCCAGATGAAAGTGTTTCCAGATAACCGACATGATCTTCGCTTCGATTTCCAGATAATTGTTCAAGTGCTCTTTCACCGGTCGGATGATATCGGAAATATAAGCCTCGCTGGCATCGTGCAAAAGACAAGCCAGCTGCATCCTCTCCGGCAGTTCTCTCGCTTTCGCTTCTTTTGCACAGTTGATCGAATGCTGTGCAACCGAATAAAAATGCCGGATATGTCCGCCGCCCCTACATAAGAGACTTAACGCGCGGGCAATATCCTCCAGCGCAACATTTTCTTCCGTCATCTCCATCGGATCGAATGTTCTCCCGTAAAATGTGTTCATGAGGCTCATTTTTCATTCCCCTGTCTATTTGATATACTCCTACAATAAAACGCTGAAAAAGTTATGTCAAATATTTTTCACTGCATCTTTCATTTCTTTTATATAGCTTCCGATGTATTGAGGCGCCGTTTTCCCATAGTTTTCCAACAATTTTACAATTGCAGAACCGACAATCACGCCATCCGCAACCCCTGCCATCTTTTTTGCCTGTTCCGGAGTAGAAATGCCAAATCCGATCGCACACGGGATTTTTGTGTACGTTCGGATAATCCGGACAATCGACTCCAGATCCGTATTGATCTCATTTCTCATCCCGGTAACTCCAAGGCTGGATACAAGATACAAAAATCCCTCTGCCTCTTTCGCGATCATTCCTATACGCTCCTCGGAAGTCGGAGCAATCAATGAAATCAAATCTACCTGATACTTTCTGCTTATTGGAAGAAATTCCTCTCTTTCTTCAAAAGGCAGATCCGGTAAAATAATCCCATCGACTCCGATTTCTCCACACAATGCGAAAAAACGATCTGCGCCATAAGTAAAAACAACATTTGCGTAAGTCATGAATACGAATGGTATCGTAATCTCTTTTCGCAATTCCCGTACCATATCAAACACCCGATCTGTCGTAATCCCTCCTGACAACGCTCTGATATTTGCTCCCTGAATCACAGGTCCTTCCGCCGTCGGATCCGAAAACGGAATACCAAGTTCGATCAGATCCGCCCCGTTTCTCACAGCTTCCCGAACTGCTTTTTTTGTTGTCTCAAGATCCGGATCCCCACATGTTATAAACGGAATAAACACCTTTCCTTTTTGAAATGCCAGTTCGATCTTACTCATAAATATCCTCCCCCCGATATCGTGCGATCGCCGCACAATCCTTGTCTCCTCGTCCGGAAATCGTTATCACAATACTTTGATCTTTTTTCATTCCCGGCGCCAGTTTCATCGCATATGCAACCGCATGAGCAGACTCGATTGCAGGAATGATCCCTTCGGTCTTGGCAAGATATTCAAATGCATCTACCGCCTCCTCATCTGTAACCGGAACATATTCTGCCCTTCCGATATCATAAAGATGTGCATGCTCCGGTCCGATCCCCGGATAATCTAAGCCTGCCGAAATCGAATAGACCGGTGCGATCTGTCCATATTCATCCTGACAAAAATAGGATTTCATCCCATGAAATATCCCGACTTTTCCTGTATTTATCGTTGCCGCAGTTTCAAATGTTCCGATTCCTCTGCCTGCCGCCTCACATCCGATCAGCCGTACAGACGGATCATCGATAAAATGATAAAAACTTCCGATCGCGTTTGAACCTCCGCCGACACAGGCAATGACCGCATCCGGAAGTTTTCCTTCTTTTTCCAGCATCTGCAAACGGATTTCTTTGGAGATCACTGCCTGAAAATCACGCACGATCGTCGGAAATGGGTGCGGTCCCATGACCGATCCCAAACAATAATGTGTATCACTGATTCGGGAAGTCCATTCTCTCATCGCCTCAGACACCGCGTCTTTCAACGTTGCCGTCCCCGATGTGACCGGAATAACTTTCGCCCCAAGAAGACGCATCCGGTATACATTCAACGCCTGTCGGATCGTATCTTCTTCTCCCATAAATACAACGCATTCCATTCCGAACAATGCGGCAGCGGTCGCTGTTGCCACACCGTGCTGTCCGGCCCCGGTCTCCGCGATCAAACGTGTCTTTCCCATTTTCTTTGCCAAAAGCGCCTGTCCTAATACGTTGTTGATCTTATGTGCCCCCGTATGGTTTAAGTCTTCCCGTTTCAAATAAATCCTGGCTCCGCCCAGATCTTCTGTCATTTTTTTTGCAAAATACAATCTCGACGGTCTTCCCGCATATTCATTGAACAATCCTGTCAATTCTCTGTTAAATTCCGGATCTGCCTTATAGACATTATATGCATTCTCCAATTCGATCACCGCATTCATCAATGTCTCCGGAATATATTGTCCGCCATGGATTCCAAAACGTCCCTTTTGATTCGTCATATATTTACCTCCTTTTGTTGTCGTACCGCCCGGATAAACGCCTCTATTTTTTCCGGATCCTTTTTCCCGTCCGTCTCAATTCCCGAACTGACGTCTACCGCAAACGGATGCAGTTCCTTAATTGCCACGCCGACATTTTTTTCGTCCAATCCTCCTGCCAGAAAATAAGGTCTCCGTATTTCTGAAAGGATCTTCCAATCAAACGTCTTACCTGTTCCTGCCCCGGAATCTGCCATAATGTAATCTGCCGTGCTTTGTTCTGCCGCTTTCAACACCATTCGATCGACAGCACGAACCGCTTGGATCAACGGTTTTTTCGTCTTTTCTCTCAGCTTTTTCAAGTAAGAAGCATCTTCGTTTCCGTGGAGCTGTGCAAGATCGATCACCCCGGATTCCAACAGTGAAACGATCTTATCTGCATCCTCATTTACAAATACTCCGACCGCCCGAATCGCTGGATCCAAATTTCTTTTCAATAATGCCGCTGTTTCCGAATCAACGTATCTTTTACTTTCTCTTGCAAATACAAAGCCGATCATATCCGGTTTCCATTGATTGACTATTTTTATCTCTTCCACCTTTCTCAATCCGCACAATTTAATTTTTGTCACTTTGCCTCATTCTCCTCGCAGTTCTTTTAATTTTTCCTTTTTATTGCCGGCCCGCATCAAAGTTTCCCCCACAAGGACAGCATCGACACCTATTTGATACAAGTCAGCAACATCTTTTGCACAACGGATTCCGCTTTCTGCCACAAACAATATATCCTCCGGTACTTGTCCGCGAAGTCTTTTGCTATTTGACGTATCCACCGTAAAATCTTTCAAGTTCCTGTTGTTTACACCGATCACACGACTCCCAGCCCGAAGCGCCCTTTCTATTTCCCGTTCATCATGTACTTCTACCAATGCCGAAAGACCAAGTTCTTCACATATTTCAAGATATTTTTTGATCTCTCTTTCTGTCAGCAAAGAACAAATAAGAAGAATCGCCGATGCTCCTAAAAGTTTTGCCTCATAGATCATATATTCATCCACGGTAAAATCTTTTCGCAGGCAAGGGATTTTCACCTGTTCTGCAATTTCTTTCAAATACTGATCCCGTCCCAAAAACCATTTCGGTTCTGTCAGTACAGAAATACAATCTGCACCTGCCGCTTCATAATCTTTTGCAATTTGTATATACGGGAAATCCGGTGCGATCACTCCTTTTGACGGTGACGCTTTCTTACACTCACAGATAAATGAAACTCCCGGATTTTTTAAAGCTTTTTCAAATGCAAATGTTCCTTTCGGCAGTTCATACGCCCTCTTTCTGATTTCTTCTGACGGCACTTTTCGTTTTGCCATATCCGCTCTTTCTCTTGCAAAATCCGCTAGCTTTTTTAAAATATAATCCTTTTCTTCCGCTCTATCCTGCATGTTTCCCTCCTAATTCCACTATTCCTGACTAAACCGGATTAATTTTTCCAGGATCTCCATCGCTTTTCCGGAATCGATCAGCTCTGCTGCCAATCGGATACCGTCTTTCAAGTTCTCTGCTTTGCCGCCGATATAAAGCGACGCTCCTGCATTCATTAACACTGCATCCCGCTTCGGACCCTTTTCCCCTCTTAAGATTTTTCTTGTGATTTCTGCATTTTCTTCCGGCGTTCCCCCTTTCAATTCTTCTTTTCTGCAACGTTTCAGTCCAAACTCTTCCGGTGTGATCACAGTAGAACGAAACCATCCGTCACGGATTTCACATATTTTTGTCGGTGCACTTAAAGAGATCTCATCTAATTTATCCTGCCCATATACAACCATCCCCCGACGGACACCAAGATTCACAAGTACTTGTGCAAGCGGTTCTACCAAATAATCATCGTACACTCCTAAGAGCTGCATACAAGGTGATCCCGGATTCGTCAACGGTCCCAGAATATTAAATACTGTCCGAAATCCCAATTCTTTTCGAATGGATGCCACATATTTCATGGAGGTATGATATTTCTGCGCAAAAAAGAAACACATTCCCACTTCTTCCAACAGTTCCCTGCATTTCTCCGGACTTTGCTGAATTTGAACCCCTAGTGCTTCCAGACAATCGGCAGTTCCGCATTTCGAAGACGCCGCACGATTTCCGTGTTTTGCAACTTTCATTCCTCCGGCGGCTGCAACCAATGCTGCCGTTGTTGAAATATTAAAACTTCGCGCATTATCACCACCTGTCCCCACAATTTCAAACAATTCCATGTTCGTATCTACTTGTATCGCATGCTCACGCATTGCAGCCGCACAGCCTGCAATTTCATCGGTCGTCTCTGCTCTTGCACTTTTCGTCGACAGCGCTGCAAGAAATGCAGCATTCTGCGTCGAAGTCGTTTTCCCGCTCATGATTTCATTCATCACTTCATAAGCCTCTTCATACGTCAGATCTTGTTTATTGACAATTTTTACAATCGCTTCTTTGATCATCTCATTCACCTCTCCTTTTTCGTAACAATAGTTTATACAAATCACCGGAAGTGCCAAAAGACACATTCCGGGATTGTAAGCAGTCGCCAAGGTCTCGGGCAAGCCCGGACTTTGGCTCGTCACCTATATAAAAAACGCCCTTGACAGAAAATACCTGTATTTTCTGTCAAGGGCGAATCTCATATACTTACATTGTATACCACTCATCCGCGGTGCCACCTTGATTCATGGGTTTCCCCATGCACTTAGCAAAGATACCAACATATCCCCGGCAACTAACGTATGCCTTCACGTTACAGAATACTCTGCTACATATCACTTAAAACAATCTGATGTGCAACATTTGACTGTACCCTCAGCGGTCCATTTGACAACTTGTTTCTCACCCGGCTCTCAGCTCCCCAGGCTCTCTGTAAAGGCATCATTGCCGTTATCTCCGCTTCATCGGTTTGATGTGTTAAATTATTAAATTAATTTAGACTGAATTATAGCACTCACTTTTTCATGTGTCAATGGTGTGATTTTAACCTGTTTTTATACTCTTGAATGAAAAATTAAATTCCACATTCATACTGAATTTAGTCTTACAATGGCATGACTGTTCTTAGGCTCCCGAGCCAGAGGTTTCATATACAAGCCCCCCCGTAAGGGGCTTGCTCTTGATGGTGCGAAAAAGAAATGTTATACTAG
>ENA-OQKY01000257-OQKY01000257.1-human-gut-metagenome-genome-assembly--contig:-NODE-257-length-63087-cov-8.487119_pt1 | contig 63087 bp, 54 predicted proteins | sample MGYA00242652_ERZ504805 | MGnify/ENA primary metagenome ERZ504805 (study PRJEB26092, sample SAMD00036400) | human gut metagenome | host: Homo sapiens | study: EMG produced TPA metagenomics assembly of... | reverse complement strand
CTTCTTTCAATGTCACGTCAGGTCCCTGGTTGCTCAGGTAATATGCCGCTGTCAGACCTGCCGTACCTGCGCCGACTACACAGACTTTCTTTCCGGTATCGGCAAGCTGTTTTCCTTTACCTTTCCAGTAGGATCCGGTATCATGATCTGCCGCATACCGTTTGATGTTGCGGATCGACATTGCTTCGTTTACTTCTTTTCTCTTACATTCCAGTTCACATACATGGTTGCAGATATATCCCAACGCTTTCGGGAACGGTACTTTTTCACGGATCACTGCCGCCGCCGCGTCAAATTCCCCGTTTTTCACATGACGGATGTAACGCGGTACGTCGGTATGCGCCGGACATGCGTGACGGCACGGAACAACGGCTTCTTCTTTCTTCACTTCGCTGTTCATCAATTTGTCGCGGATCGTTCCGGTCGGACAGACTTCCACACAGGCTCCGCAGAAACGGCAGTCCGCATCTTTCAGCAGTTTGTTATGTAAGGTTCCGACATAAGTCTCCATCTCTTTTTTCTGATACTGGAGCACTTTTACGCCGCGCAGTTCGTTACATGCGCGCACACATCTTCCGCAGAGAACACAACGGTTCATATCGTGCAGGATCAGCGGATTGTCTTCCTGCGGACGGAATCCTTTTGTGCGCATTTTCAGACGTCCGGTCTTCGGTCCGATATACTGGATCAATGTCTGCAGCTCGCAGTTTCCGTATTTCGGGCAGGTGGAACAGTCTTCCGGATGTCCGGTCAGAAGCAACTCCAGCGCCAGCATTCTAAGTTTTTCCAGTTCCGGCGTCTTTGTATGGATCACCATTCCGTCTTTTGCTTTCAATGTACAGGATGTGGTCGCCCCCTCCTGTCCCTCTACTTCTACCACGCACATCCGACAGGACCCAAGCGGGCTTAAGTCTTTGTGGTGGCACAGGTGCGGAATATAGATGCCTGCATCCAGAGCACATTCCAGCACATTTTTATTCTCCGGAACTTCCAGTCTTGTTCCGTCAATTGTAATCACTGCCATGTCAGCAACCTCTCTTTCTCGATTCGTTCTTTCTTATCTCTCTGTTGAAAATGCTGTTTTCCTAGAAAAGCAAACGGACACATCCGTACATTCCCGCATCGTTTCCGAGTGTTGCCAGTGTGATCTCCGTCGACTCACAGGCATGGAATGTCCGCTCTGTAAAATATTTCCTGATGCCGTCGATCAGGATCGCTCCGGCGCGGGATACACCTCCGCCAATCACGAAGACTTCCGGATCCACGATCGAAGCGATATTTGCCAGCGCGGTTCCCAAGATCCTGCATAATTTTTCAACCAGTTCTCCCGCCACTTTGTCTCCGTCCTTCGCCGCGTCAAAAATATCTTTTGCCGTCAGATCATCCAGACTTCTCAATACCGTCTCGCTGTCGTCCGCTTCCAGTTTCTGTCTTGCCATGCGGACGATTCCTGTGGCAGACGCATACTGTTCAAGACAGCCTTTCTTTCCGCATCCGCAAGTATCCGTCTCATCGTCACGCATCTTGATATGTCCGATCTCTCCGCCTGCGCCGTGGAATCCGGAGATCATTTTCCCGCCGATGATGATCCCGCCGCCGACTCCGGTTCCAAGTGTGACCATCACGACGTCCTCATGACCTTTTCCGCCGCCCTGCCACATTTCTCCTAATGCGGCAACATTCGCATCGTTTCCGGCTTTTACGAGAAGTCCTGTCTTCTCGGACAGGATCTGCTCAACATTGATCACGCCCCAGCCTAAGTTTACACATTTGTGAACGGTTCCGTCCGCTCCAACCGGTCCCGGAACGCCGAGCCCGATTCCCTGTACGTCGTCCTTTGCGATCTGCTTTTCTTCCATTTTCCCGAGAACAGCCGCCGCCACATCGTCGAGGATCGCCGCGCCGTTGTTTTCGGTGTTGGTCGGGATCTCCCATTTCTCCACGATCACACCGCTCATATCAAACAGTCCGATCTTGCAGGTCGTTCCTCCGATATCTACTCCAAATCCATACTGTTTCATTGATTTTTCTCCTTTTTTGCCTTATTTGCCGATGCGATCCACACGATCACACCGAATATCAACATTCCGGCGAATGAAATCACGAACTGATTTCTTGCCGAATTTTCACCAAGTAGTTTTGCCGCGTTTCCAAGAAAGATCGGTGCGATCAGACCGCCGATCCCGCCGATGATCGAAAACATTCCGCTTGCTTTCGCCACCGCTTCCTGCTCCACGGAGATCGAGATCAGATAAGATCCGATCGCCATAAAACAGCTCAATGACACGCCGCAGAGCGCACTTGCAATATAGATGCCCGCCATGCCGGGTACAAACAAGATCACGCCGTATCCCACCGCCGCCGCGAAGATCGAAAACGTCAGCGTATACGTTTTGAAGAATCCGGAGATCTTTGCGAAAAACATTCCCACAAGCAGTGCGAACGCCGCATTGACCGCGGTTACCACACCTGTCACCGACGGATCTTCCGTAATATTCTGCGTGATATAAATACTGATGTTTGTGTTATACGCATTGATAAACAACGTATGTACAAACGATGCAAAGGAAATCACAAACACCATTTTATTCAGTTTCAGATCCGATGCTTTTTCCACCTGTGCGGGCGGCGTCTCGATCAGCACTGCTTTCACGCCGAGCAGCGCCGCAAATGCGATCAAATATACAAGGTAAAAATACCGGTAACCAATCCCCGCCAGCATTCCGCCGAGCAGATTTCCCACCATCGTTCCGATTCCCATGCCGACAACGTGCAGTCCCATATAACCTGCCCGCTCTTCCGGCGGGAAAAATTCACTGATGATCGCGGTATTCATCGGACCCATAATACCATATCCGAATCCGATCACGATCCGCGCGATCAAAAGTACCGCGAAACTTTCCAGAAAAAACGGAAGCACACCGCAGCATCCGACGATCAAAAGACCCAGTAATGTAATATTTTTCTTGCTGATCTTCGTCGTCATCCAGCCGACCATCAAAGAACCGACGATCAGAAGCAGATACATGATCGTCTGCAAAAGCTGTACCGCGCTCGTTCCGTACTGCTGGTATTTCTCATTTAAAATACCGAGTACCGGCAGGATTCCCGTAATGTTCAGCCCAAATGCAAACGCTACGATAAATACGCTTGCCGCCACACGACGTTTTACCGACGGTGTGATCTCCGTTTTTGTCACACATTCTGACATTTTTTCAACCTCTTTTCGATCTTATTCGCAAGGTTGTAATACGTCCCAGTGCTCCGCGAGCATTCCTTCTTCCAGTCTGTAAATATCAACGACACGACATCTTGTCGTTCCGTCCGGAGCTACATTTTTCAGATAGACCGCAACCATATCGTTTTCCGCGATCAACATCTGGATATCAAGGGCAAATTCCGGATGCTCCCGAAATTTCTCCGCAAAAGCCCGTTTCAGCCCGTCTCTTCCCTGTTCTACTCCCGGGTTATGCTGAACGTAATCTTCCCTCACGTAGCGATCCGCCGAATCCACGATATGATCGTTGAAAAACTCCTGATAAAATCTGCGGATCACTTCTTTATTTTTTTCCTCCATATTCTACCTCCGCCCGTTTTCGGGCCAATTTGATCTCAGGCTTCCTTATAAGCCTGTTTTCTAAAACAGAGCGGATACCGTTTCCAAAAAGGAGTCATACCCGCTCTGCCGCTTTATTTTACACTATCTGCTATGAATCTGACGTTTCCGACTTTGTTTCTTGGCTTTATTTCTTAGCTTTGTTTCTTAGTCTTCGTCTTCTACATACTCTGCCGCGCTCATACCTGCGATACGTCCGGTATTTACCGCAAATCCCATGGAGTTACCCGGAAGCAGGAACATGTAGCTGTCGTCATAAATGTTACATGCGTCTGCACCTGCCGCATACAGTCCCGGAACCGGCTCGAAATCTTTATCGCATGCTTCGCAGTTCTCGTTGATGCGGATTCCGCCGACTGTTCCGTATCCGCCCGGACGGATCCGTGCCGCATAGTATGGAGCTTTTGTCAGAGGTCTCATATATTTCTTCGGTTTGAAGAATTCTTCGTCTGTGCTGTCGCAGAAATCATTGTATTCATCTACGGTATCTACCAGATTGTCTACATCGATCCCTACCATTTCAGCCAGTTCTTCAATGCTGTCCGCAATGAACAGTCCCTCGTTTCCGTTTGCCTGTGCCATCTTTACGCCCTCAACGAAATCCGATACATCCGGATCCGGACGAACAAGGCTTACGTTGTCAACGCCGTTCTTCATGTAGTATTTTGCGATGGAAGAATCAATGATGCTGATGACAACTTTTCCTTTCTGGTGAGAAGCCACATTGGAAAGGAATGTTGTGTTCTGCATATGATCTTCGTTCATCACACGTTTTCCCTGCAGGTTTACAAGGAGGTTTGGCTGGCTCATGATATTTCCAACGCTTCCCGGAAGATCGTCCACGCCCTCGATCGCAGCTGCCTGTTCGATACGTACCGGAAGTTTGTCCGCGCCTGCTTCCCATGCCATCTTCAGGCCGTCTCCCATGATTCCCGGGATTGCGAAGTTGAACATGTCTACGCCGTGTTTGTATCCTGTCTCTTCTTCGATGAACTCTTTGTTGCATCCGGCTCCGCCTGTACAGATGATCGCTGCCTTACATGCGATCTCGATCTCTTTTCCGTCTTTATCTGTAGCAAGAACGCCTGCTACTTTTCCGTCTTTCTTGATGATCTTCTTTGCCGGAGTTTCTAACAGGAATTTTACGCCCAGTTCCTGCGCTCTCGCGTAAAGCGCTTTGTTCATAAAGGAGGCCGCTCTCGGTCCGATTCCTGTATCTGTCTTTACGATATGCCATGTTGCTTCTGATTTCGGGAAGTAACGGAACGCTCCCTCGAACTCTACGCCCATGTCTTCCAGCCACTCGATCGTCTCTCCGGACTGCTCGAAGTAACGTTTTACAAGTCTCGCGTCTACATTATAATGTGTGTATTCCATGAACATATTGAATGCTTTTTCCACGCTGATGTCGATCATGTTCTGTTTCTGGTACTTCGTTCCGATTCCTAACGGTCCCATTCCCATGTTTGCCGCGCCGCCGACTGCCGCTGCTTTCTCTACAACGATGACTTCAGCTCCGTCTTCTGCTGCCTGAACGGCTGCGGATAATCCGGACGGACCGCCTGCAATTACTACGATTTGTGTTTCATAATCTGCCATTGTCTTTCCCTCGCTTTTTTACTATTAATAAGTTCCTTGATTTACTGTTATTGTACTTTCTTTTTTCAAACGGAAATATCTGTTTTTTGATGAAAAACGCCCCGTTTTTTGTCCTAAAATATATGATTTTTTCAAAGAACAGCAAAAAAACATATATCATTTTTGCTGTCACGATAAATATGTCACGTCAAACTCCGGCAATTGTCTCGTATCTTCCCGGTAGAGATCCGAAACCGCATATCCGAGACTGCATCCTTCAAATGCATAATTTTCTTCTTCCGGGAGTCCGAACAGGCGCTTCATCGCCAACTGATCTTTCACATCGCTGACGCCGGAGCAAAGTTTGAACCCCAGCCCCAGTTCGGTCGCACGCAGCCACATATTCTCCATTACATAGCCGAGCGCCGCATGTTCTCTTGCAGGTCGCCCTGCCCGCTCCGCCGCTACGATCAGAAGCGGCGCCATAAAAAGATCCACAGGTTTCTTTCCCGCACCATTTTTGACTGCTCCGGCATAAACAGGGTATTTTTCTTCCAAATGTTTTTCTTCTACTTCGCGCAGATCTTCTTTTCTCGCTTCCAGAACAAGATCCATCAGTTTTTCCGCCGTTTCGCTTCCTCTTTTTATCACAAAAAAGTGACGGAAATCGGTCTTTCCCGCCTGCGCCAGTCCGGCAAACGGAGCCTGTCTTCCCGCTTCCAGAACCTGTTCGATCTGCTCTCGCTTCACTTCTTCCTCTGTATAATTTCTTGTGGACTTTCTTTTTCGGATCGCCTCATATACTTCCATTTTTATGTCTCCTTAAAGCACAATTCAGCAACAAGTCTCCCTGCTGCTGAATCTGTGTGTTTTTATCTTATTTTTCAAATTCGATCGCTTTTCCGGTACGTGCGGACTCTCTTACCGCATCCATCACGCACAGAACACGTCTTACCTGTTCCGGTTTGATGACCACTTCTTCTTCGCCGTTAAATGCTTTCAGGAAGTGCTCAAAATACATTCTATGCGATACGTTTACTTCCGGAAGCGGTTCTTCCTGAAGCAGTCCCGGAGCTGCCGGTCCGAAGCTTCTTGTCGGTCCTGCCGCTGTCATTGTGATCTTGCCCGGTACGTTTTCAAGCAAGTGTGCGGTACGCACGATCTTTCCCTCGCCTGCAAATCCGTCGATCATTGCAGATCCTTTGTTTCCGCCGATGAACCATCCGCGCTTTGGCGTCAGATAGTATGTTCCAAGCTCGATCTCGGCTGTCACGCCGTTTGCAAATTTCATGATGATGTTAAAGTAGTCGTCTACATTTTCATTGATGACATTCTGTACGTCTGCATACAGAGATACGATATCAGATTTTACCATATCCAGCATCTGGTCGATCAGATGAACGCCCCAGTCATAGAGCATTCCTCCGCCCATCTCCGGATATACGTGCCAGTCGTGCATGTTTCCGTTGAATCCGTAAAGCTGGGATTTGATCACATACATATCGCCGACCATGTTTTTATCATAAACTTCTTTCATGATACGATAATCGGTGTCCCATCTTCTCTGCTGATGAACGGTAAAGAGCACACCGTTCTCTTTACATGCAGCTACCATCTCGTCGAACTCTGCAACGCTCATAGCTGCCGGTTTCTCACAGATGACATGCTTTTTCGCTGCTGCCGCTTTCTTTACCATCTCCGGATGGCTTGGGTTCGGAGTGGATACCATTACAACGTTGATATCCGCTTTTTCCAGCATTTCATCAAGGCTTCCGTAGGTTTCTACTCCTTCCGGAGCATCTTTTAACTGTTCCGGATTGGTATCTGCAACTGCCACAAGATCGATCTCATCAAATGTAGCCATCATATCTGCGTCACAGTGTCCCATGAAACCAAATCCGACGATACCTAATTTCATTTTTTCCATAATCTTATCCGTTCCTTTCCGAGAAACCAGCTTATCCTTCGATTGCTCTTCTCATTGCTTCCTGATGACGTCTTACCTGCTCGATGCTGTCTACTTCTGTAAAGGCTCTTAAGTGTTCTCCGCCTTCATATTCAGAACTTAAGTATCCTTTATATCCGGCTTTCTTAAATGCTTCTACAACTTCCGGAATCGCAACTGCTGTCTCTACATAGTCTTTACTTACATTGTAGAATTTTGCATGTGTATGGAAAATGTAATCAATGTTGTCAATGATATCCTGCGGATCTGACCAGGAATATGTGAAAGAAGATCCTGCGTACATCATATCAGCCGGACCGCCGCCTGCTTTTTCTACGGCTTCCATCATCTCTTTCATTCCGTTAGCCATACGGTATTCCATGTTGGCTTTTCCAAGATCCAGATCATATTTGATCTTCACGAATCCTTTTTCGATTCTCTGTGCATATGCATCGTCTACGATCTTGATACATTCTTCGGATGCGCCCATTCTTCTTGCTTTATCTCTCAGAACGTCCGGAATGTTCTTGCAGAAGATTCCCATATCCGGGATAAATCCGAAATATTTTGTACCTGTGCGGTGGATCATCTCCATATATCCATCAGCCCATCCGGAGTTCAGGGAGAACGGTGCGTGCACTTCCAGACCGATCTTAACGTCCATTTTCTCTGCATATTCCAAACTTCCCTCGATGACATCCATCGGAGTGGAAACCAGTGTACGCAGGTTCTTAAATCCGAGCATGGATGCCAGACGAATGTCGCGTTTCATCATATTGACCTGCTCGCCGAGGGAGAGCATACGGTTGTCGTAAATATGGTTTTCCAAAAATGCGTCGTAGCAGGACGGCTCCAGATTATATTTTTTCAGCCATCCAAACCACTGCTCACGGAAAGCTTCGTCCTCGATCGGAAGCGGGAATCTGCGGATCATCTGCTCTGCCAGAAGTTCTACTCCTGTCGCGCCTGTTTTTGCGGTTTCTCTTAAGCATCCTTCCAGATCAAGCTGTTTGTTGTAATATTCATCCTGATAACTGTACAGGGAAACACTTCTTTTAATATCGTAACTCATGTTTTGTTCCTCCTTACTCAATCACGAAATCTGTCTCGCATACCGCCTCGATCTGGAACGGCATATAGGACGGGTCAATAATCTGCAGTGTGTTGATGTGGTGGCTTCCTTTGGAAAGTCCGCCCTCCGTCAATACAGATACGGTTGCATAGTCGCCGAATTCCCAACGGTAATCGGAATCGATCACGGTACGCATTTCTTCGAGAGTAAATGTCTCTCCGTTTACAGTAAGACGAACTGCCTCTCTCGGGTAGTCCACACCGTCTACGTTTACTTTGATATCTCTTACGATGGAAAGTGTGATTCCACGATAATACTGTGCTTTGAACTGAAATTCAAAACCAGTTACTTTTCCGTCTGCTTCGATATTCTTAAATCCGTCCGGATTGTAAATCTGTCTTCCAGCCATTGTTTTGATTTCCTCCTTAAATCTATTGTAGATCTGTTTTCACATTTTCAATAAATCAATAAAAACGGCAGAACCGTCTCCGGCACATCACAGCCGATATGCCGGGTTCATCGTCTATGTAATCGAGCAATGGGAAGTGATTTCACGTTCGATGCCTGGAGGTACTGCCGTAGTTATTCTATTTGTTCTGCCAGGTATCCGTATTCCGATTAGTCAAAGAATACTTCTTTTCCTGTCTCTGCGGATTTGTAGATTGCTTCAAGGATCTGTGTTACTACAAATGCCTGCTCCGGTTTTACAAGCGGATCTGTGTCGTTGATGATCGCGTTCAGCCACTGTGTCTGCTCACGAACTGCCTCTGCTGCCGCTCCGCCCTCAAAGAAGTCAACAACGCCTGCCGGAGAGATTGTCTTTTCCATCAGCTGATTGTGCTCTACTGTGTTGTAGATCAGCTCATCCTGCGGATAGCTTCCGCCGTGGTGGATCTCAGCACCTGCTTTTGTTCCGCAAAGTGTTGTAGATGCTTCCATGGATTTCAGTACGTTCAATGCCCATGATGCCTCAAGGTAGATCGTCGCACCGTTTTTCATTTTGATCAGACCGAATGCGGAGTCTTCTACTTCAAATGTTTCCGGATCCCATGGTCCGAATACGTTTCCTTCCGGACCGTCTGCCTGACGTCCCAGTTTGTAGAATACCTGTCCGGATACAGATGCCGGCTCGTAGTTGTTCATCATCCACAGTGTGATGTCCAGTGCGTGTGTTCCGATATCGATCAGCGGTCCGCCTCCCTGAAGCGCTTTGTTCGGGAATACGCCCCATGTCGGAACTGCTCTTCTTCTCAGAGCGTGTGCTTTTGCAAAGTAAATGTCTCCCAATTCTCCGTTTTCACAGGAAGCGTGAAGTGTCTGTGTGTCGTCACGCAGACGGTTCTGGTATCCGATCGTGAATTTCTTTCCGGAAGCTTTCCATGCATCCAGCATCTTCTGAGCGTCTTCTGTGTTGTGAGCCATCGGCTTCTCACACATAACGTGTTTTCCTGCTTCAAATGCAGCTACTGTGATTGGGCAGTGAGCAACGTTCGGTGTACATACATGTACCACATCGATGTCAACGCTCTTGTCTGCAAGCATTTCTTTGTAATCTGTATAAACTTTCGCACCTTCTACACCATATTCTTTTGCGGCTTTTTCTGCACGCTCCGGAATGATGTCACAGAAAGCTACCATTTCTGCTTTGTCAGCGTTTGCTTTCAAAGACGGCATATGCTTCTGATTTGCGATTCCACCACATCCAACAATTGCAACTCTTAATTTTCCCATGATTGTTCTCCTTTTGATTCTTATTTCTCACGCCTTAAACGGCGGTTGTTTACTTTGCTTGTCTTCTATGCATCATCAGCTCAAGAATCCAGTCGCTCACGCGCCTCTCGTGCTTACGCACTCCTGATTCTTTCGCTGTCATCGTATGCACAAAAGTAAATACTCACTTCGTTCGTGCTTCCTTTTGTCTGCATACTAGATGACAAACTGTTTTAAATATCTCTGGCTTAATACGAGGGAATCTTCCACTTTTTCTTTGCTTCCCTCAAACGCTTTATCTTCTACTTCGATGCATGTATATCCGTCGAATCCGATGTCTGTCAGTGCGGATACATATTTACCCCAGTCTACATCGCCGAGCCCCGGAAGTTTCGGTGACATGAAATCAAGCGGATAAGCCATGATTCCGCAGTCATTCAGGCGATCTCTGTATACTTTGATATCTTTATAATGTACATGGAAGATCTTGTCTTTAAACTCATAGATCGGTTTGATGTAATCGATCATCTGCCATACAAAATGAGACGGGTCATAGTTGATTCCGAGATTGTCGCTGTCCAGAATCTTGAACACTTCTCTCCAGATCTTCGGTGTTGTCATCAGGTTCTGTCCGCCCGGCCACTGATCCGGTCCGAACAACATCGGGCAGTTCTCGATCGCAACTTTCACATCATTTTCTTCTGCCAGTTTGATGATCGACGGCCATACTTCTTTCACCAGTTCCAGATTCTCTTCCACTGTCTTTGTCTGGTCTCTTCCGATAAATGTTGTCACCATGCCGACGCCCAGTTTTGCGCTTGCAAGGATTACATTTTTCAGATGTGCAACTGCTGCCGCTCTCTTTTCCAGATCTCCGTCCATTGTGTTCGGATAGAATGCCAGAGAAGAAATGTCTACATTTTTCTCTTTGCTGTAATCCAGAATGTGTTTCGCATATGCGTCATCTTCCAGCACACGATCCACATCGATGTGGCTCACACCGGCATATCTTCTCTCCGCTTTTCCCTGCGGCCAGCATGCAACTTCCACACACTCAAATCCGTGGTCTGCTGCAAAATCCATCATTTCCTCGTAGGTCCATGTGTCAAGAATTGCACTCACAAATCCTAATTTCATTGTCCTGTCTCCTTTTCTTTTTGAGTTTCCCTCTGAACTTGACTTCATTATAGCCTGTTCAAAAAAGAAAAACTTTCCTCAAATTATCCTAATTTACTAGTTCTTTTAGACTCTTTTTCTCTTCCACAAAAAAAGAGGACAAAAAAAACATGTCTTTTTTTGTCCTCTTCTCTTTCTAATATTGATAATGAATATCCAACGCCCGGATCTCATGTGCCAAAAGCTTGGTCTCCACACGGAGGATTCCGTCTTCCACATGGATTTTTCTCATCTCGACTTTCGGCGTCGCATTACGTCTCAGATATTCGATCTCTCCTTTTGACAGATCGCGAAGATATTCCATATCTCGCCAAAGCTCCTGCACACTGCCGTTTTCCGGGTTCACATAGAAACTACGCATGATATAATCACCGTTTTCTACATTCCGGATCTCAAATTTCAAATGGATCGCGTCCAGATCTTCATACAATTCCCCGATGTCTTTCACATCGATATCCTTTTCTTCTTTCATTGTATAGCGGTAATTCAATTGTTTGCAGTTATGACAGACGATCGTATAATTTCCGCGTCCGTTCGTACTTAGCAACGCATTTTCCGTCTTTCCGAGCAGATCCGACTGCAGAAAATGCAGAAAATGAAATGCGTAGAACGACGGTTTTTTAATACCGTCCCGGCTTAAAAGTCCGCTTTCCCCATACAGAACGCCGTCCGTATCATAAAATTCGGAATGCAGATCCGATCCGTGCCAGAATCCCATCATATCTACATTCCCGACAGATTCAATACAGGTTTTCATCACATATGCCCCCTGCGCGCAGCTGTCGTTGATACAGTTCCGATTGGAGATCGTAAAATTCCACTCTGTAATATGAAGTTCCGCCGGTTCAAATTCCTCTTCTTTCAGCACCTCTTTAAAAATATCCAGCTGATTTTTTGTAAAATTACTGTCCAGAGACCGTTTTCCAAAATATACGCCGTCCTGTTGAAGCAGTAAATACGAATAGGAATAAACGGTCAGAAAATCCGGATGAACCTGCCGCTTCTTCCAGTTGCGTATCAAGCGGTGATACTGATGCGTGTCATAACCGAGCGCGATCCCCGCCCCGCCGACCTTGATCTTCTCCGAAATCCGCTTCAATGCATGATATCCGATTTCAAAACAGTCGAAATACCACCCATTCTCATCCTGCATATTCAGCCGGTCGTCTTTCCACAATTCAAAATACCATGTTTCCACCACATCCATCCCATACCGGTTGATCAGATGAGAGGCAAAATCATGCATGACTTTTTGATAACTTTCCCTGTCATGGAAAATGATCTCATTGTCTTTGCTCGTCATCGCGGAGTTGATCGAATAGCTGACGTCCATCGGTTTGAACGACAGTTCGATGTACGGTTTCAGCCCATTGTCCACAAGAAAATCCAATCCTCTGTCCACACGGCTGAAATTGTACCGCCAATTCCCGTCCTCGCCCTCATCGTACATATCCTGCACAAAAATATTCCAGATACGCACATACGAAAAACCGATCTCCTCTTTCATCACAAGAAGCTGCTGCTGCATGTCGCTGTCCAGAAGCGCGTCGATCTTTCCGATATTGATGATCCGGCTCCAGTTTTTTGAAAGCGGGACTGTTTTGTTCGCATCCACCGCGAACAGCTCCCGATTTTTCGTCGCCACATCGTCCTGCACGCTGATCCCGCCGGCAAGATACTGTTTGACCCTTTCCTCCACTGCCTCTCTCGATCCGGAATCTTCTTTTTTCTCTTCCGCCTGTTCTTTTCGGATACTGCTCCGGTATGCGGACGGCGTCATATTATAAATATCCCGAAATGCTTTGTTAAACGAAGCCGTCGTCGGGAATCCATTGTCCAGCGCGATCCTTGTGATCTTTTTCTCGGTATAAAGCAGATCGTCCACCGCATGGAACAAACGGATATTGTTGACATATTCCAGAAAACTCAATCCAAACCGTTTTTTAATGTATTTTGACAAATATGCATTGGACAAATACAATTTCTTCGCGAGATCGTTCAGACTGATCTGTTTTTGATAATTCGCCTGCACATAATTCTGAATTTCAAATACGCGTGAATTGTCCGGCGCTCCCTTTCCTTTCAGCCGGCTGTCGTCCGCTTTGATCCGAAAATAGCTGGTCAGCAGATAAAGCGCCTCATAGTAAATACTGTTGAGATAAAGCGCGCCCTCATTTTCCCGGTCGTAGAATCGGTTCAGGATCCGGTTCAGCACTTGCTTCAACGGCTCGTAAGCTTCATTTTTATCCGCCCCGGAATTACACCAGAACAAAATCTGGTTCGTTCCGAGGTATTCCGCCAGCTTCGTAAAATTGATCCGGAATCCGGCGATCAGAAGTTCCCCCTCCGTCTCCGCCAGTGAATGCCGTTTATTTGCATTGACAAGCAGAAACTCGCCTTTCTTTAACTCATATTTCTCCGTTTCGATCTGGATCTCCGCCGCGCCGTCCAGCACATACAGTATCTCCAGATTTTGATGGAAATGTGTTTCCTGCACCTTACGAGTATCGAAATCAAAATCCATCACTTCATGCATGATATCCATGTTCTTTCCTCATTTTCCTTTTCTTGCCTTTTTCGCAGGATCATCCTGTCGCAGGATCATTCTGCCGCAAAATCCTCCTGTCACAGAATCATCCAGCCTGACCGGTCACGGCATCTCCGAGATCACGATCCCCTGGATTTCCTGCGCCGTCAGCTTTGTCTCCACGACAAGCACATGATCCACTGCCTCCGCCTTTCGGATCGTCAGTTTCGGCTGACAGGTCATTTTCAGATATTCGATCTCTTTTACCGACAGATCATTGAAATAGTCCAGTTTTTTCCATTCATTCTGCACATTTCCGTTTTCCTGATTGACAGAAAATACTTTGATCTGATAAATACCGTCGTTTACGTTTTTCAAACGAAAACTAAGCTGAATGCTCTCGTTATCCGCATACAGACGAGGCTGCTGCTCTTCCTCGATCTCATCCTCGTTCAACGAATAATAACGGAAGTTAAAATGCTTATAGTTATGGCAGCAAATATAGAACAGATCTTTTCCGTTTCCCGACACAAGAGAATACTGCCCTTTCCCATAATAGTATTTTTCCAGATTGTTCAGATGTTCAAATGCAAAATATGCCGGTTTCCGGATCCCGTCCCGTGTGATCAGCCCGCATCCGCCAAACAATAACGCTTCCGAATCGATCCGTTCCGCAAAGATATCTGTCGCGCTCCAATATCCGATCATATCCGCCTGCCCGTAATTCTGGATCAGGTTTTTCACGATGTAGGCGCTCTTATAACAGCCGTCATTCAGGCAGTTCCGGTTGGACAATGTCGAACTCCACTCTGTGACGTAAAGTTCTTTTGTCGGGAAGTCCTCTTCCACAAGGATTTCTTTGATCCGCTGTACCTGATGATAAAGATAACTTTCATCCGGTGAATACGGATTTCTTCCCGCGTCGAGCAAATGTTCTTTCAGAAGATACGGATAGGAATAAATCGAAATAAAATCCGGCTGCTGCCTGCGTTTTTTCCACTTTCTGAGGATCGACGGCAATTCTTCCGCAATATAATTCATGCTGAATCCGGCGCCGCCGAGCTTCACGCCGGGCGCATATGTCCGGAAAATATCCGCCACCGCATCAAACGCCTCAAAATAACTCTCGATCTCAACTTTCTCCTGGATCACCGCATTCTGCTCCAATTCAAAATGCCAGCTTTCCACTTCGCCGATCCCATACCGCCGCACAAGATGTTTGATCAGTTCTTCCAAAAATCCCCGGTTCTTTCCGATCAGCGAGATCTGACTCCGGATATCCAGAGACAGCATCTTGCGCTCCACACGACCGACAACATATTCTCTTCCTTTAAACCCGAGTTCCACATGCGGTTTTACGCCGATCTCCATCAGAAAATCGAAGATCTGATCGATGATCTTGAAATTATACCGGGTATTCCGCTCCTTGATCTCGATCATCACATCATCGGAAAGTAGATTCCAAAAACGTACATATTCAAAATGAAGCATCTCCACAAGATATTTGATATGTTCGCGCACATCAAACCGCAGCAGTTCCGACGCCGTCCCCACATTGATGAGTTTGCACCAGTTTCTCTCTGTCCGCTCCTTTTTCGTCACGTCGATCTCCAGTTCGCGTACTGTCGAATCTCCCGATTCCGGTGAACTGATCAGATTGTACGTCAGATATTGTTCCACACGTTCCATGATCTGCTCGCTGTTTTCCGGCTGTTCGCTTTTCTCCCGTTTTTCGAGCATTTCCATCCGGTACTCCGCCGGCGTGCAGTGATAAATTTCCCGGAACGCATTGTTGAATCCCGCCTGATTCGGAAATCCGTTTTCCATCGCGATCTTGATCACCGTCTTATCTGTGTACAGAAGATCACTGACCGCATGCTCCAGACGGATATTATTTAACAATTTCAAAAAACTCATCCCGAAATTCTGTTTGATATATTTGGACAAATAAGTATGCGACAGATACAGTCGGTCCGCCAGCCCCTTTAATGTGATCGGTTCCCGGTAATTCGACATGATATAACTCATGATCTCATTCATCCGCTCATCCTGGATCCCGCGCAGGGAATCATACTGCTTCATTCCCTTTTTCACAATAAAATCCGTCGTGATCAAATAGATCAGCTGATAATAAATACTGTTCTTCAGCGCGATTCCCTGTCCCTCCGTCGTCTGATAATAGTTAAAAATCTGACGGATATAATAACGCATCTTATCATAACTTTCCGAACGTTCCTCTGCCGAATTGCACCAGAAAAACAGATGCTCCCCGCCGAAAATTTCGGTCAGCATCGTATAGTCAATGAACAGGCTTCCGAGCAGCAGTTCCCCCTCTGTATGGTAGGCATGCCGGACATTGGAATTCACCAGTATGAACTGATCCGTATTTAAAAAATGCGTTCCGTCTTCATACTCCACTTCCAGACTTCCATCCAGCACATACAGGATCTCTATATCCTGATGAAAATGCATTTCCCGTTCTGTTTTTGTTGAAAACTGACATTTGACGATATTCTCATATTTCATCATTGGTCTCCCCGCTTCTTACGTCTATCCCCTATGATAATCTGATTTTTCCGATTTGGCAACAAAAAAGATGCCCCTTTCCGTTCACGAGATTCTTCTCTTTCCGAAAAGGAACATCTTTTTATCAGCTATACTGTTTATGCATTTTTCGCATTTCTTTCATCCAATTCCACACGGATCTTATCCATCATCTTCTTATCCAGTTTGTACCAGAACAGAGGAATCATGGAAATGATGATACAGATTGTCGGGAACAGGTTTACGATTGCGTTGATACCTGTCTTTACCGCTTCTGTCTGTTCTGCATTCGGAACATAACCGGTTGCCGCAAGAAGCAGTACTGTTGCAGAACCGCCGACTGCTGTCGCAAGTTTTACACCAAAGCTCATGTAGGAATAGGTAAGCCCTTCCTCACGGATTCCGTATTTCCAGTCTCCATATTCGATACAGTCGGAAAGCATACCTGTGCTGACATTTGCAGCAGAGTTTCCAAATCCAATGATCGCACTGATCGTAAGCAGGAATACATTGTTGTTTGCCGGTACGATAAACATCGTCACAAATCCGAATACCATGATTACGTTGAGGATCAGCAGCCAGTTTCTCTTTCCAAATGTCTTTGTTCCCCACGGAAGTGCCAGACATCCGAGTAATTCGGTAACTGTCATGATCGTAAAAATCGGAGCGATCATTGTAAAGGAACCAACCACATAGATTACATAATATGTCAGCATCGACATACGGCACATGATCGCAAGCGCTCCGAGAAATACGTTCGATACGGTGATCAAAAGCATTTTGTTCTTGCACATCAGTTTCAGGGATTCCAGTACGGATCTCTTCTTTACTGTCTGCTGAGGTGCCTCAACTACAACCGTTTCTTTACATCTTGCAGCGCAAATCCAGAAACATGGCAACATCAGCACTGAAAATACGATCGTCGCCCAGAAATATCCCTGTGCGTTTGCAGCGTCGCTCTTGCTGAAGAACAGGATCAACGGCATTGCGCCTGCTGAAAGAATCATCTTGATCACAGATGCTCCTGTCGCTCTGTATGCTGTATAGTTCATACGAACCTGGGAATCACGCGCGATCAGGTTTACCAGTCCGCCGTATGTAACGCAGATCGCGGTATAAGCCATACCGGCTCCGATGTAACATACAAGACAAAGGATCACTTTCGCCAGCCCCTGAACCGGGAACACGGTAAATGTCAGCACGTTAAAAATTGCAAGGAACGGGGATGCAAACATCAGATACGGTCTGAATTTTCCCCAACGGGTTCTTGTACGGTCCGCGATCACTCCCATCATCGGATCGTTGATGGCATCCCATACACGCGCGATCAGCATGATCAGTGAGATCGCGCTTGCGCTTAAGCCTACAATATCCGTATAAAATACGGTCAGATAGGTGTTGATCATATACCAGGAAAGCTGGGATCCGACCTCACCGAAACTGTAGCAAAAGCCTGTCAGTTTGTTGGTTTTCTCTTGTGTTGCTACTTGATTTTCCATGACTTCCTCCTCTAGTCGTCCTTTGATTTGATAGTCCTATCCTAACATCTGTCTATTCTTCCAGCGACAGCGGATTGGTCAGAAATACATATGATTTTTAATCTATTTTATTAATTATTTATAAAATTTATTTTTTCATCAAATACTCACTGCGGATTTTTACTCTCTGTTTTCTCAAGATACTTTCCGCTTTCGCCTAACGAAGCAGTGTTCCGTTCTTTTTGCAGAATGCATAATAAATCCTGCTGGACATGATTCCATGCAGAACATTTGCCGCACATCTTCGCACATCGGTCACTGTGATCACACCATCCTGCACGGCTTTCGTTACTGCTTTGACTGCGCCGTCTCCTCCCGGCATCAGCAGATCGTTTCCTGCCGCGATCGCCTTTGCATGATCCCCGAGTCCTTTTCCGGTTGCAAACCAGTCGGTCATCACCAAACCGTCAAATCCCCATTCATTCCGCAATACTTTTGTCAAAAGATCGTAACTGTTATTGACATATTCGCCGTTTACTTTATTATAACTGGACATCACCGCCCCCGGATACGCTTCTTTCACAACAATTTCAAACCCACGCAGATAAATCTCCCGAAGCGCCCGCTCACTTACATTTGCATTCGTCCGATTTCGGTTATCTTCCTGATTATTACAGCAAAAATGCTTGATCGTCACAAAACAGCCCCTGTTTTTCTGCACGCCGCGCGTCATTGCCGCCGCCATTTTCCCGGAGATCAGCGGATCTTCCGAATAATATTCAAAGTTACGTCCGCACAATGGATTCCGATGAATATTCAGCGCCGGCGCCAGCCAATACGTCACTCCATATGCTTTCATTTCTTCTCCGACTGCATTTCCGACTTTCTCAACCAATTCGGTGTTCCAACTCTGAGCCAGTGCCAGCCCCACCGGAAACGCCGTCGTAAACTGATAAAGCAGGATATTTTTATCCGGATCCGCAAGCATCAGTTTTTTCACAAAATCCGGCATATAATTCATCAACGAAATAAACGGATCTACCGCTTTCAGTTTGCCGCTTCTCATAAGCGCAGACCTTTTTTGCAGCCGCAGCCCTGCCGGTCCGTCCGCAAGCGCGACGTTCGGAATGCCTTTTCCAAGGAGTTTTCCTGTCGTAAATCCCGCGGACCCCGGCGCTTCAAAAAACTTTTTCTGTCCGCGTATTCCTGCGCCTGCCGTCAAGGCCGCCAGTTCCTCTGTGGAAAGTTTGTTCAGGATCGGATCCAGCTTTTCCGAGGAATACACATCCGGATTTTTGTAATGATATTCGATTGTTTCAAAATCGGAGGCACAGATCGCCCGATGGGCAACATTCTCCGGAGCGTTTGTCTCTTTGTCCGAATTTTCCCTGCCTGTATGTTCTCCGTCTGTGTTTTCCCTGCCTGTATGTTCCGCTGCCTCCCTTTTCGGCTGATGCAGTTCCTCCACCGGACTGAGCCGCTCGCAAATATGAGCCAAATGTTTTGTCACTACCTCTTCATCCAATTCCACGACTGCGCAAACTTCCGTGTTTCGGCTGCTGTTTCCGAGACGGAACCGATATTCTCCCGCTTCCAGTATCATTCTCGCATCCGCGGTACTGTAACTTGCCAGATCCGCAAAATCAAACTGCAGCGTCACGATCTGACTCTCTCCCGGCTTCAGGCGGTCTGTTTTTGCAAATGCCGCCAGCTTTTGATATTCTTTCTCAATCCGTCCCTCCGGACAGCTTACATAAAGTTGAAGCACTTCTTTTCCCGCGTACTGTTCCCCTGTATTTTTTACCCGGACAGAAACCGTGATCTTTGTTTGATCCACAACGATTTCTTCCATATCCCATGAAAACGTCGTATAAGATAAGCCGTAACCGATCGGATATTTCGGCGTCACATGAAACGAATCAAAATACCGGTATCCTACATAAATCCCCTCTTTATAATGTTCTTCATTCAGATTGCCGTTTAAATAGCTATATTCCTTTGCAAACGGAATGTCTTCGTAATGCTGCGCCCACGTATCTGCCAGTTTTCCCGATGGCGTCGCCTCACCGCTCACAAGATCCGCAAATGCTTTTCCTCCCATCGTTCCCTGCTGTGCAAAAAAGACTACCGCGTTGATCCCCGAAATTTCATCCAGGAAATTCATGTCAAATGCTGCGCCTACGTTGACTGCCACGATCATTTTCTCATAATATGCAGCGCAAAGGCTGATATTCTGCCGTTCCACTTCGGAAAGTGTATATTCCTTATTTTTCAGCTTGCGGTCAGCGCCCTCTCCCGCCTGCCTTGCGATCACATAAATACAGGTGTCCGTTCCCGAGTCTTCCAGATCTGCCTTTGTCACCGGCTGACCAAACGGATACTGATACGGCTCGCTCATCAGGTTGATCACATTCGTCATGTTTAATGTCATCAGTTTCTTGCGAAATGCCTCTGCGTATGCTTTTTCTCCAGCCTCATATAACCGGGCGTATTCGTCGATCCATTCTCCTGTCGTGACCGTGAACCCGCTCATCTCCAGCCCCTCCCGAATGGACACCGCATGCCGCTCGTTCACTTCGCCCGATCCGGTTCCGCCTTTGATCGTCATACCTGCGCCTGCTCCAAACAAAGCGATCTTTCCCGGCTTGACCGGAAGACAGCCGTCGTTTTCCAGCAGGACGATCCCCTCTAATGCCGCCTGATACGCCACTTCCCTGTTCGCTTTTTCCAATGCCGTCATCGCATCGGAAAGTGTTGCTTTTGTGTGTACTTTTAATCTCATATCCGTTCCTCCCGTCTTGGAATTTTCGCACATCTTTGTTTTATTTTATCACAAAAAACACTTCCGGTAACATCCACATAAAAATTTCATATTTTTCATATTTTTTTGACTTTCTCTTCTATAACTGCTAAACTCAAAACAGTCGGACTGGCTGTTTTTTCACATGGATCAAAATTAAAACGGAGGTTTTTCACAATGAATTATAAAAATTTTGTATTTGATTTCGGAAATGTACTCGCTTCCTTTGACGGTGAGGAATTGCTCACACATTTTTGCGAAGACAAAAAAGATCGGGCGCTCCTAAAAAAAATCATTTTTGAGAACTGGCAGGCATTAGATGAGGGAACAATCCGCTATCAAGACTATATCGATCAGGCGCTTTTACAAACTCCCGAGCATCTCCATAAAAATGTACGTGCCTTTTTCAAAGACTGGCACCGGTATCTTGCGCCGCTGACTCAGACATGGGATTTTATCCGTGAACTCAAGGCGTCCGGGCATTCCATTTATCTGCTCTCCAACGCGCCTGTCTATTTTGCGGATCACGCATCGGAAGTCTATGAGATCTTAAAGGAATTTGACGGGATCCTTTTCTCCGCACCGGTCCTGCTCGCAAAACCGCAGCCGGAAATTTACCGGCTTCTCTTTGATAAATGGGATCTCGATCCACAAGATTGTTTCTTTCTGGACGATAAACCGGAAAATATCGAAGCGGCGAAAAAAGCCGGAATGAACGGAATCGTATTTACCGGAGATATCGAAGCGGTAAAAGCCGCAGCTTTCTCTTGATCCTCCGCTTCCACACTCCAACAGATATTTCAATCCTTTTTCCGCTCCTGTTTCTTCGCCAGCTCCATGATCTCCCCGTATTTTCCTATGATATACGGGTAATTTTCCCGCTTGTGCGGCAGCATACATCCGGTACAGTCTTTGATCCCGTTCTCCGTATAACGGAAATTGCCGCCGCAGCGCTCTCCGAGCGCATACAGCGGACAATAACAGAACAGACAGTTAAAATTCTCCGGATCTTCTGTTTTATGGCACGGAAAGTATTCACATTCCTTATGACTGAAAAAAGAATACTTCTTCTCCGGATCGATCCCCTTTTTTCTCTGTTCTTTTTCTTTTTTCATATATTATTTCTCTTCCATATATTTTCCGCGCAGTTCTGCTACTTTAGCATCATAAACTTCTTTCTGCTTTTTCTGCAAAAGGATTCTGCGGATGCTGGCTGCCGCCTCGTCAAATGATGCGATCTGCGCTTCGTTCTTCTCTTCCACCTTGATCAGATGATAACCGAACTGCGTTTTCACAGGTCCCACAACCGCTCCGATTTCCGCTGAAAATGCAGCATCTTCAAATTCTTTTACCATCTGTCCTCTTCCAAATGCGCCAAGATCTCCACCCTTAGCACCGGATGGGCAAGTGGAAAATTCTTTCGCTGCATCCTCGAATGATTTCTCATTTTTCTCGATCGCCGCAAGAATCTCTGCACATTTTTCTTCTGTTTCCGTCAGGATATGCTTCGCGCGGACTGTCTCTCCTTTTTTGTACTGCTCCTTATTTTCCTCATAATATGCAGCGGCTTCCTCCTCGCTTACCGAAGCGGCTTTTAACGTCTCGCGCATTGCGATCTGAGCCAGGATATCCCGCTTTGCATTGGCGATCATCGTCTGAAATTCTTCTGTCTCTTCTAATTTTAACTCTTCTCCTAACTTCGCATACAGCCGCAGCGCGATGAACTGATCCAGACACTGCTGACGGAACTGCGGATTTGCCAGATATGCCTGCTGCTCTCTCGGCACCGCCTGTAAAAAGAGGTTGAACTCCTCCTGCGTGATCTCTTCCCCTGCTACTACTGCTACCACTTCTTTGTTATTTGTTTCCTGTGACATCTTTGTTCTCCTTTTTCTCTTTTCTTTCTCTATTTACACAATTCTGGTCGTCCATTTCGAACAATCCCAGACATCCTGTACGATATCCTGATAAAATTCCGGTTCATGACAGATCAAGAGCAATGTTCCGCGGTACTCGTTCAAAGCCCGTTTCAATTCTTCCTTTGCATCCACATCCAGATGATTAGTCGGCTCGTCCAGCATCAATACGTTCGTCTCCCGGTTGATCAGTTTGCACAACCTTACCTTTGCCTGTTCTCCTCCGCTGAGTACACGTATCTGACTCTCGATATGCTTCGTCGTAAGTCCGCATTTTGCCAGTGCGGAACGCACCTCATACTGTGTAAAGGACGGAAATTCATTCCAGATCTCCTCGATACAGGTAGAGCGGTTTTCTCCTGCCGTTTCCTGTTCAAAATATCCGATCTGCAGATTTTCTCCCAGTTCGCAGCTTCCTTTCAACGGCTTCACTATTCCGAGGATGCTGCGGATCAACGTCGTTTTTCCGATTCCGTTCGCTCCGGTCAGGGCGATCTTCTGTCCGCGCTCCAATGTCAGGTTCAGCGGTTTGGAAAGCGGCTCCTCATATCCGATCACAAAATCTTTTGTCTCGAATATATATTTCCCCGGCGTCCGTCCGATCCGGAAATGGAATTCCGGCTTTGGGCGCTCCGCTGCCAGTTCGATCAGATCCATTTTATCCAGCTTTTTCTGCCGCGACATCGCCATGTTTCGCGTCGCCACACGCGCTTTGTTCCGTGCCACAAAATCTTTCAACTGACTGATCTCCTGCTGCTGTTTCTTATAAGCCGCCTCAAGCTGCGCCTTTTTCACCTCATAAACACGCCGGAAATCCTCATAATTTCCAACATACCGGTCGAGACATTGATTTTCCATATGGTAAATGATGTTCACAACCTCATCAAGAAACGGAATGTCATGTGAGATCAGAATAAACGCGTTTTCATATTCGGTCAGATAGCGCTTCAGCCAGTTAATGTGTTCCTCGTCCAAATAGTTCGTCGGCTCATCCAAAAGCAGGATGTCCGGTTTTTCCAGCAATAATTTTCCGAGGAGGATCCTCGTTCTCTGTCCACCGCTCAGATCCGTTACATCACGTTCCAGCCCCAAATCCAGAAGCCCAAGTGCCCGCGCCACTTCCTCCACTTTCGCATCGATCACATAAAAATCATGAAGTGTCAGCGTATCCTGGATCGTTCCGAGTTCCTCCATCAGCCGGTTCATCTCGTCTTCATCCACATTTCCCAGTCGGTCGCAGATCTCATTCATCTTTGCTTCCAGATCAAACAGATAAGAAAACGCCGATTTCAGCACATCTCGGATCGTCATCCCTTTTTCCAGAACCGTATGCTGATCCAGATAGCCGATGCGCACATCTTTCGCCCACTCGATCCTGCCCTCATCGGGTCTTAATTTCCCCGTTACAATATTAAAAAATGTGGACTTTCCCTCTCCATTCGCTCCGACAAGACCGATATGTTCGCCGCGAAGCAGGCGAAACGAAACGTCCTGAAAGATCGCGCGGTCTCCGAATCCATGGGAGAGATGTTCTACATTTAGAATACTCATTTCCTCTTACTCCTTTAACTCGCTTGTTTCCTCTGAAAATATAGCATATTCCACCCAAAATAACAACCATAACCCTCTCGTGAAAGGGCAAATGGTTCCGCATACCTTTTTCCGCAGTCCCCCGCTTCCCGAATCCTACTTGACATCCTGCACACGCCCCTGTATGATTACTCTAAATCCTCAAAAGCAGGAAAAACAGATGAAAAGGAGAACCTATTTTTATGAAGCAAACCAAATCCCATATACACAGACATACACGCAGACGGATCCTCTCCGCGCTCACTGCATGCGGTCTTTTTCTTTCTCTTTCCATAACCGGATGCTCCAACGCTCCGGAAGAAAACGACTCCTCGACCAAGAATACGACTGCTTCCGCCGAAACTTCTTCCGACACAGCATCTTCTTCGCTTCTCGGCGATTTTACAGCCGTAGCACAAAGCGGCGAGACTGTGGATCAGACGCTCTTCGCACAGGCAGACGTTACAATGATCAATGTGTGGACCACGTTCTGTACTTACTGTCTCGATGAAATGCCTGCGCTTCAGTCTCTTTCCGAAGAATACAAAGACGAGGGATTTCAGGTCGTCGGCATCGTCAGCGACGTTGCCAAATCCGGCGACGAAACAGTTCAGGATATCATCGATGCGACCGGAACAGAGTATATGCACATTATCCCATCTTCCGATCTTCGTACCGGATTTCTTAAAAATGTGCAGTCCGTTCCGACTACATTTTTTGTAGATTCCAACGGAAAACAGATCGGCGACCCGTATCTCGGTGCAAAAGATCAGGATGCATGGGCGAAGATCATCGAAGAAATGCTCCGGACTGTACAGGAGAATAACAAAGCAGGAGAATAGCAATGAAAACAAATAGAACGAACAAACCGGCTGTCTTTCTTCTGCTCCTCTCCGTACTTTTTATCGGAGCAGGTATTTTGAGAGACGAAACCGCCACCGTGCTGATCAAATCCATCAACATCTGTCTGGAATGTATCGGCATTGGTTAGCGTCAGTGGACAAGGGGATATACGTTTTTCCTTTTGTTCACTGACACGCATCCCCATAGAAAAACAGAATACAGAAAGTAATATATACCTATGAAAACAAACTTTTTTCAAAAAATCATCAAACATCCGCGGCTGATCGTTCAGCTGCTCTTCTTGGCAGTCACAAACGGATATTTGTACGGCTTCGCCACCGGACGGATCTATACCGGACCCGCGAAGACACTTTGCGTCCCCGGACTGAACTGCTACTCCTGCCCCGGCGCCCTCGGCTCCTGTCCGATCGGCTCCCTGCAGGCAGTCCTCGCCAGCCGGAACTATCGGTTTTCCTTTTATGTCGTCGGATTTCTGATGCTGTTCGGCTCGGTTTTCGGTCGCTTCATCTGCGGATGGCTCTGTCCGTTCGGTTTGGTACAGGATCTGCTCTACCGGATCCCGGTCCCGGCTCCTTTTAAAAAATGGATTTCCAAACGGAAGAATCTTCCCGGTCACCGGATACTGGTCTGGGCAAAATACCTGATCCTCGTCGGCTTTGTGGTCATTCTTCCGCTCATTGCCGTGGATATCATCGGGCAAGGTACCCCGTGGTTCTGCAAATATATCTGTCCAAGCGGAACACTCGGCGCCGGAATCCCGCTTTTATTGACCAACGAGCCTTTACGTCAGGCTGCCGGTTTTCTCTTCCAGTGGAAATTTGCAATCCTGGTGTTTCTTCTTATCTTATCGGTACTTATATATCGCCCATTCTGCAAATACATCTGTCCGTTGGGCGCAGTGTACAGCCTTTTCAACCCGATCGCACTCTATCGCTATCAGGTGCGGAAAGATTCCTGCATCAAATGCGGAAAATGCCAAAAAGCATGCGGCATGGATATCCGTGTCTGGGAAACGCCCAACAATCTGGAATGTATCCGCTGCGGCGACTGTGTGAAAGCATGCCCTACCGGCGCGCTTCAAAGGAACTGTCTCAGGTCTGTCAATCACCGTAAGTGCTAAAAGGCACATTCCGGGATTGTAAGCAGTCGCCAAGGTCTCGGGCAAGCCCGGACTTTGGCTCGTCACCTATACAAAAAATAAACCTGCCGGTCATGTGCAAGGATACTTATGCTCCTTTGTACACGGTCGGCAGATTTTTTCTCCGAAAAAACGTTCATGATCGGGTAAATTCTCTCCGATACAAATCCATGATCTCTTTTTTCTCTGCAAGTCGTTCCGAAAACGCACTGGCGCTTCCCGCCGAAACGCCCATGGCAAACGCATGACGATATTCTTTTTTCTCCATCCATCCTGCAAGAAATCCCGCAACCATCGAATCGCCTGCTCCGACGCCATTTACCAGGATCCCCTTTGGCGCGTCTGTCTCGTACACCGTTTCGTCCTCCGCTGCCAGCACCGCACCAGCTGCCGCCATGGAGACAAGGACATTCCTTGCCCCCATCTGCTGTATCCGTCTGGCATAAGGGATCACATCTTCCCTTGTCTTTAACTCCACGCCGAAAATTTCCCCCAGTTCGTGATGATTCGGTTTGATCAGAAACGGATGGTATTCCAGGACATTTACGAGCAGTTCTTTTGTGGCATCCACAACAACTTCGATTCCACGTCCGCTCATTTCAGACATAATCCGCCGATAAATATCATCCGGTACCGAACCCGGAATACTTCCGGCAAGAACCAATACATCGCCCGCCTGTAAAAGTTCCAGCTTCGCCATCAGTTTTTGAACATCACCCTCATGGATCACCGGTCCGCATCCGTTGATCTCAGTTCCGTCAATCGACTTCAATTTCAGATTGATCCGTGAAACACCATCCTCAATCCAAATAAATTCAGCTTTCACTCCCATTTCCTCTATACGCCGGACGATCTCTTCTCCGACAAATCCGGCTGCAAATCCAAATGCGATATTCGGGATTCCAAGGTTGCCAAGCACCATCGAAACATTCAGTCCTTTCCCACCCGGAAGAAGCAGCTCCGAACTTGTCCGGTTTGTATGCCCCAATTTAAAATCTTCCACGGAAACAATATAATCCAGCGACGGATTAAACGTTACTGTATAAATCACCTGATCCCCTCCCTGTTCTGAGTTCTTTTCTCTTTATTTTGCATCACAGCCTCATACAAAGTCAATCCTGCGCACAACAATTTTCATATTTTCATCAGACGCCCTCCGCCCGGTGTGCCCTTACTTTTCCAAACACATTTTATAAACAAATGCAGCGCCAGTATACAAGTGGGAAAATGGCTCCTCCTTATATACTGACGCTATTTTAAGAAATTTCTTATTTCCTGCGAATGTTTTCCAAAAGCATACTCTCTCCAAGAAAAAAGAGCCGAATTTCTCCAACTCCCTTTTCCACGCTGATTTACTTCATACTCTGTTTAATCTCCAAAACCGTCTCTTCCGTTGCCCCTGAAATTTTACATATTTCAGAAATCGGATAGTTATTTTTCAGCATAACAAGGATCACTGCTTTCTCTTTTTCTTCTATCCCCTCCATCTTACCGTCTTCTTTCAATTTTTCCAATGCAGTACACATGTTATTCACCTCCATATTTCTGCCCATGTTGACCAGCTCCTTGGAGCCTGTCATCTGACCGATCACCGTTAAAAGTTCCGAATCCAGTTCTTTCTCTCCGTATTTTTCCCGTATCCGATCAAAATGTCCTGCAAATGCTTCCCTTGTAATTTCAAAAACACTCTGTACATCTGCGTTGTTAAACACATACTTTGCGGAATCCCGCACTTCCAAAAGATTCATTTTATAATCAGAGAAAATCGCAGCGATCTCCTCCGGCATTTCTACGATCATGTCTTTCAGGCAATACGGCCCATCCCACTGCTTTTCTCCATAATATAAGGTCAGCGTGATCACCGGATGCAGCCGATCCTCTTTTCTCATTTTCGATAAAAATTCATCTTCTGTCGTTTTTTCTTTCTCTTTTTTATAGCGGCGGGTAATCTCTTGGTACTCTTTTAAATAACTCATTGCATCATATACCATATGCCGCAATGGCATTGCATAATGGATATACTGCTGTGATTCAATCCCCATCACAACGAACTCCACTCCATACGCCGCTTTTTTGATCACATCTCTTGTTCTGGTCAATGTTTCCTTGTAATCTTTCATCTGAATGACACTGGAAACATCCGTATCCATTTCCTGCAGTGCATCTGGCTTGATCACCTCTTTGCCTCCAAATACCACCACATTAAACAAGTCTGCAAACCGTTCATTGCTGCGCCAAAACTCTTTGAATATCACATCGTCTTTCGTATTCCCCATGTCATTTCCTTTCTTATCTATTCGCAATCCGGTCAAATAAACTATTCATCATCCTTTCTTTTGGTTTTCACGTTCTGCTTTTACCTGTCTCATTTTATCTTACCACATCAAAAATCGGAAATCTAGGTTCTTTTAGGTTCCCTCTTCTATACCAAATAACATATTCCATTTCCCAAAGTTCCTTTTTTCATACAATAGATTACAATAAAGATCATTGTTGTCAGAAAATATAAAAATTTACTGGATATTTAAATCCTATTCTATCATAGAAAAAGAAATGGAAGCGATTATCAGTAGTTTTAGAAGTGAGGAAGATTATTGGGAATCAGTTGATTTCTGATCAATAGGCATATCATCCAAAATAAACTTATAAAGAAATGCTTTTAGTCAAAATCTTCTGGTAGCGTCGATGTACAAGGGGAAACACGTCTCAAACCGCATAATTTCGGTGATTTTCAGCGTTATCCTCAATCAGCGTACGTCCAGTACGCTTCAATCGTCTGCCTTGAAAATCACCGAATTATCTGCGGTTGAGGTCGGTAAGTCGAGAAGAGACAAATCTAAGCCTCTTTTAGGCACTTGAACGACGCGTACAGAGACGTACGCGGAGTGAAAGTAACAACAAAGATGCTTAGGTTTGCTCTTCATCGACCGTTTTCACCCTTGTACACCGACGCTATCATGATTTTTCAAAAAATTCTTAGGTAAAATTCTTAGATAGAAAATTTCAGAGTAGAAAACAGCGGGCTGTGATTCCTCACAGCCCGCTGTTTATAAGGGTTTCTTCAAGTCGGAGTGACAGGATTTGAACCTGCGACCTCTACGTCCCGAACGTAGCGCTCTACCAAGCTGAGCCACACTCCGATAAAATAGGGAACCTGAGATTCAGATTCCCAGCTACGGAAAAGGGACTTGAACCCCTACTAACAGAGTCAGAGTCTGCTGTGCTGCCAATTACACCATTCCGCATCATCTCGTTGCTGTTGTGTTTTCTTACTTGTCACACGCAACATGGTTATTATAGCAGACTCATATAAAAAATCAACCCTTTTTTACAAAAAATTTTAAGAAAGTTTTTTCTCCGTTTTTTTTGTTCTTTTCAGAATTTTCTCACAATTCAATCTCGCCATCAAATACGACTTCCGCCGGTCCGGTCATGTAAACCTTGTCCGCTTCCCGATTCCATTCGATCAGCAGATCTCCGCCCAAAAGCTGAACCGTTACTTTATTTTCCGTCAGACCGTTCAATATACACGCGACGGCAACCGCACATGCTCCGGTTCCACAGGCCAGCGTCTCCCCGGATCCTCTTTCCCACACACGCATCTTGACGGTATTTCGATCCAGCACTTTTACGAACTCGGTGTTCACACGATTCGGAAAACAAGGATGATGTTCAAATTTCGGACCGATCTGCTCGATCTCCAGCCCGTCCACATCTTCCACAAATACAACCGTGTGTGGATTTCCCATTCCAACAGCAGTCATCCGGTATTCTGTACCGTCCACTTCGATCGGCATATCGATCACCGACTCGCCGTTTGCGATCACCGGGATCTCCGTCGGACACAGCATCGGTCTGCCCATATCCACGCGTACCTGCCGCACACGTCCCTCTTTCACCGTAAGATCCAAATATTTGATCCCGCCAAGTGTTTCCACGGAAATGTGCGTCTGATCTGTCAGTCCGTAATCATACACATATTTTGCAACACAACGGATACCGTTTCCGCACATTTCTCCACGGGATCCGTCCGCGTTATACATCTCCATCTCAAAATCCGCTACGCTCGACGCGTTGATCAAAATCAGCCCGTCCGAACCGATCCCGAAATGCCGGTCGCTGACTTTCACTGCGACCTCTGACGCATTTTCCAGTTTTTTCTTCGTACAATCTACATAGACATAGTCGTTCCCAAGTCCCTGCATTTTCGTAAACTGCAGCTTTGTAGCACTCATCTTCTCTGTTCCTCTTTCTTCGTAAGATTTATAAATTTGTTTTCTCGAAAATATAATCCGCATATTTTTGCCGGATCTCCAGCCGTTCCTGTCTGCGCATCGGGATCCGTTCCCCATTGGACATCAGAAAATCGACATGCTCCATCTCCTGAACCTGATCCATATTGATGATGATATTTCGGTAGCAGCATTGAAACTGTGCATATCCGATAAGAAGTTTGCTCAATTCACGAAACTGCATGTAAGAGCGCACCATCCGCCGCGCTGTATGGATCCGGATATAATGATTCTCATAATCACAATAAATAATATCATCCAATAATACGCGTACCATCATTTTTTTCTCTTTTACTTCAATATATTTCCGAACCGGATGGATCTTATCATACACAAGATCCATCGTCTGCATAAACTGATCGTAACTATACGGCTTCAGCAAATATCCCGATGCTCCGACGGTATACCCCTCGATCGCAAAATCCGGTGAATTCGTCGAAAAAATGATCATAACATCCGGATCTTTTTCCCGGATCTTCTTTGCCGTTTCCATTCCGTTCATATTTTCCGAATCCAAAACCGCATCCAGAAAAATCACCGCATACATTCCTTCACGAAAATGATCCAGAAAAGCTTCCCCTGACGTAAAGCACACCATTTGATAGGATGTGGACCGTTCTCCTAAATACTGATCCAGATATTCTGTAAGAAATGTGATCTCTTCTGTTCTGTCATCAATTACCGCTATCTTCATACCATTCCCCATTCTCTAGCAAAAGGAAAACCGAATCCCCCAACTATCGAGAAACCCGGTTCTCCCACTTTTGTCTCTATTGTCGTTTTCTCTCTCTTGTCTGCTTTTCCTCCGCTGCCGTAAAACACATCTATGCACCGCAATTTATGCCCCCACACATTGATATTTTGCATACGCATGCCATTGCACATTTATGTCATTATACAACAGATTTCTTTCGCTGAAAATGGTATTTCCTTAATTCAGACCATTTTAGTATGTTTTTTACCGCTTTCACCCAGCCATAATCTTCCTTTTTCGGTTTTACTGTCCGAGCAGACGTAAAACTTCCACTTTTTCCGGCATTGCCCGGATCGCACCTTTTCTTGTCGTGACGATCGCTGCCGCCGCGTTGGCAAAGGACAGCATTTCTCCAAGCTGTTCTTCCGTCAGATTATCAAGACCATGTTCCAGCACATAATTCAGCACACTTCCGCAAAAGGTATCTCCCGCTCCGGTCGTCTCGATCGTCTTGCACGGAATGCCACCGCGCTCCACACGCATTTCCTTATAATATGCGCGGCTTCCGTCTTTCCCCATTGTCAAAAAGATCAACGGGATCTGATACGTTTCCTGCAGATAACGGATTCCCTCGTCATAATCTTCTTTTCCGGACAGGAACCGGATCTCATTATCCGAAATCTTCAGAATATCACACTGACTGCACCCATATTCCATCTGCGCCTTTGCCAGCTCCATACTGCTCCAGAGCGGCGGGCGCAGATTCGGATCAAACGAGATCAGCGCGCCGGATCTTTTTGCCGCCTGCACAGCTTTTTTCGTCGCCGAACGCACTCCGTCATGGGTCATGGAAAGCGTTCCGAAATGAAATAGTCTTGTCTGTCCGATGAACGCAGGATCCACATCATTTTCATCAAGCATCATGTCCGCCCCGGGATTGCGGTAAAAAGAAAACTCCCGGTCTCCGTCCGGAAACGTATGCACAAATGCCAAAGTCGTATTGACCGTGTCATCCATCAGCAGATTGGACGTGTTGATCCCTACTTTCTGCAGTGTGTCGTGCAAAAGCATTCCAAACTGATCCTTTCCGACCTTTCCGAGAAATGCCGTCCTCTTTCCAAGTTTGTTCAACATTGCCAGCACATTGCATGGCGCGCCTCCCGGGCATGCCTCAAACAGATCGTTTCCCTGTTCGCTTTTTCCATTCATTGTAAAATCAACGAGAAGTTCTCCCATTGCGATCGCATCATATTTCTTTTCCATCCCAACACTCCTCCTTCTATTTTCACATATCCGCACTCATACGGACAATCTCTTAATTAAAATACACCAGTTCTTTGATCTCATCTCCGCTTTCTATATGCTCCGCCTCCAGAACCGGTCCGGTTCCATGGTACATCGCCAGTTTGGCGTATTCGACCTTTGCCCGGATCTTCACCCATTGCCCGGCTTTTAATTTCGGCGCATATGCACTCTTGCACACATAGCCGAGAAATGTCGTATCATCCGCACAGCAGGTCATCGCCATCCTCCCCGGGAAAAACAGCTTGGACGGAAAACTTCTCGGCTTCAGTACACGCGCCGTATATTCCACGATTTTTCCACGGTACCGATCCGGATTTTCCATCACATCCACATACCAGATCCCGTAATCTTCCGGGCGGATCTCGATCACCGGAGCATTCAGATCATACGGCACATGATCCTGGAAAATATTTTCGATCTCGCCGTTTTCATCTTCAAAGATCACTTCCGCCTGCGGACTCACTACTTTTACACTTCTGCGGTATCCGGCAAGCGGTTTTAAATCCGTACAACGGTTAAACAGCACAAGTTCCGCATCCCGTACCATTTCCACGAACAGTGGTTTCAAATTCGTCAAATACATCTGAAATGTGCTGGCGTCCACAGTCGTCAGTTTTTGTTCGATTCTCCAGCCCTCCGGCAGCTTCATTTTTTCAAAATCACTGACTTTCCACATACCGTTATATTCGATCACGACACGCTCCGGACGATATTTCACATCCAGTCCCGCCAGCAGATCTTCCGTCAGTTCCTCCTGACTGTCCACAGTTTCAATCACAACACCGTATTTCTTCAATTCTTCGACATCATACTCCTCCTCGCCCTCTTCACATAAGAGAAGAAGCGTTGTTCCGTCGATCTGAAAATAATCCTGCGCCAGTGTAAATTTTAAGAACTGGCTCTTGCCGCTGTCCAGAAATCCGGTCATCAGATAGACCATTACTTCCGGCTGTTCCATATTAATGCACCTCTTTTCCGACACCAAACAGTTCCGCGATCTTCTCTTCATTCAATTTCGATCCGATCACACAGATCCGTCCGGTATATTCTGCCGCTCCGCCGCGTACCTCATGCTCTTCCGGCACCATATCAAAGTAGATCCACTCTCCGTTTTCTCCCTCGACCATTCCTTTTGCACGGAGGATCGTTCCGTAAGATGTGTCGCTCTCCAGTGTCTTCAAAATTTCCGAGATACTTTCTTTTGTGTACGTCTTTGTCGTCTCGCAGCCCCAGCTTGTAAACACTTCATCTGCATGATGATGATGTCCATGCTCATGATGGTCATGCCCGTGATCATGTCCGCAGCCGCAGCTGCATTCTCCCCCGTGTTCATGGTAATGCTCGTGGTGGTTTTCATGAGCGTGATGGTGGCCGTGAGCATGAGCGTGATGCTCGTGATGGTGCTCGTGGTCGTGATGATGCTCATGATCATGATCGTGGATTTCTCCGCACTCCGGGCAGGTCAGTTCCGCCAGCAATTCTTCTTCCAGCGATTTTGTTCCCTCCATCACTTCCAGAAGTTTTTTGCCATCCAGCTCTGTGATCGGCGTCGTGATCACCGGCGCTTTTGCATTCAGACTGCGCAGGATTTCCATACTTTCCTCCACTTTCGCAGGTTTGGCTTTGTCAGTCCTGCTTAAGATCACCGCACCCGCATATTCAATCTGGTTGCTGAAAAATTCTCCGAAATTCTTACTGTAAATCCGGCATTTCGTCACGTCCACCACGGTTGTAAAACTGTTCAGTTTCGCATCGATCTCATCCTGCACGTCCCGCACGGCTTTGATCACATCCGACAGCTTTCCGACGCCGGACGGCTCGATCAGTATCCGGTCCGGATGGTACTTTTCCACGACCTCTTTTAATGATTTCCCGAAATCGCCGACAAGAGAACAACAGATACATCCGGAATTCATCTCCCGTATCTCGATCCCGGACTCTTTTAAGAAGCCGCCGTCGATCCCGATCTCTCCGAATTCGTTTTCAATAAGCACGACCTGTTCTCCCGCAAATGCTTCCGTCAGCATTTTTTTAATAAATGTTGTTTTTCCGGCTCCCAGAAAGCCGGAGATAATATCAATCTTCGTCATATCGACCGCCTCCATTTTATTTTAATTCCAGGCAGACCGGACAATGATCCGATCCGTAAATATCCGTCAGTATCTTCGCATCCGAAAGCCTGTCCTTCATCCGTTCCGATACGCAGAAATAATCGATCCGCCACCCCGCATTTTTCTCACGGGCTTTAAACCGATACGACCACCAGGAGTAAATCCCCTCCTGATCGGGATAGAAATAGCGGAATGTATCGATAAATCCCGCATCCAGAAGTTCGGTAAATTTCCCCCGTTCTTCGTCGGTAAATCCCGCATTCTTGCGGTTTGACTTCGGATTCTTCAGATCGATCTCCGCATGTGCCACATTCATATCCCCGGTCACCACCACCGGCTTTTTCTCATCCAGCGCTTTCAAATACGCCCGGAAATCGTCTTCCCAGCGCATCCGGTAATCCAGCCGCTTCAATTCATTCTGTGAATTCGGCGTATATACCGTCACAAAATAGAAATCCTCAAACTCACAGGTGATCACGCGCCCCTCCTGGTCGTGTTCTTCGATCCCGATCCCGTATGTGATCCCGATCGGCTCTTGTTTCGTAAATACTGCGGTTCCGGAATACCCCTTTTTCACCGCATAATTCCAATACTGGTAATACCCGTCCAGTTCCAGGTCAAGCTGCCCCTCCTGCATCTTTGTCTCCTGTACGCAGAAAATATCTGCATCGATCTCCCGGAAAATATCCAGAAATCCTTTTTGTACGCAGGCTCTCAGCCCGTTTACATTCCATGATACAAGCTTCATCGTCACTCTCCTTTATTGAATCAGGGACAGATGTCTCCTACATCTGCCCCTCTGTTTCTCTTCCTCATTCGCAGCGTCGGTATTCCAACGTCCATGCGTTCCTTGTACACTGCCCCAATCAGCGATAGTACACTTCCCGCAGGGTAAGTCCGCTTGCCGGCGCAAGAAATCCTGCATCCGCGCGCACTTTCGATTCGAGCGCCGCCCCGACACTTTCAATGGAACGCATTCCGCTTCCGACTTCCAGAAGCGTTCCCGTCAGGATCCGTACCATATGGTACATAAATCCGCTTCCACGATAAGTGATCACGACCTTTTCACCCTGACGTTCTATCATTATATCATAAATTCTCCGAATTGTGGACTTTTCATCTTTCCGATCGGTAAATCCCGCAAAATCATGCGTCCCGACCAGAATGCCCGCAGCTTTTCCCATCGCCGAAACATCCAGTTCCCCCGGATAGTGTCCCGTATATTTTCTGGAAAATACATCCGCCTTTTCCCGGGTATCCACGGTATATACATAGCATTTTCCGTGGGCGCTGTGCCGGGCATGGAACCCGTTCTTTACAAGCTCGATCTTCCAGATACAGATATCTTCCGGAAGCCGTTTTGCACATTCGCTTAAGAATTGTGCTTCCTCGATCTTTCCGCGCAGCACGATACTGGCAGTCTGCCCTTTCGCATGTACGCCGCCGTCGGTTCTTCCCGAACCCTGAACCTCCACATCATACCCCAGGATCCCGGAGATCGTCTTTTCCAATGTTCCCTGTATGGTCAGATCCGTAGACGGCTGCCGTTGCCAGCCCTGATAACGGGAGCCGTCATATGCGATTGTCAATTTATATGTCCTCATATTTCACCTGTCATTTTGATTCGATCGCACCTGTTGTTTCGATCACCTTTCCGTCCTTTATAAAAAGCACACGATCGCAGATCTGGCTCACCACGTCCAGATCATGGGACACAAACAGATAACAAAGATTCTGTTTTTCCTGCAGTTCTTTGAGCAGCCGGATCATCTGTGCCTGCACCGTCACATCCAACGCGGAGAGCGCCTCATCCAGCAGGATAAACTTTGTTCCCGTCAATAGCGCCTGCGCGAGGCTGACTCTCTGCCGCTGTCCGCCGCTTAATTCCCGCGGATAACGGCTGTAAAGTTCCTCGGAAAGATGCACGGTTTCAAGCATTTCCAGAACCCGCGCCTTTCGTTCTTCCTTTGTTCCCATTTTCCGGACGCGGAGCGGCTCTTCCAGGATCCATCCGATCGTTTTCCGTGGATTCAGGGAACCGTAAGGATCCTGAAATACCATCTGGGGGCGCTCCGTATAATGTGTCACTATGCCCTCGCACTCTTTCAAAAGCCCAAGGACACATTTGCACAAAGTGGACTTTCCGCTTCCGCTCTCCCCCAACAGTCCCACAATTTCTCCCTCATACAAGGAAAATGAAACGTCGTCCAACACTTTTTTTCGCGCGCTTCTTTCTTTATAATACGCGCTCACATGCCGGAATTCCAGAACTTTTTTCTTCTTATTTATAATCTCTTTTTCCATTCCCTGCTCAATCATACTGCCGTCCCGCCTTTTGCTTCAGCATTTCATAGTAAGGATTCTCTCCCACCCGCGCCGGAATCGCCGCGATCAATGCTTTCGTGTACTCTGTTTTCGGATTTTGGAAAACAACTTCCGTCTCTCCCTCTTCCAGAATCTCCCCGTCTTTCATCACGAACACGCGCGTACACAATTCTTTGACGACGCGCAGGTTATGGGAAATGAACAGAATACTCATTCCATATTTATCGTTCAGCTTTTTCAGCAGTTTTAATATACTTTCCTGAGTCGCCGCGTCCAGCGCCGTCGTCGGCTCATCGGCGATCAAAAGTGACGGGCGGCAGATCATCGCCGCCGCGATCATCACCCGCTGGCGCATACCTCCGGAAAGTTCGTGCGGATATTTGAAAAGCAGCTTTTCCGCCTCGTCCAGTTCCACCTCTTCCAACGCCCGGATCACAGCAGCTTTTCGTGCACGGCTATCCAGATCCGTATGCAGACGCAGCACCTCCTCCACCTGTCTTCCGATCTTCATCGTCGGATTCAAGGCGGTCATTGGTTCCTGAAAAATCATACCGATCCGGTTCCCCTGCACCTGCCGCATTTCCCGCTCTGTCAGTTTTAAAAGATCGGTTCCGTCCAGCCGTATCGTTCCGGCATCCAAAACCGCATGTTCTTTGAAAAGTCCGGCGATCGTCAGCGCCGTCATCGTCTTTCCCGATCCGGATTCCCCGACAATACCGACGATCTCACCATCCTGCACGGAAAATGAGATCCCGCGCACCACTTCCTGTACCTCTTCCCGATCCGCGAAATGGATCGACAATCTCTCTACCTGCAGCATTATCTTCCACCTCCGAACCGATCCAGGATCCCCTCGCCGAGCAATCCCACGCCCAGTACGAGCAGTACCAGAAACACTCCCGGAAAGACCGCACACCACGGCGCGCCGGACAAATACGTCTGCGCCTCCGAGAGCATCCGCCCCAGACTGGCGTCCGGCGGCTGTACACCGATCCCCAGATAACTCATCCCTGCTTCCGCCAGCACCGCGTTGTTAAATCCGATCGCCAGCGCAGACAAAAGCGCCGGAAGAATATTCGGCAAAATATGCACGAACAAGATCCGCGGCGTCTTCACACCGATCAGCCGGGCGCTGATCACATAGTCCGTCTCCCGAAGCCGCATAAATTCTCCACGTACGATCCGGGCAAAGCTCGGGATAAACGCGATCCCAAGCGCCAGCATCACTTTATACGTTCCGCTTCCCCACAAGCTGATCATCACCAACGCAAGCAGTACGCTGGAAAATGCCGCCGCCGCATCATTGACACGCATCAGGATCTCGTCCAGCCAGCCGCCGAAATATCCGGTCACAGCTCCGAGGATCATCCCGCCGATCCCGCCGATCAAGGTCGTCCCGACTCCGATCAGAAACGTGCTTCCCGCGCCGCGCACAACACGGCTCAACACGTCCCGCCCGAACTGATCCGTCCCGAACCAATGCGCAAGCGACGGTCCCTTAAGTTTCAGCGATCCCTGCATCATCTCCGGATCATACGGCGTCCAGAAAATCCCAAGCAGGATCACGAACGTAATCGCGACAGTCAGAATCAGACCGATCCTGTAATTATTCCATTTTAATTTGTTCTGTCTCTTCTGCATCACAGTCCCTCTCATTCTTTCCTGCCCTTAAAGCACGATCCGTTTATCCAGCGCCCGGTATAAAAGATCCACAATCGTATTCAGGATCAAAATGACTGCCGCGATCAGCACGATCACAGCCTCCACCACCGGATAATCCCGGTTGGAGATCGAAGAGATCAATGTTCTGCCCAATCCCGGGATCCCGAATACCTGCTCGATCACGATACTATTTGCGATCAGATCTGCCGCCGCCATTCCGAGAAATGTAATCACCGGCATAATTCCGTTTCGGAATGCATGACAGATCAGGATGCGCCACGGTCCGTTCCCCCGGCTTTTCGCCGTCCGGATATAATCTTTGTGCATTTCGGAAAGCAACGCGTTTCGGAACATCTTTGCGGTCATTGCCGCTTTCGGAAGCGCCAGCGCCAGAGACGGGAAGATCAGGTATCCCAAAAATCCGCTCACATTTTCCGTATAAGAAATATATCCGCCCGGCACAAACAGACGCAGCGTCAATCCGAATATCACCGTGAAGATCATACCGACAAAAAAAGGCGGGATTGACATTGTCACCTGATTTCCGATCAGAAATAATTTGTCGATCCACCGATTTTCATAACGGACGCTCAGCAGTCCGATCGGAATGAAAAAAAGTAAAATGAATACAAACGCCATCGCCGTCATCGTAAATGTGACCGGAAGTTTATCTGCGATCAAGTCTTTTACCGGCTCCTGATAGGAATAAGAGGTTCCCATATCTCCTGTCACAAAGTCTTTCACCCACTGTCCATATCGCTGCGGCAGGGGACGGTTGAGTCCCATCTCCTCCCGCAGAGCCTGGACTTTGCTCTCTGTCGCCTCCGTCCCGAGGATCGATCTCGCCGGATCTCCCGGAATCAATTCAAATGCCAGAAAAGCAAGCATACTGACAATTAATAATGTGATTATAAGACCTGCTATTTTTTTCACTGTGTATTTCATACTTGCCTCCCTGCATTCGTCATTTTTTCATTTCTATTTTGCTTCCCTATCGGCTTTATTCTCTACTCTACCGCATAAATTTTTGCCATATCCTGCACATATAACGGATAAAATGTATATCCGTCAAATTTATCGCTCACCGCCACAAGATTTGCAAGATCCTGGATATAGACATTCGCTGCTTTTTCCGCCAAAATACCTTCCAATTCCTTATAAAGCCGCACCTGTTCTTCTTCATTTGTCTCAGAAACCGCTTTTGCAAAAAGATCGTCATATTCTGCATCTTTAAAATTGATAAAATTGCCGCTCGCATCGGATGTAAACCGCTCCAGCATCGCCCTTGCGGACAATGTGGACGCATCGACGCCGACAACCGTCGATTCAAATTCACGATTCGCATAGACTTCTTCCAGCCAGGTCTCCCACTCGATCGGTTTGATCGTCGCGTTGACTCCGATATTTTTTAATTCTTCCACGATCACCTGCGCGGTATCGATATGCGGCTGATCCGCTGAGCTGACCGTGATCTCCAGATCAAATCCATCCGGATACCCGGCTTCTTTCAGAAGCTTTTTCGCTTTCTCGTAATCCTGCTCATAATAAGTCGCATACGATTCATCGTAATATTTTTTCAGCCCCGGATACATACTTGTTCCGACCCGGACGCCTTTTCCGTCCGCCATCATCGCCATGATCTCATCCGGATCGATCGCATAGCAGAGCGCCTGCCGCACTTTTTCATTATTCAGCGGCTCTGCCTCGTTATTCAGATACAATGCCTGTACCAGATTCATCGTACCCTCTTCAATATGGAATCCCTCTGTCAGTTCCGCCGCCTGTGTTGTCGTCAGCCGCATCGCCATATCGATGGAACCGCCTTTTAAATTGGTCACCAGCATATCGGCGTCGGACACGATCTTAAATTCCACCTGATCCAGATGTGCCTTTTCTCCCCAGTAATCCTCATTTTTTGCAAGGATCACATTTTCCTGCGGGCTTCTTGACACATAACGAAACGGTCCGGTTCCGATTGGATTGGTTTCCAAATCAGCATTGTCCTTTGGTATGATCGCTGTCGTCATATAGGAGAGAAACTCCGTATCCGGCTCTGTCAGACGGATCTCCACCGTATTTTCATCGAGAATGTTCACGCTCTCGATAATAGAATACGCCGATACCAATGGATCCCCATTTGACGTATCGGCGCATCGCTCAATTGAATATTTAACATCTTCCGCTGTCACTTCATTGCCATTGTGAAATTTCACACCGTCGCGCAAAGTAAATGTATACACTTTCGCATCCTCTGAAATCTCATAGGAATCCGCCACAGCTTCCACTAAATTCCCATCGCTGTCCGGTTTTACCAGACCTTCAAAAATGTTAAATAAAACCTCTTTTGTTCCTGCCGCTACTGCCTTATGAGGGTCAAGACTGTCCAAGTCCTGAGAGATACCAACTTTGATACTCCCGCCTTCGACCGGGTTTTTGGAAAGTTCATTCTCCGTTGCAGACTCTGTCGTCTTCTTGTCACCTGAACATCCGCTCAGTGCAACAGAAACCGCCAGTGTAACCACCAAAAGAACACTTCTCATTCTTCTTTTCATGTTCGTCTCCTTCTTCAAATAACCTTCATTATTAAATTGTCGAGTACATTGTAAGCGAATTTTATTGATTTTACAAGTATTTTTTCCGGTACAGGGCATGGAATCGAAACATCCTTTGTCCCCCGCAGTCAGCAGATTTATCCAAAATATTTATGCCTTTCAGGCATGGTTTTATATTTTTATAAGTATTAGACATTTCAATCATATGTATACTATAATAAATTTGCAGTTAAAGTCTGCTTTGCGTCAGTGTACAAGAAAAACTACGCCTCGTACACCGACGCTAACCTATTTCCAAAACAGGAGGATCGAATTATGAACAAATCATTAGTTGCTTTTTTCAGCGCCACCGGAACAACAAAGAAAACCGCGGAACTAATCGCCTCGGCAACAAATGCTGACTTTTACGAAATTCTGCCCAAGATTCCATATTCTGCCTCTGATCTGGACTGAATGGACAATCACTCCCGCAGCAGTATGGAGATGAAAGACAAAACATATCGACCTGAACTGGCAGATTCTAATCTTTCTTTGGAACACTACGATAAAATTTTCCTCGGGTTTCCGATCTGGTGGTATGTCGCACCGACGCTCATCAATACATTTCTGGAATCTTACGATTTTTCCGGAAAGAAAATCATACTGTTCGCCACATCCGGCGGCAGCGGATTTGGAAATACCAAAAAAGAGCTTCAGTTTTCCGCACCGGACGCCATTTTAACCGACGGAAAATTATGCAATCATATGTCCAAAAAAGAAATTGAAGAATGGATCCAGTCCCTTTAAATCGGAGGCATCATTTATGGAATACACGAAATTAGGAAATACCGACATCCAAGTATCAAAGCTATGTATCGGCTGCATGAGTTTCGGAGAAGCCGGAACGATGCACGACTGGACACTGAATGAACAGGAAAGCGAAAAAATCATTTGTCATGCGCTGGAACTCGGATACAATTTCTTTGATACGGCGAACTGCTATTCTGCCGGAACGAGTGAAGAATATCTCGGCAAGATTTTGAAAAAACATACCGCAAGAGAAAACGTTGTGATCGCATCAAAAGTTTATTTTAACGAGGACAGGCTCTCAAAAAAAGCGATCGCGAGGGAAATCGACAAGACACTCGCAAGACTTGGCACCGATTATCTTGACTTTTACATCATACACCGTTTTGACTATGACACCCCGATCGAAGAAACAATGGAAGCGCTCCATGAACTTGTCAAGGTCGGAAAAGTCCGTGCGCTTGGCGCATCTGCCATGTACGGCTACCAATTTTATAACATGCAGTCGACAGCCAGAGAGCATGGATGGACTCCGTTTTCTGTTATGGAAAATCATTACAACCTGCTTTACCGGGAAGATGAACGGGAACTGCTCCCCATCTGCAGGCAAATGAATGTTTCCCTGATACCTTACAGCCCGCTTGCCGCTGGTCATCTTGCAAGAGCCCAGTGGAAATCCAATTCTTTGAGATCCGGTACCGACCAGGTTGCCATGGGAAAATATGATTCCACAGAAGTACAGGATATGCACATTGTAAAACGAGTGGCGGAACTTGCGGAGAAATATCACTGCACGATGCCTCAGATTGCAATCGCCTGGCAGTGGGCAAAAGGAGTCGCTTCTCCGATCATCGGCGCGACAAAAACTCACTACTTAGACGATGCAGCAGGCGCATTTGCCATCACATTAAGCGCGGAAGACCTTTCCTATCTGGAAGAACCTTATGTTCCGCATCGCATTGTCGGAGCCATTGACCGGAATCCTCCGAAAAATACGATCCTGCTCGGCGAAAAGAAATAGTACGGCAAAAATAAAAAAGCTTTCCTTTCAGAACATACCCAACAGTATCATTTTCCAAAAGGAAAGCTTTTTATTATTTTACAAATTCAATTTATTTGTTTGCTTTTTCTGCTTTCTCAGCAAGGATTTTCGCATTGTCTTCTACACGTTTTTTGTTCAGCGGATAGAAGAACCACAACGCTGCTGCCAGAAGGATAAATCCACCTGTCGGGATCAGACAAGCCAGATTGAAGATTCCTTCGGTAACTGCCGGCTCAAATGCGGTTTCTGCCGAATATCCGATCAGACCAAGCAGGGCTCCGGTCACACCGGCAGATGCTGCCTGACCAAGTTTTCTTGCGAAAGAATATACGGCATAGATCGTTCCGTCGGAACGTTCTCCTGTACGAACCTCTGTGTCATCGATAACGTCTGTGATCATCGCCCAGCAGATCAGGGAGAATGCAGCCAGTCCAAGATAAGCCAGTGCATACAGACCAACATAGAGCCATGCATTCTTTGTATGTGTCAGCCATGTGATGAAGAAGATCACTGCACCAAACAAGGAACCTGCGATCGCCAGTTCTTTTCTTCCCATCTTCACCTGAAGTTTTACAACCACCGTAGAAAGCAGAAGGGTCATTACAAGACCTACCACGCCGGCAACCGACTGTGCCTGCACATTACCGAAATAGTTCGGGTATACGTAAGTTGACATAGACTGCATTGTAAGCTGTACAAGCAGCATCAAGATAGAGCAGATTACGATACCCACCAGCGCTTTGTTTGTTACCAGACCTTTGACCAGTTCCTTGAAGTTAAACTTCTCTGTTTTCTGTTCTACTTTCACACGCTCTGTTGACATAAAGTAACAAAGCAGGTAGCAGATAACTGCTCCGACAGAAAAGATTCCTGCTGCCAGAGTTGTCTTCGGTCCGGAAAGAATCTGATTTCCTGCTTCATCCTGATAGTATACGATCAGCGGAAGGACAATACCGATAACCGATCCTGCAATAGTCGCCCCGATCGTACGGAAGCTGGACAACTGTGCACGTTCTTTCGGATCTGCGGAAAGTGCAGACGCCATAGAACCATATGGAATATTGATACTGGTATAGAATACACTGCCCCAAAGCAGATAAGTCACAAACATCCAGCCAATCTTAAATCCCATCGACATATCTTGGAACCAAGACGCATACATCAAGAACGATGCGACTGCAACCGGTCCGCACATTCTGCGGATCCACGGAAGGAATTTACCCTTCTTGCCCGGACGGCTTCTGTCTACAATCTGTCCCATCGCCACGTCTGTGAACGCATCCACAAAACGTGCAACCATCATCATAGTTCCGACTAACGCTACGGAAACTCCCATAACGTCTGAATAGAATTTCATCAGCATCATACTGGAAAGAATGAACGTTAAATCGTTACCGAAGTCACCGAACATATATCCCAGTTTATCGACCATACCAAATTTCTTTGTATTCGTAGCCATATAAACTCTCCTTTTTCTCTACTCTCTGATTCCCGGAGTGTCCAAAAAACATTTTGCACACTCCGCAAGTTTATCTGAAACTCTTATGCTTCCTTTGCTTATTTCTTCTCAATCTTTGTCAGTTTCAGGTTCAGACTCTCTATAAATCCCTCCGGGATCATATTTCCTGCCATCTGACCGATCCGCTCCGGCGTCATTCCTTTCATCATATCCCACATGCCGGCGCCCGGAGTGACTTTCATGTTCATCGCCAGTTTCACTGCCTCGGTAAGCACTGCCAGCGCTTCCGGAGATTCTGCAATCTCTTCCATTGTACAGTGGATGTTGTATTTTCCTTCCGGAAATTCCATCGGAGCTTTCAGATCCATTTCTCCGACCGTGCTGAACCAGTTTGCAACGCCCTCAGCCCGTTCGTTGACTTCCGGAAGTACATAGATCTCCGGCTCTTTTTCTACTTTTTCCAGTGTAATACTGTCTTTTACACCGCCAGCCTCTGCAACAACGATGTTCTGTCCCTCTGCAAGCGCCACAGTAAATACGAAGACTTTCTCCGCACTCTTCTCTTCTGCTTTTTCTCCGTTTAAGTACAGTGTAACCGTCGGCTGGTTGGAATATACGCGGATTTCCGTCATCTCGCCTGCACGCTGTGCATATCTTCTTCCGCAGATGTGCACCATCGGCGCTTTATTCCAGTATGCTTTGTAAATATAATAGCTGTCTTTCTTTGTCTTGCGGTCCATCGTCACAAGACCTTTGTTGTTGCGTCCTGCAACTCCGCCCTCGTCACGGGCAGCACAGCCAAAGTCAAACATGTTCCATACATGGGAAGACCAGATCCACGGACGCTCGTCCAGCATTTTCGCCATGTGCTCATGGTAAAGCGCCTGGTATTCCTCACTGTAATCCTTGCATGCCGGGTTCGGTCCGTGATAGGTGATGATTCCCTCACATCCGTACTCGGACATTCCCACGCAGAGATCCGGGTGTACTTTATGGAAGTTATCCATCCACGGTCCGTTGTCTTCCATCTTTCCGCCGTACCATCCGAAATAATGATTGTAGCTGATCACATCGGTGATATGATGAAGCGGGCTTTCGATCGGCGTCATACTTACATGGGCGATCGTTGTCAGTCTTGTCGGATCCAACTCTTTTACAAGCGCGTTCAGTTCTTTGTGGTTCTCCACGAGCTGCTCGGAAATTCCTCCGATCAGGATCTCATTGGAGATTCCCCAGAAGCAGATGGACGGATGGTTATAGTTCTGGATGACAAGTTCTTTCATCTGGCTGATACAGTTCTGATGTGCTTCCGGATCTTTATTCATCACACTGATAAACGGAATCTCTGCCCAGATCACAAATCCAAGTTCGTCACATGCGTCATAGAAATACTGGTTATGCTGATAATGTGCCAGACGGATCGTATTCGCTCCCAGCTCTTTGATCAGCTCCGCATCATGATAATGATCTTCTTTGCTCAGCGCGTTTCCTTTATAAAGCATATCCTGATGACGGCTCACTCCGCGCAGCGGCGTCTCTTTTCCGTTGATGATAAATCCTTTTTCCGGATCGCAGGAGAAGCTTCTCACACCTACGCGCGCGTTCACCTCGTCGAATGTCTCGTTTCTTCTCTGAAGACGTGCGGTCACGGTATACAGATACGGATCGTCGATCTCCCATTTCTTTGCATCCGGCACGAACAGTTTGATCTTCGTGTCATCTGCCGGACGGCATCCGCCTGCCACTTCCTGCCCCTCTGCATCGCAGATAGAGTAGAGCACGGTAAAGTTCTCATCGATCCCTTTTGTATACGTTACGATGTCAAACATTGCGCCGCCGCAGTCACACGGTGTCGGCGTCACCTCAATTCCCGGACCTCCGTAATATTCCAGATCGAAATGCGCGTCCGGCACGCTGATGATGTTCACGCCGCGGTACAGCCCTCCGTAAAACGTGAAGTCTGCAGACTGCGGATACACGCTCTCTTTTCGCTCATTACTGCAGGCAACGACCAGAAGATTCTCGCCATCCTCTTTGCAGAGATCTGTAACGTCGGCGCGGAATGTGGAATATCCGCCCTCATGATACACAACTTCTGTTCCGTTGACATATACCGTCGCCTGCTGTCCTGCTGCAAGGATCTCAACAAATACACGGTTTCCGCCAAATGCCTGTTTTGGCGTCGCAAATGTCTTTGCATACCAGTATGTTCCGCGGTCAAAGCTTCCGTTTCCGTCGTGACCGTCCACCGCATTCCATGTATGCGGAAGATCCACGCTTGTCCAGTCTGTCGGCAGGCTGTTCGGCAGTCCCGCATCTTTCTGGATAAACTTCCAGTCTTTGTTTAAGTTGATGATATTGCGCATATTGTTCCTCCTTCTTCGCTGCTGCCGTTGCCCTATTGCTCGGGTCACAGCTCTTATATTCATATATTAATAGAAATCCTGCTTTTTACGTTAGAATTTTTTTTGCATTTATTCGTATTTTTTTTATTATGTCTTGCATCCATCTAAAAATTGTACGATAATAAAAAAGAATCTTACGATTCCATAAATTGTATTTTGTTACATCATTAACGATAATTTCCAGAAAGAGGCTATTTATGTATTATGATACAGAATTGAATTTTTTATGTTCTCTGATGAAAAATCTCCATCTGCCGGTCAACATCATCGAATATCCAACTTCCGAACCTCCGGAACTGGACTTCGGTCTGCGCAGAATGTTATACAAAGAACCGGATTATCAGAAAACACTGGCTCTGTTCGAGGAACCTTTGAAAGAAAACACGGTATTTCGGATCAAAGACGAATATTTGTGCAACTATCTTCTTTTTGCGCTTCCCGAGACAACGCCCTCCAAATACCTCGTGATCGGTCCTTTTACTTATACGGAGATTACCGAACAAATGGTGTTAAAACTAGCCGAAAAATTGTCGCTGTCTCCCCGGCAGTTTTCCCAGTTCCACCGTTATTACAGCGATCTTCCACTTCACTCGGATGAAAATACCTTGTTTGCGATCATCTCAACTTTCTGCGAGAAACTTTACGGAAGTATAGAAAGCTTTTCTGTAGAAACAATCGAACGCCGGCTTTCCGATAATATAGAGCCTGTCGCATCACGACCGGATTTTCAGGAACCGGAAGAAGCCTTTTTATCCATGCATCGTCTGGAAGATCGTTATGCACAGGAAAATAACATGATTCATGCCGTTTCGCAGGGACTGGTGCAAAAAGCCGAGATGATGATGGGCAACAACAATATACTGCGGATGGAAAAACGGAGCGCCGACCCGATCCGGAGTCTGAAAAACTATACGATCATTTTAAATACACTGCTCCGGAAAGGCGCCGAAGCCGGATCTGTACATCCGCTCCACATTGACAGCCTTTCCTCACGTTTTGCGCGCCAGATCGAGCAGATCAGCACACCAGAAAATGCGGTTGCGCTCCAAAAAGAGATGGTGCATAAATACTGTCTGCTTGTAAAGAACCATTCCATGAAAGGCTATTCTCTGCTGATCCAGAAAGTACTTGTCCGGATCGACTCCGATCTGACTGCAGACCTAAGTCTGAAGACACAGGCAGCACTCCTCAACGTCAATGCCAGCTATCTTTCTACCTTATTTAAAAAAGAAACCGGGGCAACTCTGACGGACTACGTCAACAAAAAACGGGTGGAACACGCGCTGTTCCTCCTCAATTCCAGCAGTATGCAGATCCAGACGATCGCGCAGTACTGCGGGATTCCGGACGTCAATTATTTTACAAAGATTTTCAAGAAGTATGTAGGGAAAACACCGAAAGAATATCGGGATGGGATTTCTTAATTTCTTAAAATCTCCCGGATGTGCGAAGATTTGAGGGGCGGTTGCTTTCATGATTGATAAATCGTGAAGCGATCGCCCCTGTTTGGAATCGTCTATTTCTTTTCCAGATCAAATCCGAAATATCTTACCGCATTGTTATAGGAAATTCCTTTTACGATTTTCTCCAATGCCTTGTAATCTTCCGGATACTCTCCGTTTTCTACCCATCCTCCGATCAGCTCGCACAGGATGCGGCGGAAATATTCATGTCTTGTATAAGAAAGGAAGCTTCTGGAATCGGTCAGCATTCCGACAAAATTGCCAAGAAGCCCCAAATTAGCAAGGGAAGTCATCTGCTCGATCATTCCGGTCTTATTGTCATTGAACCACCAGCCGCTTCCCTGCTGGATCTTTCCGATGCAGGAAGAATCCTGGAAACATCCGATGATCGTTCCGATCGATGCGTTGTCTGTCGGATTCAGCGAATAAAGAATCGTCTTCGGAAGCTCGTCCGTCTCTGCCAGTCCGTTCAGATAATCTGCCATCTCGGAAGACGGTGCAAAGTTGTTGATGCAGTCGATTCCCGCATCTGGTCCCAGTTCATTGAATACCCGGCGGTTGTTGTCACGTTTCACACCGTAATGAAGCTGCATTACCCAGTTTCTCTTATGGTACTCTTTTCCGAGCGCTGTCATATATGCAGTCTTGAACTGTAATTCTTCCTGACGACTTACACTCTCACCGGACAACCGCTTCGCAAAGATCTTCTCAACCTCTTCTTCTGTCGCCGGCACATGCATCACATATTCCAGACCGTGATCGGAAACAGTACAGCCATTCTCCGCAAAGAAATCCATCCGGTTTTTCAGAGCCTCGATCAATGCGGCAAAGCTGTCTATCTTCATACCGCTTGCTGTTTCCAGCTTCGCAAGGTAATCCAGATAATCCGGTTTCTCCAGGTTCATTGCCTTATCCGGTCTCCATGCCGGAAGAACCTGTACGTCAAAAGTCTCATCCTCAGCCAGCTTTTTGTGCCACTCCAGCGAATCGATCGGATCGTCTGTCGTACATACAAGCGTTACGTTGGACTGTTTGATCAGGTTACGGGCGGTCATACCGTCTTCCTGCAGTTTTGCATTGCACAGATTCCATACTTCCTCTGCAGTCTCTCCATTCAAATATCCGTCATATCCGAAATACCGTTTCAATTCCAGATGACTCCAGTGATACAGCGGATTTCCGATCGCCATCTCCAATGTCTCCGCCCATTTCTGGAACTTCTCGCGATCCGTCGCGTCTCCGGTAATGTAACGTTCTTCCACACCGTTGGAACGCATCTGACGCCATTTGTAATGATCTGCTTCCAGCCATGCCTGTGTGATGTTCTCAAATTTCCGGTCTTCGTAAATCTCCCGCGGAACCAGATGGCAATGATAGTCCAAGATCGGCATTACCTCAGCGTACTCGTGATACAACTTCTGCGCGGTCTTCGTTGACAAGAGAAATTCTTCGTCCATAAATGCTTTCATTTCATATCCTCCTTGTGTTTCTGATTTTCCAGTTTTGTTTTCTGCGTTTTATGCGTTGCTTTTCTTTGTTTATTATACTGCCGAAAAAGGTCTGTTTCCACCTCTTTTCCCGGATTCTTCCCAGATCTTCTCAGGCTTTGTATCTCATGCGTTTTGATGCATATAGCAATATAGCTGCCACTTTCGTGACAGCCATATTCCTGCATAGCAAATAGGGATTATTTATTATCTCTGGACACGTCCGGAAGCATCGCCGCCGGCAAGTTTTGCAACTTCGTCCATGGAGACCATATTGAAGTCACCCTCGATGGAGTGTTTCAGACAGGATGCCGCTACTGCAAATTCAATGGTAGCCTGTGCATCATATCCGTTCAGTGTTGCTGCGATCAGTCCGCCGCCGAAGCTGTCTCCGCCGCCGACACGATCTACGATATGCATTTTGTATTTTTTGCTGAAATAGTAATCTGTTCCGTCGTAAAGCATTGCGGACCAGTTATTGTCATTTGCGGAAAGTGATTCACGAAGTGTGATCGCTACTTTCTCGAATCCGAAACGGTCTGCAAGCTGTTTTGCCACGTCTTTGTATCCCTCGTGGTTTACTTCGCCTGCATATACATCGGTATCTGCCGCTTTGATTCCAAATACGTCTGCCGCGTCTTCTTCGTTTGCGATGCAGACATCTACATATTTGCAGAGCTCGCCCATTACCTGTCCGGCTTTCTCTTTGCTCCACAGTTTGTTTCTGTAATTTAAGTCACAGGAAATCTTCACGCCTGCTTCTTTTGCTGCCTTACAAGCTTCCAGACAGATGGCTGCAACACCATCGTTGAGCGCCGGTGTGATTCCTGTAAAATGGAACCATTCTGCTCCGTCGAAGATCGCTTTCCAATCGAAGTCTTCCGGAGCTGCTGTATAAATAGAAGAACCTGCTCTGTCGTAAATAACCTTGGACGGTCTCTGAGATGCTCCTTTTTCCAGGAAGTAGATTCCGACTCTGTCTCCGCCGCGGGCGATGAAAGAAGTATCTACTCCATATTTTCTCAAGGAATTCACTGCTGCCTGTCCGATCTCGTGTTTCGGAAGTTTGGTAACGAATTTTGCATCAAATCCGTAGTTGGCAAGGGAAACTGCTACGTTTGCCTCTCCTCCGCCGTAAGTTGCTCCGAATGTATCTGCCTGCACGAAACGGTAATATCCTTCCGGTGCAAGTCTCAGCATGATTTCTCCAAATGTAACGACTTTCTTACTCATGATTTTCCTCCGTTATCTTTTTCTATTGATCGATCTCTTTGATTCTTTTCGTAAGATTATTTATTGCGGATCTCTGCTACCAGGCTGACAGCTTCTTCAACCAGCGCTTTGATCTCGTCAAATTTACCCTCTTTTACAAGATCTCCTTTTACCATCCAGCTTCCACCGCATGCTACGATCTTGTCGCAGGACAGATAGCTTTCCAGGTTCTTAGCGCTGACTCCGCCTGTCGGCATGAATTTCACGCCTACATACGGCGCTGCCAGTGCTTTGATCGTTGCCACTCCGCCGAACTGCTCTGCCGGGAAGAACTTCACAACTTTCAGACCTCTCTTAACCGCCTGTGCAACTTCTGACGGTGTGATACATCCCGGATATACCGGAATCTCTTTGCTCAGACAGTAGTCTACGATCTCCGGATCAAATCCCGGGCTTACGATGAATTTCGCGCCTGCCGCAACTGCACGGTCTACCTGTTCGATCGTCAGGACAGTTCCTGCTCCTACGAACATCTCCGGATATTCTGTTGTCATGATACGGATAGATTCCTCTGCTGCGTCAGTACGGAATGTAACTTCTGCACATGGAAGTCCGCCCTCACACAATGCTTTTGCAAGCGGAGCTGCATCTTTCGCGTCGTTCAATACAACAACCGGTACTACACCCATTTTCTGAATTGTCTCTGATACATTACTCATCTTTTCATTCTCCTTATTTGCATTGCTCTGTTATCGAGTCCGTTGTTTCACATTGTGGAACTATATTTCATAATGTGAACTTCATGCTTTTATTATACTCGATTCTTCCTTCTTGTCAACTGCTTTTCAGGCTTTTTTAACAAAATCTCTGTACTTATTTCTGTACAAGATGCACTGCAAAGCCGCCGAACTCTTCTCTCAGATAGATTGCGACCATCTTCCCATTTTTATACTTTGCGCTCTCCTCATCAAACTCGATCCCCTGTACAGCCAGATACGCTTTTGCTTTCTCAATATCATTGGTCGCAACCGCAATATGTCCGTTCTTTCCGAGATAGTTCGTCTTCATCACTTCCACGCCGGTTCCTGCAAAGATCGAACTGTTCCCCGCTTTTTTTGTGAATCCGAACACATCCTCAAAACGCTGTGCCACCGCGTCTGCCTCTTCTTCATTCTCACAGTTGATCCCTACATGACGCACCTCAAATTCAAAATCATCTCTGTTCATCCCAAACACTCCTTTCCGACTCTTCCTATTCCATGATACGGATTATAATTTCATAATACGGAACTCAATTTCATATTATGAATTTTTCTCTTATTATACCTTGTATGCGCATCAGATACAATAGTCAAAATAAAAACCTCTTCCCCTTTTTCCGGAAACATGCTACAATACGACGTGATTTAAAGAATTTACAATGCAAATGTATCAGGAGGCAGTTATGACAGATACCAAAAATCCGATCCAGGTATCGGAACGCATTTTTCATACGATCGAATGTCTCGCGCAGAACGGAGCTATGGGGCTTCAGGAATTGAGTACCGCACTGGACTTAAATAAAAGTACCGTTCACCGGATTTTAAATTCCCTGATCTGCATGGATTATGTCCGTCAGGATCCAGAGACAGCCAAATATAGTCTTAGTTTTAAAATCTGCGGTTTATCCAATCAGATTTTATCCCAAAACAGTATGATCGACATCGCGCGCCCCTTTATCAAAGAACTTTCCGCCAATTCCGGTGAGACGGTCCATCTTGTCCAGCTTGACGGCATAAATGCAACTTACATTGACAAAGTAGAGGCTTCTCAAAACTCTGTCCGCATGATCTCCATGGTCGGAAAAAGTATTCCGCTGTATTGCTCCGGCGTCGGAAAGGCGATTCTGGCAGATATGCCGGACGCTAAGATCGAATCGATCTGGAAACAGAGCTTCATCCAGCAGCTTACAGAGCATACCGTTACCAGATTTGTCGATTTTATGAATCTTATAGAAGAAACGCGCAGATCCGGATATGCTCTGGACAACGAGGAAAATGAGATTGGCGTGCGTTGTATCGCAGTTTCCTTAAAAGGATACAATGGGAAATCAACGTACGCGATCAGTATTTCCGCACCGAAAGACCGCATGAGTGACGCCCGGATTTTACAATTAAGGGAAATGATATTAAAAACAAAACATCAGATTGAAAGTAACGTTTATTAATATTTATAAGAAGTTTTTATCCCCAAATACATTGACAGCATTTTCCCGCTGTGCTAAGATGAAGTGGATTCGTTGAAACCTCTTGAATCTCATAATTGGGAGACTGGAGGCGGAGAATACTCTGGAAAAACTCATGTATGAGTACCGAAGGTGTAAGGTCCTGACGGACTGAATCTCTCAGGTAAAGGAGACAGAGTGATGATATCCCCGTTTTTATGATTCAAAAGGGTTATATTATCAGCTTTTCTCAGATTTATATGTGTTTTTTCAGAGCAGTCGGCTTATCGGCTGCTCTTATTTTATTTAAAGGAGAGAAAACAATGTCTGAAACTTTATTACCAATTGTCCAAACAATCAACAGCTACTTGTCTGACTACATTTTGTTTTTTATGCTGATCGCAGTCGGACTCTTTTATTCTTTCAAAACCCGTTTTGTCCAGGTGCGCTGCTTCAAAGAGGGAATGTCCCGTGTATTCGGAACACTGACACTCAACGGAAAAAAACACGACTCCGGTATGAGCTCTTTTCAGGCTCTTGCAACCGCGATCGCAGCTCAGGTCGGAACCGGAAATATCGTCGGAGCTTCCGGCGCGATCCTTACCGGTGGTCCCGGCGCTATTTTCTGGATGTGGATCATCGCGTTCTTTGGCATGGCGACCATCTATGCCGAGGCAACGCTTGCGCAGGAAACCCGTATCGTACAAAAGGACGGAACGATCAAGGGTGGTCCTGTTTACTATATCACTACGGCGTTTAAAGGTCCTCTCGGTAAATTTCTTGCCGGATTTTTCGCCATCGCGATCACACTTGCTCTGGGATTCTTCGGATGTATGGTGCAGTCCAACTCGATCGGCTCTACCTGTGAAACGGCATTCGGCATTCCGTCTTGGGTCGTAGGAATCATCCTTGTCATTATCTGCGGATTTATTTTCCTCGGAGGGATCAAACGACTTGCATCCGTCACCGAAAAGCTGGTCCCGATCATGGCCGCAGTCTTTCTGCTTGGAGGACTGATCGTCCTGATCGCAAGATTCAAGTATTTGCCGGAGACTTTTGCAATGATCTTTACATACGCATTCCAGCCTCAGGCTATCATCGGAGGTTCTTTCGGAGCCGCGATCAAAACTGCAATGACACAGGGTGCGAAGCGCGGGCTTTTTTCCAATGAAGCCGGTATGGGTTCCACACCGCATGCCCACGCACTGGCACAGGTAAAATCTCCGCATGAACAGGGGTGCGTGGCTATGGTCGGTGTATTTATCGACACATTCGTCGTTCTGACCTTAAATGCTCTGGTTGTAATTTCTACCTTGTATACAAAAGGCGGAATTCTTGCAAACGGCTACACCGGATCCGCTCTGGAAGTTGTAGACAAGACCAACCTTGCTCAGACAGCATTCGGCGCAGTATTCGGAGAACAGCTGGGCGCACAGTTTGTTGCCGTTACCTTGTTCTTCTTCGCATTTTCCACGATCCTCGGCTGGAATTTGTTCGGAAAGATCAATGTTTCCTATTTATTCGGTGAAAAATCTACGAAGATCTATACCGTGCTCGCACTTGTATTTATCTTTCTCGGAACACTTGCTTCCAACGACCTCGTATGGGAGTTATCCGATATGTTCAACAACTTAATGGTAATCCCAAATGCTCTGGCTTTATTTGCTCTGGGCGGCATGGTGACCAGCGCCATGAAGCGGGTGAAAAAACTGCGTTAAACCTGTTTTTTAGGGAAATATTTTAGGGGCAGACGCGACTCATACAAGTCACATCTGCCCCTGTTTCTATCTGTCTGTTTCAAGACAATCTCTTTCACACTCTCTTATTCGTAACTCAATCCAAAATTCAGCTCATAGTAATTGCCTGCCGCATCCCGGTAAGCATACGCTTTTCCGTTCTCATCTTTCATTGCATCCGGCATATACTGATCTTTGTCATATCCCGGCACATCGTTCGGACTGATACAGACGCCGTCTGCATTCACCGCCAGCACCTCGTCGCCTTTCGGAAGTGTGAGCGGCAATTTTCCGACCGGGGAGAAATGCCCGAAGATCACATCCAGCGTCGCACTCGGATAAGTATCAAATCCTGCCAGAAGTGCATCCGCATACCGCTCTACATTTCCGACTTCCCATGCAAGCGTAAAGTTGATATTCGCAATGACTTTTCCGCCGTTTTTGTGAACCGCTTCCGCAATCTCGCGGATCCGGTCTGCGCCGGAAAGTGTAGTCTCTTCGTGCGTGCTCGCCTCCGGCTTTCCATCTACGTCCACGTTGCAGACCGTCTTGCCGTCACAGATATCCAATTCCAGATATCCCGGCGTCGCATTGAAATATTCTCCGCTGGACGGTGTTACCATCAACACTGCGAAATCTGCCTCGCCCGGATCGTCGGTCAGTATCCGGTCCGCAAACATTTCTCTCAGAGCCTTTGTCGCCTCTTCTGCCTGCGCGGCGTCTTTTTTGAACGCTTCCACATAGAATTTCTTCTGTGCCCATTTCTCATCCACGAGCGGAAGGGTTCCGTCATTTTTCAGCAGAACGACGCTCTGTCTGTGCGCTCTTGCCGCCGCATCCCAGTCCGCCTGTTCTCCTACCGCTTGTACCGCGTCTTTCGCACTGCGGTATGGATTTTCAAACATCCCGAGTTCAAACATTTCCTGCAATGTGCGCGCAACCGCACGATCCAGCGCTTCATCTGTGAGCACAAGCTGTTCTTTTGTAAATCCGTCCGGAACCGGATGTGTCTCATAGTAATCATTTTTTCCACGGTTGTAAGCTTCCATTCCCGCTTCGTTGTCAAACAGACCGCTGATCAGATCCACGCCCGCATGATTGACCGCAAAACCGATCCGTTCTGCGGAGTCCAGCATTTCCACACCCCAGCACATATTGTGGACGATACCGGTATCCGAATTGATATAGCCTTGAAAGCCAAGCTGCTCGCGAAGCATTGTCTGGATAAATGTACGGTTATAGGCAAACCCGAACGGCTCCATTTCGCATGGATTTCCCTCGCAGTCTGTCTGCGCCGCACTTTTTGACGCCGCCGGTTTGGAGTAGTACGGCATGATCGCGGAAGTATGATTTTCCACCGCCGTCTTAAATGCAGGAATGTGGTATTTCTGCAGAGAGCCCTCGGTTGCATAGACGTTCCACTGTCCGGCTGCATAATGCGGATCAAATCCGTTTTCTCTTGCGCCGCCGCCCGGAAAATGCTTCGTTGTCACTGCCACACCGTCCGCCGTCACGCCCGCTTTGCTTCCCTGGATCCCCGGGATCAGACGCTCCATCACCGCGCAGACCAATTCCGGATCCTCACCGAATGTACCGTAAGAACGCTGCCATCTCGGATCGGTCATAATGTCCGCCATGTACATATATCCTTTTCGCAGACCGCAGGCATTCCACTCGCGGCGGATACAATCAGCAAATTCATCGATCAATTCCAAGCCCGCGCCTTTGACCGCCGCCGCGATCCCAAGTGTCCCCGGCCAGGTTGCAAATACACCCGCCGCGTCATTCATTCCGAAAACCACTTCCCCGTTTTCATTGCGGGAATTGGATGCCACGCTCACCGGAACCCAGTGCGGGCACTCTTCCGCCACCGCCTGCAGCTGGTTGAGCCAGTCGGTCATATCTTCTGCAGTCGCATTGGCGCGCAGGATCAAATGTCTGGAAAACCACTCTTTTAAAAGCGTTGTCGTCCCCGGAAGATACTGCTCGCCGAAGATCGTCTTTCCCCGAAATTCCGCTTCATCGAGTACGCCGCTCTCGTCTAAAATCACTTCTTTCGGTGCCATTGCCGCCATCGGTCCGGTGACCGGATATTTTCCCATCCGCCAGTCGGAAATAAATAACTGCGCGATCTTTTCTTCTGTACTCAGTACCTTTACATATGCTTCGGCGCGTTCTTTCGCCGGAAGTCTCCAGTCGTCGTAACTTTTCAGTTCGCCGCTTCCGTCCAGATCTTTGAAATACAGTCCGTCCTTTTCGATCACCCTCTGACAAGTCGTACCGATCGTCGGTCCATTCTGATTATGATAATACTTTACATGTTCTTCTGCTTTTAACGCCATTTTTCATCCTCCTCATATGTTCTCATATTTTCTCATGTTTTCGCCGTCAAAAGGCAGACGGACAGCATACATCCGCCCTGCGTCTGCATGCTGTCCGCCTCTTCTTCATCGATTATACATATTTTTTCAGTGTTTCGCGAACGGCACCGACACCTGCTGTCAGCTCTTTGAAGTAGCTGCATACAGTCTCTGCCATGCCGACTTCGTAAAGATTTACACCGAAGATTTTTGCATTTTCCAAAACCGGTTTCAATGCAGCTTCGATCTCCGCCACATCTCCGACTTCTCCCAGTTTGAATCCTGCTACATACGGGCATACCGTATCAAGCAGCGGATCCGGGCTCAGTTCAAATGCATTTCCCGCATCGTCTACTGCCATCAGGTATCTCAGCCATCCTGCAAATACAAGCGGGATCAGTTTCAGGGATGCCACATCCAGTTCGTCGGATTCTGCATACGCCTTGATCGTCTCGCCGAAACGGATCGCCAGTTTCTGGGAAGTATCGGTTGCGATTCTCTGCGGCGTATCCGGCATGAACGGATTCGGTACACGCACCTGAAGAACCGTGTCGATAAATGCTTTCGGATCCAGGATTCCCGGATTGACAACTACCGGAAGTCCCTCTACATATCCGACGGTCTCTACCAGTTTTTTCAGCTCCGCATCGTTCATCTCATCGGAAATCTTCTGATATCCGAGAATACATCCATATACTGCCAGACAGGTATGAAGCGGATTTAAGCAGGTGCAGACTTTCATCTTCTCTACCTTGTCAACAGTCTCACGGTCTGTGAACATCAGTCCGCCCTTTGTCAGATCCGGACGTCCATTCGGGAAATCATCCTCGATCACGAGATACTCGGTCTCCTCAGCGTTTACAAACGGTGCAACGTAAGTATTCTTGGATGTGATCACCGGCTCCAGCTCTTCCACACCGTCATCCAGCAGGATCTTCTCTACGGAAGCGTCCGGTCTCGGTGTGATCTTGTCGATCATGCTCCATGTGAAAGATACTTTCTCAGAATCGATGTAGGATACAAATCCCGCTTCCGCTTTTCCGTTCTCTGCCCATGCTTTTGCAAATGCTGCGATCGCTGCGTAAAGCTTGTCTCCGTTGTGGGAACAGTTGTCTGTGCTCACCATCGCGATCGGAAGCTCGCCCGCTTTATATCTTGCATACAGAAGAGAAGTTACTTTTCCCATGTAGCTTGCCGGTTTCTCCGGACCTGCCACGAAATCAGCAGTCACATCCGCAAGCTGCTCGCCTTTTCCGTTCACCAGGCTGTAACCTTTCTCTGTGATCGTAAAGGTCGCCATCTGCAAAGACGGATTTGCAAAGATCTCTTTCAATCTGCCGTAAGCGGCTTCATTGTCAGAATCCAGCGGAAGAGACTCCGCCACGCTTCCGACTACGGTTTTCTCGATCGTTCCGTCCGCTTTCAGTGTCGCAACGATTCCAAGATTGTCGTGCGGCGCGTACATTTTCTCAACGATCTCATAATCAAATCCCTCTGCCACGATCAGACCACGATCCAGATCTCCGGCGTTGAGCATGTTCTGTACAACATTTGCATGAAATGCACGGAACAAGTTTCCTGCTCCGAAATGGATCCAGAACGGTTTCTCTTTTGTCGCCGCGATCATCTTCTCCAGGTCGTACTGCGGAAGTTGATATCCTTTTGCTTCCCACTGACTTTTATCAGCGATTCCCTGTAAATTTAATTTCATTGTATATGCTCCTTTCCAGGCTCTCCTGTTCCGATATTTTCTGAATTTTGTATCCTAGATTCCACGCTGTGTCGCTTTGTCGATCGCTTCCCACAATCCGTTCAGGTAGGTTGCTCCAAGCGCTCTGTCGTACAGACCGTATCCCGGCATTGCCACTTCGTCCCAGATCATACGACCGTGATCCGGACGGATCGGTCCGTCAAAGCCGATATCGTACAATGCTTTCATGATCTCGTACATATCAAATGTTCCGTCGCTTGACAGATGTGCCGCCTCCTCGAAGTTCGTCGGTGTGATGAATTTCAGGTTGCGCACATGTGCGAAGTGGATTCTTCCTTTCAGGGAACGGATCATATCCGGAAGATCATTCTCCAGATTGGTTCCGTAAGAACCGGAGCAGAATGTCACACCGTTGTGCGGGTTGTCTACCATCTTCATCATGCGGAGGATGTTCGCCTTGTTGATGATGATTCTCGGAAGTCCGAATACGCTCCATGCCGGATCGTCCGGATGGATCGCCATGTTGATGTCATATTTGTCGCAAACCGGCATGATTTTCTCGAGGAAGTATTTCAGATTTTCAAACAATTTCTCATCATCAATGTCTTTGTACATCTCAAAAAGTTCTTTTACCTTTGCCATACGCTCCGGCTCCCAGCCCGGCATGATCGTTCCGTTCATATCGCCTGCGATAGACTCGAACATCTTCTCCGGATCGATCGCGTCAACAGCTTCCTGCGTATAAGCAAGTACCGTAGATCCGTCCGGTCTCACACGCGCCAGCTCTGTACGGGTCCAGTCAAATACCGGCATGAAGTTATAACATACAAGATGAATATCCTCTTTACCAAGATTTTCCAGAGTCTCGATGTAGTTGGCAATGTACTGCTCTCTTTCCGGCGCTCCGGTCTTGATCGCATCGTGGATATTTACGCTTTCGATACCGGACAGGTTCAGCCCTGCTGCCTCTACTTCTTCTTTCATTGCACGGATACGCTCTCTGCTCCATACTTCGCCCGGCTCCGTATCGTACAGTGTTGTGATCACACCTGTCACTCCCGGGATCTGGCGGATCTGCTTCAGAGTTACTGTGTCAAATTTGGCTCCATACCATCTCAGTGTCATTTCCATAAGGCTTGTTCCTCACTTTCTTAGAATCTTGTTGTTTTGAATCTTGTTGTTTTGATGCCCTTATTATAAATGGGCTGGTTGAAAAATCCAATTGGTTTATTTGTTGTGTACATTGCAAAACTTGCGGTTTCCGTGTAAAATATAGATCAGATGTCAGAGATCGGACATCTGTTGACCACCAACCAGCGCCGGTTTTTCGGCAGAACGGAGCAAGCGATGAAAAAAAATCTGCAAAGTACATTCAGTCCCCGACAGTATATGCTGTCCAGAGATTTTGAAATTTATTACTATAATGATACGTTGGAAGACAGTCATTATTATGGTGTGGACAGCCACGCGCACAGCTATTATGAATTTTATTTTTTTCTCGAGGGAAATGTCTCGATCAACATCAACGACGAGATCCTGCCGCTCAAGCCCGGCGACGTCATCGTGATCCCGCCGCATGTGCAGCATTACGCGAAACTTCTCGACGGAAAAGCTCCCTATCGTCGTTTTGTATTCTGGATCAGTGAAGAATACTGCAATCAGCTTTTGCAGATTTCTTCCGATTATGTCTATCTGATGCAGCAAGTGCTCGTCACCAAACGGTACATTTTCCATTATGATGTGATCGCGTTCAACGCCCTGCAGTCAAAAGTATTTCGTCTGATCGAGGAAATCCACTCCGAGCGTTTTGGAAAAGAGACCCAGATCACGCTTTGCGTCAATGATCTGATCCTGCACCTGAACCGGACGATCTATGAGAAAGAACATCCGAAGTCTGCCCACGAGGAACAGCACCTTTACCGCAGTCTGCTCCAGTTCATCGAAGATCATCTGGACGAGGATCTTTCCCTTGATTCACTTTCCCGGCAGTTTTTTGTGAGCAAATATCACATTTCCCATGTGTTTAAGGACAACCTCGGTCTTTCCGTCCATCAGTTTATCACAAAAAAACGCCTCGCTATGTGCCGGGATGCGATCCTCGCGCAAACCAGCATAAGCGAAGCGTATCTGATGTATGGTTTTAAAGATTATTCCAGCTTTTTCCGCGCATTTAAAAAAGAGTACGGGCTCTCCCCGAAAGAATACAAGGAACTTTTTTCACGGGAACACGATGATCCGTCTGTTTCACGATAAAAGCTATGCTGCCGCCGCTTATTGGAAGCAGTATTTTGATGCAATATTCTGATGCCGTATTCTAATGCGCTATTTTATCACCGGCACAGTGTTTCAAACTCCCGTAGTTTTTCTTTTGCCTGCGGCGTCAGATTTTTCGGAACCCGGATCTGTACGGTCACATACTGGTCTCCATAGACGGACGGATCTTTCATCGAGACGATTCCTTTTCCTTTCAAACGAATCCGGCTTCCGGACTGCGTTCCCTCACGGATCTTGCAGAGCACGTTTCCGCTCAATGTCTGCACAAACGCTTCGCCGCCGAGAACCGCCGTCGTATACGGGATCTGTACGGTCGTGTAAACGTCCATCCCTTTCCGCTCAAATCCCGGCTTTTCCTGAATGGCAACTTTCAAAAGAAGATCCCCCGGTTCGCCGCCGCCATTTCCCAGCATTCCTTTTCCCCGTAGCCGGACGCTCTGCCCGTCCCCGATCCCTGCCGGGATTTTCACTTTCAATGTCTGCGTTGCCGTGCTTTGATCCGTCCCGTTCGGATTCCGCAATGTGATCGTCTTCTCGCACCCAAATGCAGCTTCTTCAAAGCTGATTGTCACACCTGCCCGCAGATCCGCTCCTTTCTGCCGGAACGTCTGCCGCCCTCTGCTTCCTCTGTAACCGCCGCTTCCATCATAGCTGCCGCTTCCTCCATATCCGGTATTTCCGCTATATCCGCTTCGGAAACGACCGTCGAATCCAGATTGTCTGCCGCCGAACATATCTCCAAACAAATCGTTCATCCAGTCGTCTGCATCTCCGCTTTCGAAATGAAATTCCTGATAACTGCCATCAGGTCCCTCCTTTCGGAAACTTCCGTTTCCGAAGCCGCCGAACCCTCCGAATCCTCCAAACCCGGAATCCGCTCCGCCGTAAGCATTTCCTCCGTAGGAGGTTCCGCCGGACGCGCCGCCTGCACCCATGCTTCCGTCAAATGCCGCATGCCCGAACCGATCGTATAATTTTTTCTTCTCCGGATCGCTTAATATCGTATACGCTTCCGAAGCCTCTTTAAATTTCTGTTCCGCCTGCGGATTATCTTTATTCGTATCGGGATGATATTTTTTTGCCAACTTCCGGTACGCTTTCTTGATCGCTGCCGCATCTGCGTGCCGGTCAACGCCCAACACTTCATAATAATCTTTTTTGGCTACCATTTTTCACACCTCCCCTTTGTCTTGCTTTTTTCTGCCTTGTCCGCTCTTTCGCTCGAAAAGGAAAACCGGAGATTGGCTTCCCAACCTCCGGTTCCCTTTCTTTTGTCAGACGATCTATTCGATCGCGATAAATTTCTCCTGCGGTACTTCCGGCTGTTTCTCTTTTTTCGGAACAAACAGTTTCAGAATACCATGTTTAAACTCTGCTTTAATATCCGCCTCTGTGATATCTTCGCCTACATAGAAGCTTCTCTGGCAGGATCCTGCAAAACGCTCGCGGCGGATATAGGTTCCCGTCTTCGCCTCCTGCTCGTCCTGATCCAGTCCTTTTGCCGCCGTGATCGTCAGATAACCGTCTTTCAGCGACGCTTTCACTTCTTCTTTTGTAAATCCCGGAAGATCCATCAGCAGCTCAAATCCATTATCCATCTCCCGGATATCGGTCTTCATCAGATTACCTGCGTGATGACCGTACAGTTTCTTCTCCATCCGTTTCATATCCCGATCATCATAAAACGGAAAATCTTTCATAAAATCATCAAATAAACTTTCTCCAAAAATACTAGGCATTAACATAAGTCATATCTCCCTTCCTAATGACAATTGAAAATAATCCTGTCAGTGTACAGGAGGGAAAACGGTCCCTTGTACACTAACGGTAAGCACTTTGGAATAAATCCTGGTGTTGTTCTGTTACCGGAACAAATGAAGTTCGGAACTTTTTCCTCTCCCTTTGTTCTAGTTGTAATATAGCACTTATTATTAGCACTGTCAAGGGTTGAGTGCTAATATTTTTGTTATTTTTTTGCAAACCCTTTAAAATCAATGGTTTGCAGTATCTTATTTCTTTTGAAATTGTGATTTTTTCTGTTTTGACACCAATTTGACACCAATTTTTCTTTTTAT
>ENA-OQKY01000255-OQKY01000255.1-human-gut-metagenome-genome-assembly--contig:-NODE-255-length-64023-cov-30.662937_pt1 | contig 64023 bp, 46 predicted proteins | sample MGYA00242652_ERZ504805 | MGnify/ENA primary metagenome ERZ504805 (study PRJEB26092, sample SAMD00036400) | human gut metagenome | host: Homo sapiens | study: EMG produced TPA metagenomics assembly of... | reverse complement strand
AGCTTATTAAAGTGCGCCTACAATCTCCAATTATTCGTTTTTTCTTCCAGAATTCGTGCAGCGCACGAATTCTTCCTTGTTCTGGTTCAAGATTACGAACGAGCTTCGCGAGTTTCGCAATTACCTACATCTGTTTATTTATTATTTACTCTGTTCATTTTCTTTTCCTGAAAAGTTTTTTATTTTGATTTACCCGTTGTAAATACAAAAAATTTACTGAATATGTAATTTAAGATCAACACAATAAACTGTGTCAGAAATTTCCCGATCATGTCGTTCATTCCCATTACAGATACCAGCAGCCATACTCCTCCGACCTCGATCACCATCGTAACCAGCCTGGCACTGATAAATTTACAGAAAGGCTGGATATGATCTCTCAGTGTCTCACATTTATCCTGAAATACATACTTTGAATTTACTATATAAGCAAACAGAATTGCCACTATAATAGAAATAATATTGGCAATGTTCAGCTCCACATTCAGCTTTCTCAGTATGAAAAAGCTGACCAGATTAACCATCGTTGTACATCCGCCGAAGAAAATGTAACGAATCACGGAACTCTCATACATTTTTCTGATCCATTGTTTCATAATAATTCTTTTTCTTCCTCTGTCTTATTCTATCTTTCCTGTTTGTCACCATTTCTGATAACCTTGGAAATAATATATCTTGGTCTGCGTTTTACTTCTTCATAGATTTTAGAGATATAATATCCTATAATCCCCAGACTAATCATCATGGCGCTTCCCACCAACAGCAGGACCATCAAAAGTGTTGTATATCCTTCCACTGCAGAACCAGCAAAATACTGCACCAAAGAATAAATCATTAGAATTAATGAACATACAAAACACATTACCCCTGTAATAGTAACAAACTGCAAAGGAAATGTAGTAAATGCCACGATATTAGTAAAAGCATATTTCACCAGTGCCCACGGAGACCATTTAGAAACACCCGCTTCTCTTTCCTGAACCTCGAATTCCACGCTGGTAGTCTTATATCCCACCCATGAAGAAGTCGCACGGAAAAACATATTTCTTTCAGGCATAGACAGGATACTATCTACCGCTTTTCGGTCTAACATTTTGAAATCCGATGCGTCTTTCATATTCACTTTCGTAGCTTTAGACATGATGTCATAAAAAAATCCGGCACACTCTTTATGCAGAAATCCCTCTTTCCCTCTGTCAGATTTCACACCTTCAATCACTTCATAACCTTCCTGCCATAATCTGTACATTTCGATAAGCGTCTGCGGAGGATGCTGCAAATCGCAATCCATCACAGCCACTACATCGCCGCCGGCCTGCGCAAGTCCGGCAAAGATCGCTGCTTCTTTTCCAAAATTTCTGGAAAAAAGAACACCGGTTACATTCGCATCCTTTTCTCCTGCTTTCTGAATCTCTTCCCATGTCCGGTCGCCGGAACCATCGTTCACCACCACCAGTTCATAAGGAATCTGCGCTTCCGTCAGAACCTGTGCAAGTACGCGGCAGGTTTTTCCTACCATAAGCTCTTCGTTATACGCCGGAAGTACCACTGATAATTTACTCATGATGTCATTCCTCATCTTCAGCTGTCACAATCCTGACAGCATTTTTCATCTTCTTATTGCCTCAGATGCAGTCAAAAAATATTCACAATTCGCATTCGCTGCCTGCTCATAACCAAATAACTGCATATTTCCTGTTTAATTATACACAAATTTACAGAAATGTCCATTGTACTGCTGTAATTAAATTCCAACAAATGCTCTCTATTTTTGTGCAGTGTTACTGTTCACGATTCCCGCCATCACATTTCACCATTGCACAGCAATTATGCAGTTCTGGTTCTTCTCCTAACTAATACCATGATCATGTATATGACCAGTCCGGCAACACTGAGTATCATTCCGGGTTTCAGGTATGGAGTACAGTATGTCAGGCGGATTTCATGCTCACCCGGCTCCAGTTCCAGTGCCATAAACATGGTATTTGCTTTCTGCAGCTTCGTCTCTTTTCCATCCACATATGCAGTAAATCCCTGGCTGTATGGAAGAGACAGCACAAGCGCCTTCTTCTTTGACACTGTAATATTTCCTGTAATCTCATTAGTTCCCATTGCTACATTCTCAAGAGTTTCCTGGCCAAGTTTTTCAGTTTTTTCTTCAATTCCCTTGACCGGCTGACTGACAACTCTCAATTTGTCATAAGTATAAACACCGGTATTTGCAAAGGTAATGGTCATAGTGCGAAGCCCTGTTCTGGAATATCCCATATTGCAAAGAAAATCGTGTCGTCCGCTGTATGCGTTATATTTGTCAGTGAATATCTTCATAGTCTTTGTAATATCGTTTGCCTCAACAGACATTGCTGCTTCTTTCGACTCCTTCCAGTAACGCCACTGACTGTCCTCATCTAAAACTTTGTTTCTGTCATAATCAAACATCTTTTCCCATTTGCTCTTACTTACCAGTTCCCGTGGAGAAAGACTATCATAATCCAGATTATCTGCAATCAGATAATTCTCACTATCAGTCAGCCCATGAAAAACAAGTTTGAGCTGAGCTCCCTCTTTTGTTACTTTAATTTTCCCATCCGAAAGTGTACATCCATCCCCAGTCTCCATACGATACTGGATATTTTCATCATCAAAATAGGTAGATGCTGTGGGAAGCGTACTGTTTTCAAGTACTACACCATCCATCAGAGCCTGCTGTTTCTTTACAACATCCATCTCTTTATATTTTGTTTCCGGAATATAACTGTCATAGGTATATCCCAATGGCAGTGCATTCTCATTCTCATATGCCCTGCTTTCTCCATTTCCGCTTCCTGCAGAACCTTTTTCTTTATTGTATCCATAAGAAAGGTAACGGTAATTATCGCCATTGATTACAAAATATTTTACAGAAGCCAGTCTGTCCAGAATGGTTCTGCCATCCAGATTCTCATAATGCTGCTCCCAGGGTGTGTTCAGGTACATCTCACTAAAGAAATCACTGATGCTGCTATTTGCAAGGCTGAAATAATATGCTGTACTGTTAGTTCCCATATACATAGAAGTATTATCATAAGGAAGTGCCCCATACTGATCATAACGGTAAACTCCCTCATCTCCCGTTTCCAGCACTGCTTTGTCCGTATTTGATTCCAGTTTATCTACCGCTTCCTCTGCTGTTGCAAACTCTGACAGATAATCCTTTTCATAAGAATATTGATAGGAAACATTCAGCAGAATACTTACCACAAGCAATGCACTGAGCAAACCACACATATACTTTCCCTGAAGAAAAATATTACCAAAAGAGGTCACAGTAAATACAGCAAGTACCAGCACCAGCACTCCCGCCATATTTCTCTGTGTCCTTGCCGCTTTTGCAAATAATGCCAGCGCACAATAAACCACAACCATGATAAATATCTTTTTCTTTTCCTTTACTGTCAGCGTAAAGAGCTCCGGATAAGCTTTCACAAAAATATAAGCGATCATCATCCCATACGCCCATATCCAGCGGTTTGACACATAAGAGAAACCATTCAGCACATGTCCGGCAAAAGGAACCAGCAAAAACAGATTCAGCAGCGCAAATCCCCATTTAAGACCCAGATATTTCTTTTTCTTAGAAAAAAGCACAAACACGCCTGCCATGGCAACCGCAGAGTATCCGGCAACCCCCCACTGAATCATATTTTCGCCAATCAGATTTCCCAGATATTTCTCATAATAGATCTTATCGTATAACAGTGGCACATAGTTCTCTGCCTGAAATCTATCTGTTCCAAAAAGCGTCATAATTACCGGCAAAAAAATCACTGCCGCAATCATCAATGCCACCGCATAATAACCGATAAATTTCAGCAGCCAGATGAATACATCTTTTACGCTCCGCTTACTGAAAATACCAAAATAGCGAAATGCCGCATAAATAAACATGAAAATACAGATCATATAAAAGAAATAGAAATTCGACATGGCAGATATTGCAGTTGCCCAGATAAACAGCCATGGCTTCTCTTTCTTATAAATCTTATCAATTCCCATCAGAACCAGCGGCAGGTAGATCATAGGATTAGAAAAATACGGATGTTTCATTGCAGCATAGATCGTCCATCCCGCAAAAATATAAATCAAAGTTCCCATGAAAGTTGCCTGTTTTGGATTCTTATGATAAAAACAAAAAATACTAAACGAAATTCCTGCAAAATAAATTCTCAGAAAGATCAGCACTTCATACAAAATCTCCGTTTTATCAGCAGGCACAAACACTGATAATAATGTCAGCGGATCACCGATCACATAATAATGCAATGTCGTAAGGATATCCGATCCATAACCAATATTCATATCCCACATAGGCAATGATAATTTATGTTCAACAAAAATCGTATACAGTGCCTTTCGCAGATAACGTCCATAATACGCCAGAGAATTCAAATGCTGCGGAATCCCGTCATGACTCCACACCAGAGACTTCCCATTACCTGCGAACTGATAATAGATAAAAAAAGATATGATACCAAATACAAGTGTATATAATATGTAGAAATCCTTTTTGCTTTCTCTTGTAACAAATCTTCTCATAATATCCCTTTCGGTTTCTAAACCATTTTATAATTCACTTTCAAGTTCTCAATGATTATAGTGAAATATATCCTCATTGTCAAATCTTGATTTATTTTCATGTTTACATCTATCTATAACGAAATATATATTAAAAACCTTCATATTCTTCAGCATTAGTCAATATCAGTCTGGAAATAGAAAAAAATCTGGGGCGAATTTGAGGGTTCATTGTAGTTCTTAGTATTTGGGAAGACGCGTTATTCAGAAATCGCTCACTGTCTGAGCGAAGCGAGTTTGAGCTATTTCTGAATGCTTTTAGCGGCTTTCCAAATGCTTAGAAATACAATGGTTCCGAGGCTGAGCCCCAGATCTTTTTCTATTTCCAGACGTCCCTTACTAAGATAAAAAAAGCCGCGGCACCAAAGTACCGCGGCCCATATATCGTCTGGACACCATAAATAGCTCTATCTATTTATTTTATATAATTATTTATCAATCGTTCAAAAAGCGGAAAAATTATTCTGCACTATGAAGAGCGATCAGCTTCTGCAGATATTCAAATCTAGCTTTAGCCTCTGCCTCATTCTTAGCAAACAGTCTAGCAGCTTTTTCAGGATTCTGACGTTTCAGAGAGTTGTAACGAACCTCGCCGTCAAGGAATGCCTGATAATCTTCCATGCTCGGAGCTTTAGAATCAAGTGAGAACTTGTTTCCTTCTGCTGCCGGGTTGAATCTGAAGTTGTGCCAGTATCCAACCTTAACTGCTAATTCTTCCTCTGTCTGAGCTTTTGCCATACCTTTCTTGATACCATGGTTGATACATGGAGCATAAGCGATGATCAGAGATGGTCCCGGATAAGCCTCAGCCTCTGCAATAGCTTTTACAGTCTGGTTGAAGTCAGCACCCATGGAAATCTGAGCAACATATACATAACCATAGCTCATAGCGATGGAAGCCATATCTTTCTTCTTAGTCTCTTTACCGCCTGCAGCGAACTGAGCGATAGCACCTGTTGGTGTAGACTTAGAAGACTGTCCGCCTGTGTTAGAGTAAACCTCTGTATCGAATACCATAACGTTGATATCACGTCCACTAGCGAGAACATGGTCAACACCACCGAATCCGATATCGTAAGCCCATCCGTCACCACCGAAGATCCACTGGGATTTCTTAGCGAGGAAGTCTTTCTGAGCAAGGATTTCTTTAGCTTTGTCACATCCGCAAGCTTCAAGAGCTGCAACAAGTTTGTCTGTAGCAGCGCCGTTTGTAGCACCTACAGAGAATGTATCCAGCCATTCCTGACCAGCTGCTTTAACGTCTTCGTTTGTTCCGTTAGCAACAACGTCTTCAACTTTTGCTTTTAAGCCATCACGGATAGCTCTCTGAGCAAGAAGCATACCATAACCAAACTCAGCGTTATCTTCGAACAGAGAGTTAGACCATGCAGGACCCTGTCCTTTAGCGTTTACTGTGTATGGTGTAGATGGTGAGGAGTTACCCCAGATAGAGGAGCATCCTGTTGCGTTTGCGATATACATTCTGTCACCGAACAGCTGAGTGATCAGTTTAGCGTATGGTGTTTCACCACATCCTGCACAAGCTCCTGAGAACTCAAGCAGAGGCTGTTTGAACTGGCTGCCTTTAACAGTTGCTTCTTTAAATTTAGCGATAACATCTTCTTTGATCGGCAGTTTAACTGTGTAATCAAAGTATTTCTGCTCGTCTGCGCTTGCTTCAAGGTTTTCCATAGCGAGTGCTTTCGCACCTTTCTTACCTGGGCAAACGTTTACACAAGAGCCACATCCTGTACAGTCAAGTGCGGATACAGCCATTGTGAATTTATATTCTTTCATACCTGTCAGAGGTAATGTCTTCATTCCTTCTGGAGCGTTAGCAGCTTCTTCTTCTGTAAGAGCTACCGGACGGATAACTGCATGTGGGCAGACATAAGAACATCTGTTACACTGGATACAGTTCTCTGGGTTCCATACTGGAACGTTTACAGCGATACCACGTTTCTCATATGCAGCTGCACCTGATGGTGTAGTACCGTCTACATAATCTTTGAATGCAGATACAGGTAAGGAGTTACCTTCCTGAGCATTAACTTTAGCCTGAATATTGTTAACAAAATCAACAACGTCCTGACGTCCTTCTGTTGCATGAGTCATATGAAGACCTTCGTCCTCAGCGTTCTTCCAGCTCTCTGGTACCTGGATCTCAACAACCTGTTTAGCACCAGCATCAATAGCTGCCCAGTTCTTCTGTACGACATCATCACCCTTACGTCCGTATGTTGCTTTAGCAGCAGCTTTCATAAGGTCGATTGCCTGATCTTCCGGAATGATTCCTGTAAGTTTGAAGAATGCAGACTGAAGGATTGTGTTGATACGTGTTGGTCCCATGCCAGTTTCAATACCGATCTTAACACCATCGATTGTGTAGAATTTGATATTGTGGTTAGCGATGAAAGCTTTAACCTGTCCTGGTAAATGTTTCTCAAGACCTTCCATATCCCATGCACAGTTAAGGAGGAATGTACCGCCATCAACAAGTTCCTGAACCATGTTGTATTTGTTTACGTAGGATGGATTGTGGCATGCTACGAAGTTTGCTTTGTGGATCAGGTATGTAGATTTGATCGGTTTCTTACCGAAACGTAAGTGGGACATTGTAACACCACCGGACTTCTTGGAGTCATAATCAAAGTAAGCCTGTGCGTACATGTCTGTATTGTCACCGATGATCTTGATGGAGTTCTTGTTGGCACCTACAGTACCATCAGCTCCCAGACCCCAGAATTTACAGTTTGTTGTTCCTTCAGGAGTTGTTACGATCGGAGCACCTGTCTCAAGGGAAAGGTTAGTAACATCATCAACGATACCGATTGTGAATTTCTCTTTAGCAGTGTTTTCATATACAGCTACGATCTGTGCAGGTGTAGTATCTTTGGAACCTAAACCATAACGTCCGGAGAATACTTTTACACCGTCGAATTTGCTGTCTTTTAATGCTGCTACAACGTCAAGGTACAGAGGCTCGCCAAGTGCACCCGGCTCTTTAGTTCTGTCAAGAACTGTGATCTGTTTTACAGAATCCGGAATTGCATCGATGAGTGCCTGTGCGCAGAATGGTCTGTAAAGACGAACTTTAACAACACCGACTTTCTTTCCTGCTGCTGCAAGGTAGTCGATTGTCTCTTCGATTGTATCGTTTACAGATCCCATAGCAACGATTACGTGATCTGCATCAGCAGCTCCGTAGTAGTTAAATAATTTGTAATCTGTACCGATCTTAGCGTTAACTTTGTCCATGTATTCCTGTACTACTGCCGGAAGAGCATCGTAGTATGGGTTACATGCTTCTCTTGCCTGGAAGAAGATGTCAGGGTTCTGAGCGGAACCTCTCTGGCATGGGTGATTTGGATTAAGAGCATGGTTACGGAATGCAGCGATTGCATCCATATCTGCCATATCTTTCAGATCTTCATAATCCCATGTTTCGATTTTCTGGATCTCGTGAGATGTACGGAATCCATCGAAGAAGTTGATAAATGGAACTTTACCTTTGATTGCTGCAAGGTGAGCAACAGGTGTTAAGTCCATAACTTCCTGTACGGAAGATTCGCAGAGCATTGCACATCCGGTCTGACGACAGGCCATAACGTCTGAATGATCACCGAAGATTGAAAGTGCGTGAGAAGCAAGTGCACGTGCAGATACATTGAATACTGCAGGTAACTGCTCACCAGCGATTTTATAAAGGTTCGGGATCATAAGTAACAGACCCTGAGATGCTGTATATGTTGTTGTTAAAGCACCAGCTGCCAGGGATCCGTGTACAGCACCTGCTGCACCAGCCTCAGACTGCATTTCAGTTACCTGAACTTCCTGTCCGAAAATGTTCTTTCTTCCCTGGGTTGCCCATTCATCTGTTGCTTCCGCCATAACAGATGAAGGAGTGATCGGGTAAATAGCGGCTACATCTGAGTATGCATATGAAGCATGAGCAGCTGCATGGTTACCATCCATGGTTTTCATCTTTCTTGCCATAGTTTGTTTTTCCTCCTTAAAGGTTGATGAAAATTAATTATTTATTTCAAGGTATAATTAAGGTATACCTCAAATTTCATTGTAGATTATAACATAATCTTTCGGTTGTGTCCAATTTGTTTTGGCATATTTTGTATCTTATGAGGTACAAAGCAGAGTTTTTATCCTGTTTTTGAGTGTATTATGTACATCTTTTAAAGTTATTTATGACTAACTTTATAGATTTTTCACAATTTATAACAAAAAAGAGAAGGCCTTACGCCTCCTCCATGATCTGCTGTATTGTTTTTCTTTTCAGTAGTCTTATCAACTCATCCTGTACAGATAACAGCTCTCTGTGTACTAAACACGGTATACCGTCCTGTCCGTCTCTGACACAGCTGTATTTCGGATCCAGACATTCAATGATAAACATTTCCGGATCGATTGCCGAATAAATATCGTATAAAGTCAGTTCATCCAGTCCCTTATCCAGCGAATAGCCGCCATGTACACCTCTGTATCCTTTTACGATCTTTGCCTTCTGCAGTTTCTTCAGAATCTTATAGGCAAAAGGTGCTGTCACTGATTCTTTCTCACAGATATCCGATACGCTCAGTCTGCTCTCTCCCCAAAGTGCACGTACCACCCTCACTGCGTAATCACACTCTCTCGTAATAAACATAGTTTCTGCAACCTCTCTAAAGTTAATTATCTGTTACTGTTCATTCCCTGCCACTTCTCCTGAAATGAAACAGGCAGCAGCTATATACTGCTCAAACTGCTCAATTTGTTCTCAGTAACACTATTTTTATATCAAACCACTGCCTCATATTTGTGCCGGTAAGAGGCTATATTTGTCTTACATTATAACAGTGCTTCTTTTTTTTGTAAATAAAAGAACCCAAAAAAGCAAAAAACAGTTGCAAATTTCCCAATTTACGGTACAATGATAAGCGTTGAATTAATAATAGGAAATAATGTAACTGTTCAATACCTTCACAGTTACAAGTTATAGTTCATTGAAAATCGCTTTCAGTATGGGATTTTAACTTGTACATCCCGGGATTTTTTATGCACATTTCAAATATCCCGCGAGATAACAGACTGCCGGACAGTTACTGCAAATCAATAATTTCACGAAAACGAGGTATGATATGATTTCAGCAAACAATATTACTTTGCGCGTAGGTAAAAAAGCGCTCTTCGAAGATGTAAATATCAAATTTACAGAAGGCAACTGCTACGGTCTCATCGGTGCGAACGGTGCCGGTAAATCCACATTCCTTAAGATCCTCTCCGGACAGTTAGAGCCTACCAACGGTGACGTTGTTATTACTCCTGGTCAGCGTCTTTCTTTCCTGCAGCAGGACCATTTCAAGTATGATGCATACACAGTTCTGGATACAGTTATCATGGGTAACAAAAGACTGTATGAGATCATGAAAGAGAAAGAAGCCATCTATGCAAAAGCAGACTTCACAGACGAGGACGGTATCCGTGCCAGCGAACTGGAAGGTGAATTTGCAGAAATGAACGGATGGGAAGCAGAATCCGATGCTGCCACTCTTCTGAATGGTCTTGGTATTGAAACAGAATTACATTATGCTCAGATGGCTGACCTTACAGGTAGTCAGAAAGTCAAAGTCCTTCTTGCTCAGGCATTGTTTGGAAACCCGGACATTCTTCTTCTGGATGAGCCTACCAACCATCTTGACCTGCCGGCAATTGAATGGCTGGAAGAGTTCCTGATCAACTTTGACAATACAGTCATCGTTGTATCCCACGACCGTTACTTCTTAAATAAGGTATGTACTCATACCGCAGATATCGACTATGGAAAAATCCAGCTCTATGCCGGAAACTATGATTTCTGGTTTGAGTCCAGCCAGCTCCTTATCAAGCAGATGAAAGAAGCTAACAAGAAAAAAGAAGAAAAGATCAAAGAACTTCAGGAATTTATTTCACGATTCAGTGCCAACGCTTCCAAATCCAAACAGGCTACATCCCGTAAACGTGCCCTGGAGAAAATCCAGCTTGATGATATGCGTCCATCCAGCCGTAAATACCCATACATCGACTTCCGTCCAAACCGTGAGATCGGTAACGAAGTCCTTATGGTAGAAAATCTCTCCAAAACAATCGATGGTGTAAAAGTTCTGGACAACATTTCTTTTACACTTGGTCATGATGACAAAGTAGCTTTCGTTGGTGCCAACGAACAGGCAATCACTACTTTGTTCCGTATTCTGGTTGGAGAAATGGAACCGGACGAAGGAAACTACAAATGGGGTGTTACTACATCTCAGGCATACTTCCCTAAGGACAACACAGCAGAATTTGACAATGACCTGACTATCACAGACTGGCTGACACAGTATTCCGAAATCAAGGACGCTACTTATGTTCGTGGTTTCCTTGGACGTATGCTCTTCCCTGGCGAAGACGGTATCAAACGTGTACGTGTTCTCTCCGGTGGTGAGAAAGTCCGCTGTCTCCTTTCCAAGATGATGATTTCCGGAGCAAATATCCTGATCCTGGATGAGCCTACCAATCATCTTGATATGGAAAGCATCACAGCGCTGAACAACGGACTGATCAAGTTCCCGGGTGTTATTCTTTTCACCTCTCATGACCACCAGTTCGTACAGACAACAGCCAATCGTATCATGGAAATCCTTCCAAACGGAACCATGATTGATAAGATCACTACTTATGACGAATATCTGGCAAGTGATGAAATGGCTAAGAAACGTCATGTATTCGAAATTAATGAAGAAGATGCTTCTGATAACTAAAATTTAACAAAATCATATAAATTCCCTGCTTCAATTGTCAAAGGCAATAGGCAGGGAATTTGTTTATATGGCATAAAAATAACAGACTGCAGCTAAAACCACACTCTGTTATTCCTGTTCCCTAAAAGACACTCTGCAAAATTCTTTTTGTTCATTCTGTTTTCATAGTAATCTCTGCAAGCTTACCGCCTGTCACTTTCAACAGATCTGCAAGCGGTACTTTCAATGTCAAACCAATACGTCCACCACTTACATATATTTCCTCGAACTCCCCGGCAGATGCATCAAATACTACCGGATAAGGTTTCTTCATTCCCAGCGGGCTGCATCCACCTCTCACATATCCTGTAATCTTAGTGATATCTTTCACATGGATCATATCCACAGTCTTCTCACCGACAGCTTTTGCTGCTGCTTTTCTGTCAACTTCCTTTTCGATCGGAACTACAAACACGAAGTAACCACCGCTTTTTCCCTCCATGACCAAAGTCTTAAAAGACTGGTCATAAGGTGCACCGATCTTATCCGCACTGTGAATTCCGTCAATGAATTCATCACATTCATAAGAGAATGCCTCATATTTCACCTTTTGTCTGTCAAGCATTCTCATTGCATTTGTTTTTGCTTCCTTTGCCATCTTCTCTCGCCTGTCCTTTCTGTCTTTATGGCGTTCGTCATTTTATCTTCATTCTGTAAACATTATTCCATGAAAACATATTCCGAAGCTTATTTTTGTCCTTGTCTGTAATTCTGCCTTTGTTCCTGTCTCTGGCCGCGTTCCTGTTTCCGATCTTGATTCTCACTGCGCTCCTGTTCTGAATCCTCCTCATCATCTAAATCTTCTTCATTATCCGAAGCCGGTTTATTGATTGCAAACTGAATCAGCATTCCAATAATCGCAAAACCAACACTCATTCCCAAGCCATATGGAAAATCAGCAAGATCTCCAAGCTTTGCCAGAGAAACCCCCGCCATTACACCGCCTATAAGACTGGTCGATACGATCAGTACCTCTCTGCAATATTTCACAGCCATGGAACCAAGTGCCACGCCAATAAGAATGCATGCAAAAAATGATGCAGAACTGGTTGGATGTAAAAAATAAATACTAAGCGCCCAGCCAATTCCGGCCGCCAGGATAAATACACCGGCTTTATAAATCAAAAACGCAATTACAGCAAATATGATTCCTGTTACAAGAGCTGTGATCATCATCATAGATTTTTCCTGTGTTCCCATAGTACGTACAATGATAAGTGCCAGTCCACCTCCCACCAGGAAACCTCCCACCATCATCCAGAAGCGCAGAAGTCTGTATCCAAGAATACAATTGAGGATTCCAAACACTAAAATCACAGCAAAAATTGCCATCATAAAACGATTTACCAAATCTGAATCCAGCAGATTTCCCATTATATTCACGATGCTCCCAAACATATCCGTCATATCACTCATATCTCCGTTACTCCTTTTCAAAACATAAAATAAAGTGTTTTCATATTGTCGAGTATTCCATAATGGTATGAAATCTGTGACAATCCATGTACTTCCATATAATATCTCGCAATATCCTGAATACGATTACTGTCGATGAGTTCCATATATGCTTCTTCAAAAGCCTCCTGCGTACTGAATTTGAATCGTACCACTGCTGCGTCACTGTCTATGCGCAACTTACACAGGTCATATACATCATTCCAGACATAATCATTGAAACAGGCACCGTTTCTTACATAAAAGTTCATATCTGTTGCCGTGCACGACGGAACCTCAAACTCGTCAGAAGCTGTATAATTCATCTCATATTCCTTTGGGAACGGGCAAAGATAATCATAGATCGTTGTTTTATGCTCCTCAAGTAATGCAGCATCGCCTTCCAGAAAATCCGGCTGATCACCATTAGTAGCATCCACATAATAGTACTGTCCGTCCAGCTTAACAATGTTCCATGCATGTCCCTGATCACTGTTTGCAGCATCACCTTCCACATAAATACAGGTTATATTCAATCGTTCCAGCAGATACTGAACAGCTCCCGCATAACCTGCACACACAGCCTGCTTTTTCCAGAAAGTCCCGGCAATACTCTGATCATCATCTGATAAGACATAATCTGTATTGTCTATGATATAGGTATAAACTGTCATTACCTTCTCATAATCATCCGCACCTTCGGGAATCTGCGCCAGAACTTCCTGATACGCATTCTCCATAGCCTGAGAAATCTCCTGCCGTTCCGTTTCTGTGTAAGTATATCCCGGAGAAAACTGGCAGTAATCTTTACCCGCATACGTCGTCTTATATACTTTCTCGCGGTTATGTACCCAGAACAGTTCCGGATGATCTTTCAGCACTGCATGATACACTCTGTCTATCTCATCATCTCCTGAAAGAGACAGATAAAACTTCTCCTCGAGATTCCTGATTCCTTCAAGAATTTCACGATATCCTCTCTGTTCTTCCTCACTGAGAAGTCCAAAATAATATTCCTGATGTCCTTCATCCGTCTGTACCACCTGCTGCTTTCTGAGCAATCTCACTTCTACGGGTTCGCTCAGAATTCCCCATCTGCTCACGCCAAATCCTGCAGTAAACATCACAAGAGCCAGAAACAACAGAAATACAGGAAATTTTCTCTTATTCATTCAGTAATCCTTTTTATTTTAGTTTTCATATACCAAGGTAAGGCCCTGATTATTTCCTTACTATTTTATCTCATTATAGCTCATATTACTGCATATTGTAAACCTGTAAGAGACAGATAAATCTGAACTGTCCCTCAGACTTTTCTGTCTCTTTTTTACATTCATGTTTATGTTTGTTTCTGAATTATTTTGCCTTAAATACAGTAACATTCTCTTTAGACAAATCAATCTTTTCAGGAATAATAGATATTGTCTTTGATGAATCTGAGGATGTGAATCCTGCTGTTCCTGAACTAAGATCAGAACTATTGAACTTCATTGCATCCTGCAGGGTATTATTTACAGTTACATTTGAAGTAAACATATCAGCACCTGAACTGATAGCTGTACTGCTGTCCTGCATCTGCTTCACTTCCGCCTCTGTCGGATAGAAAGACGGCTGACGGATATAACGGAAACTTGCACTGTATGCTTCTCCTACAGTTACACCATTCTTACCTGAAGAACAGTGTACTGCAATCCAGTCGCCGGCATCTGTCTTACCGCAAAGAATACCTACATGGTTATCACTTCCTGCTTCCGGTCCTTTCTGAAATACCAGATCACCAGGCTGTGCATCTGCTTCAGTTACAACATTTGCTTTCTCCCACTGATCAGAAGTTCCGTCACCAACTGCTGACTGCATATCCTTATTCTGATATCCGTTGATAACTGCCCATGTAACAAATCCGCTGCAGTCAAGTCCGTATGCACGGATAGTGCCTGTACTCTTACTTCCGTCAGTAGTTACTTTCTCTGCTGTTCCCCAGCTTGGATCTTCACCGATGACTGTGGACTTGCCACCCCAGAAGTATCCTACTTTACCAACCAGTGAATATGCAGCAGAAATAACATTTACTCGCTCTTCAGATACATCATCACCAACGCTCTCTCTCACAAATCCATTGGCAGCCGTTACTACTGCACAGAGAAGCTTGCAGTCTGTCTCTACATATTTCTTAAGAATAGTACGATCTTTCTTTGCAATCTTGTTTTTCTTAATATAGTAATTAATCTTACGGTTACCATATGTAACACGGGTAATATCCTGTTTGTCCCTTACAATCGGGTTCATCTCTGCAAATATCTCAGCCAGATCTTTTTTGCAGGAGGAATCCAATGTAAATTCTTTCTTTCCGTCCTTGCTCTGCTGATATACATATACAGCCAGAATATCCTGCCAGTTTCTTACCAGAAGGCTGTCCGCAGATGTAGTAACCTTACTACCGTTAACATCACTTACATCTGCAACTTTATTCTTCTCTTTATATTCTTTCTCGATCTCATCCATGATAGATGCAAAATCATCTGAGAATGTAAGATTGTAATTATTCTTCAGACTGTCAAGATAAAAGTCCTTACCCGCATGAAGATTAGATGCATAATTGCTGTAATATACAGGTGTTCCGGTCTGCGCAGTACCGCTTGTATTATCTGTAAACGGATTATTATTCGTGTTATTCTTCTGATTCATCTCTAACAAAGCGATCTTCGCCTCAGCCTGTATCAGAAGATTGTAGTTAGAAACCTGTTTCTTCTCTTCCTCTGTCAGGGCATCATATGCTACACGGATACTCTGTACTATAGATTTCTTTTCCAAAGTGACTGAATCAATCTTCAGTTCTTTAATTCTGTTGATCACTTCCTGAGCCGCCTTTGAAATAGATGGCACAGGTGTTGGTGTCGGATCTGCAGGTGTTGGTGTTGGATCTACAGGAGACGGTGTCGGATCCGCAGGTGTTGGTGTGGGATCCACAGGAGATGGTGTCGGATCTATCGGGTCTGGTGTCGGATCTACAGGAGACGGCGTCGGATCTATCGGGTCTGGTGTCGGATCTACAGGAGACGGCGTCGGGTCTGTAGGAGTTGGCGTCGGATCTCCCGGTTCTGAATCGAAATCACTGGAATCACTGAAATCAGAACTGCTCTCTTCTGTTGTATACACAGCTGTTCCTTCAGCAGCAAATATAGATACCGGTCCGGATAATACCATACCTGACATCAATGTCAGACATAAGAACTTGGTAAGATACTTGTTTTTCATATATCTAAATTACTCCCTTCTTACTCTAAGTATGTCTTTACCCCCTTTTTATAAGAACATACTATCTAATACTTAATCTCCGCAGGCATTCTTAAGTGAATTTTCCTAAAATAAATGCTCCGGATTCTCTTCTACTCTTATAAAACTTCTTAAAACATTAACCTGTTTTATTTTATCATACTCATTTTATGAAATCAACCGCCCCACTCAATCAATTTTCTCATTATAATCAAAGTTCATTCTTTTATCACAAATACAGGTATAAACAATAAGGCCATGTGGAACTATCTACATTCCACACAGCCCTCCTGCTATCTTATCAGTATTATCTTTTGTTTCATGCCACCTGTACAGTTCGCTCCAAACTCTGCCCAAGGCAAATCTGCACCAGACCCTGAATCACCTGGAAGCACATGTTCAGAATAAAACGAATATCTTCTTCCACACTCCGAAGCTTATTGAGATATCTCTCATGATTTGCCTCGATGTAATCCACCAGTGTAGAAAAATCTGCAAAACGAATTGCAGGCTCCAGATATCTGTGCGCCTCTCCCTGCTGTATGCAGGACTTAAGCCTGTTCTTCAATACTTTCTCATAGTGATTATGCTGGGCAAGTGTCCCTGTATATGTCTTATTATGAGGAAATGTAAAATAATCCGCCATATAGTGGATCACTTCGCCGAACCGCCGCCAGTAAACCCTCTGGTTGCTCTCATCCGGTCTGATATCCGCCAGTTCTCTCATACGCTTCTTGACATCCTCGAATGTTCCATAGAACTCATGTCTCTTAGTAATGAAAGACGGCTTGATATCCGGAAGAATACTTCCCAGGCAGAAAGCCTTTCTGTGTGACTGCAGGCTTGCTGTGGTCTGCATCTGATCCGCAAGATATCTTGCTAATAAAATATGTGATTTTTTACGCAATTTTCATCCTCTTTCTTTCCTTTGCGAAACTATTGTTCATGATCTGCAGGGCAGTCCATTATAAAATAAACAGCTACAGGCCGAGTGAACAATAACTAACTTTATTCAACAGAATCTACTATAGCAGATTTACATAAAATAATCAAATAAAATTTTTGTAAATTATATGGTATATCTGAAAATGTGTTACTGATAACAGAGTGAACAATAACAAAAAGGTCTGCTACCCGCAGCTGTTCTTCCACTGTGATCGCATATTCACAACATTATTTTGGATATTAATACAGCCCATATATTATGGCTCTCAGTCATAATATATGGGCTGTATATGCTGTCTTATTCCGATAACTGCTTCAGCAACTCCAGATCACTGTCTTTTACCTTGAGGTTTGTCTCAATTTTCTCTCCTTCAGGAGTAGTAAAGGTAATCTCGATAATACTTCCCTCTCTGATTCCCTTTCGTGAAACTGCCTGGCAAAATGCCGGAAATTTCGGATGATTCTTCTTGAAAGTACTCCATGCACTTGTAATTTTCATCATATTTCCTATATTCATCGTGTCAATTATGTCCTTTCCCGGTCTCAACCTAACCTCTCTAAGACCTGCTGCATATCATAGCACATTTTTTTAATTATAGCTACACTCTCATTCCATAATTAACAATTTACAGGACCATTCTGTTACTGTTCACCGATAATATCTCGCACAGTATTCGCCGTTTACCTGACTATGCTAAATTTCACTGAAATCCGGTGTCCCATACAGGTCAAACGGAGTTGACTGATAAACATAATAATTAAGCCAGTTTGTATACAGATTATTTGCATGTGCTCTCCACATAAGTAGAGGTTTGTTCTCCGGGTTATTATCCCTGTAATAATTCTCCGGTATCTCTATAGGAAGATTCTTGCTCACATCACGTTTGTATTCTCCATCCAGTGTAACGCGGTCGTATTCCGGGTGCCCCATTACAAAAATTTTGCGACCGCCATCTGCCATAGCAAGAAAGAGACCTGCTTCATCAGATTCCGCAAGTACTGTCAATTCTTTACAGTTGTGGATGTCTTCAATCGGTACTTCCGTATGTCTGGAATGCGGAGCAAGGAACATATCGTCAAATCCACGTACAAGCGGAATCTTGCGATTTAATACTTTGTGCCAGAAAAGTCCAAACATCTTCTTGTCAAGTTTGCGTTTCTTCAGGCCATAATGATGATAAAGTCCTGCCTGTGCTGCCCAGCACAGATAAATTGTAGAAGTCACATGATCATTAGTCCAGTCCATAATCTCTACCAGTTCATTCCAGTAGTCCACTTCTTCAAATTCCATCTGTTCTACCGGCGCACCTGTAATGATCATCCCGTCATACTTATTTCCTTTCAATTCAGGAAATGTCTGATAGAATTTATTCAGATGACTCATGGAAGTATTTTTTGATTCGTGACTCTGTACTGCCATAAACGTCACATCCACCTGCAGAGGTGTATTAGAAAGGGATCGCAGAAGCTGAAGTTCTGTTTCCTCTTTCAATGGCATCAGATTCAGAATAAGAATCTGTATTGGGCGGATATCCTGATGAGATGCACGGGATTCATCCATCACAAAAATATTCTCTTTCTCCAGAATTTCTTTTACGGGCAGATCGCCCTGTATCTTAATTGGCATTTTAGTTCTCTCCTGTTCGTTGTTATATTTTTATCTCTGATCAGTAAAACATATAAACTCATCCTTGTTTGCTGTACAAGCCTCGCCGTAAAACCGGTTCATTCACTGCTTCACCATCTTCAGGAAGTCTTCTTCTGACAGAATCGGGATTCCCAGTTCCTTGGCTTTCTTATTCTTGGAAGAATTGGACGTTGTATCATTATTGATCAGATAGTTTGTCTTTGATGTCACAGAGCCTGTCACTTTGCCTCCCAGTGATTCGATAAATTCTTTAGCCTGAGCTCTGTTTGCAAAATGCTCCACACTTCCTGTAATAACGAAATTCATATTATGGAAAATCTGTTCCCCTGCCTTCTCTTCTTTCCTGATCGTCAGATAACTCATCAGATGATCCAGTTTCTTATTATTCTCTTCTTTTGCAAAATAATCCGTCAGGCTTCTGGCGATAACCGGTCCGATAGTATCAATGGAGCTTATTTCCTCTTCATCTGCATGACGGATTTTCTCCAGATCATCATCAAAATGCCTGCAGATTACTTTCGCATTGGCCAGTCCGATATTGGCGATTCCCAGACTGTAGATAACTTTTGCAAGAGTTGTCTCTTTTGCTTTCTCCAGACTGGCGGTCAGATTCTCAAAAGATTTCTCACCAAAACCCTCCATCTCTACAATCTCATCCCTGTGCTTCGCAATCTCAAAAATATCTCCAAAGTCGTGGATAAACCCTCTTGCAATAAATTTCTCCAGTGTTGCTTCGGACAATCCGTCAATATTCATAGCATCCCTGCTCGCAAAAAGAGCAAAAGATTTAATTTTCTTTGCTGCACAGTCCGGGTTCGTACAGTAAAGTGCCTCTACATCATTCACTTTCTGTATCTGTGTTGCATGCCCGCAGGCCGGACATGTATCCGGAATCTCCAGCTTGCTGCTGCGAGTCAGGTTCTCCGCAATCTGCGGAATGATCATATTAGCTTTATATACAGTGATCGTATCCCCAATTCCCAGTTCCAGTTCCTTCACAATACTGACATTGTGTACGCTTGCGCGGCTGACAGTGGTTCCTTCCAGTTCTACAGGTTCAAAAACCGCAACAGGATTAATCAGTCCTGTTCTGGATGGACTCCACTCAATCTCCAGCAAATGGGTCTCTCTGATCTCATCCGCCCATTTAAACGCAAATGCATTTCGCGGGAATTTCGCTGTTCTTCCCAGAGAGTCCCCATATGCGATATCATCATAAAGAGCCACCAACCCGTCCGACGGAAAATCATTCTCTGTAATAGCTGCTGAAAAATAGTCCATAGCCTTATCCAATGTTCCCGCTGTAACCACACGGTATTCTACCACATCAAATCCCTGCTCTTTCAGCCACTCGAACTGTCCTGCACGGGAATTGTGAAAATCAATATTTTCTGCACTTACAAGAGCAAATGCATAAAAACGCACATTTCTTTTGGCTGTGATTTCATTATTCAGCTGACGCACCGAACCGCTGCAGAGATTTCTCGGATTCTTGTATTTCGCATCCACATCCTCGATAGACTCATTAATCCGTTCAAAATCAGAGTAGGTAATGATTGCCTCACCGCGGAGCACCAGTCTTCCCTGATATGGAATTTTAAACGGAACATTCTTAAACACTCTGGCGTTATTAGTAACAACCTCTCCTACCACGCCGTTTCCTCTGGTAACTGCTTTTGCCAGCTCTCCATTCTCGTAAGTAAGAACAATAGTCAGTCCATCAAGTTTCCAGGAAAGAAGTGTCTTATGCTCTCCGATAAATTCTCTCAGAACTTCTCTGTCCTTTGTCTTATCGAGAGAGAGCATCGGTGATTCGTGCTCCTCCTTAGGTAACTGGTCGACTGCCTCATATCCTACGCTGACGGTGGGACTGTTTGCCAGAACGGTTCCTGTTTCTTTCTCCAGAGCCTGAAGCTCGTCGTACATCTGATCGTACTCTCTGTTGCTTATGATCTCTATGTCCTGCTGATAATACGCTTTTGCTGCCTTGTCCAGCTTTTGCACCAGCTCTTTCATTCGTGTGATTGCGGCTGTTTCCATGTTGCCCTCCTGTCTCGATTACTGTTTCGCTGGAAGAAGCTGCCAGTAACTGATTTAATTCCTTCCATTCCTGAGGTGTGATTTCTCTGTATTCACCCTCTCTGATGCCATCCAGAGTCAGATTCATGATCCTGATCCTCTTCAGCTTCTGTACTTCATATCCCAGATACTGGCACATTCTGCGGATCTGGCGGTTAAGCCCCTGGGTCAGAATGATCCGGAAACTGCATTCTCCTGTCTGTACTACCTTACAAGGTCTTGTCATAGTGTCAAGGATTGGGATTCCTCTGCTCATCCTGCGTACAAAATCTCTTTCCAGAGGTTTGTTAACTGTAACAAAGTATTCCTTTTCATGGTAGTTGCCTGCACGCATGATCTTATTGACCAGGTCACCTTCATTAGTCAGAAGGAGCAGACCCTGCGACTCCTTATCCAGTCTTCCCACAGGATAAATACGTAAAGGGTAATCCAGGTAATCTGTAACTGTTGTTTCCTGCCGTTGCTGTTTTGTACTGCATACGATCCCTCTGGGCTTGTTAAAAAGAAGCAGTACTTTTTTTTCATTTTTATGGACAGGTATATGATCAATACAGATTTCATCTTCAGACATAACCTTCTGACCGCTGACAGCTGCTTCGCCGTTTACAGTGATCCTTCCTTCTTCGATCATCCGGTCTGCCTCCCGTCTGGAACACACACCTGCCTCGCTTAAGTATTTATTAATCCTTATTTTTTCGTCCATTTTTCTATTATATAATTTTTTGCCAATATTATCAACGGGGATTTCCTTGTATTTTGTCTTACTTTATTGTATCATAAGAGTCAAGGCTGGGGTACCAGCAAGTTGTTTCACAGCCTTATAACTTTACAAAAGGAGGCATTTATGTCAGGCCATTTACCGCGTACAAACCGCTGGCTGGTTCTGTTGTCTGTTATCCTGTGTATAGTATTGGGAGGAATTTTTACCCGTTCTTCCTCTGCGCCCTCACAGGTCAGCGCCAGCAGCGAAACAGGTTTTTTCGTATCAGGAGATCAGGATTCATCTGAATTCACTTCTGAAGAAACAGTGGCTGATAATAATGATAATTTCACAGATACCTCATCTGGCGATTCCAATAATGTCCCAGACAGCAGTTCAGTTAAAAATTCTTCCGAAGATTCTTCCAAAACTTCCAGAAATAAGTCTTCAGAGAATGCAGAAAAAAAATCTGATGTTTCGTCAAATAGTCCTGCACTGAGTTCTGCGGTTTCTGCAGAAGCATCCAGGGGTATATGGGCATCCAGCGGAAGCAACTGGATGTTTCTGATAGACAACACTCCCTATACCGGATGGCTGACCGATACTGACGGTAAACAATACTATATGGATAATGCAGGCATCATGCAGACAGGCTGGACAGATATTGGAAATAAGCGATATTATTTCGACATGGACGGCATTCTGCAGACAGGTACCATTAATATTAATGGCAAATCCTATGAACTGAACGAAGATGGTTCTCTGAAGAATTATACCGTCAAAAAGAAATCTTCTAAAAAGAAGTCTTCCAAAAAATCCTCCAAAAAGTCTGCTGCAAAATCCAAGAGCAAATCCACCAGCAGTTCAAATTCCAAATCTGCTGATTCTGCAAAGTCCATCGCTCTTACATTTGACGACGGACCGAGTTCCTTTACAGACCGACTTCTGGACTGTCTGGAACAAAACAACGCAAAAGCCACTTTCTTTATGGTCGGTACCGAAATTGACAGTTTCCCTGATGAAGTGAAACGTATGAAAAAGCTTGGTTGTGAACTTGGCAATCATACTTATGACCATACAGATCTGACTACTCTTTCCGCTGAGGATATCAGTTCAGAAATTGCCCAGGTAGATGAACGGCTTGTGAACCTGACAGGTGAGGGTGCATCTGTAGTACGTCCGCCTTATGGTTCTGTTAATGATACAGTAAAGACAGTCGTAGGAACACCTATGATCCTGTGGTCTATTGATACTCTTGACTGGAAGACTCTGGATGTAGAATCTACTGTGGAGGAAGTTATGAATAATGTACAGGATGGTTCTATTATTCTGATGCACGATATTTACAGTACTTCTGTTGATGCAGCAGAAATTCTGATCCCGCAGCTGATTGAGGACGGCTATCAACTTGTAACCGTACATGAACTTGCAGCACTGCATAATCAGAAATTATCAGCAGGAATTACATATGGCGAATTTGACAGTAACCAATAAATTTCATTATTATCAACGCAAAAATACCGGTTATCAAATACGATAACCGGCATTTTTTGCCATATTTAATTATTATTTACTTATCACTCCACATCAGACTGCTGTTCCAGCAGATCTCCTCTGATGTATCCTGTCTCGCCGTCATAATCAATCTGTACCCATTCACCTTCGGTGCCTGTCTTCTCAACCTGGTCACCTCCTGAGATTACGCCAAGAATCTCAGCATCAGTACTTGCTTCGGCGCGGACGTTGCATTCCTCTGTTGCTGTAAGTATTGTACCATTCTCTGCTTCTGTTGATACACTTGCCTCGTCTCCAAGGCCATTAAGAAAATCTGCAAGAGACGGATCTGACTGCTGTGCCTGATCCAGTTCTTTTTGTACTTTCGTTACAAGGGCTGCGACATCACTGTCAGATAACTGCTTCTCCATATATGCAGAAATCTCCGAATCCTGTAAAGCCCCGTTATCAATCACCCAGGTTCCCTCACTGTTCTTATATACATAGAACTGAGTCAGCGCAGGTGCCTTGGTGTCGATTCCCTGACAGATATAAGAGAAACAGGCGTAAACCACATAAGAGTCATCTGTCATACCCTTCTTCGTGTACACATCGCCTACTTCATACCCTTCGATATAATCTCTCAAATTTGTGACCTTTGACTCATCAGATGGTGTGAAATCATCCTCCAGAGTCTTCAGCGTTGCAATATCTTTTTCCCCCAGAGCCTGATAATAGCTCTTAATTAATGCGGTTATATCCGCATCTGCTGTTTCCATGGGATTGGCGTCTTCTTTCTTCTCGTCAGACTCCCCTTCACTTGTCGGAGAAGAAGGAACATTTCCCTGGTCTTCTGATGTGGTCTTCTGTCCATCTCCGGAATTCCCCTTATTACTTCCGGAACAGGCACGAATGCCAAAGAACAGGACGGCCACAATTATCAGAATAGCTCCACCCAGCATAAAATACCGGAGGTTATCTGATAACCATTCTCTAAAATCATCCAAGTTCTTGTCCTCCTTATAAGCTGCTGTTCACTCCGTTTTCAGCAGCCCTTATGATACAACGCACCGGAACTGTACATACGTCCCAGGCAGCACACCTGAAGGGAATCGAACCCCCGCACATGGTACCGGAAACCACTGCTCTATCCACTGAGCTACAGGTGCAGACGGAAAATAAATTTCCTCTTATGATTCTATCATAGAGACCTGTAAATGTAAAGTTTTTTTTAGAATATGCACAACTGAACCAAACATATATATTATTTGAAAAGTTCACAAATGACAAAAAAGGAGCTGCTGATAAAGCAGCTCCCTTTTCAAATATCCGCCTGAGCACTTATGATTTTTCTCATTTACATTTTCAGGTCATCAAATTTCACTCTGATAATTATCAATGCGACCATCATAAAAACAATTCCAACAGGAAGAGCAATCCATGCAGTCTGTACAAATCCTGCCACAATATAGGTCAGGAAAGATACAACCGCTGCCACCATTGCATATGGAAGCTGCGTGCTGACATGATTTACATGCTCACACTGTGCACCTGCAGATGCCATGATCGTTGTATCGGAAATCGGTGAACAATGATCTCCACATACAGCACCTGCCATACATGCAGAAATTGAAATGATCATCAGCTCATGGTTTGTTCCGGAAAATACATCAACTACGATCGGAATAAGGATACCAAAAGTTCCCCATGAAGTACCTGTTGCAAAAGCAATAACAGCACCAATTACAAAAATGATAGCCGGTAAAAAGTTCATCAGTCCTCCGGCAGAACTCTTAACAACTCCGTATACAAAATCTGAAGCCCCAAGGCTGTCTGTCATAGCTTTCAGTGTCCAGGCAAAAGTAAGGATCAGAATCGCCGGTACCATTGCTTTAAATCCATCAGGCAGGCAAGCCATACAGTCTTTGAAGTTCATAACACGACGAACCATGTAAAGCACGATCGTGATAACAAGTCCGAAGAAACTTCCGAGTACAAGTCCGATAGACGCATCGCTCTGTGAAAAAGCAGTTACAAAATCAGTTCCACTGAAAAATCCACCAGTATAGATCATACCAATAACACAGCATATTACAAGGCTGATGATCGGGATCAGAAGATCAATTACTTTGCCGCGCGGATTACTCTTCTCATCTGCTTCTGCATTCGCATAAGGACGTGCAGGCGTTGTATAAATATCTCCCTTTAAAGCATTTGTTTCATGGACACCCATCGGGCCAAATTCTACTTTCATAAAGATCATGGCGATCATCATTAAAATCGTAAGCAGCGCATAGAAGTTATACGGAATCGCATGTACAAACAGAGAAATTCCATCTTCTCCTTTTACAAATCCGCTGACTGCTGCTGCCCATGAAGAAATCGGAGCAATAATACATACCGGAGCCGCTGTAGCATCGATCAGGTACGCCAGCTTCGCACGGGATACATTATGTTTATCTGTTACAGGACGCATAACGCTTCCAACTGTCAGGCAGTTAAAATAATCATCAATAAAAATCAGTACACCAAGAACAACCGTTGCAAGCTCCGCTCCTGCTCTTGTCTTGATTCTCTTACTTGCCCAGCGTCCGAATGCTGCAGAACCACCTGCTCTGTTCATCAGACATACCATTGTTCCCAGAATGACCAGGAAAATCAGGATACCCATGTTGTAAGAGCTTGTCAGTACACTGATCATTCCTCCTTCAAAAATATGAAGAATGGTTCCTTCAAAACTGAAGTTAGAGTAGAACAACGCTCCTACCAGGATTCCTACAAATAAGGAACTGTATACTTCTTTTGTGATCAGTGCCAGCGCAATGGCAACGATCGGCGGTACCAGTGACCAGAAAGTGCCATAGAACTTTGCGGACGCTGCCGCTTCTTCCTCTGCTGCAAGTACAGTCAGAGGACTTGCAAGGATCATCAGCATCAGCATTGAAAGGCAGAGTGACAATCTTTTTATATTGCTTTTCATCATGTTTCCTCCCTCTTTTATATAGGCTTTTGTAAAATTCACCTCATATCTGCACTTATCACATATATGACATAAAAAGATACCACAAATGCGTCTTCCAAACACATTCATGGTATCTTCATCATCCTCGTATCATTTATTTTGTGTTCGATAGCGCTCCACCCAGGTGACAGTACGGCGCATATTCTGCGACGTCCCAGAAATCCTCCTCCTGACCGGCCGGATTTCTTCGGCGGTTTCCCCTTTCATCCGGATGGCTGTCATGCCTTCTTATTCCGGACTACTGATGAATTCCGCACCTCTATCATATTCATATATATTCTTTTTGCAGACACTGTGTGTAGTTTTACAGTGCTTTTCTCTCGTTACTGTCCGCACAACATTGTTCTTCGCGCAACAGACAGTAACTTCTTTTTCACTCTATCAGCTTTCTTCCAAAATATCAATAGATATTTGAAAAATATCGTAATTATTTACTTCTGCCACCTTCTGATATCCATATTCTGCCATAATCTGACGACTTTCCTCACGCTGTTCCTGCAAAGCTGCAAATATTACGAACTCACATTTCTCTATAATTGCACGCTTCGCAACAATCCTATAATCAGGTGACGTTTCATTTAAATGCTCATACAGAAGCTTTCCATTCTTCCCGGAGCGTCGTCCCCTTCCATCACGTCCGAATGCCAGCTGTATAGAAGGATCATAAACTCTGAGATAAGATGCCACAGGATTACTCGCAGCCACCAGTGCATTCTCGGAACTTCGAAGAGATGCTATGATCTCAGCTGATTCAGCAACCTCCTGCGGAACTTTCTGATTATTCGCAACTTTTTCATAATTCCCAGCCTGCCATACGCTGGTTCCGCTGACCACAACAAGAACCAGACACACAATAACAGCAACTGTCTGGATACCACTGTTTCTGATTCTTCCCAAAAGCCCGGCAAAGGCAGCTGCGATCACCGGAACCGTAGGCAAAAGCCACAGTACTCTCCAATATACAAGCCCTCCGATACAGCGCTGTATAATTCCGGCTGTCACCGGGCAGAAATATACGAAACTGACAATTATCAGGTATGCTGCCAGATAACCAACTTTCTTTTTTCTGCTTTCAAAAATCAACAGATAAATAACTGCCCCCAGAAGCAGATACGGATACCAGCTTCCGTTCCAATACTGATTCCAGACTGCAAGGGGATTCTGTATCATTTCCATCATATCAATCTTTCCCCCTTATATTACCAGATATACTAATCCAAGAATCAATGCCGGAAAGCAACATGCGATTTCAATAAACATACGGCGGAGATTTCTGTTTCTGCACAGATCCACCAGGATAAAAACACCCATTACTATTGGTGAAAGCATAATACCCATAGAAGAAACATGGCATGCCGCCAGATTTGTGAGTGCCAGTATAAACCAGGAATATGCCGGCTGTTCATTTAATACTGCATGCAGTCCAAGATATATGAGAAACGGAAGGATCACAGATGCGAGAACTGCTTTTCCCTGCCAGATCCTTATCAATTGAAAATTCCCTGCTGTATACACAGAAAATCCCGAAAACCAGATCAGAACTGCACAGAAAAACAGAAAAATGCCCTGCTTTCTTTTTTCCTCAGGAAAGAACATTTTTCCCATCTGATGGTATACCAGATAAGCTGCCGCAAAAAATACTGCCGGATAAATCACATGTGCCATAACTGCCGGATGCAGTCCACCGCTCAGCTGACTGATAACAGCCAGGAGAATCGGAAACGGAGACAGTACGTATCTCTTCGGCAATCTGTTATAAGCTATGCCGGAATATGGATCAATCTGAAAAATAGAATCTGTATACACGGAAGTTGTAGCTGTTCCCACATAAAAAGAATCATCTGCATCCATATGTGCATAAAGCACTGCAATCACAATCTGCACCAGAATCACAGCAATAGCAATCCACATCCACACCGATACCTTTGGAAGTTCCTTTCCAATCCGTCTTGCATGCATCTTTGCATCCTTCTGAAGTTTCCACAGACCAAAAACAGCTAAAATAATCATAATCACAGCAAATGCCGCTGTCACGAAATGTAGTGACATTTTTCTGTAAGTCGCAGGCAAAATTAAAATTTCCGCTACTCCGAACATAAGAAGGATTCCTGTCAGGAAACTTTCTCCCAGTGTGTAATCTTTTTTTCTTTTTGCAAGAAGTGCTCCTGCTGCGGTCGGTACCAGAACCAGCCAAATACCCGCAAGCACCAGTTTTATCAGCATCTGCATTTTACTTCTGCTCTGCTTTCTTCTTAAGAATACCCATTGCAATTTTCTCAGGTGTCATCGGAAGTTCCGTGAGGCGCACACCGGTTGCATTATAAATTGCCTCTGCCAGTGCCGGACACGGAGTATCAATAACCAGCTCGCCGATCGATTTCGCACCAAACGGGCCTGTTTTTTCATAGCTGCTCTCAAATGCCACACGGATATTTCCAATATCCTGTCTGGTTGGAATCTTATACTGCATGAAAGAATTATTGCGGATTTTTCCCTTGTCTGTATATTGCACATCTTCGCTGAGTGCCATACCGATTCCCTGTGCAATACCACCCTCTGTCTGAACACGGGCAAGATTCGGATTAATCGGAGTTCCACAGTCAACTGCTGCTACATAATCCAGCACATCTACATTTCCGGTTTCAGTATCAACTTCCACTTCTACCATACCAACCATGAATGGTGGAGGAGAAAGTGGTGAAGAATGCTGTTTTACTACCTGAAGTTCAATATTGTTGAAGAAAGTACTCTTCAGTGCGATGTCTTCCAGAGATACTTTCTTCTCAGCATCCTCTGAACTGTTGAATTTTACATCTCCACTGTCAAAGCTGTTCTCTGCAGAAGTATTACCTGCAACTGTACCATCCACGTTGCTCAGATCTGCTGCATCCATGCCAAGTGTTTCATCGTAGAAGACATAAGAGCCATCAAAGTCAACTTTCTTCTCATCTACTTCCAGCATCTCTGCGCCAAGCTTGCAGATTCTCTTCTTAAGTTCCTCGCATGCTTTCATAACAGCCACACCCGTTGTGTAGGTTGTGGAAGATGCATAAGATCCTGAGTCATACGGAGAAATATCAGTATCTACGCTGAATACTACGATATTATCCATCGGTGTGTTCAGACAGTCTGCTGCGATTTGCGCCATAATGGTGTCACAGCCTGTACCCATATCCGTACATCCAAGTGCAAGCGTATAAGAACCATCTTCATTCAGCTTGATATCTGCTCCGCCGACATCGACTCCTGCGATAGAAGATCCCTGCATTGCCATAGCAACACCGACTCCGCGGACTTTGCCATTGCCCATATCGCGGCGCGGATACTTGGAATCCCAGTCCATCATCTCTTTCGCACGCGCCATACAGCGATCCATAGAGCAGCTCTGTGCAAACGGCACATCATGATATCCCGGAAGAGGGCCACCCTCTACCGGCATGTTCAGTTCCTTGATCTTAACAGGATCCATTCCCATCTGATGTGCAAGTTCATTCACTGCAGACTCTACCGCAAAAATACCCTGAGTAGCACCGTAACCACGATATGCTCCAGCTGCCTGTACATTAGTATATACAACATCAAAGGAGAATCTGTATGCTTCTGTGTGTCTGTAAAGTGCAATGGATTTATGTCCGCTCAGACCTACAGTTGTAGAACTATGTTCACCATATGCACCTGTATTTGACAGAGTATGAACATCGATTGCTTTGATGATACCGTTTTCATCTGCACCTGCGCGCACTGTAATCTCCATCTCGTGACGTGGAGAAGAACAGATCATAGATTCATATCTGGAAAAAATCATCTTGGACGGACGTCCTGTCTTCCAGGTAACGATTGCAGGATAGATTTCACTGACAGAAGTCTGTTTCGCCCCAAATCCACCACCGATTCTTGGTTTAATAACACGTACTTTAGAAGCCGGAATGTCCAGCGCTCTTCCCACGATTCGTCTCACATGAAACGGAATCTGAGTAGAAGACAGCACGATCAGTCTGCCGAAATGATCCATATAGCAGGCTGTACGGAAAGTCTCCATCATAGTCTGCTGGTTTGCTTTTGTATGATAAGTACGCTCTACCGTGTATTTACATTCTGACAGGACTTTATCTACATCGCCCTGCTCTTCCATTGCTGTAGCACATAAATTCCGTTTATTATCTCCTCCAAGCGGAATTTTCAGTTTCCAGTCCTCTTCCGGATGAACAAGGATCGGATTGTCCTTTGCCTTGTGTATATCCAGGACAGGTGTCTCCACACGATAGTCTACGCGGATCCGCTTTAATGCTTTGTCTACCGCTTCCTCTGTTTCACCGGCTACAAGAGCAACAACATCTCCCACGAAACGCACATGGCGGTCAATGATCAGTCTGTCGTCCGGACTCATCTCAGGTGCAGTCTGACCCGCAAGAGTGAAACGCTTCTGCGGTACATCTTTATAGGTAAGAACACATGCAATGCCGGCTACTTTCTCTGCGTTACCTGTCTTGATATCTTCTACCCATGCATTGGCATGCGGGCTTCTCAGCGCTTTGACGATCAGACAGTCCTTTGGCGCCAGATCATCTGTGTAAACAGGCTTTCCTGTTACCAGTGACATTGCATCAGTTTTTCGTACAGGTTGATTTACATATTTCATCTTTATGCTTCCTCCTGTGCTTTCTTATATTTAAGGAATTTCAGGATACTCTTTGTCTGAGAAACAAAGCCGGAACATCTGCACAGATTTCCTGCCAGATATTCTTTGATCTGCTCCTCTGTCGGATCTTTAATTTCAGCAAGCATTGCAAACACGTTCATGATAAATCCCGGATTACAGAAACCACACTGTTCCGCGCCTTCATTTGCCAGGAAACTTCCAAATTCCTGCGCCTCTCTCTGCATGCCCTCCAGTGTGACAATCTTCTTTCCCTCGATACGCGCTGCAAGTGTACTGCAGGAAAGTACCGGGCGACCGTCCATAAGAACTGTACAGAGTCCGCAGTTTGCAGTCTCACAGCCTCTCTTTACACTGAAGCAGCCCTGCTCTCTCAGAAAATCGATCAGCAAAGTATCTGGATAGATCTCTGCATGACGATTTACTCCATTAAGCCAGAAATTAATATTCATTCTTCATTCCTCCTACTGCTTCCCAGGCTCTTCTTGTCAGTACTTTTACAAGGAGAGTTCTGTATTCTTTGGAACCTCGCATGTTGCCTGCAGTAGGAACATTCTCTGCTGCATATTCGGCAAATTCATTAATTGCTTCTGCTTTCTGCTTTTTGGTCATATTTCTGAAGTTCTTAAGAATCTGCTTCTTATCCTCTACGACCATGGCACGGGCGGGTCTGGCACCGATAACTGTTCTTGCTTCATCTCCGATCACAGATGCTGTACAGATCAGTACCGGGAAATCGGTTTTCGTGTTTCTCTGGCTTAAGTAACAGGTAAGAAGTGGCTCTTTACGTATAATGATATTCACAAGGATATCATTGTCCTTCTTCATGTTTACAAATTCAGTCAGTGGAATACGGCCTGCATCATACAATTCTACCCATGTATCCATTCCCAGGAACATGGTCAGAACATCTGAGAAACCATATCTTCCATAAATGCTTCCTCCCACTGTGGCACAGTTACGGAACTGTACTCCCACAATGTGGCAAAGGCTTTCTTTCATAGCTCCATGTGTGTAGGTGTTCAGAGCCTCGTTTGTCTCCAGATCACGGAGAGGAGTCATGCACCCGATCACAAATTCATCGTCATTCTCCGAGATCGTATCCAGTCCCAGACCGGAAAGATCGATCGCTGTAGCTACTGCTCTGTTGCTCATTTTCATCCAGACCATTCCGCCCAGAACGCGAGCTGTTTTTTTCTGGTTCAGCTCATAGGCTTCAGCCAGACTGTTTACCTTTACATAGCTTTTGATTTTCAGCATTATGTATCCCTTTCTTCCATACTTTTGTAACGTATCTGTCTGTATCCGTCAGACAGCCAATTAGGTATAATAGCATAATCTAAAGAAAAAATCTATAAATATCATCAATCTTATAAATAAATTTTCCGTTATCATTCTATCATATAGAATTTGAAAGTGTCTATTGATAAAAATATCCAAAATATGACAAAAAAATCAGCAGGAATTACAGAATTAGTGGTTATCCGTGAGATAATACACTGATTCTGCAGTCCTGCTGATACGGATATAAGTAAATTCCCGGCCAATGCTTACTTCTTTTTACAATTGAAGCAGAGAACTGATTTTCTTTAGGTAAAATGTTATAGAAAAAATGTGTGCAGAGTGTGAAATTCTTCCATTTTTCTGATCAAACAGATTCCCACATGTCAATCAAACATTCGCATGTTTTTGTGTAGTATATATAATTTTTTTCCTCATTATTTTTGTTTTTTATGTATTTTACTGGTATTTTTCTGACATTAGTGTTATAATATTCACAAATAAAAGACGTGTTGCTGTAATATAAATGAATTGTATGAATCACCTTAACAAATCATCTGATTCATACCAAACAGTAACAAGGATGTCATAAAGGAGGTTTTGATTATGAGTAAACGCGTGATTACAATAAACAGGATGCTCGGCAGTAATGGCCGTCTGATCGGCAAGGCTCTCGCAGAGGAACTTGGATTTGCTTTTTATGACAAAGAGCTGATCGATATTGCAGCTCAGAAAGAGAATATTCCTTTTGATATACTTGCCAAGGTTGACGAGAAACGCGGCAGTAACTGGCGTTTCCCAATTGACCATGAACTTCAGATGGACAGTGATTTTCATTTTGTTCCTATGAACGATGTTCTCTTTGATCTCCAGCGTAAAATTATTCTGGAGGCTGCAGAAAAAGAAGATTGTGTAATTGTCGGAAGATGCGCAAACTATATCCTCGACAACAAATGTCTGAGCGTATTTATCCATGCACCATTTGATTACCGTGTACAAACCGTCATCGAGCGTACAGGCAGGGAAGAAAAGAGTGCTCAGAAGCTGGTTAAGAAAGTGGATAAAGAACGCCGTACTTATTATGAATACTTCACAGATAAAAAGTGGAAGGACATCTCCCAGTATCATCTGGCATTTGACAGCAGCAAATTCAGTCAGGATAAGATTGTAGAAATGATCAAGACAGCATTATAACACTCTTAATTTCCTGATTTAAATCTTAAACAGTACCTCCATTTATAAATATAAAAACAGGTTCTTCGGAACCTGTTTTTATATTTAAGCGGATATTTACAATCCACTTACGTGGCGCTATACCGAATAACTGCTTCACAATTTCAGTTAAATTAGCTGTTAACGACTATTTTTTATCTGATCTCATATCTGAAATATACTGTTTCAGGAAGTCATATATCTGGTTTTCTGTAGGCGGGCATCCATTTACATTATGCTCAAATTTACACGTACATGCTCCAACACCCAGTTTTCCTGTTTTGCCGCGATAGCCCTGACCGATGCAGATCTTTGTGTCCAGTTTTTCAAAAAGTCCATCATGTTTCAGCATTTCCAGTGCAGGGATCAAATATCCATAGCAGGCGCTGCAGGATTCTACTTCTTCTACCGCATCCTGAAGTTCTACAACTTTTCGAGATTTCGGCAGTTCTTTCCGGGCAGTTTCCTCGCAGTAAATGATGTGTGCATTATTCAGATCCGTGCTTCCAACTCCCAATTTCTCTGCCAGTTCAATATACGGCACATCCTTTGTTGCATAATGCATGACCTGACAGACATAAGAATCAATCAATACCGGATCCATTCCCGCCCAGACACGGTTCATTACTACCGGATTACCACCATCTTCGAAATCCAGATCTCCGCAGATGTTATCAACCACAATAAAATCCTGGTGAATTCCTGTATTCAGATGCGCAATTGGTTTGTGCAGTCCCATTGCATGAAAACGGCGCTTCTCAGTATTCGGAAGCAACCCCTTGAGATTCTTTAATGCACAGGTAATTTTCGTCTGGCAATGCCCTTTTAATACCGGAACATTAATCAGGAAATCGACATCTGCCACACGTTCGCAGATATTTAACTTCATACCCTTACAGTCACGCTCAATTCCTTTATCCTTCTGCATATCCCAGAATGGCACCTGATATTTCTCTGAAAGTTCACGATAACCGCACACCTCATATGCTTCTGTTGTCTTATCTCCTACCCAGGAACCCTCAAGGATAGCAATCTTTCTGTAACCGTTTTCCTGCAGGTACTCAATAATTCCCGCCACAATCTCCGGATGCGTAGTAGCACCCCAGGAGGCTTCAGATGGAGAAACAAGGTTTGGCTTAATACCAATCTGTGTATCTGCATCAGGTATTTGTGCCGTTAGATTGCACTTCGTCAGAAGATCTTTTGTCATTTCTTTATATTGTGTGCCGTTTTTTATATAGATTTCATTTCTATTCATTGGTTTATCCTTTTAGTTACTGAATTTCCTGTCATGCGGATAAAATCATCCACATTTGGTTAAATAGTTACTTTTGATTTACCATTGTATCATAGCACATTTATCCGCGCAACAATATACTCCAAAACAAAAAGAGCCTTCCCGGCTCTTTTTGCTCAGTATTTTTATAACCATCTGAAAATCATAAATACTGTTATCACTGCTCCTGTGACAACAGTAATTCCAGATAACTTCCAACTATGGTTATTTCAATAATCACTATATCAGACTAAATTTTCTTTCTACAAATATTTCTGCATGTCATCCCGCAGATTTTCTTCCATTCTGATAAGTTTCTTTGCAGCGGAAATACTTTCTGAGGATGCGTCTTTGCATTGGTGCAAAGCTTCTGTGATAGACTGAATTCCCATATTGCATCCGTTCATGATAATTTTAACAGCCTGTTTGTTTTCGTCTTCTCCTGTCATCATTTTTACACCTGTAGTCATCCAGGAGAATGTGGAGACCATAACTCCCGGTTCTTTTTCAGGCTGTCCGGCACGCAGGAGCATTTTAGAGACTTCCGCTTCCAGTTCTTTATGTCTGGAACAGTATTTTTCGATTACTCCTGCAATCCCGGCGTCAGTTACATGATGCTGGACCTGCTCCATGCTCTCGATTCCCATTTTACATCCGACACTGCATTCCTCCAGCAGTTTTTTGGTGCTGTTATCCATTTTGATTCCTCCTGTCAAAATAATTCACTTATATCTTGTATCGGATGTAGTATGTGTATTTTGTTTTTATCTATGCAAAGCAATTACTATGTTCAGATACGCCGCAAAAGTTAACCAGATCAGATACGGAATCAGAAGTTTTGCAGCTCCCCGGTCAATTCTGGCAAACTCTTTTATCAGAACGAATACCAGATACCATAACAGCAGAATCCATGCTGCTGCAAATAGCTGCCATCCCAGATTGAAAAAAATTATCGGCCAGAGGAAGTTTACCGCCAACTGGATCAGATAAAGTTTCAAGCTTTCTGCTTTTGGATTCTTCATATAAATTCTGTATGCTGCAATCCCCATCAATGTATACAGAATTAGCCATACTATCGGGAATACCCATCCCGGCGGTGACAGAGGCGGGCGGTACATTTCCTGGTATTTCTCCATACTTCCGGAAGTAAGAAAGCCTGCAATCACTCCGGTTCCCAGAGAAATTAACAGGCTGACTGCCAAAGGTTTCCGTTTCATCGAAAAACTCCATTATTCTTAAATCAATTTATTATATTCTGAAGTTATCGCAAACATTCTGACTACTTCTTCATTTTTTCTGATATATCTGCATCAGATGATATACCAGTGTGCTTGCAAATACTGCTACGAGAAATCCTCCCAGAACATCTCCGGGATAATGCACTCCCAGATAGAGTCTGGAAAAAGCTACCATACCCGCCAGAATTACTGCCGGAACCCCATATTTCTTTGGCAGCATTCTGAAGAAAATCAGGGCACATGCAAAAGATGCGCATGTATGACCGGACGGAAATGAGAAATCCGTCGGCCTGGTGATCAGAGGAATAATCTCTGTATAAGCATCAAAAGGTCTCGGGCGGGCAACAATATTCTTGAGCAGTACATTCGTGATCAGAAATCCCACTGCAAGGGAAAGCAATGCTGCAATTCCTGTCCTGCGTGTTTTTTTCGGGACCAGCATTGCCACTGCCAGCACGATCCAGAACCATCCCGCATTTCCCAGAAAAGTGATCACTTTCCAGAACGGTGTCAGGGCATCTATTCTTAAATGTTCCTGTATCCACAATAAAATATTCATATCCAGCTGCTGTAATGTCATCATAAATTTCTCCCATTACTTTCATTTTCTGCCAGAATATCATAAAAGAAATAAAAAGTCAAAATATCGTATAAAACTGTCAAAATAGAGATAGCATCTGCATGGTAAAAAAGTTATGATAAACATAAAGCAAGTCCCCACCCACTGCTTATTGCCTTTCGAAATTGAAGCAAGGGGCTTACTTGATTTAGTTAAATAATTGTCTGATCAGACAAATAGAAAATTTATTATGGGGGGAAATATGACAAATACGTTATCAACCGGTAAGGACGATTTTTACCGGCAGATGTTTAAGCTGACGATTCCGATCATTATTCAGAATCTGCTCAGCGCAGCGGTTAACTCCGCGGACGTAATCATGCTGAATTACGTCGGACAGTCTGCAATTTCCGCAGTATCTTTAGCTGCCAATTACTCCAATATCCTGTTTATGGTATATTACGGACTTGGCACCGGCGCATCACTTTTATGTGCGCAATATTTTGGAAAAAATAATATCCAGGCAATACATGCCATCGAGGGAATCGCGCTTCGTTTCTCGATCGCTATTTCCGGAATCGTTGCATTGATCGCATTTTTTGCTCCTCAGCTTATGATGAAGATTTTTACATCTGACCCTGAACTGATTTCTATTGGTTCTTCTTATTTAAGGGTTATGGGTATTACATATCTGTGCTGGGGTGTTACGGAAGTTTATCTGGCGATTCTGCGCAGTGTTGGACGTGTAACGATCAGTATGGCACTGAATATGCTTGCTTTTGTTCTGAATATTATTCTGAATGCAACTTTCATCTTCGGATTATTCGGAGCGCCAAAGCTTGGCGCTACAGGTGTTGCCATCGCAACGGCTTCTTCCAGACTGGTAGAACTCGTTGCCTGTGTAATTGTTTCTTTCCTGAGTAAAAATGTAAAGCTGAATCTGACTTATATGTTTATCCGCAGCAAAGTATTATTTCGTGATTTTATGAAACTGTCACTTCCGGCACTTGGAAATGACGTATCCTGGAGTGTGGCATTCTCTATGTACTCTGTAATCCTGGGACATCTTGGCACAGATGCAGTTGCTGCAAACTCTCTGGTTACAGTTGTCCGTAACATCGGCTCTGTGTTCTGCTTTGCAATTGCCAGCGCAGGAACGATTCTTCTTGGAAACGTTATGGGAAAAGGCGATCTGGAGAAATCAAAAGTATATGCTTCCAGAATGCTGAAGATGACTGTTATCGCCGGTGCAATCGGCGGCGTGATCGTATTTGCTATCACACCTCTGGTTATGCGATTTGCATCTCTGAGTGACGGTGCAATGCATTATCTGAAATACATGCTTCTTATCAATACTTACTATATTATGGGGTCTGCGGTGAATACCGCACTGATCGCCGGAGTTTTCCGGGCAGGTGGTGATACGAAGTTTGGTCTGATCTGCGATACCATTGATATGTGGGTATATGCAGTGCCGCTGGGATTCTTCGCAGCATTTGTTCTGAAGCTCCCGGTGCTTTGGGTATATTTCCTGTTATGTACAGATGAGTTCGTGAAGTGGCCATGGGTATTCCACCATTACCGCCAGGGAAAATGGGCACAGAATATTACACGAGAAGATTTGTTTGATCAGGAGAAAGCTTCATAAATATAATTTTCAAAATATAAAAGCGGCAGGAATGTTCATTTATCAAACATTTCTGCCGCTTTTATGTCTGCAGAATTCTTTCTGCAAACATTCATTTTTCAGTTATAAAAAATGATTATAATGTATTCAGGTCAATTTTGTAATCGTCGGAGCCCTGACCGTCTACAGTATAGTATGCGGCTTTCTGCTCTACGTTTAAGTAAACGCTGATTTCTTTTCCTGCGATGCCTTTTGCTTTGATGTCTTCTTTGATCGCTTCTTCGATGGAGCTCATTGTAACTGCAAAACCAGGTAATTCGATAGTTGTTTCTACGAATTTTTTGATGTCGATATTCTTGGTCACTTCTTTTACTGCTTTCTTTACAGTTTCTTTTGCTTCTTCTACAACAGGAGCTTTGGCAATGTCAGATGCAACATCTTTTGCTTCTTCGATTACCTCTGAAGCTTTAACAGTTGTTTTCTCTACTGTTTCTTTTACTGCTTCTGTAGCCTTTGTTGTAGCTTCCTTGATTGTTGTCTTTGCTTTTGAAGTTGATTTTTTTCTCATAATAATCTCCTATTCCAACTGATGGTCTAACAGTTTCCTACCAACCGTAACACAAAATCCAGATAATGTCAAATTTTACTCTACATTCTTCAAAGCCTCGTCCATCGGCACTTTCTTCACTTTTCTGAACTCCAGCAGTGCTACAATTCCATAAGTGATAATTCCCGCGGCAAACATCTGTACATAGATCATTGGGTCTATCCAGAGGGTGATCCATCCGGAAATACTGGACAGCATCATCTCACGGAATAATACATTCATAATCGCTGTCTCAATTGGAAGGCTGAGCAGAAGACAGATTACTATCACAATAGACGTGGATAAAATATATAACCTGCTGATCTCACCGTTGGTATAGCCAAGAATCTTTACCATAGAAATAGACTGAGCGTTTTTCTCAATGATGATCTTTGACAGAAGATAGATCAGTACCATATAGATCATAATGGCAAATCCATTGATCAGGCCCATCATACTTCCCATGGACACATCCAGCTGTCTTGAAATCTTGGTCAGAGCGTCCAGATCAACCACGGAACCAATATACTGACTCTTGATATCTGTAAGTTCTGTATCTGAGAAATAGCCGCTGTAATAGTCATCTCCCAGATCGAATGTATCGTTCAGTTCGCTTCGCGGCATGAATACGCAGAGAGTAGCTGTATAGTCATAGATTCCTGCCACCTTAAAAGTATATTTATCTTTCTCATACTTTTCTTTCAGAGTAATAGTATCTCCCACATGGATCAGGAATTTATCTGCATATGCTTTGGAAATATATACGCCTGCAGTATTTTTTCCTTCATTGGCACCATCAGAAGAAATCTCCTTGTCTGCGCTGTTTTCTTCTATATTATCAAAATCTATTTTTACATATTTACTGTCCGGTTCAATACCATAAAGCAGTACTTCCTCGCTCTTATATTTCCCAGGCAGCGTATTCAGCGAATAAGCAGAAAACTTTTCTGCATCTTCGTTATCCGTATCAGAATCCATATAAAATTCCAGCAGTGAAATCAGACTTTCAAATTTATTTCCGCTTACTGCACTGACCGGAACCTGAAGCATATACTGATACTTTGCCAGCATATTATCCTGGATCTCCACCTGATAATGAGACAGCGCAGACGGAAGCAGCAGCCCAAACATCAGAAGCAGGTTCGCAAATATAATTCCTATAAACAACACGATATAGTTGCTCATATTCTGGAAGATTACACGGAGTCGGAATCTGGAAAATATTTTAATCTTTGGACTTAAATGGATAGCTCTCTTCTGTCTGCGTCCTGAAGAAAGATCCCTGCGCAGGAATTTCAGCGGAGACAGTTTTAATTTATGTCTGAGGACTCCATAATTTACCACCAGCATAATGATCACCGGAACTACTGTTGTAAGCAGAAAGGCTTCTGCATTCCATATGGTCACATAAGTCGGAAGACTGTAACTTCCATAATACATACCTGCACAAACGCCCTTAAACACTGTATATCCGAGGATATTTCCAATCAGTGCTCCAACCAATGTAACAAGAACCGGAAGTGTCATATAATGAAGAACCAGTTCCCGCCTGGTATATCCGGATGCACGGAGTGTACCGATAACACCGGCTTCTTTTCGAATGGTATTGCTGATGGTAATTCCAAATACAAATGCCATGATCACCATAACAATATAAAGCAGCATGATCACCATCGCCTTATCACCGCCCATATCATCTCCGGTAAAAATAATTGCCTGATTCAGATACTGCGGTACAAAAGCTTCCAGTGTAACGATTTCTCCGATATCTTCCATCAGTTTTTCGGAAACTTCCTTTTCCTCCTTCTCTGTTTCCGGTTTCTGATCATATATCCAGGAATAATTGTACTGTAACTTCTCCTGGTTCAGAGAATTAAATTCTTCCTCCGTCACAACAGAAACTCCGAATTTCACGGAATCAAACATAGAATCATTGTTATTCTGAAACAAACAGCTATAATCAGAAAGAGCCACCAGCCCTGTAATCTTCCAGGTCTTATTTCCGCTTTGAAGTGTATCACCTACAGATAGACTATTATTGTCCGCATACATTCTGTCGATAGCTATCTCTCCTGTTTTCGCCGGAAGCTCTCCATCCATCAGGCAGACCCTGTTAATCTCCTCTCTGTTTTTGAAAATACGCATAGTACTTCCATTATTGAGAGGTTCCTCCAGATAGAAATTATCGTATAATTTTACACCCAGCTTCTCTATTTCTTCCCGCTGACCTTTATAAATCTGCTCAGCTGTGCGAAAATTTCCATCTTCAATGTTATATTTTTCGAAACTTTCATTATATGCAATGAGCATACTTCCATCCGCTACAAGGAAACCGGACACAAAGCCTATGGTTGCAACCATCAGGATAAAAACTACCAGATACTTTCCAATTTCACTTTTCAGCTCTCTCGGCAATCGCTTTCTTAAAGGACTCTTCATCGCTTCGTCCTCCTTACCAGTCAAGCTCTGCGGCAGGAATCTTGTGCTCATTAATGTAATTCTTCCGGATCATACCGTCTCGAAGCTTCACTACACGATCCGCCATATCTTTAATGGCATCATTATGTGTTACCATAACAATCGTATTGCCATATTTCTGATTTACAGTTTCAATAAGTTTCAGAATCTCTTTCGAAGTATTATAATCAAGCGCACCTGTCGGCTCATCACATAACAGAATATCCGGATTCTTCACAATCGCCCTGCCAATAGCAGTTCTCTGCTGCTGACCACCCGAAAGCTGATTCGGAAGTTTCCTCTGATGCTCATAAATTCCCAGAGTATGCAGTAACTCATCTACATCCAGCGGTTTATCACTGAGATATGCACCTACTTCTATATTCTCCCTCACTGTAAGATTCGGGATCAGATTATACATCTGAAAAATATATCCCAGATGCTTACGTCTGTACAACGACAACTTCTTCTCCGACATATCCGCCAGACGCTCCCCATCTATGATCAGATTCCCCTCATCCGCACTGTCAATTCCGCCAATAATATTCAAAAGCGTAGACTTCCCCGAACCAGACGGCCCCAGAAGAACACAAAACTCTCCCCTCTCTATTTCAAGATCCAGCCCTTTCAGCACATCCACACGACTGTCCCCCGCACCAAAAGACTTCTTAATACCCTGTATCTGCAAAAACATTTTTTCCTCATTCCTCCCTCATAACAGCTCCTATAGAGCCAATCTCTCCAGCATAACAAAGTAGGCTTATAACAATGTTATGCCCCACTAACTTTATGTTAGTGTAAACTTACTCCTTTGTCAACCGATTTTCACAGTTTCGAAAAATTTCGCAACAATATTTAAATACCAAATCTACTCAGATCCATATTGCGTACACCTTACCCTTTATAATTACTCTCATAAAGGAAAAATAACCGAACAGTTCAGTTCATTCAAAAATTCCCTCCACTTTAACCAAATCAAATAATCCCCCTGCATCCATTACATAATGCAATAATCAAAAAAGCAATTTGTCGGCACACTAACCAAATCCCAGCGCAGAAATATCGTTTATATGGGCTGCATTTGCAGGCATCTTAGATTTTCTTAGCCACTAAAAATCTGCGTTATGAGGAAAAATAGCAACCTGTCTGAGCGAAGTCTGCAACGAAGCGAGTTTTGCATTTTTCCTCATGCCCTTAGCAGATTTCTAGTGGCTTAGAAAATCTTAGATGCCGAAACCGCAGCCCATATAAACGATATTTCTGCGCGTCCCCTTTGGTACTTTCCCACAAAAAAAGCAGTCCCACTATACCCAATAATGATATAGTAGAAACTGCCTCTTTCCCACTTACTCTTAATGTCTGACTTCCACAAACTTAGCCCTGTTCATCAACGGATGCGCCAGCTTAATCGCATCTTTCGGACAAACCATAACACATGCACCACAATAATAACACTCACCCGGATACATAATGATCGGATGTTCCCCCTTCTCCGGTGAAGGAAGCAGGATATCACACTGGCATACATTTGCACACCGATTACATCCAATACACTTACTCTCATCATACTTCAGCGGATTCGTACTGCAAGGCACCGGCTCAACCTCAAAAGAAGTACCCTCTGCATTCTGCACCTGCTCTTCCTCCTGAACCTTAGCTGCAGTCACATATTTCTCCGCGCGTTCCGCATTCTGTGCTTCTTCCGTAATATAATCCTGATTCCGCTTCTCATACTCATCCTTCAGCTTACCAAAGAAATCCAGAGGGACAATCCTTGTCACAGCCTGACCATTCTCCTGATGGATCACGATATGCTTACGATCCTCTACAGGATCCATTTCCGGATAATCACTTCTGGTAAAGCATAACGGAGCAGAACTTGACTTACGTGCCAGACATGCATGAAGCACAAGCTGGGCAACTGTAAGAATATCCAGAACCTCATGGGTACGCATCAGATCATGCGGATTATCCGCAACAAGCTCCGGTACAATATCTCTCTCAAAACTCTGCAGCAGATCAAGTCCCTCTTTTAACAGTGCCTCACACTTCACACCGCCACAGTAATTCTGCATAGCCTTGGAAATCGCCATATTCAGCTCTTTCCAGCCCATACCATTCTCTCTGTCTGCATATAACGGTGCATATAAACGCTTCTTCTCCGCATCTGCATCCGCTTTGTTAAAGTCTGCAAGCTCCACACTCTTCGCATAAGCAGAAGCCTTACGTCCCGCATAATATCCTGTCGCACATGCAAATCCTGCACAGTCAGAAGCATAAAGCTGATCACCGGCAGCATAAATACCGTCAATATTTGTCTTCAGATCCCAGTCATGCATAATTCCGCCCGGTGCTCCGAAGAACTGTCTCTCCTGATCCAGAAAACTTGCGGACTGCCAGCCTGTACCATAACTCTGAAGCATATGTTTCTCAGGGTCAAAGCCACGCTCTGTATAATTCTGGAAGATCGGGATCTTTGTCTTGGCTTCCTCACCTACCATCATGCCCCAGATGACTCTGCGCTCTTCATCCGGCATACGGCTTAAGTCAGCATAAAACGGAAGCTGATAACCACGTTTGATCAGCTCTGCGAAATCTACTGTCTCCGGTCCTCTGTATTCATATTTCGGATTATCGATCACACCGCCCTTTAAGAAGAACTTCTGTCCTTTTGCAGGGTAATATCTCTCTGAAACTGTCTTCAGTTCTTTTCCGTCACGGTCCACATATGGAATTTCCACACCTCTGGCATCTACCATTGTAGCTGCATACCAGGTATTATGGTTGTTTCCTGCACCATATGGCGGGAAACTTCTTCCTGCTGCTGAGAACTCTGCACGGACAGATTTCTCCATCATAGTAAATTCAATTCCGGCTCTCCATCCCATGGCATGTCCGCTTCCGATACTCTGCATAGGTCTGAACTCGCAAAGACCTGTAGTGTCCGCATTAAACAGCCATACACGGGCCGGACGTGACATAGTAAGGATCGTGGATTTTGCGCGGAAAATATAAAACTTTCCGGTATGTACATTCATACCCATAGCACCTGCGCCGCGCTTTTTACCATTTTCCTCTGCCACAAGCAGTGCTGTGGCCTCTGTGCGGTCCATGATATTGACACCAAGACGCTTCATCTCTTTTACCAGTGCAGGTTTGAAAGTAGAACCCCATACACGGATCGTAAATTTATTTTTATAATCATAAGCAAACATCAGTTTTGTATTTTCATCGCGGAATTCTGCACCCACGAATTCATCCTCTGTATCACGGATCTTACCGCCAAAAGACTCCAGATCAACAAGACGGTCATATCCTTCACGGCACTCAATATAATGCGCGATACCATTACTGTACCAGTCCTGTTCATTCACATAGGCCTCTGCGATCTCCTCAGGTGTTACCTCTGAACAGGGATTTGTACAGGCAGATTCCCAGTGATCAAAACCGGTTCCTGCTGCTCCGCTCTTTTCTGTAGCACCTTTCTCCACCAGAGTAACAGACAGACCTCTTCTGGCTGCAGCGATCGCTGCGAAACATCCGGAAAGTCCACCGCCAAGTACCAGCACATCGCTGGTAACAGTCTCTTCCTGTCCTATTTCATTGGCATACGGCCAGTTAAACTCTTTATTCTTCATTCTCGATTTCCTCCATACTATCTTATCCCTGTACCGGACACGCCGAGAAATGTCCAGGTGACACCTCTACCAGCGGCATTTCCCCACTGTGGCAGCTCTCCTTCGCCAGAGGACAGCGGGCTGCGAAACGGCATCCCGGTTTCGGATTGATCGGGCTTGTTACCTCACCCTGCAGAAGTGTTCTCCTCTTATGACAGGACTCAATACTCGGAATCGGGATGGCTGCCAGAAGAGCTTTTGTATATGGATGTACCGGATTGCAAAAAATCTCCTCAGCCGGTGCTTTTTCTACACATTTTCCAAGATACATAACCATGATCTCATCAGAAATATGCTTTACAACGGAAAGATCATGTGTAATAAACAAATAAGTCAGTCCCATCTGTTCCTGTAAATCCATAAGAAGATTCAGAATCTGTGCCTGAATGGAAACATCCAGGGCAGATACCGGTTCATCGCAGACTACAAATTCCGGATTCAATACCAGGGCACGTGCAACACCGATACGCTGTCTTCTCCCGCCGTCAAGTTCGTGAGGATAAGCCATTGCCAGACGTTCTGACAAACCTACGGTATCCATGATCTCACTGACACGCTCCTGAATTTCTTTCTTATTCTTACAAACTTTATTTACGATCAGCGGTTCCGCGATCAGCTGCTGGACCGTCATACGTCCATTCAGGCTGGAATACGGGTCCTGGAAAATCATCTGAAGTTTTGGACGTACCTGATGAAATTCCTTTTTAGAAAGATTTGCAATGTTTTTTCCTTTAAAATCAATCTCACCGGAGGTTGGCTCATAAAGCTGAAGCAGAGTCCTTCCAAGAGTGGATTTTCCGCATCCGGACTCTCCTACAACGCCCATGGTGTGACCTTTCTCTATGGAGAAACTGACATCATCTACTGCATGGAGCATTCCGGCATTTGTCTTAAAATATTTTTTCAGATTTTTTACATCAAGAAGTGTCTCACTCATCTGCCTGTCTCCTTTCCATTCTCTGCTGATCCATTTCCGGTGAAGAAAACAGGTGGCAGCGAATCTGATGACCATCTTTCTCCCATACTTCCGGCTGTTTATTTTTACAGAGCTCTGTACAATGGCTGCATCTTGGTGCAAATTTACATCCCTTTGGAAGGTCAGTCGGATCTGGCATCAGGCCCTCGATCGGATGAAGTCTGCGGGCATTTTCCTGAAGATTCGGGATAGAACCAAACAGACCTGTTGTGTATGGATGATGGTTTTCTCCTGTAAAAATATCTTCCAGAGTTCCATATTCTACAATTTCTCCGGCATAAATGATACCCACTTTATCGCAGGTTTCTGCAACCACACCCAGATCATGCGTGATCATAATTACAGATGTGCCATATTTTCTCTGAAGGTCACAGATCATAGAAAGAATCTGTGCCTGAATAGTTACATCAAGAGCTGTGGTCGGTTCATCTGCAATGAGAAGCCTCGGATTGCACACAAGCGCAATCGCGATGACCACACGCTGACGCATTCCACCAGAAAACTGGTACGGATAATCATTCTTACGCTCTTTCGGAATACCCACAAGTTCCAGAGTTTCCTCTGTTTTTTTATCAATTTCTTTCTGGGAAAGTCCTTCTTCGTTGTGAAGATACAAGGCCTCTCCAATCTGGTCACCTACTGTAAGGACCGGATTCAGAGCTGTCATCGGATCCTGGAATATCATGGAAATCTTCTGGCCGCGGATATGTTCCATTTCCCGCTCTTTCATTGTACAGACATTCTGATTTTCAAAAAGAATCTGGCCGGATGTGATCCTGGCAGTTCTCTTTGGCAGAAGTCCCATGATCGCCATGGCTGTAGTTGTTTTTCCGGCACCTGTCTCTCCCACAAGCCCCATTGTTTCCCCCTGTTTCAGGGAAAAACTGATTCCATTTACTGCATAAACGGTTTCCAGGTCTGTCTTATAAATAATGGACAGGTCCTCCACCTTTAAAATTTCTTCCATATTAATCAGTATCTCCCTTCTTAATCTTTCAGTTTCGGATCCAGGGCGTCTGTCAGACCATCGCCTACCAGGTTAAAGGCAAGAGAAGATAACAGAATAAACATACCCGGGAACAACAGCATATATGGTGCAGAAAACAGATAAGTCTGAGCATTGGAAAGCAGTGCGCCCCATTCCGGTGACGGAGGCTGAATACCCATTCCAATAAAACTAAGTCCTGCTGCAGACAGCATCATATCTGAAATGCTCATAGTTGTATTTACAATGATCGGTCCCATTGCGTTTGGCAGTACATAACGAAAAATAATTCTTGCATTGGAAGTTCCGTAAGACTTCGCAGCTTCTACATAATCCTGCTCTGCTGTTGTCAGGACTACGGATCGGATCAGACGGACATTTCCCGGAATACAGGAAACCGTAATGGCAATGATCAGATTTCTTAAGTTTGTTCCCAGCGCTGCTACAACAGCCAGAGAAAGCAGAATTGGAGGCACGCACATAAATACATCCATAATACGGCTGATCACATTATCAACAATTCCGCCGAAATATCCGGCACTTGCACCCAGGACTGCACCTACTGCCAGCGCAAGAAGACTTGTGACAAGTCCTATCATCAGGGAATATCTGGAACCGTGAACGATTCGTGCAAAGAGGTCACGTCCAAGTTCATCTGTTCCAAAGAAGTGTCTCAGACTCGGTCCCTGCAGACGGTCTGCACCTACCTGTTCAATACATTTACTGTAAGGCACGATCAGATCTGCAAACACTGCCATTCCAATAATCAGCACAAGCCCCAGAACTGCAGCCTTATTTTTGCGGAAACGGCGCCAGAACTCTGAAAGCTGCGCATGTTTTTTTCTTTTATTCATGGCGTTTTCCTCCATTCTGGTATTTCGCCTTGATCCTCGGATCAATAAACGCATACAAAATATCAACCAGTAAGATAACAAAACTGAAAAGTACTGCCAGGAATAGGGTCGCACCCATAACCATCGGAATATCTTTCTGGCGGATCGCAGTTGTCATCAGTGTTCCCATACCAGGCATTGCAAAAACTGTCTCAGCAATGATCGCACCGCCCAGAGATGCACCGAACCCGGTTCCCAGTGCAGTGACTACCGGAAGAAGTGCATTTCTCAATGCATGTTTCCAGATCACACGTTTACCGGAAGCACCTTTTGTCTTAGCTGTACGGATATACTCCTGGCGGATCGTCTCCAGCATCGCAGACCTGGTCAGACGCAGAAGTCCTGCAGCCGAAGTCAGCGAAACCGTCAGAGTCGGCAGAATAAAATGCTTCAGCGAAGCAGCACCAAATGACGGAAGCCATCCCAGTTTCAGGGAAAATACGATCAGCAGCATCAGTCCAAGCCAGAATCCTGGCATAGATGCAAAGACCAGCGCAACAACAACGCATACATGATCTGTAATAGAATACTGACGTACTGCTGAAAGAATTCCAAGAGAGATTCCTATAATGGAGGAAACACACATGGAAAGCAGAGCCAGAACAAATGTGTTCGGAAATCTTGCCAGAATATCATTGATAACCGGCTGACGGGAAGCATAAGAAGTTCCCAGATCAAAATGGAAAATAATATTTCCGATATAAGAAAAGAATCGGATAAAAAACGGTTTATCATAGCCAAACTGCGCATTCAGTGCAGCAACATCTTCCGGTTTGGCAGTAATTCCCAGAATAATAGTTCCCGGATCACCAGGTGTCAGAGAAAGAATCGTAAATACCAGAAATGCCACGCCAAGAAGAACCGGTATCATATATAAAATTCTCTTGATTATGTACTTAGCCATATAAGCGGCCCCTTTCATATCATAAAAGACTGCTGCAGTAAGCACTTCCATGAACTCACACACGCTTTTGGGCGATCCATGTCTATTGCTTATGCAACAGTCCTTTGTTTATTCATCTAGATCAGTCAAATTCAGTTAGCTCTTTATCTTTTTAGTAACTCATTTTGTACTGTGGTAAATCTGTTTATGCCCAGTTGAAATCATATACATAGTAGTTTCCTTCAAACGGGAACTCTTCCGGGCAGGTCAGATCTGCATTGTATGCATACAGTGTAAGCGGATTGCAGAGAACTGCATAAATCGCTTCATCCTGTGCTTTTGTAAATATCTCATCAAAGATCTCAAGTCTCTTATCACTGTCTGTCTCTGTTCTTGCATCATCAAACAGTTTATCCATTTCTTCATCAGAGTATCTTGCATTGTTTGCAGTTCCGATATAATCAGATGTAAATGCCATCTCAAGGCTCTGTGTATCACCATCCAGAGTCATGGTCAGAGCTGTGATTCCGTAATTTCCGCTTGTCAGATCACTGATATAAGAGTTGAACTCTTTTACGGAAATAGTCATCTCAAGTCCAACAGCTTTCAGATCATTCTGAATAACAGTTGCAAGGTTTGAATATTTCTCAGCTACAAGAATCTCGCCCAGGTCATACGGAGTTTCGATTCCTGCTTCTTTCAGAAGCTCTTTTGCTTTCTCAGGATCATATGTGTACTGCGGCTGGTCATCAGAATATCCGCTTCTCTCTTTTGCGCAGATGTTAGAGTTTACTTCTGCTTCACCGTCATAGCATACAGAAACAAGATTATCTCTGTCGATAGCGTAGTTGATCGCCTGACGGACTTTTTCATTATTAAATGGTTCTTTTTCAAGATTCATGGATACATAAGCGAATCCTGAATTCTTTACTTCTGCGATTTTGATCTGAGGATTTGCCTGAAGCTGTGAAAGTACAGAAGAATCAACTTCTGCAAAGTTAACCTCTCCTGTCTGCAGTGCGATCGCTTTTGTAGCTGCATCCGGGATTACCTCAAATGTAAGATTCTTGATCTCAGGAGCTCCACGATAGTAATCTTCGTTTGCTTCCAGAGTGATGTTGCTTCCTGTTGCACGGTTCACAAATTTGTATGGGCCGGTTCCGATCGGATTTGTTGCAAATGTATCTTCATCTTTTTCATAATATGCTTTTTCACAGATGTAAGGAGTAAGTACACCCTGAAGGAATGGTGCATACGGAGTATCCAGGTGGCATACAACTGTGTTGTCATCTGTTGCTTCTACACTTGACAGCATAGAAATCTGTGAGCCCTGATATTCAGACTGTTTGAACAGTTCCAGAGAGAACACTACATCGTCCGCTGTTACTGCAGCTCCATCATGAAATTTCACATCATCTCTTAAATGGAATGTATAATCCAGACCGTCCTCACTGATCTCATAGCTCTCAGCAATTCTTGGCTCCGGATCATGTTTTCCATCCGGATTATAGTACATTAAAGTATCATATATCTGATTTAAAACATCCTGCTCTACGCCTGTGGAATAATTCGTTGCGTGGAGAGTGTCGATATCTGCGTCAAGAGCAATGACAAGGTCTGTCTTATCCGCTGCCTGTGCAACAGTTGCGAAACACATAGATGCTGTCACTGTACAGACAGCTGTTAAAATTGCAAGGGCTTTTTTCATTCTCATAATTCTGGTCCTCTTTCTTTTTCTGCTGATTTAAAAGTTTCTTAGTCAGACGAATAAAATCATCCACATTCGCTGCTTACTTTAGTTGATTAGAACTTAAATGTATATCTGGAAAATGCATTCATCAGATCCACACCTGCTTCAATGTCTTTCTTGGAAGCTACTGCACTCTGACAGTGTGGATATCTGGTAACTACTACGATTCCTCCTGTGCGCACACCGTAATGTGACTGATTCATACTGGAAGCATCTGTACCACCCTGATCGATCACTTCTCTCTGATATGGAATATTGTTCTCCTCACAGCACTTGTACATTGCTTCTACTACATCTTCATCACATACGACTGACGGGTCGCAGATCTTAACACCGATTCCACCGTCCACTTCGTTGCTTCCCTCCAGATCACACGGATAATCATGTGCAGGTGAAATATCTACTGCGATTCCGATATCCGGCTGAATTCTCTCTGCTGCTGTCTTTGATCCGCGGCATCCTAATTCTTCCTGTACGCAGAATACATAATAGATATCATTAGGATAAGTTCCGTCATTCTCTTTTAATGCTTCCAGAAGCTGATAACATCCGATTCTATTATCAAGGCTCTTAGAACATACACGGTCATTATGAAGTTCTAAATACTCTCCTCTGTATCCGCACGGATCACCAAGATTTACATATTTCAGTGCATCTTCTTTAGAAGTAGCTCCGATATCAATGTAAAGCTTGCCTGCTTTATTGGCAGCTTCTTCGATCGGTCCCATGCAGCTTACCACGCCAATGGTTCCGTTCTTAAACTGTACTCTGCTGTTGTATGCAGATCCTGTCCAGTTCCATCCAAGATTACAGACACGTAATCTTCCATCTGCTTCAATTGTTTTAACCATAAATCCAATTTCATCCATATGGGCTGCATACATAATTTTTTTAGAATCCGGTCCACCTGTACCATTCTTCTTCACGATCAGGTTTCCCATTGCATCTGTAAGCATCTCGTCTGCATAAGGAGCAGCCTCTTTCTCAATATATCTGCGTACCTCTTTCTCATAACCTGATACGCCCCAGAGCTGTGTAAGCTCTTTTAACAGTTTCTCATCTCTCATCTGATCACCCCGGTTGTCTTATTTTGTTAGTTCATTTTATGCTTTGTTCTTATTCGCCTTAACGCGTTGTCCCGTTAAAGTTTTAAATTACTGTTAGTTTAGCACTTTTAAAAAATTTTTGCAATATGCATTTTGCATTTTGCAAAATATAAAATTCTTGACTTTTACGGCTTTGAACTATATCATTACAAATAATATTATAAGAGTAAGTTGATGCTTACTCCTTGTTCATCAGGTAGGTTATTTTTTGGTGCTTACCTGGTTTGAGTCAAGCGGATATTTGCAATCCGCATTCGGTTAAAGATAAAAATCTACTATATTATATTATTATAAGGAGTATATCATGGCATTAAATAAATCAACTTTGTCAGAACAAATCTATCAGATCCTACGCTCTGATATCCTGCATCAGAGAATTCCTCTGGGCGAAAAGTTAACACTCAAGAATCTTCAGGCGCAGTTTGAAGTCAGCTCCACTCCCATCCGTGAAGCACTTACCCGTCTGACGGAAGACGGCCTGGTACGTTATTATTCTAATATCGGAGTAAATGTAATTGAATTATCAAAGCAGGATCTGACAGAGCTTTATCAGTTTATGGGAGATCTGGACCGACTTGCAATCCTTTACAGTGGAAATTCTCCTGAACATGAGCAGATCTGTAAAATATTAGAAGATAACATCCGCCACACCCTGGCATTGGAAGAAAAAGCCAAACAGGCTCCTCTTTCCAAAGAAGAAACCGAGAAATGGATCAGTTATTCAGACCATTTTCATTTGATTTTCTATGACTATTGTGCAAACAGTCGCCTGACTCTGGCAGCTGAGAAGCTTCGCAGTCAGCTTACGATCTTTTCCAATTTATATGAAACGCAGGCTGAACCACAACATAATATCGGGCAGATGCATAAGCAGATTTTCGAAGCATATAAGAATGGAGAAATTGCCAAAGCCGGTGATCTGATGAAACAGCATCTGGAGGATTCCCTGCAGTATGCACTGTCCTGTCTGTAAAGTACAAAATATATTTTCGATTAAAATACTGTATCTCCCATGTTTTATAATATTCATGCGATATACAGTATTTTTATGTCATAAGAAATTACTTTATAATATTCTTACTATGACATAAAAATTTCTCCGGGCAGGATTCTTTTTTATTACAAATATTATGTTATTCGTAATTTTTGATACTCAAAATATATTGACTTTTCTTTTTCACCTTGCTATATTTTTTCTTGGTTATCTATTGAATCGGGCAAAGTCTCTTTGTTCTGTACAATGTACCGATCACTTATTCATTAATATCAGAGGGGAAGATTATTATGAATCCAGTCAGAAAAATATATTGCAGGGCTTTTCAGAAAGCTTTTCATATTGCTATTCCATTTTTACCATACCGCAAGCCGAAAATCGCAGGAAGTGTCAAAGAACTTCCGGAAATCATTATGCGTCACAAATGTACACATGTACTGATCATTACAGATGCAGGAATCGCCAGTCTCGGACTGACCGGACGTCTGGAGAAAACATTAAAAGAAGCTGGAATTCCTTATACCATGTATGACAAAACAGTTGCCAACCCTACTACTGTAAATGTTCAGGAGGCACTGAATCTCTATCACGAAAACGGCTGTGATGCCATTATTGGTTTCGGCGGAGGTTCCAGTATGGACTGTGCCAAAGCAGTGGGCGCACGCGCAGTAAAACCAAACCAGTCTCTGGCCCAGATGAAAGGAATCCTGAAAATACATAAAAAGCTTCCACTTCTTATGGCAGTTCCTACTACTGCCGGTACGGGAAGTGAGACTACTCTCGCAGCTGTTATCACTGATGCAGACACCAGATATAAATATACGATCAACGACTTTCCGCTGATTCCCCGTTACGCAGTGCTCGACCCTAAAGTTACATTAAGCCTTCCGCCTTTTATTACTGCAACCACGGGCATGGATGCCCTGACTCATGCAGTCGAAGCATATATCGGAAATTCCACCACCATTGACACACGTAAGGACGCTTTAAAAGCAGTAAAGCTGATCTTCAAAAATATTTACACCGCATATGACCATGGCGATAATATTCAGGCAAGACGAAATATGCTTCACGCCTCTTTCTATGCAGGCTGCGCTTTTACCAAATCTTATGTAGGATACGTACATGCAGTTGCACATTCACTTGGAGGAGAATATAATGTTCCTCATGGACTTGCCAATGCGATCCTGCTGCCAATGGTACTTCGCGAATATGGAAGCTGTATTGATAAGAAACTCCACAATCTGGCTGTTGCTGCAGGACTTGCGGACAAAAACACACCGGATCATGAAGCAGCAGAACTTTTTATCCAGGCAATTGAAGAAATGAAAGAGAAATTTGGAATTGGAAATACTGTAAAAGAAATTCAGGAAACTGATATTCCGAAGCTGGCGCATTATGCAGATAAAGAAGCGAATCCATTATATCCTGTACCGAAACTGATGGATGCCTCTGAACTTGAAAAATTCTATTATATGCTTATTCCTGAAGTCCAAAAATAAGCTACAACCGTTCCATAATTTCATTGCAACTTATCCTATTTTATGCAAGTAGATAAGATCATTCACTTTGCTAATAACTCATAACCCAATAATGATATGCAGTTTTTAAATCGTACATCCTACAAGGAGAGTTTTATATAATGACAGAAACAGAAATCAAAGAAATCGTACAGAAACAGCGCAGCTATTTCTATACAGGTGCAACATTACCGGTAGAAAAAAGGCTGGAAGCTTTAAAGAAATTAAAAGTCTGTATCCAGAAATACGAACCGCTTATTAACGAAGCACTGAAACGTGATCTGGGAAAAAGTAATTTCGAATCTTATATGTGTGAGGTAGGCCTTGTACTCTCAGAACTCAGCTACATGATCCGCCATACTCCATCTTACGCAAAAGAAAAAACTGTACTGACACCAATTGCACAGTTCGCATCCAGAAGTTATAAGAAGCCGTCTCCCTACGGTGTGGTTCTTGTTATGAGCCCATGGAATTATCCTTTCCTGCTCACAATCGATCCGCTGGTAGATGCCATTGCTGCCGGAAATACAGTTGTGCTGAAACCAAGTGCATACTCACCAAATACAAGCCGTGTGATCGAATCCATCATTGATGAATGTTTCGATCCACATTATGTATCAGTAGTTAATGGTGGACGTGCAGAGAACACCTCACTGCTTAATGAACATTTTGACTACATCTTCTTCACCGGAAGCCAGCACGTAGGCCGTGAAGTGATGGCAAAAGCTTCCGCACATCTGACTCCTGTCACTCTTGAACTTGGCGGAAAAAGCCCATGTATCGTAGAGAAAAGTGCCAACCTGAAACTGGCCGCCAGACGAATCGTATTTGGAAAATATCTCAACTGTGGACAGACCTGTGTTGCACCGGATTATATCTACTGCGACAAAGAGATCAAGGATGAACTGATCCGTCAGATTCAGAAACAGATCAAAAAACAGTTTGGTTCTGCACCTCTGAATAATAAAAATTATGGAAAGATCATTAATGAAAAACACTTCACCCGTATCCATAACCTGATTGATCCGAATAAAGTAGTATGTGGCGGCGACTGTAATCCGGGCACTCTGCAGATTGCACCTACTGTAATGGATAACGTCACTTTCCAGGACGCTGTCATGCAGGAAGAAATCTTCGGACCGGTACTTCCTGTACTGACCTATGATTCACTGGATGACGCCATTGTGAACATTAATTCCATGGCACATCCGCTGGCATTATATATCTTTACATCCAGCAAAGAAATCGCTGAAAAAGTAACCTCTCACTGTGGTTTCGGCGGTGGCTGCGTGAATGACACCATCATACACCTGGCTACCAGCGAAATGGGCTTTGGCGGCTTTGGAGAAAGCGGTATGGGCTCCTATCATGGAAAAGATGGTTTCAATACTTTCTCTCATTACAAGAGTATTGTAGACAAAAAAACATGGCTGGACCTCCCGATGAGATACCAGCCATATAGAAAAATTTATGAAAAACTGCTTAGAAAGTTCCTGAAATAGGGAACTTTCTTTTATGCTAAAAGCATTTACCACTATTAGTCAAGCGGATATTCGCAATCCGCTTCGCTATTTGGTTAAATTTATCTTCTTAATTAAGTTAAAACGTTCTTTTGTACTTTATTAATTATACAGCATCTTTATATACTCTCTGAATGTGCATCGCCAGATATCCAATTTCCGTCTCATCCAGCTTATGTCTGATACAGCCTTCCAGATTCTTACAGATATCAGCGGCAATTTCATAAGCCTGAGGATACTGATCCAGCATATATTCGTTCATATCCAGGTTCAGTTTCTCTCCTGTTGACGCACGCGCTACCATATATTTCATATGGTTCATCAGACGATTATAAGACAGTGACAACACATCAATCGGCTTGCCCGTTGCTTTCTCGATCATGTCAATACACTCTCTCACTGCTCTTGCAGTCTGCATGGCAACAGATACTTTCTCATCACCGATCGCAGAATGAATATGCAGTGCCACATACCCCACCTCGTGATCATCAATCTCTATCTGAAGTCTCTCTTTCAGGATTGTTTTCAGTGTTTCCGCAACTTTAAATTCACTGTAGAAAAGGACCTTGATGTCTTCAGTCAGTGGATTGCTGATCTGCTCATTTCTGCGGATTCTGGCAACTGCGAACGAAATGTGATCTGCAAGTGGAAAAAGAATTCCCCTGTCTATAGAATCACCAAATACTCTCTGCGCCTCTGTCAGAATCGCATCTGCAATCTCCAGATATTCCGGCGCAATTCCCTTTACCAGTTCTTTTGCAGATCCACGCTCCGTCTCCTGTGCCAGGCGGTACATGGTACATTCCTGTGGTTTCTCAAAACGCTGGCTGACCTTTTTCCCAAATCCAACACCCTTGCCAAGAATCACATATTCCTGGTTTTCGTTCATATCAATGGCTATTACGCCGTTGTTGTTTAATACTTTGCTCACTCTGTACATCTTTGTTGTAATCCCCTCATTTTGTATTGCATTTGTACCTATCGTATCAGAATTTTTTCACTATGTAAACCCAGACAAACAGATAAAATTATAACTAACCACTTGATAAACATTGTTCCAATTTAGTCATTTTATCTCAAAATGACTAAATTAAAATGCAAATGACAAAATTGAATTTTCATCTTTTATATCACCAACACTAATTTCCCAATATTTTTCTCAAAAATACCACATCCGGGCAATCAGGATTTTCAAAAAATACATCTATTTTCCCAGGTTCTGCTGAACGATCCTCGAACGCCGGAAAAATGAATCCACATTTTGGACTTCCGGCATTGTAGTCATTATCTACCGGAGCTGCCACACATACCAGAAAACTGTAAACTTCTTCCGATTCCCACTGTTCACTCTGATCTGATCCTTTCTTTGGGATATCGTATATTCCGTGATAAATGTATATCCCAAATTCATGTCCATGCAAATGATTTGCCCTATTCGGTGCATCCTCTGTTCCGCAGATTCCCTCTGCAAGCTGTTCGCAGAGAGTCTGTACCAGCAGATCATCCTTTAATCCATACTGGGATAATGCCATCAGAAGCTTATGAATACTGTCATATGCCATATCTCCTGCCGGGAACTTGTAGCATTTTAACTGTTCATTGGTTTTCGAAAACGGAATTGTCTTCGCCAGATCCAGATTTACCTGCTGATCATGCTTTCCCATATTTTTAAAATTCACATTAAACGTATTATCTATAAATCCATCTTCATCTATGTATGCACCTGCTGCACGCATAAAACAATTTCTGGATAATGTCATTCTGCGGGTTAATTCCAACATGTCATTTCTGTTGATCCTTATACAATTTTTACTCATCAAAATGATTCCATCCTCCAAATATCCCTGGGCGGCTATAACTGCTCCTTTTCTTTATCTGGTATCTATTTGATGAATATATATTCACAATTTATCTTTTGAATTATTGAAATATATAAATCATTTATATTCATTGCTGCCCATATTTAAATAATTTCTTTAAAATTTATTTTAGCTAATTCAAGTGTATCATATTTTTGTTTAAAATCCTACCTGCCATACAAATTTGTTTTATTTTCCTTCTTAAAATCAAACGTCACTTTTCTTATTCCTCTCTGTATTTTTCTGTAAGTTCTGAAGCAATCTGAAATAATTTCTTCCTTATCGACTCTGGTTCCAGAACTGTAAGGAAGTTCCGTAAAGCTTTCTCTTCCATACGCCTCAATCAAATGCCACTTCATTGATGCGTCAAAAACAGCTTTTATCTTGTTCTAATTTTTCTTACACTGTTTGGTATATACATATTTTAACATATATAATTGTCTTGTACAAACATTCGTTCTGTATCTTTATAAAAGATTGTGCATCCATCCGAAATATGGTATGTTAAATAAAATCGGGAGGCGATAGAATATGAGATATAATCTTCCAGGCAGAGTTTTAAGAGATATTACTCGTTTTGCCAAAATGCATTCCATCACAAAAGTTATCCTCTTCGGTTCACGGGCACGGGGTACTAATACAGAGCGAAGCGATATAGATATTGCTGTATATGGTGGAGATTTTGATTCTTTTTACTGGGACATTAAGGAAAATGTACATTCTCTTTTAATGTTTGATGTTGTCGAAGTGGATGCTGGAATTTCAGAAGAATTAGAAGAAGAAATCAGAAAGGATGGTGTCGTTATTTATGAAAAAGCTTGATAATTTTTCAAACTGCCTTGCTGTACTGAAAAGTGCAGATTTTAAATTTGCAGATAGTAATGAAATATACCGGACAGGTGTAATCGGACAATTTAACCTGACTTTTGAACTTGCATGGAAGGCTTTACAGGAAATACTGAAAATGCATAGTGTAGAAGGGGCAGCTACAGGTTCGCCCAGGGAAATTTTACAGCTTGGCTATAAAGTTGGTTTTATAAGTGATTCAACCGTATGGCTGCTTATGTTAAAGAAACGTAATACATCTGTTCATATCTATAACGAAGATGAAATGCTTCTTCTTATACGTGACAGTTTCCTCCCTGCTTTTATTCTTCTTGAAGAAACCCTAAGAAAAAAACTTGAAGAGGCAGAAAACGACTGGTCTGAACTTTAATTCGTTCATGCCCAACCATCAGTAAAAAATAATAGCAAATAAAACCAATTGCAATTCCATTTAGTCAAGCGGATATTTGCAATCCGCTTCGCTACTTGCTTGATTTGGTTAAAAAGAACAGTCAGATATTCATTGATATGCTCTCCCCATATAGGACTTTTATATTTCATTGTCCTATATGAGTGTAGCATATCATTTGATCATCTAACTGTTCTTTTATTTTGATATTTCTAACTCAGCTATTCCTATCCTATAATATTATTCCAGTGTCTCTACCGCAAACAACGGTTCACCAGCCTTAATTTCTCCGTTTGCAAGAAGTCTGATTCTCTGATTATCTTCCGGTTCTGTGTCAAGGATTGGAGAGGTAAGGGATGGGGCATTCGCAGATAAAAACTCTAAGTCGAGTTTCATCATCGGCTCTCCTTTTTTCACTTTCTGGCCTTCTGTTACCAGGATTTCAAAGCCTTTTCCTTCCAGTTTTACAGTATCGATTCCCATGTGGAGAAGCATCGGAATGCCGGAATCTGTCTGGAATCCGATGGCGTGTTTTGTGTCGAAAATGAACTCAACTTCGCCATCTGCAGGTGCATATACTGTACCTTCTGTTGGAGTTACGACTGCGCCATCGCCCATCATTTTTCCTGCAAATCCTTCGTCCGGTGCAGTGGAAAGATCTGCTGCGATTCCGTCTACCGGGCTGTAAATGATAGCTGTTTTTCTGATCTTTTCTTCTTTTACAGGTGCTAAGGTCTGTGCTGCATTGTCTACATTTTCAGTTCCTGTGCTCTGATTCTGCGCTGCCGCACTGTTCTGTCCATTTGCGTTTCCTGCTGCGTTATTTCCAGTTTCTGCTACACTATTGTTCTGTATTTCCAGTGCATCTTCCGCAAATTCATTCGGAGCAGTCTCCAGATATTCTTCCAGTTTTGCTTTGATAACAGTTACATGCGGACCATAAATAACCTGTACGCCCTGTCCTTTTTTCACGATTCCTCTGGAATCTGTCTGCTTCAGAAGTTCATCACGAACTCTGTCCGGCTCCGCAACAGTGATACGAAGTCTTGTTGCACAGCAGTCAACATCTACAATATTTTTCTTTCCGCCAAGACCTCTGGTGATCAGTTCACTTACCGGATCATTAGATGTTACTGCAGCTGCACCTGCTGCCTTTCCACCTTCTTTTCTTGCATTCACATCTGCTTTTGTATAAAGCTTTGTCTCTGTATCGTCATCTTCACGTCCCGGAGTCTTGAAATCAAATTTCTTGATCATAAATGTAAAGATCACATAGTACAGAATGAAATAAATAATACCAACCGGGATGATTCTCAGCCAGCTTGTCTTTGCATTTCCCTGCAGGATACCAAACAGAAACAGATCAAGGAAACCACCTGAGAAAGTAAGTCCTACTGCAATATTCAGGATATGTGCGATCATATAAGCCGCACCAGCCAGGATTACCTGCACTACAAACAGTGCCGGAGCTACAAACAGGAATGAGAATTCCAGCGGCTCTGTAATACCTGTAAACATACATGCCAGAGCTGCGGAAAGAAGAAGTCCGCCTGCTGCTTTTTTCTTCTCAGGTTTTGCACAGCGGTACATAGCCAGCGCTGCACCCGGAAGACCGAAAATCATAAAAATAAATTCACCTGAGAAATATCTGGTTGCATCTGCACTGAAATGTGCTACATTTGCAGAGTCAGCAAGCTGCGCAAAGAAGATATTCTGTCCGCCCTGTACCATCTGCCCCGCAACTTCCATAGTTCCACCGACTGCTGTCTGCCAGAATGGCATATAAAATACATGATGAAGACCAAATGGAATCAGCGCACGTTTGATAATACCAAAGATTAAAGTTCCAAAATATCCACTTCCTGTTACCAGTCCGCCCAGAGCGTAAATACCATTCTGAACTACCGGCCATACAAAATACATCAGAATTCCCACAAACATATATACAATCGTAGAAATAATCGGCACAAATCTGGAACCGCCAAAGAATGACAGTGCATTCGGAAGTACGATCTTATGGAAACGGTTATGAAGCGCTGCAACGCCAAGACCTACGATAATACCGCCAAACACACCCATCTGCAAGGACTGGATTCCACATACAGAAGTAACTGTTCCCTCCAGCACATCTTTCGCAATCTGTCCGTCAGCTGTAATCTCGCCATTAATAAGAAGCATAGCACTGATAGCAACATTCATAACAAAATATGCGATCAATGCGGAAAGAGCTGCAACTTCTTTCTCTTTCTTTGCCATACCTATGGCAACACCCACTGCAAAGATCAGCGGCAGGTTGTCAAATACTGCACTTCCGACTTTATTCATAATGATCAGAAGAGAATTAAGTAAAGTTCCGCTTCCCAGGATCTTCTGTAATCCATAAGTAGCGATGGTTGTTTCGTTTGTGAAGGAACTGCCGATACCAAGCAGCAGACCAGCAACAGGGAGAATCGCAATCGGAAGCATAAAGGATCTTCCCACACGCTGCAAAACTCCAAAGATTTTGTCTTTCATGTTTCTTTTGTCTCCTTTTCCTTAAATAGTGTAAGCATGGGAGCTTAAAACCTTCTGACAAATTATTATTCCGGAATTTCCCGCAAAAAATGCATCAAAAAAGGCACTAACCCCCATAAACATTAAAAAATAACATTTATGATCGGTTAATGCCTGCCTGTCCAGTAACACACCAAATCTGTTGTTTACTATAACTGGTTTTTGGGTGTTTGTCAATGGGATTTTTTATATCAGCTTATTCTGATACATGAGGGAGTTTCTAATTTCCAGTTTATTTTGCTTTATACCGGTAAACAGTCTTGACTGCTGTGCTGTCTTTGCTGGTTGTCCAGCTGCTTTCGGAGGTTGTGGTCTGTGTCTGGAGTTTTTTATTCTGGTACTGGTTCATACGGTACCAGGCCTGACCTCTGGCTCCGTGGCTTCCGTATGCGCCATCGCAGGTAGTTCCGCTGGAACACCATACACGGCTGCCACTGCCATTCCAGTTCAGCAGATAGTAAGTAATACTTGGATCATCTCCATCTGCACCAGAAGAAGCCACCGTTACCTGACTGGCCGCCACACTGTCAAAATGTACATAGGAGCCTGTTTGTGCGAAGTTTACATTATTTCCGGTATTCGGTCCACAGAAATGATAGTAATAATAGCCCACAAGCTGTCTGGTAGCGGATGTCTGTAACGGTCTTACAGATTCATAAACCCCGCCATCATTTACATAGCTGGAAGTTGTTTTCTGATAAGTATGCTTATACTGGATAGTATATTTATCCGAAGTAATATTCTTTGGAAGCGTATCCACATAAACCCAGTTCTTAGATTTTGCATTGATTTTAAAAGTTTTTGTTACCGTTCCGCTGTAGTTTCCTTTAAACTTCACAGTAACTTTATAAGTGCCTACATTTTTTCTTCCCCGAGAATATGATACATTATAGTTTCCGGAACCAATCGTTTTCTTATCCGCACCGATCACTGTCACCTTCGGTGTTTTTACTTTTCCATCGTATGTATAGTTTGTGACAGAAAGTTTTACTGTCTTCGGATAATAGATCGTTTTCTTTCCTGTCACCGTGCCGCAGGAGCAAAGATACTGAACATATCCATTCTTCGATGTAGTTGCTTTCTGAACCTGTTTCTTATAATTGTGTTTATGAGATTTTCCGGTGATCATAAAAGTTTTTGTAACCGTTCCTGAGTAATTGCCCTTAAACTGAACTTTTACGCTGTAAGTACCTACATATTTTCTTCCGGCAGAATAAATAACCGTATAATTGTCTGCACTGATCACCTTATTATTACTGTCTGTTACTTTTACTGTTGGTTTCTTTACTTTTCCATCATAAACATAGCTCGTTTTGGAAAGCTGTATTTTTTTCGGATAGTATATGGTCTTCTTATTCTTCACACTTCCACAGCTACACTTCTCTTGCGTATATCCGTTGGCAGTGGTTGTTGCTTTTACTGTAACTTTCTTATAATTATGCGTATGTGTAACAGGAGCCGCCTGTACAGTAAAATTCACAGAATCCGAAAACGTATATGCATACTGTGCATGACTCACGGATGCCACAGCTACTCTGTAATTTCCCTCCGGCAGTGTGCAGGACCAGCTTGTTCCGGTTATTCCGGACTTTACCTGGATTGCACTGGACTGTCCTTCTTTGTATACATAGACATCATAATACTTCGCATAGCTTGTTGCATTCCACGAAAACGTAGTTGTCTGATTGCTTTTTCCCGGATTAACACTCACATATGGTTTGCCTGGCACACGGATGCCGGGATAAATAAATCCAAGCAGCACTTTGTTGGTATCGTACGGACGTCTTCCGCCTACTGCATTGGTCAACGTATATCCATATGCAACTCCATGGGATGAAGTCTGATCCAGATCAGTTCTTCCGCCCTCATCTACCGTAAATTTGTTATTTCCCAGATTTGCGGTTACATAAGCAACATGTCCATAATAATCACCACTCCATACAGCAATGGAACCAGGAACCGGATCATTTCCTACCGCATATCCCTGATTGATGGCATTCTGCCACCAGTTTACCGCATTTCCCCATGCAGGCAGCGCAATTCCCTGTCTGCCATACACACACTGCCAGGCAAAATATGTGCAGGGGATTTCATATAAGCCATCTTTGTCCACATCCTGTGTTGTAGGATAGGGATTTCCCGCAGCGGTTGCCGTTAAGGCAGGAACCGAACTGAACGCTGTTACTGCGGACAATGCAAGAACCATAAATTTTTTCAAAAATTTCTTTTTCATAGCTGGTCTCCTGTTCTGTTTTTTAAGTTTTTGGGGGAAAGTGGTCAGGAACCCTTACAGGCTCCCTTCTATACTGGTTCTCTTATATACACCACCAGATCATTCTAGCACCAACCCATATAACACTTTCCTTTATTATCCCTTCATCTTGTTTTGTGAACTACTCGGCAACTGAGTTACCAGAGCATCTGATTAAGGTGCGATAGCACCTTAGTTTCAGGGTGCGTCCATGACACCAATACTGCTTGCCTTTTCCGGCTATACAGCTACTTTTATAATCTTTGGATCTTTTAGTCCGATTACGGACATCTCTCTTTTGCTTTTTATTACACAAAGATATTTTCTCATAATATTAAATGCTCCCACTGCATCTGCATTATAGTTTCCTGCTTCATCGCAATACAAACCACGTTTTTGACGGTTTGATGGCTCTGCACATGATCTGGAAACCTCCCTGGACAGTGGACTGCACTGACTTGTATAGGATTCTTCCTGTTTTACCAGACGGATTCCATATAATTTCAGTTTATACTCCAGCATCCTGGTGAGCTTTTCATACGGCAGTTCATGCAGTTTCTGGTTCACCTTACGCCCCAGATCCTTTCCCTGACGTATATTATGGATATCCCCAAGGATCACACAGGTGATCTCTTTCTCCCTGCAATACTCCACAATGTATCTGGTAATCTTATGGAGATAGTCTTTGACTGCCTGTCTTTTCTTTCTGTGAAGCCTGCGGATATGTCCGGATGTTTTCGGATAGCGGATCCCCTGGCTGGCCTGCTGGCTGTACCACTGGGACTGTACCCTCGCAATCTCTTTATGATAATAATGGCACAGGGACAGATATTTTCTTCCAAGAATAAAAGATGACCCATTTCCCAGGTCATAACAGGTCATCAGATTATGCAGTCCCAGATCGATGG
>ENA-OQKY01000254-OQKY01000254.1-human-gut-metagenome-genome-assembly--contig:-NODE-254-length-64059-cov-9.077786_pt1 | contig 64059 bp, 61 predicted proteins | sample MGYA00242652_ERZ504805 | MGnify/ENA primary metagenome ERZ504805 (study PRJEB26092, sample SAMD00036400) | human gut metagenome | host: Homo sapiens | study: EMG produced TPA metagenomics assembly of... | reverse complement strand
TTCTGTCATTTGTACACGATGTACCGGTTTCTTTTGTTTTGCCATAATAAAAGGCCCTCCTATGATTTTTATTTTATCATAGAAGAACCTGTTATTAACTAATTTACAGAAAAAGTTTCACACACTCGAATTTTTAGATAAAATGGAGAGTGATCCAGCTCTTCTATATACATATTTGTTGTTTTTGTTGTTATGTTGTTAGTAGACATATATATTAGTATGTAATTACATATATCTACATATATTATTATAATTGCATATATCTTTATATAGTATTATATATATCTATATAGTAACAACAAAAACAACATAAACAACAAAAAATATATATAGTATAGATATTATTAACAACATAACAACAAAGACAACATAATTATATGTAGAGGTATCGAATTTTAAAACTAGTTTTACTTAAAAATCCAGTTTTTGCACCTTAAAAACGACAAACAACTTGATTTGTGTAGATTAACCCGAGGATTTCTGGCTTTTTGAGGTGTAAAACCTTCAAAACAGATAACAACATGACGATTTAATCGACAACACAACGTTTCTTCTGACAATAAAACTATCAGACTAACAACACATTGAGGATAGTAACAACATAAGCTGTCTACTAACAACAGAATCGTTTTACTAACAACAAAAACAACAAAACGGACAGACTAACAACAAAACTCTTCTTCTAACAACAACCTCTAATAAATTCGATAAACGCTCCAACATACACCAAGCCGAACAACCGAACCGTAACACCAAATTTTAGAATTAAACCTGATCTTCTCCACCTCTGCTGCCTTAACAACTCCCGCCGCCTGGCAAAAACCGCCAGTCCTCTGGCTGCCATCTGAAACTCCCAAAGAGTTATACGTCGAATGATTTCTCAATGTCCTCGTAAAATTCGATGTCTCAGTTCCGACAACAACCTCCAATTTCATACCTGGCCGATATGCCGCCATAACCGGAATGACATTCAAAACGACCAAATACTCCCCCTCTTCCTCTGCAACAAAAACCTCTTTCTCCGGCAAAGCCCCACCGGACGGCCCCGTCGAAAATGTCGTATTGATAAAAAAACTGCCGCTTCCAACAAGCTTCATACTCCTAGTTAATCTATACCCACTCAAAATCCTCTTCTCATAGTTCGGTCCGAATCCATACATGTAAAATCACACTCCCTCTGCTGCTTCTTCTTTTAAAGGTGTTCCGATTATGCAATAATTTAGTTCAGCCTCAACTCGATACTCATATGTCGCATTCGCAAACGGACTATTCAGTGCAAGCCGAACTATCACTTTTTTTAGACCGATAGAGTCACTCTGTCTGAAAATCGGAAGCGTAGTATTAATATAAAAAAATGCCCTCTTCTTCTCTTCATCCGCGTAAAAATTATGATCCTGAAACGCCACATAAACACTGCTGCCCTGAACCGCCTGCCCCTTTTCATTCCGTGTCTCTGTCACATAGACCAGGTCACCGTCAGCTTTGTCTCTTCCCTTCACCTCAACCGTCAGTAACTGGTTGCCGCCACTGCCAGCTCCGGTTCCAGAACTACTCAAGGCCTCGGCGTCCGCTTTAATCCTAACAGACAAAGACAACCACACCTCCGACTCTTCTAACAGTTCCCCATCGTGAACCGGAATCTCCATATCAAGCTGTTCTGCTTCCTTACCAATTCCAACGACACTCAGCTGCCCGCAGTCTATCACCCTCCGCTGTTCTTTTAAAGGTGTCTCACCGCTCGGCCAAGCTTTCGCATAATTATCTTCAAATCCATACGCACTCATAAAAAATCACACCACCTCTCCACCACATGCAAAAACGTCCACACTCACGCCGCCAACGCCAACGCCGCTGATATCCTTCACATACAATCCATTATGCACAGTATTCACACTAACGCTCAACACATCTCCCTCAACGTAACTCGTAACCGGTAGCAACAACCAGGCGGTCCGATTATCACAGACATACACCCAATCTGCTTCCTTCAACTCAATCCCGTCATCTCTCTTCACCGCCACGTTACTCCCTGCCTGACGCTTCTCATCATTGCCAAAACCGCAGACTATCTCATAATTAACGTTCATATATCTGTATTCATCTTGCACGTAATTTTTATCATCCCACACATCATTCGCCGTATTTTTAGCCCCTAATTCCAGCCAAAAATTCACCGCCACCAAAATTTGTGTCGGCGCAATTGGCAACTCAGCCTGACACACTGCTGACATACTCATCTGCCCCTCCGCCACCACCCCATCTGCTTCCAGATGCCCGAGATACGTCAGACCACCGACATCCGCCAGAACCGACCTCAACTCCTCAATCGCATAATTCTCACCAAAGCCATACACCAGCAAACTCACCGCAGTATCATTTTTTACATTATCCTCTGCCATTACACAACACCCCTTTCTATCCAACCAGCCAGTCAATATTTTTTTCTTTTTTCTTTTCCCCATTAAAAAAACTTTGGAATTAAATTCCACAACCGCGGATGTGAAAAAAGAGGCAGATTGTTCTATATTAAATTACTGCCTCAGTTTTGTCTTTGCTTATGCCCCAAGTTTTTCTATAATCTCTCTTTCTCTGTCAGAAAGCTTCCACTCAATTACCTTGTCTTTCTCCGCTGCTTTTTTCTCCGCTGCTTTTTTCTCCGCTGTTGCGTTCTTAGATAACAAAAAGCCCGCACCGTATAAAGATTTTTTCTGCTTTCTCTGAGTATCTAAAACTCTAATAAAGAAGCAGTCTTCCTCTCTAATCCTCAGATCAACGCCCTGGCCAGCCAGCTTTTGAATAGTAGTCGTTGTTAAAACCTCAGCCGGATAACTATATTTCAACCGCTTCATCTTCTGATTTTCTGCTTCCACAACATCCTGAATTTTCCTATATAATGTAGAATCTACATCAATTTTATAATTTCCTAGACTGGTCACAAATGAGGTAGCTACAACCGCCTTATTTTCATAAATAATTTGATTGCCTGTTATAACTATATTGCAACGCGGTCCCGCGCTACTCATAACAGTTAATTGAGGTGCAAACAAGAAAAACTCAATCTTCTTCTCCGCATAAAAATCCAGTATCTGAGCCAAAATCGAGAATGGCGGATTATCGATAACCACGCAATTCTCAGGATAATTAAAATTCTCGTAATCGCCACCAGGCCAAAATGGACGGACGACGGGATGACCCTGTAGATCGTATTTTTCAATTACATAGTTGCGGATAACATCATAAACGTCCTCCGGCGTGTAGCAGTCATCAGTTGTCTTTTTCGGCTTAAATTTCTCAACAAATTCTTCATAAGATTCACATTTTGCCATGTTGTAATTCCTCGCTTTCTGTTGGATTTACAACAATATGGGATTTTTAACAGCGTGAAAGTTTTGGAATTAAATTCCAGAAAAAAAGAAGCAGCAGGCGTGTTGCCCATCTGCCTCTTCTCAAACTTTAAAACTCCGAATTTTCCACTTTTCTCTCCATCAGCTCCAGAGATTTATCCTGAAACGCCTTTTTCTGTTTTGCCTCTGCCCGTCTCTGCTTTAGCGCCTGTCCTGCTGCTCCCTCGCCAATAATTTCCGCCAACGCCTTGACTGCTTTAACATCGCCATCCTTTGCCAACTGCATGAGATTGTACATTATAACCATCTGATTAGTCATATCGTCCTCTTCGATACCATTCTTAGCAAGCAACGCTTTTGCATTATCATCCGGCTCGGCGGAGAGAAGCAGCTTAGCACACTGTTGCATCGTCTTGTTTCTCTTGCGAGCGACGTGAGAAGCAGCGGCTCCCTTCTGTTTCAATTTTCTTTCTTCCTCAGGAGTTCTTTTGATGTTCTGTCCGAATCTGTAATCTTTGATTCCGTCTAACTGTCCCATAGTTGTGATCACCCCTTTCTTTCTGTTTTGTTTCTACCTTTTTCGTGACGTCAGGTTTAGTTTTCTACCTCTTTCTTTATTACCTCGACCTCTCCTTCCAGCCTGTACATCCTCTCGATGACGCTGTTGTGTTTTTCGACACGCGTTGAAAGTTGATCGATTTTTTGTTCAATCAAGGCAATCTGCGTATCTATCTTTCGGCTCGTTCGAGACATTGCTGCAATGTTCGCGATCATGGCTGCGACGATGGAGGCAGATGCGGTGATGACAGTGATAATGATTTGTTCTGTAATCATTGTGGTATCACCTCTGATTATTCTGCAGAGTCTGCATCGTCTGGTGAGTCTAATCTGATGTTGTAGTTGACAACAGACGTCAGCACGCTATACAGACCAGATACCAGAGAAATAGAGATCACTGAAGTCCAGGAAACATCTGTTACAGCCTGGCCGATCGTGAATAATGACAGAGCCGTCTGTGCCATCGTTTTGACTGCGCGAATGCCAGTATCTTTTAAAAATGCTCTGAATTTTGTACTCATAAAGATTTTTCCCCTTTAAAACGAATATGGCCGTTGTGGTTGGCCGTGTTTTTTTCTTCTTATAATATGGAAGTTTTGCGGCGTGTAATTTTTCAGGGTGGATGGTCAATTTTCGCAAAGTTTTGATGGCAGCAGGATGTGATATAATAGACACATAACAAGAGAGGAGTGATATACATATGAACAGAGGACCATGAACAGCGGGTGAGGTGATGCCGAGCTTGCAATAAATTAATTAATTACTTATAAAACTGTTTCCAGTTAACGTAGATTGTTTTTTTTAGATTCACTGGCCAGTCACCAGCTGGCCGCCTCCTTTTTTTGAAATAGATTTTTTGAGCGTTTATAGAAAGGGACGCTTGCGAACGGTCAGACACAACCAGCAGCAGGCATCCCTTTTTAAGGTAAAAACGGCAAAAACTGGCGACGGTACTCAGAGCGAAAGCCGCAGAATCAAAGGGTTTAGAGCTTTTCGTGAACTAAAGCGTCTGATTTTCAAATGACTCATGACCGAATTTGACCGACCTAAAAATCAGTAGTCACCGAAAATTTCCCCATTTTTAGGACACCGAAATCTCTCAAAGGCAGGAAAATAGCGGACTTGACTCAAGAAAAGATAAAAGAAAATTTTAAAGAAAAAACCACCTGTAAAAGAAGAAAAAATTGGCTAAAACCTCCAAAAACAAGAAAATCCGCCAGCTTTCGTTCAAAAAACCAGCGGATTCGTATTTTTTATTAATTTGTGGAGCCGATTAGCCAAAGTATCTCTTCAGCAGACCTTCGAATGCCTTACCATGTCGAGCCTCATCGCGTGCCATCTCATGCACTGTGTCATGGATTGCATCCAGGTTCAGAGCTTTCGCACGTTTCGCAAGGTCGAACTTACCTTCTGTTGCGCCGTGTTCAGCGTCCACTCTCATCTCCAGATTCTTCTTCGTGCTGTCTGTGACAACTTCACCGAGAAGTTCTGCAAACTTCGCTGCATGTTCAGCTTCTTCATAAGCGGCTTTCTCCCAGTATAAGCCGATTTCAGGATAGCCTTCTCTGTGCGCCACACGAGCCATTGCCAAATACATACCTACTTCTGAACATTCTCCTTCAAAGTTCGCTCTTAAATCAGCCATGATATCTTCAGGAGCGCCCTGAGCAACGCCTACAACATGCTCTGCTGCCCATGTCTTGTCTTCGGACTGTTCCTTGAACTTGCTGGCCGGCTGCTTGCAGACTGGACAAAATTCCGGTGGATTCTCGCCTTCATAAACATAACCACATACTGTACAAACCCATTTCTTCATAATCATAATCTCCTTTTCCTAATTTGTCTTTATATCGTGTTGTATCTGTCTTTTCAAATAACAGTAATCATTACTGTTATTGATATAATACATCAAACCTACGCCTTTGTCAATCACTTTTTATCATTTTCTCAAAATTTTTTTCATTCTGCCGATTCAAACGTTCTCCGGTAATTTCGCTACTTCGATTCATTTATCTTTCCAAAACTACTTTCAGCGCTGCGATTAATTTTTCATTATCCGAATGGCTTTTGACTGCAATCCTGAAATATCCCTCCGAAAGATTTCTGTAGTTGCTGCAGTCACGGATGAGGATGCCTTCTGTAATCAGACGCTCTTTTAACGTTCTATCAGATTTCAGCAATATATAATTGACTGCACTTTTCCAATACCGTACCCTCAGTGTATCCAGTGTCTGATACAAATATTCTTTTTCTTTTCTGATATACTGCACAGTTTCTTTGAGAAAATCATCCTCTTTGAGGGCTGCTTTGCCTGCTGCACTTGCCAGAACTGACACATTCCATGGTGGCCCTGCCTTATACATCCGATCAACCAATTCTGTATCCGCTGTCAAACCAAATCCCAGACGGACACCGGCCATGGCATACATCTTTGTAAAAGCTTTCAATATCATTAAATTCGGATATTCCTTCAACTTCCTAACCAGAGAATTTTCTTCTTCACGCCCTGTAAAATCCAGGAAACACTCATCCAGAAACAACCGGATTTTGTTGTCTCTGCAGCATTCAGCAATTGATGTTAAAATCTGTGCCGGTATCAAAACCCCTGTCGGATTATTGGGATTACACAAAAATACAACATCCGGCATTTTCTGTTCAATCAATGTCAAAATATCTTCTTTGATGCAAAAATCCCGGTGATTCAAAGCATATACCACTGCTTCAGGTACGTCATGTGATGCCCAAAGACTTCTCCAGGCCCCCTCATATTCTGCAAAGCAAGGTGCCGTCACCAGAATTTTCTTCGGTCTTACCGCATACACATACCGATAGATTACATCCGCCGCTCCATTTCCGCAAATAATCTGACTGCTGTCTATATGATACTTCTCCCCGATGGCTTTTCGCAGACTGTCGCTGTACATTTCCGGATAATGACCAATTTGCCCGATGGCATCAGCAATTGACCGATTCACTGATTCCGGGGCCCCAAGCGGATTAATATTCGCTGAAAAATCCAGAATATTATTGTATTGATAAATATCTCCGCCATGTATATTCTTCATCTGATTTCTCCTGTCTATTCAAAGTTTCTCTTCAATTCATCTGCTGCCTGAATGATCACCTGTCACTCGCATCCAAAATTCTCACTGCTACTTCAGTTACATAATCCTCTATTTCCTTGGCAATAAAATTGTCCACCACATACCGCTCAATATAAAACGACTCAGTCTTTAAGTGATGCCGTTCTTTATATTGCAGCAATCGCTCATATGTCTGTCCAATATTCATCCAATGCCCTACATGATAAGCAGTAATATACCTGCCTCCCGGCAGAATCTCATACTGACCTGTCGCAGGCCGCTCATCCACCAGCAGAATTGTGTTGTCATACTCTGTAAATTTCCCTTTTTGGACATTTTCGTCATATTGAATATAAGCTGCATCATAATCGCTCCGCATACCCGACTTCTTGAATTCCGCAATCAACTCGCTGGTTTTCCGATAGATGGATTTCTCCAGGCCATCCGCAACATGCCCATACAAATAGTATCTCTCGGGAAATGCCTGAATCGTCACTTCCGAAAAATCTGTTTTTTCTGCATCTGCAATTTTCTCCCGCCGCCTGGACAGCCATTGTTTCATCGCTTTTAGCTTTTCTATCTGCCTGTCAATCTGCTGTTCTCTCTCTGCAAAAACATGCATCACCCGCTCCGGGCTGCGATGCGCAAGCATATCTCTGATTTCTTTCAGAGGCATCCCCAGGTCCCGCAGCATCCGTATGGTATCAAATGTCTCCATCTGATAAATGGAATAATATCGATACCCGTTTCCCGATACCTTTTCAGGGCAAAATAAGCCAATGTCATCATAATGAAACAATGTATCCTTTGAAACACCCATGGCCGACGCAAACTCACCCGTTGTCATATATTCATGCCTGTCCATTTTATCCCTCCTGCAAAACTTTCCTGCCTTTTTACACATTCTATTGTAAATATTTGTATTCTCTCTTGACTATAGGGTTACCCCATAGTATATTCTATCAAATGTTGATAAAAGTTACACTATCTTTTGAAAGGATTTTATTTATGAGTCACTCAATTAACGGCCATTTTACACCGACCTCTCTTTTAAAATTTGCCGCACCTTCCATCATTATGATGATGTTCATGTCATTGTATACGATTATCGACGGTATTTTTATTTCACGTTTTGTCGGTAGCAATGCCCTGTCCTCTTTAAACATTGTTTATCCAATTATTAATATTGTTTTTGCCATTGGCACCATGCTGGGCACCGGTGGCAATGCCATTATCAGCCGTTACATGGGGGAAGGCAAAGATAAAGAAGCCAAGGAATGTATGACCCAGTTTGTGGTCATCAGTCTGCTCATCAGTGTTGTCATTCTTGTGCTGACCCATATGAATCTGACTTCTATTTCCAGAATCCTGGGAGCCAGCGATCTTCTGCTGGCTGACTGCGACAGTTACCTTTCTGTCGTCGTCAGCTTTGCACCGGCAGCCATCCTGCAATGTCTGTTTCAGTCTTATTTTGTTACTGCAGGCCGACCAAACCTTGGCCTTGTTCTGACGATGATCGCAGGTATCCTGAATGCCGTTTTGGACTATGTTTTTATCGTTGTTTGCCAGATGGGCATCAGCGGAGCTGCCCTTGCCACAGGTATCGGTCAATCCATTCCGGCTATCGCCGGCCTGCTGTTTTTTACATTTTCGAAAGGTTCTCTGCATTTCACCCATTTCAGACTCCATCTCAGGGAGCTTGGACAGGCCTGTTATAATGGTTCCTCTGAAATGATCTCACAGCTGTCCAATGCCATCGTTACATTTCTGTTCAATATTGTCATGATGCGTCTGGCTGGCGAACAGGGTGTCGCTGCCATCACGATTTTACTGTACGGACAGTTCCTGTTCAATGCCTTTTATCTTGGATTTTCCATCGGCATCGGACCGATCGTCGGTTTCCAGTACGGCGCAGGCAACAAAAAAGAACTGAAAAATATCCATCGTATTGCTTTCCTCTTTGTGGGTATTTCCTCAGTTCTTCTGACGATCGCTGCCGTTACATTATCCACACCAATTGTTTCCGTCTTTACACATGATGCGGATACTTTCCGGCTGGCTGCTCCGGGATTTAAGATTTTTGCCATTAACTTCCTGTTCAGCGGTTTAAACATTACTTCCTCCGGATTTTTCACCGCCTTATCCAACGGTCTGATTTCCGCAATGATTTCCTTCTGCCGAACGCTTGTATTTATTGTATTGAGCTTGTTGATTTTGCCGACTTTCCTTGACTTAACCGGTGCCTGGATTGCCATTCCGGTGGCAGAGTTTCTGACACTGCTCCTGTCGACGGTCATGCATGTACGGTATTTCTTCCGGCCTGGAAAACAGAATTACTTTATTTGACGCTGTGAAAACAATGCTGCGAAATCCCTAGTCTACGAAAGGTGCAGCAAAAGCCCTATTCAAAGCAGGCACGCTCGCGCTGCACCTTTTCGAATTTTATGCTTTCGCAGCTGTTTATTTAGACTTCATTCAAATGTCACAGCTTTTAAATAAAAATAACCGACACTATTTTTCATCCGTAAGAAATATCTTATGATTTTATTTTTATCAACTATGTAGAATACAGATTTATACTGCTTTCCTGCATTCTCTGCTATTAACCAGTTGTATAAGGCCATTCATAGCCTTATCGAACAGTACAGTATAAACAGAACCAAAGACATTGGCGCCGATTCGGAGAGCGACCGCTCCTGCCGCACCAAAGAGGCCGGAAGCGATGGAGAGGGCGCCGAAGGTATTGAAGACTGTCTGCCATGCGTATCCTGCAGAGTAACCAACACCGATTCCGCCAATGATGCCGATATAAGGATACATGGATGGCGGAAGTATGTAATACAATACAAGGAAAATCAGACAGCCGACGATGTTATACGGACCTCGCTTTTTGGCACGTTCGACAATATCCGACGAAAACGGCAGACAGACGGACATGCATGCAATGCCGGCCCACATGGCTCTCGGCAGCCCCAGCAATGAGAAAATCAGCAGCGCTGTTGAAACCACCAGTGTCAGTTTGATGTACCACCAGTTTCTGGCCGAACGAATATTGAATTCTCTGAAAATATCCAGAAAATGTCTTCTGTAAGGACGCTTGCGCTGATTCTTATAAAAAACAGCCATACAGATCAGCATCCCCACCAACAGACTGATAACACGCAGATAATAGGATCTGCCGGTGACATCATATCCCTGAAGCAATAAATATCCCAGCACAAATGTGGAATGATTGTACATAATGACATTGTGGCAGCCAAGCAGCATTAATGTAAAAATGCAGCCAATATTAATAACAAAGGCCGCCCATGGTGAAACCATATTGGAGACCCTCGGTCCGACGATCAAAATAGCAAAAATACCGACAATACACAGCAGACCATGATGCGTCCGAATACCAAAATCCGCCTGGCGAAGCACCAGAAGTGCTAACAGAAAAACAACCCCGGCTACGCTATTGTCCGATCCGAAGATCATGCTGTATAAGGTTACCAGTGCAAAACAGAATGTCATGACCAGATAGACTTTAAAATTATAAATCAAAATATGTCTGCGTTTTTCCTTCTTATCTGTTGTGTTTTTAATTAATTGTTTGGAACCCGCGGAACTCAACTGCAATTCCTGATAAAATGTCATTAATCTTTCATCCTTTCATTAATCATATTCTTTAGCTTCATTTTTCTATTTCAGTCTGTGCGACTATTGACGCTTCTTATCTATTTGCTATTCGCGTTACTCAAAATCGTATTGGCCGCTTCAATAAGTCTGAATAATTTCTCAAAATCATCTGACGTCATCTGTTCCCTTAATGTGTACAATGGATCAAGGTAATAATAATACATCCGGTCTACTTCTTCTTTGCCATCATCTGTTACACGAATACCATAACTTCTCCGGTCGTTCAATGTTCTTTCTTTAATAATCAGTGCTTTCTTCTCAAGACTATCAATTAAACGACTGATAATCGTCTTACTGACTCCCATATCCGCTGCCAGCTGTCCCGGTGTCATCATACCGCCTGACAAAGCCACTCGAAACAGTAAATCCACCTCCTGTGCAGATGCCAGATCCCCTTTACTGCTCTTTCGAATAGCCATGCTGCCAAAATGCCGCAATTCTCCCTGTTTTCTAATCATCTCTCGCCAATATTTGTCCTTTTCTGTATTTCTCATTTCCTATATCCTGTTCAATCTTTATTGATGCAGCATCTTTTTGATACACCAACTGATCCTTCATACCATTCATCAGAAGTTTTGTATCTTCATATCGGAGTACTCATGCCATCCATTTAGTTCACAATGTAAACTATCTAGTCTGTAAAATATCATACTGCAAATTTGTTTCTTCGTCAAGCAGAAAATGGATGAACCCTGCATCATCATGCCACAGGTTTCATCCATTTTTAATCCGTGCTACATCTCTGTTTATTTTTACTCCTTTTAATGTTGTGCCAGATAACTCTTTCCGGCTTCATCTGTTTCCAGGATAGCGTTTTTAAATTTTTCCTCTGATGCACCGCCCGGTACGAACTGCCACTCGATCACGCTGGATGCTTTCTTCACAATCTTATCCACATCTTCCGTTGTCAAATCCATTTCTTCCAGTGTAACCGGCAATCTCATATCTGCGTTAAAGGCCATAATTTTATCACGTTCTCTAATCTGTCCATCATAGGTCAGCAGACACAGCACACCAAAGGAAACGATCTCCCCGTGCAGATGTTTCTCCGCTGCCGGTATCGTAGATACGCCATAATAAACACAATGAGCAAGTGTACTGTTGTAATAATAATCATCCTTCGGATCCGGCTGTGCTTCATGGGTTTCAAAATTTGACACAATACCTGTTGAAATGATAATATCCAATGCAACCTGTTCCAGTGCAAAAGATGGTTTTCTCTGTCGGCAATCTTCCAATGCCTGTTTGCCGTACATCAGCAGAGGTTCTGTACAAATGGTTGAAATACAATGTCCCATCAATGGTGTATGATACATCGACTTATCACGGGTTACAAAAAGAACTTCGTATTCTTTTGAAAGGGCATCACCAATTCCTGCCCAAAACAACTCTGCAGGTGAATCTGAAATGACTTTTGTATTAATAAAAGTATGATAAGCCGGCGTCTTCATATAATAATACTCTTTAAAAGATGCATCCTGATTGTATACAACCGCAATAGCTGTACATGCGGCACAGTTAGAGGCCAGTGTCGGAAAGGTAAAAAACGGTTTATCCAACATATCCGCCAAAATCTTAACTGTATCACAGGCACGTCCGCCGCCGATACCAAACAGCATATCTGCATTTATTACTTCCGGGTGCTTCTTCAGTATTTCAACATTTTCATAATTCGAATCACCGCCATACCAGATAAAATCAGTAATTTCAAAATCAGTGCCTTCCAAAGCCTTTAATAATTCCGGCTTCGCTTTAGACATCGCCGTCTTTCCTCCGATAGCAACTGCCTTTTTACCATACTTTCGTGTTACATAAGGAATCTCTTTATAACATTCCTCCCCTACGCTATAACTTGGCAAAAATATACTATAATTTGACATTCTGATCGCCCTTTCCATTTCATGTCATTCATTCTGTTTTTCGAATATTGATTATGTTATTGTCTGTACTATATATTAATCCTGATTTTTTTCAAAATCAAGCATTAAAAATGTCAGAAGCACCTCTCTACTTCTGACATTTCAATTCTTTTTAATTTAACGCATCATACCCGCATTCCCTTGTCCGGATCTTCATGGCAGAACGAATTTCATAGCTGAAAATCTTGCCGTCACCGACTTCGCCTGTGAAAGCAGCTTTCTGAATCGCAGCAATGGTTTTCTGCTCCCATTCTTCTGAGGATACGACAATTTCAAACTTAATTTTCGGTAGCATCATCACATCTACTTCCGTACCACGCACGCGCTTTTTGTAACCACGCTGTGCCCCGCACCCCATGACCTGTGAAACGGTTACCGTCTTTACCAAATATTAACTTTGCTGGGCATTATCCGATGCAAATGACTTAAATACTTTACAAAAATCCTATTTCTCCGCTTTCTTTTTCTCATACTGTCCCAGTGCCTGAAATGCCTCCTTCGACAACGGATATAGGATTGAAATATTAAACAATGTCATCAGGCCGATGCCCACATCACCCAGATCCCATACAAATGTATAGGCGGCAATACCGCCGATGAACAGCATAACCAGCGCCAATACTTTATAGGCCATCTGCCAGCACCATTTATCACCAAAAAGGTACGCCACATTAGATCGGGCATAAAAAAGAATACCGAGAAATGTTGAAAAACTGAACATAGCTAATGTGACTGCAATAAAAATCACGCCAAATCGCCCCAGATGAAATTCCATGGCCGTCTGCAAAAGTGCCATACCTGACAGACCATCTGTCACTTCCTGCGGTACAAGCAGCATAATAAATGCAGTGCAGCTGCAAATCACAATGGTATCGATAAAGACGCCAAGAGACTGAACCAGTCCCATGGTCACCGGTGTCTTTCCCTCTGCAGCAGCTGCCGCACAAGGCGCAGAACCCGAACCGGCCTCATTGGAAAACAAACCGCGTTTTACACCATTCATCAAAATAGCGCCAAAACTGCCGCCGGCAAACTGCCGGATGCCAAAAGCTTCCTCAAAAATACGCTGAAAAACCCCCGGCAGTGCCGTTATATTCATTCCGATGATAATCAATGTAATCACAAAATATAAAACGGCCATCACCGGTACCAATATATCCAGCACCTTGACCGTTGCATTTTTCCTGAGCACGATCACCGCCGCCAAAATTACCAGTGCAATCGTTGTATAAAGCGGCGGAATGTTAAAGGCATTGTTAAATGATTCCGAAACCGAATTACTGATGACCTGACTGATACCGCACCAGCAGATCAGACCCGAAATGGCAAATAATACCGCCGGCAGAACATACCTTTTCTTCCTGCCTTCTTTGCGCTCGAAAAAGCGGTGAATATAATAAGCCGGTCCACCGCGATAACCGCCGTAAAGCGGGTCTTTTTCTTTATAAAGCTGTGCCAGTGTGGCCTCGATAAAAGCTGTGGCAGAACCCAAAACCGCCATGATCCACATCCAGAAAACAGCACCGGCACCACCGGCAGAAATAGCCGCTACAACACCCACAAGATTCCCCATACCGACACGGGTGGCCGTGGATACAATCAAAGTCTGAAAAGGTGACAGACCATTTTCCCCGCTCTTTTGTTCCGTCAGGGCACGCACCATATCCGGGAACAGGCGAACCTGCATAAAACGCGTACGAATCGTAAAATAAACCGCCGCCGGCACAAGAAATATAATCAGCAGTGAAATGCCGATAGAACCGCCGACCGGCAGCGGAATTTGAAATAAGTCGCCCCACAGAAAATTGTAGGTGGCTTCAATAAGCTGTACAATAAACATTCTAAATTTCCTTCCCTAAATAGCAAAACGCCATAGTTATTAAAAGTTGTGCTTTATCACTTTCACCTTTAACAGTATACAGTAAAAAAGTTAAAAGCTCAATACAAACTTCTCTTTTATGTTTTTTCAGGACTTTCTATCAATGTTCCGGGATTATAGACTATCTCATAGGTACAAAACAAGCGGCCGTGAGTTTTCTGCTCACGGCCGCTTTATATAATCTCTCTCTTAAATTCTGTTTTAGTTCACTCTCTCATACAGCACCATCATCCGATGTATCTTCTGTGCCAGTTCTTCTGTGAACACTCCCGGCAATGCCCGCCACTGCCAGTTCCGCCCCACAGTAGACGGCTCGTTCATTCTGGCTTCGCTGCCAAGTCCCAGAAGATCCTGCGCCTGCACGATGGCTGTGTCTGCCACACTGCCCCACAAAGCCCGCATCATACCCCAGTGATAGCCTTCCTCTTTTGTCAATCGGAAGTATTCTCTGGCCCATTCTGTATCAACAGGATCCGCGGATGCAAACCAGCCTTGAATGGTATCATTGTCATGGGTTCCTGTATAAGCCACACAGTCCCTGATAAAGTTATGCGGCTGATAGCCGTTGCCATTGGTATCCCTGCTGTCAAAGCCCAATTCAAAAACTTTCATGCCAGGAAATCCGCTGTCAGCCAAAAGTTTCTTGACAGAGTCTGTCAGAAAGCCTAAATCTTCGGCAATAATCGGCTGTTTGCCAATTCTGGCTTCCACCGCATTGAAAAGTTTCATGCCCGGCCCCTGCTTCCAGTAACCGTCTTTGGCCGTCTCAGCGCCATACGGAATCGCAAAATAAGAATCAAAGCCTCGGAAATGGTCGATTCTCAGTACATCATAAATATGACAGAAATAATCGATTCTTCCAACCCACCATGCATAATCATCTTCTGCCATCTTGTCCCAGTCAAAGAGCGGATTGCCCCACAACTGTCCTGTGGCAGAAAAGCCATCCGGCGGACAACCGGAAACTTCCTTCGGCATCAGATTCTCATCCAGCTGAAAAAGTTCCGGATGGGCCCAGACATCCACGCTGTCCTGTGAAACATAAATCGGCAGATCACCGATAAAATCAATGCCTTTGTCATTGACATACTGCTTCAGACTCTTCCACTGACGGAAGAAGAAATACTGCAGCACTTTCCAGAAAGCAATCTGTTCAGCCATTGTTTCGCGTACTTTATCAATGGCCAAATGATCGCGTCTTTTCAGTTCATCCTCCCACTGCCACCATGAACAGCCGCCATGGGCATCCTTCAACGTCATAAACAGCGCATAATCTTCCAGCCAGAAAGCCTGCAGCTCGCAAAATGTCTCAAAATCTTCCGGTTCATTTTCCAAAAAACGTTTTGCGGCCAATTTTAAAATCGGATAGCGTTGTTCATAAAGTCTTCCATAATCAATTCGTGATACATCATCACCCCAATTAACAGATACATATTCTTTTTTATCCAAAAGTCCTTCAGACGCCAGCAAATCCAAATCAATGAAATAAGGATTGCCTGCAAATGTAGAAAAGGACTGATACGGCGAATCACCGTAACTGGTCGGACAGATTGGCAGAAGCTGCCAATACTGCTGTCCTGCATCGCTGAGGAAATCAGCAAACTTTCTTGCCGCTGCCCCCATCGTTCCAACGCCGTATTCAGACGACAGAGACGCCAGGTGCATCAAAATACCGCTTTTCCTCACTTTTTCTCATCTCCTTTATTCTGTACTGACAGAGCGCAGGTACTTTCACCCCTTATAAAAAGTGACGGAATTCTCTCATACGTCACCGGAAGCTCCTCCCGGATATTGCCAAGCAGTATCTCCAGACTACGTCTGGCAATAATCTCACTATCCTGCTTGATGGTCGTCAATCTCGGACACATATACTGACTGAGTACAATACCATCAAAGCCAATCACCGAAATATCTTCCGGTACCCGAAGGCCCCGGTCTTTGATGGCCCGAATGGCCCCAATCGCCATCACATCTGACATAGCAAAAACGGCTGTCACCTCAGGCATCTTGTTCAGAATTCTCAGCATGCCATGATAACCATCTTCCATAGAGAATCTGGCACCTTCATACTGTCGGCTCCTGTCAAAATTCCGTCCACGGAGTTCAAATGCTTTCCGACAGCCCATATATCTGGACCTTGCTGCGTAAGAATTCTCCAATTTGCCGCCTAATACCCCGATTTCTCTGTGTCCCAGCGTGAACAGATACTCTATCGCCGTCTGTGCCGCGCCTTCATCATCCGTACTGACGCTTGAAAGATTCTCAAGTTCCATCCCCTCTGCCGAGTTCGTAACCAGCAGCCCCGGAATGCCGGCATCCCCAAAACGACCGCGATAATACTCTAAATCGCTGCCTAGAAAAAGAATGCCCATGGGCTGCCGTTCACGACAAATCTGCAGTGCCTGTTCAACTTCATTCTCATCCTCATCAATATAGTAGATCAGACAGACATAGCCACGCTCTTTGATCAATCCCTGAAGCTTTTCAACAATCGTTGCAAAAAGCATGTTATTATTACCTTTGACAATCACTGCAATACCACTGTTAGACTGCTGTTTCAGATGCTTCGCATTATTGTTCAGTTTAAAATGATTTTTTTTGACAACGGCCATGACCTTTTTCCTGGCCTTGTCAGAAACATCCGGATGATTATTCAGTACCCTTGAGACTGTACCTACGGAATATCCGGCTTCCTTTGCAATGTCTTTTATTGTCACAGTTTTTACCTCTCTCTTCAGGTGTCAGATTCAATATCTGTCTGCGAATCCTGATACGGAATGTCAGTCTGCTTCGCAGACACATTTCTCAGCAGGATTTCCGCATACAATTCTAACCCTTAACCGCACCGGCTGCAACACCCTCGATAATATATTTCTGGCAGGCAAGATAAAAGATAATAACAGGAATAACCGCCATAATCAGCGCCGCCATGATCGCTCCCATATCTACCCGTCCATAACTGCCCTTCATATACTGGATTGCGATGGAAATCGTCTTATATTTATTAATATCCAAAACAAGATATGGCAGCAGGAAGTCATTCCAGATCCACATTGTCTCAAGAATACCAACTGAAATATAAGTTGGCTGCATGATCGGCAATACAACTGAGAAGAATGTACGCACCGGATTGCATCCGTCAATCATAGCCGCTTCTTCTATTTCAATAGGAATGGATTTGACAAAACCGCAGAACATAAAGACGGCCAACCCGGCACCAAATCCCAGATAAATAATAATGATGCCCCAAGGTGTATTTAATTTGAGACGGTCTGCGATCAATGACAATGTAAACATAACCATCTGAAATGGTACAACCATTGAGAAAACACATAATAAATAAAATGCATTGGTAAACTTATTCTTCACTCGGGTAATTGCCCATGCGCACATAGAAGTACAGATCAGAATAACGATAACAGAACCCACAGTAATAAATACTGTCCATCCTACAGCCTTCAGCAGGCCATACTGATCCAACGCAGTTGTATAGTTGTCCAGACCAATGAAATTCTTCGCTGACGGAAGCTTGAACGGTTCCAGATTAATAAATGATTTCTTCTTAAATGAGTTAAGTAATACAATAATAATCGGTGCAATATAAATGAGACCCAATATGGTAAAAAAGATTGTACCGATCCAGCTCAATGTCTTTTTGTTCTTCATTTACTGCTGCACCTCCTTCGAACGTGTTGCTCTCAGCTGAATAAGACCAATAGCCACAACGATGACAAAGAAAATAACCGCTTTGGCCTGCCCAACACCTTCCCATCCTGAACGGCCATAGAATGTGTTGTAAATATTCAGCGCCATCATTTCAGATAATTTGGACGGCTCACCAGCTGTCAATGACAGGTTCTGGTCGAAAAGCTTAAATCCGTTGGTAATGGATAAGAATGTACAAATCGTAATAGATGGCATCATCATCGGAATGGTAACTTTCCATAAGCGCTGCCAGCTGTTGGCACCGTCAATCTGTGCTGCTTCCATAACTTCTCCAGGAATAGACTGAAGTCCGGCAATATAGATGATCATCATATAACCAATCTGCTGCCATGATACCAGAATGATCAGTCCCCAGAAGCCCAGCCACTGGTTCAATGCCAGCGCTGTGGAATATTTTGCAAGAATACCGTTAAAAATCAGCTGCCATATATATCCAAGAACAATACCACCGATCAGGTTCGGCATAAAGAAAATCGTCCTGAAGATGTTTGTTCCTCTCATTTTCCTCGTCAGAGCCAGCGCCAGTGCAAAGGCGCAGACATTAATCACTATTAGTGATACAATCGCAAAAAGTGCCGTATACCAAAACGAATGTCTGAAAATTGTATCCTGAAATGCTTTTACATAATTGCTGATACCTACAAATTTCGCATCTTTGACTGTCGTGAATTCACAAAAGGACAGTCCAACACCCATAATAAACGGGGCGATAAAACCTATGATAAATGCAGCCAGAGTCGGTAAAACGAATATTGGAAGATAACGTTTAATGGCCTTTTCCACAAAATCAACCTCCCTCTTAAGTTGATAAAAGTGCGAGTCCAAATATGCCTGGCAGATTCTACCCGCATAAAAAACCAGTGGGCGGGCAAGGGATGCCCGCCCACTGTCTTTTAATCTACAGTTACGATATAAAACCGTTTGCGTTCCTGATTATTTGGAAGCTGCTGCTTCTTTAGCCCATCCGTCTACGAATGCACTTACAACTGCTGCCCAGTTATCATCTGTCTGGTCTGCTGCGTATGTTGTCAGAGCAGAACCAACACCGTTCTTCCATTCTTCTGAAGGCATTGTGGAGAATGTCCATGCAACTGGTGTATAGCCATCAGCTACATACTGGTTAGCGATGTTAACCAGAGGATTGGATGATTCAAGGTTGCCTTTGAAAGGAATAACAAAGCCCATGCCTGCGTCACCGGATGGCATTGCACCTTCGCCGCCGCACATAGCTTTTGTACCAACTTCAGATGTTACACACCAGTACATGAAATCAAGTGTAGCCTGGATATCTGCTTCGCTTGCTTTGCTGTTAACACACCAGTAGTTCTCTGTACCTGTACAAAGCCCCTGTTTGTCTTCACCTTCAGCACCGATGTAGATTGGCAGCATGCCAAGGTTGTCATCACCGAGTTCTGCAACATCGTTGTATGCCCATGTACCATTCTGATAGAATACAGCCTGTTCTGTTACGAATTCAGCAACTGCATCATCACCTGTCTTTGTGGAAAGAAGGGACGGATCACATGTTGCGTTGTTGATGTAAAGATTCCAGATATTTCTATAGTTGTCAAGGTATGTACCTTTGATGGCATCTGTTGTATCGATGTCGTCTGCTTTGTATTCATAGTAGATTGGAAGATTTGCAAGATGTGTCTTGAATCTCCAGTCTGAAGAGCCATCCATACCTGCGGATGTAAAGGCTGAGAAGCCAAGCTCATCCTTACGTGCTGTGATGTCTTCAGCAACTTTCTTCAGATCATCAAAGCTCTTGATATCATCCTGTGTATAACCTGCTTTTTCAAGAAGGGCTTTGTTGTAAATGATGCCGTATGTCTCGATAACATAGCCGATACCTGCCATAGAATCGCCATCCATCAGAGCAAATTCATCATTTGTCAGTTCACCTGCGATCTTAGAATCCTTCAGATCGTAGCAGTAATCTTTCCAAGAAGCCAGACCAACAGGACCATTTACCTGGAATAATGTTGGTGCATCTGTCTTAGCCATCTCTGACTTCAGTGTTGTCTCATAATTACCTGATGCAGCTGTTAAAACTGTTACAGGAACACCAGTCTCTTCTGTGTACAGCTTAGCCAGTTCCTGCCACTGTGCATCCTGTTCAGGCTTAAAGTTCAAATAATAAACCTTGCCGTCGCCTGCTGCTGTGCTTTCTTTCGCTGCCTCTGTTGCTGCCTCAGAACCTGCAGGAGCCTGTGTCTCTTTTGTTGAAGAGCTGCCACAGCCTGCAAGCATGGAAACACTGAGTGCGCCAACCATGGCCAGAGCTAATAAACTTCTTTTTTTCATTATGATTCCTCCTCGTTTTAAAGATAAAACCTTCCCGGAAACGTTTCTGGAAACGTTTCCAGCTCTGTAATTACATCATATACCACTTCAACAAAAAAAGCAAGAGAATTCTCTTGCTTTTTTGTCAAATTGTTAGTTATTCATATTTTAAGCCTCTGTTTTTGTGCAGATTGACATGCTGTTTTCCTGTTTTTGCCATTCCCATCATGAGATTCGTCTGTTTTTCTGACTATTTTCGGCATCGTTAAAAATTCGTCTCAGACTGCACGCTCTCTGCCCTGACGAGATAAAACACGCTTTATGAGTTTCACTCATTATCGCAATTATTACTCTCTTCCAAGGCATCGTGCCATATCTGCTTCCGGTGTTGTCACCGCACCGATATTATAGGTATCCACCAGAATCTTCAGTACATTTGGTGAGATAAATGCCGGCAGTGTCGGTCCGAGAAGAATATTCTTGATGCCAAGATGCAGCAGCGTCAACAGGATGCAGACCGCTTTCTGCTCATACCAGGACAGTACCATGGACAACGGCAAATCATTGACACCACAATCAAAAGCATTCGCCAGCGCCACTGCCACCTGGATCGCGCCATAAGCATCATTGCATTGTCCCATATCCATAAGGCGAGGCAGACCGCCAATGGTTCCCAGATCCAAATCGTTAAAACGGTACTTACCACAGGCTAATGTCAGTACAATGCTATCCTTTGGTGTCTGCTTCACAAAATCCGTGAAATAATTTCTGCCCGGTCTTGCACCGTCACAGCCGCCCACCAGGAAGAAATGACGGATATCTCCGGCTTTAACCGCTTCAACCACTTTATCAGCCACTGACAGAATTGTGCCGTGACCAAAACCGGTTGTCACTTCATGCCCGCCGTTGATGCCGGTAAAATGCTGATCTTCCTTATAACCGCCAAGTTCCAACGCTTTCTCGATCACCGGTGAGAAATCTTTTTCGTCGCCGATATGCACGATTTCCGGATAAGACACCATCTCTGTAGTAAATACTCTGTCTGCATAACTTGCTTTCGGCGGCATCAGACAGTTGGTTGTAAACAGAACCGGCGCTGGCATATTGGCAAATTCTTTCTGCTGATTCTGCCATGCGGTACCGAAATTGCCTTTAAGATGCGGATATTTTTTCAACTCAGGATAAGCATGGGCCGGAAGCATCTCGCCATGGGTGTAAATATTGATACCCTTATCCTTTGTCTGCTCCAAAAGCTGTTTGAGATCATATAAATCATGACCTGTCACAACAATAAACGGCCCCTTTTCTACAGTTAAAGGAACGGTTGTCGGCTCCGGCGTCCCGTAAGTCTCTGTATTGGCCTTATCCAAGAGTGCCATACACTTCAGATTCACTTCTCCCACTTCCATAACTACCGGCAGAAGCTCATCCACTTTCCAGTTTTCACCGATGACAAAAAGAGCTTTATAGAAAAATTGATTAACATCTTTGTCAGTGTATCCAAGCACAGCAGCATGATAAGCATAGGCTGCCATACCTCGGATACCAAAAAGAATCAGGGATTTTAATGAACGAATATCCTCATCTGCTTCCCAGATGCCTTTCATATCATAATCTTCTGTTCTGCCGCATGGAGAACCGCATGATTCACAGTCCGGCACCAGTTTATGTTTCTCCTCATGCACACGATCGATCAGAGCGTTAATGGTTTCATTATTAAAATTTACATTTGTGACGGTTGTAAATAATCCCTCGATAATGACTTTATCAGTGGAAGGACCCGATACATTTCCCTCTGCCGCACGGGCAAGACCGATGAGCGCCCCTGTCAGCTGATCCTGAAGCTGTGCAGTATCTGCCTGTTTGCCGCAGACACCTGCTCTGCCTGTACACCCGCCGCATCCGGCTGTCTGTTCACACTGAAAACAAAACATATTATTTTCCATTGGAATACCTCCTTGACTTTATGAACCTATCATAGTATACTTTGCCCAAAAGTTACGTTGTAAATCCAACAAAAGGAGTTCTTTTATGAGGGAATATTTTCCAGTGATAAAAAAATCAGCACTTTTTCAAGGTATCTCTGAGGATGATTTAGATGGCATGCTGACCTGTCTCGGAGCACGGACTGCTTCCTATTCTAAAAACCAAACTATTTTTTGGGAAGGGGAACCTGCCAGCCTGATTGGCGTTGTATTAAGTGGCAAAGTCCAGATTGCCAAGGATGATTTTTTCGGCAACCGCAATATCATTTCCATGATGGGAGCATCGCAGCTCTTTGGCGAAGCTTTTGCCTGCGCTGGCATAGAAAAACTACCGGTCACTGCAACCGCAGTCACCGACAGTGAGATTCTTCTGCTGGACTGCCGCCGGGTCATCACCACCTGCGGCAATTCCTGTGAATTCCATAATCAGATTATCGCCAATCTTTTGCGCATTGTCGCCGCCAAAAACATTATGCTGAATCAGAAGATTGAGCTGACTTCCAAACGGAGCACCAAGGAAAAGCTGATGGCTTATCTGCTGATGCAGGCTAAACAAAATAAAAGCCGAATTTTTGCGATTCCTTATGACCGCCAGGAGTTAGCGGATTATCTCGGTGTCGAGCGCAGTGCTATGTCCGCAGAACTCAGCAAATTGCGCCGGGAAGGCCGGATAGATTATCATAAGAACCAATTTAAAATATTAGAATAGCTTTACTTTTTTATCTCGTCTGTTTCTACAATAAAACGTACACTTCCAGTTTTGCCTTTTTCAAGACCGGAGAAGTTGTTGTACTGCTCATCTGCTTTTTTCAGAGCACGGACACGGGTGATGATATTTTCCAGATCATCCCCTGCCAGTTTTTTCAGTTCCTGAATGCCCTCTTTGTCAAATTCTTTCATGCCGTCACTGAGGGCATCTGTTCCCTCTGACAGGCCATCAAATCCTTTTGAGATAGCATTTCCGGCTGTGATAAGTTGGACTGTACCATTATTCAACGCAACGGAACCCTGATAGAGCTGTTCAATACCGTCGTTAAGCGCCCGAACACCTGCTGTCAGCTGACCGCTGCCATCGGCAAGACTGCTGACACCTGTCTTTAACTGCTCCAGAGTACCGGAAAGTCCGGACATCTGTGTGCCCAAATTCGACAAAGCTTCTGAATACTGACCCAGTACCTGCAGCTGTTTCTGCATATCTTCAACCAATACGGTAATTGTATCTGTACCCAGTGAAAACTCCGGAATTTCAAGGTCCGGCATATCTTTCAGCGCATCTTTTGCCTCGGCAATCTTTCCTGAAGCCGTATCCGTTGTATCAGAAATTGAAATACTGTCTTTCACTTTTGACTGAATCTCAGCTTTCTGATCATCTGTCAAATCTGTACCCGCAAGAGCCTCTTTCACAGCCTTTGATGCCTGCTCTTTTGCTTCTGATTCTGCCTTTTTCTCTGCCTCGCTCAAATCCACTGCATCCAGTGCACCTTTTGCCTCGGAAGTCTTTTTCTGAACAGATTCCTTATAAGATTTTGCATCATTGGCAAAGGTTTTCACATCATTTAATGTTGACTGCATGGCTGTCAATGCTTCTTTTAATTTTGCCGCATCCTGTCCAAGTGCCGCTGCTGCCGCTGACATCGGCTGCATATCTACAGACTGTCCATCCAGATTTACGGTCGCCAATGACTGATTTAAAGTCTCAAGCCCCTGCTGCAGACCTTTAGCCCCCTCAAGAAGTGTCCCTTTCTGGTCATTCACAGCTTTTAACCCCTGCATCAGACCTGCGGAGCCCTCATCCAGAGCAGACACCCCTGTCAGATATTGTCCGAAATAGTCACCCAATTCATCCGCACCATCTGCCAGCTCTGCAGTGCCGTCCACCAGCTTGCCTGAAGCCTCTGACAAATCATCCATGGCATCAATGAGATCATCCACATCTTTTAAATCATCGGTATCCATATCGCCGAACATGCCGTTGGAGATAATGGTTGCTGTGAAATCCAGTGAAAAATCTGTCACATCCGCTGTCAGTTCCACATATTCCGGAATATCAACGTCTTCTGTGGCTTCATAATCCTTCAACTGCAGACTGTCGGAAAGTCCCGGCATGGCATAACCAATTACAATGTTCTGGTCATCCATTTCCACGGTTTTGCCGTTGGTCACTTCAATATTACTGAAGTTATCCGATGACAGGAACATGGCTAAGCACACAACAAACGGTGTGGATACTTCAACGGTCTTTCCATTTACTTCGACTTTCTGAGAAGACTTGTTGATATAATCAAAACGGATTCTGACTTTGCCGCTTTGTCCTTTTAATTCATCCGCAGTCACCTGTTCGTCATTCAGATAATAAGTGATCTTGACATCCACCGGCAGGGCATCTGTAGAAGTACCTTTATAATGAATATCTTCGCCATGATTCTCCCATACAACCACATTGCTGCCCTTTTCGGTAAAATCTTCATCGCCCTCTGTGTTCCTGATGTCAGAAAGTGTCGAATAATCTGTGATTTCTCCCTCTCCTTCATTTTTCAGCACTGCCTCCACAGACACATCATAAATTTTGCCGGATGAATCTGCCTTGGCATAGACAGTTTCCGTTTTATCTGTTTTGTCTCTGCCTTTGTCAGCGCTTTTATCGCTATCCGATACCTGATCATTCTTACTGCCGTTCTTATCTGCATCTGTTGTCTTGGTTTCTTTATGGCTACTATTGTCAGTATCAGCTGAAGTTTCTGCTGAAACCTCATTCTCCGCTGCTTTGACCTGCTCCGTACAACCGCTCACAACAGACGCTATCAACGCAGCCACCACAAGCACCGCTGTTAATACGAGCATTCCCGCCTTATCTTTTAATCGCTTTTTTATTTTCATCGCACTGCCTCCCGTCTATTCCACATTTTTAAGCGCTGTATCCATCGGAATCTTCTGAATACGCCTGTACTCCAGCAAAGCAACCACACCATAGGAAACAACACCCATGATAAACATTTTGACATAAATTGATTTGCCAAGATAAATCGGAATCCATCCGGACATACTGTTGATCAGCATCCACCGAAAAATATAAACCAGTCCTTCATAAACCAAAGGCATGCTGATCAGTATAGACACCGCCACCACGATAAATGTAGAAATAATATATAACCGGCTGATTTCGCTATTCGTATATCCCAGAATCTTGTTCATGGAAATGGACTGGGCATTTTTCTCAATGATGATTTTGGATAGCAAATACATCAATACAACGAAAATCAGCACCGCAAATCCATCTATCAGATACATCATACTGCCCATGGACTGATCCAACTGACGGCTGATTCTGGTCAGGTCATCGATATCAATCCGTGAACCGATATATTTGGAATCAATGTCTGTTATTTCGCTGTTAGAAAAGTAACCGCAAAAATAGTCACTGCCCAGATCAAACATGTCGTTTAATGCTTCTCTCGACATAAAGACGTCCAATGCACCTTCGTAATCATAAATACCCGTTACCGTCAGGTTATAGCTCTTATCCTCATAGGTTTCCTTCAGTGTAATCGTATCCCCCGGCTGCAGCAAATATTTGTCTGCATAAGCGGATGAAATATAGACATCCTTCGGCTGCAGATCCAGATGAATATATTGGCTGTCCGGTTCAATGCCATACAGCAGCACTTCTTCTGTCCTGGTGGCATTCTGCTGCATTTTCAGTGAATAGGCACTGAATTTTTCTGCATCTGGATTATCTGTTTCAACAGAACGACTGAACATCATCATATTCAACATACTTTCCAGCTTGTGATCCTCATCCACCGTTCCCACAGGCATCTGAAGCAGATACTGATAATTGGCCAGCATATTGTTGCCAATGGTCGCTTTGTAATGATCAAGTACTACCGGCAATCCCAGACCAAAGAGCAGCAGCATATTGGCAAATAATATGCCCACAAAAAGCACCAGATAATTGCTGAGATTCTGTAGAATGACCCTGATGCGGAATCGATTAAAAAACGGAATATGCACACTCAACGGCAACGCATGTTTCTGTTTTCTTCTGCTCAGATCACGTCTCAGAAACTTCAGCGGTGAAAGTGTCAGTTTGTAAGACAATACCGCGAAGGTGATGACTGCCATCAGCACCACTGGCACAATGGTGGTCAATACAAAGGCTTCCGAGTTCCACAATGTAACATAGGTCGGCAAACTGTAGCTGCCGTAATACATGCCCGCACAAACATCTTTCAAAACAGTGTATCCCAAAATATTACCGATACCGGCACCGATCAAAGTGACAAAAATCGGCACCATCATATAATGCCGCACCAACTCGCTTCTCGTATAACCGGATGCCCGAAGCGTGCCGATGACATTGGCCTCTTTGCTGATGGTGTTGCTGATGATCACACTGAACACAAAAGCCATGATCACAATAACCATATACAGCAGGACAATCATCATGCCTCTGTCACTGCCCATATCTTCACCGGTAAAATTAATCGCCTGATTCAGATAACGCGGTGCATAGCTGTCCAGTACAATAGTGCTGTTGATATCTGACATCAAATCATCCGACATTTCTTTCTCTTCTATGGTGTTCTTTGGCGATTGATTGTATTTCCATGCATACTGCCAGGTCATTTTAGACTGATCCAGCTGTGCAAAGCCCTTCTCAGCCACAATGGCCACCCCAAACTTGATCGCATCAAACATTGAATCATTATTGTCCGAGAATAATGCGCTGTAATCAGACAATGCCACCAATCCTGTCACTCTCCAGCTGTGATCTGTTGATGCAATCACATCGCCTACTTTCAGACTGTTGTTGTCCGCATACATTCTGTCGATGGCAATTTCGTCCGATTTCTCCGGCATACTTCCTTCCATCAGACATACTTTATCGACGTCCTTGCGATCTGGAAAAATTCGAAGCGTACTATCATTCGTCACTAACGTTTCTTCCACATAAAACAAATCATAAAGTGTCACTCCCAGAGCTTCAACATTCTTCTTCTGAGCCTTGTTCATCTGTTTTACAACTGTGAAATGGCCGTCTTCTATATTGTATTTCTCAAAACTTTCATTATATGCCGTCAGCATACTGCCATCTGCCACAAGGAAACCGGATACAAACCCGATGGTTGCAATCAGAAGAATCAAAATCACCAGATATTTGCCCAATTCTCCTTTTAATTCCCTTGTCAGACGCCGATTCAGTGGATTCTTCATCTGTACCACCTCCTACCAGTCCAATGCATCCGCCGAAAGTTTCTGCTCATTCAGATAATTCTTGCGGATCATGCCGTCTCTCAGACGTACCACACGATCCGCCATATCTTTGATGGCATCATTATGGGTGACCATAATCACTGTGTTGCCGTATTTCTGATTAACCTTCTCAATGAGTTTCAGGATTTCTTTAGATGTATTGTAATCCAGCGCGCCTGTCGGTTCATCACACAGTAGAATATCCGGATTTTTGACTATGGCTCTGCCGATGGCCGTTCTCTGCTGTTGTCCGCCGGAAAGCTGGTTCGGCAGCTTATTTCTATGGTCGTAAAGCCCCAGTGTATGTAAAAGTTCATCCACATCCAGCGGCTTCTCACTGAGATAAGCCCCGACTTCTACATTCTCCCTGACTGTCAGATTCGGGATCAGATTATACATCTGGAAAATGTAACCCAGATGCTTTCTGCGATACAATGTCAGCTTCTTTTCTTTCATATCTGCCATTCTTTCACCTCGAATGCAGATATCCCCGCTGTCTGCCTGGTCAATACCGCCGATAATATTCAAAAGTGTCGATTTACCGGAACCGGAAGGCCCCAGAAGCACACAGAATTCCCCCTGCTCTACGGACAGATCAATCCCCTTCAACACTTCAACCCGGCTCTCCCCTGAGCCGTAAGATTTCCTGATTTGATTGATTTCCAGAAACATTCCTCTCGCCTCTCTTCATTCTATATTGACTGTTTTTCGCCACAATATTAGTTATCTCTAACCAGTGTATCATACAACGACGACGGTGTTAAAATAAAACAGCATAATTGATAAACATTCTCAATTATGCTATTTTAGACAATTATAAACTTTTCTCATTTCATAGGCCTGCTGCATGCATGATTGATGAAGATGTGCCATGTGAAGATATTCTTTCCCAGATTAATGCTGCAAAATTTGCACTCCATAAGGCCGGACAGGTCGTATTGAAGGGGCATATCCAGCATTGCGTCAGAGACGGCATTGAATACGGTGATGCCAACAAGACCATTGCGAACTTTACCAAAGCGATTGAACACTTTGCCAATATGCACTAACCAAAAACAAGAGCAAAAATGATTCTCTCAAACCATCTCGCTCTTGCTTTCTTCTTTGTTACTCTTTTATAAACTGTTTAACTTTTTTACTCAATAGCCTTTTGATGATAAACATCATTATAATGCCACAAATGTACCTTGGAAGCCCCGACAACCCGCAATATCGGCAACGAAGCCAAGCCCTGTACAATATGGTACTGAGTCGGCATATCTTTCCACTCAGGTATCCACCATTCTAAAGAAGCATTTCCCCATACTCGTTCAGGCTGAGGCAAAGGTTTGGCATCCTCAGGTGCAGGAAATGTTTTGGTGTTATTGTAACATATTGCACATCAGCCTTATTGAATCCTGCCTCTGAGTGCGGAATGTACTTGTAATGCATGATACCTTCATTCTCCTCATCAAAAAGTACTTTCTGCATTTCACTTAAATCATCCGGCTTTTCGTCCATTTTAAAATGTAATTTAAGGAATTCAAAATTCCATGATGATAATGCCGCATAGGTTCCGTCTTCTTCTTCGCATATATCTGTAATATCTGCATATATTTTCGAGTATCCCAACTGCTCTCGCCCGCAAATAATAGGGTCTGCATGATTTTCCCAGATTGCCAGCTGATATTGTCCCTTTATTTCATCATTTGTGCCGCAATAAGTAACCGGTACATTAAATGTTGTAACATTATACCCATGTCCGGCCAACACACACTGTCCCATCTTGTCGGCGTCATTCGATGTCCAACCATATTCATACCGTAATGATGCCAATGTCAGTGTCGGATCTTTCAGCATCTCCTGCTTAGCCAGACCAATCGTACGCTCCGCTAGGCACTCAAAAATAATATAATCCAAATTGCTACGACACAAATGGTTGTTTATTTTTTCTCTTTATCTTTTAAAGAGAGTACTGCCTCTACCTGCGCAATCAATTGTTCCTTATCTGGCATATACGTTACATATTTTGATGCAAAAATATTATTGCTCAGACCGCCCAGTGCATATTGCATATCTACATTTCCTTTATCCGTACATAAAATTAATCCTATTGGCGGGTTATCATCTTCATCATTAACTTCTGCTGCATAGTAATTTAAATACATATTTAACTGGCCTACTGCTTCCGGCATTAATTTAATCGTTTTTAATTCAATCAAAACATATGATTTTAATATTTTGTTATAAAACACCATATCTACATAATAATGGACATTGCCAAATGTCACTCTTTGTTGTGTCCCAACAAACATAAAACCTTTTCCTAATTCTAATAAAAATTTTTCTATTTGTCTGACAAGTGCTTCCTCCAAATCAGATTCCATCATCGGCTTATTTTCTGGTATCCCTAAAAATTCAAATACGTAAGGATCTTTCACAATATCCCGTGGTTTTACAATTTCATTACCTTTTAACGACAATTCTAATACTTTCTGCTTATTTGCCTTCCCATCTGATAACAGAAGTCTTTCAAAAAGCGATGACGCAATTTGCCTTCTTAATTCTCTGACGCTCTATCTGGAATTTGCGCATTCAATTTCGTAAAAATGACGTTTAGCTTTATCAGAAATTGACAAAAGTTCACAATAAGGCGACCAACTTAAGCGTTCAGACACTGTCTGAACACTGCCATATTCTTTATAAAATGTAATCATATTCCAAATATTGGCACGTGAAAAACCTTTACCAAATTTTCTGGTAAGTTCTTTTGAGAGCATAGAAATTGTTTTGTTTTGATAATTCTCTTCATTTTCATGCAAATTAATATCTTCAACAAGCAGTTTCCCTATTTCCATATACGTTCTTAGGAGGGTATTATTCACTTCAACTGCAACATGTGTTCTTGCTTCCTGAAGTAATTTTTCTATTTTATTTATCATCTTATTATCTACTAATTTGTCCATACTTTCTCCTATAATATCAACTAACTTCACTACACCTATTATATCCGTTTTCTTCTAAATATCTTCTAGCAGATTCATCACAAAACCTCCAGTTGTATGGCATCCATAATCTTCTTTCCACCCTTGACTTTTTCAGCATAATCCTCCATACTGAAAAAATCCATATCATTAATTATCCTTCGGTAACTGCCAATCACATCTTTATAATAATCAAAAGGTATTCTTCCTCTAAATCGTATTAAATCCACCAGCAATCGCTCACGACTATATATTGGAATCTTTACGCTCTGATACTCTATAAGGCATTTGCCAATATCATACAAATCATCATTAACAAAACTTTGCTTTACCCTTTTATCTTTTATCCTTGAATCTTCTCTTTTCGTTGTCAAACAATAATAGTCCGGTATAATATCAGTCAAGCCATAATAGTAATACGCACTGCTCCCTGCAAATATCGCTCTCGGATACTTTGCAGTCATCAGTTCAAGTTCAGAACATATCTTTTTATCTGAATATAACCCCTTTTCTTTTTGAAATAAAATACCTGCTTCTATTGCTTTCTTAATCCTGTAATCTGTTCCATACTTTTCAAGACACTGCCTATACGTCAATATCATTCTGTCACCCCCTTCGTTTTAAGTAAATTTACACTCGTTCTTAATTTATGTGTATTTTTGCTTTAATTATACCATTTCATTTAATAAATTCAAGTAAAAATACACTTGTTTTTGTTTCATGTGAGTTTTTACTCAAATCAATAGAAAAGCAAGAGCAAAAATGATTATCTCAACCATTGACGTTCTTGCCTTTATCACATTAAATATTATCTTTTTTACAACATCCCAGCTTTTTCCCACCGCCTGAATTCCGTCCGTGCCAAAGCCACACACAGCAGACAAGTAACTGTATCTGCCGCAGGTGCCGCCAGCAGTGCCCCGTCTAATCCAATCAATCTGGACATTACCAGTGCCAAAGGAATCAGTAACACGCCCTGTCGAATCAGCGGTACAAGTAATGATCTTGTCGGCTTCCCGATTCCCTGGAAAAAGGAAGCCGTTGTCATATGCACACCATAGAGGAAAAAGGCCATCATATAAAGTCGGAAGCAATGCTGCGTACAGTCAAAATACAGCTGATTATCCGCAACAAACAATCCTGCTATCTGTCTTGAAAATACCATATAAACCAGCCACCATGCAGCTGAAATAACGACTGAGATTCCTGTGGCCAATCGATAAGTCTGACGCACACGCTGATAATTCTTCGCTCCGAAATTATAGCCGTTAATTGGCTGAATAGCGGAGGAAACGCCGACAAACATGGAATGCGCAAGCTGATAGACTTTCATCATCATACCATAAACAGAAAGCGACATATCACTGCCGTAAATGCTGGCTTCTCCGTAAACTCGCATGAGATTATTCAGCACAATCTGTACCAGCGCCGTTAATCCCTGGGTCAGCAGACTCGGAAAACCAAGCTGCAGAATCATCTTTGTCACCGTCCATGTCGGGCGCAATGCGGTCTTTTCAAGCTGTACAGACTGTAATCTGCGCAAATAGAGCAGACATAATATACCTGCTGCCATTTCTCCAATCACCGTGGCAATACCTGCCCCGACAACACCCATCTTTAAGCCGAAAATAAAGACAGGATCCAGAATAATATTGACCACCGCGCCGGCCATCATACACTTCATGGTGTACTGCGGTGACCCGTCCGCACGAATCATCGCCGTAAAAGCCGGACAAATGAGCTGAAACGGAATACCAATGGCAATCACCCGCATATAAGCCAGCGATTCCCCATAAGCCGTATTCGTTGTTCCGAACAGCGTAACAATATGCGGCGCAAATATACCGCAAATGAATGCCAGCGCAATGCCGCTGGCAACAATCCAGGTCACTGCCTGCCCGAAAATCTTATTGGCATTTTCCTGCTCCCGACGTCCCAGACACAGACTGACATTAGCCGCACAACCATCTCCTAGAAGCAGTGAAACCGCGTTGACAAGAATTGACAGCGGAAAAGCGATATTGATGGCTGCCATTCCTGTGATGCCCACACCCTGCCCCACAAAAATCTGGTCTACAATGTTATAGATGTAATTAACCATCAAAGTCAGGGTTGTCGGAACAGAATACCTGAACAACAACTTCGTAAGAGGTTCTGTTTCCAAAGGACTTCTGTTTGTCTGCATATTTACCATTCTCCATCCCCTCCTCAATCATCATGACATTTTATCTCAGTCGAGAAGCCCCCCCCACCTCTTTCAGGTGGTGAGTAACAGCAAATTTGTGTCAGTGGGAGTCCAATCTCCGACTGAGATAAACGCTCCGCGAGGATGCGCAGTGATTCTGTAAAGAATATGTCAGCTTACGCTGACCAGAATCACGCGCCAAGTCTCGCGGTCGCTCGACTTGAACCAAACAAAAAGCACCCGGCAGCTATTACTTCCAAAAAGAAATAATATTGATACCGGATGCTGATAGGATGACTTGGATCAAATGAGCAGAAAACGGCATCCGGCGCTCAGCCGGAAAGCCTCCTTCTCCCCTCCAGACTGACTGTTGGCTCCGGAATTACACCGAATTAGCCGAATGGCTCGCGGGCTGTCACCGCCAGTAGAGAACATGCTCATTTCCGAAGAAAACTTTACTTAACTTCAAAATAACATACTTTTCCTGGGCTGTCAACGGCTGATTGTAAAGTGAAAAATTTCGCACATTTCATCTTGACACCTGTTTTTAAAAGTGATATATTTATCACACAGGTAAGTGAGAAATATATCACTTCAAAGGAGGAATTTTGTTTATGAGAAAAGTATCATTACGGGAAATTGTTGCTGATAAGATTGTATTTGCCATCCTGATCGCTCTTTACTACTGGATGTGGGCAAGAAATGACTGGCATAACTACTATACATCAATTCAATACGCTGTCTTTGCCTTTACCTTCTTCTATTTTATCTCCCGCGCATCCCGCCTTAGGAAATACAAACAGGAACGACCGGATGAAATGTCTGAGGCCAACCTAAAACGCTGCGATGCCCTGTGTCTGAAAATCGGTGCCGCTGCAATCATTGTTCTGAGTTTCGTCTGTGCTGTCGGCAGATTGTCAATAACAACAGACCTCATTGGCTATTGCCTGATGGGTATCCTGATTGCTCTTGCCATTATACGCACGATTCTCTTCTACATCATGGACATCAAAGGAGTATAGCATGGCACTTTTAACCAATTTAAAACCCTACAGAGAAAAATACAACCTCAAACAGGCCGACCTCGCCGAACTAGTGGGCGTTCGCCGGGAAACCATTGTCAATCTTGAACGGGGCAAATACAATCCTTCGTTGAAACTGGCTATGGATATCGCCAGGGTTTTTCACACAACGGTTGAGGAATTATTTCAGTATACGGATGAATAATCCCTATATAAATCGTCACTTTTTCTTAAGGAATTCGTTCATTTATATCTCCTAATTATATGTTATACTACTCATGAAAATATTAGGATTTCGGAAATCTCACAGAAAAGAGGTCGGAAACATTGAAAAAATATTTATTATTTTTGGGTATCATCGGTCTTTTTGCCTTAACCGCATGCGGCAAACAGGCCAAAATGTCAGATGTCACCATTGATTATGGCAGCTCTTCCATCTACTCCAAAGAAGATATGGATGCCGCCATCAAGGCCATTAAAACTGTATTCAAGGATTTTGACGGCTGTGAACTGCACAGTATTTCCTACAGTTCAGATGACCAATGCAACACTCCCGATCATATTGCCTGGATGAACGAACTGGAAGCTGCCAATGATAACAAGGAAACCTTCGACCAGTGCATTATGTTTACAAGCGATTTTCATTCTCCGAAAGATGGCGGCGGTGCATGGAATCCTGATGAAGAATATACCGGCTGGCAATGGTGGCTGGCTCGCTCTGATGGCGGTAAATGGAAATTGATGACATGGGGCTATTAATGCCTTTATAAAAATATTTTTTTGACATTTCTATAAAAGCATACTAATATGATTATAGAAAAAGAGTGCTACCGATAGACGGTTAGCCCAATATAAGCATTACAAAAATGACCGCTTAGTTTGCTGGACTGGGGCGGTCATTTTTATAATCAATTTTTAGTTTTATACGCAATATGTGAATTTTTTAAGTATCTTCCGAATATCCGCCAGTCTTTCCAACGCCGCATTCAATGTATCGTCCTTCTTTGCAAAATGGAATCGGATGTACTGGTTCACGTCTTCTCTGAAGAAGCTGGAACCCGGAACAGCGCCGACACCGACTTTCTCTGCCAGATCCACACAGAATTCATAGTCATCTTTATAACCGAACTCGCTGATATCTACCATGACATAATAAGCACCCTGAGGCTCTGTGAATGTCAAGCCAATATCTTTTAAACCGCCTACAAAGAGGTTTTTCATATGGGTGTAATGGTTCTGCAGTTCGATATAATAATCATCACCGAAGTTCAGTCCCGGCACAACCGCCTCCATCAGCGGTGCTGCAGCGCCTACAGTCAGGAAGTCGTGCACTTTCTTGACTCTGTCAATGACTTCAGGCGGTGCAATGACATAACCCAGACGCCATCCTGTAATGGAATAAGTCTTTGAAAGGGAGTTGCAGATAATTGTACGCTCACGCATTCCAGGCAGCGTGGCCATATAAATATGTTTATTCGGCTTATATAAAATATGCTCATACACTTCATCAGTAATAACATACAGATCGTATTTGATGGCCAGATCAGCGATGATCTGCAGTTCTTCCAGTGTAAAGACTTTGCCACATGGGTTGGACGGGTTGCAGAGAATCAGGGCTTTCACCCCATCCTGCTTCATGGCATCTTCCAGTACATTGGCATCAAAGTTAAATTCCGGCGGATTTAACGGCACATAAATCGGCTGTGCGCCGGACAGAATCGCATCTGCACCGTAATTCTCATAAAATGGGGAAAAGACAACGACTTTGTCTCCCGGATTGCATACAGTGAGCATGGACGCCATCATCGCCTCCGTACTGCCGCATGTGACAACAATTTCTTTATTCGGATCTACTTTCATACCCGAGAAATGTTCATGTTTTCTCGCAAGGGCTTCTCTGAAGTTCTGTGCGCCCCATGTCAGGGCATACTGATGCGGTCCGTGCGGTGCAATCTCACGCAGTCTGTCTGTGATTTCCTTCGGCGGGTCAAAATCCGGAAATCCCTGAGATAAATTCACAGCACCATATTGATTTGAGACTCTTGTCATTCTTCTGATTACCGAATCTGTAAATCCGGCAGTTTTATCACTTAACGGTTTCATATATTCTATACTCCTTTAGACATTGTAGGAAATGCCTGCATTTAAAATATTTTTCTCATCAAAAGCTGCTTTCACACGCTTCATCAATGCAATGTTTTCCGGCTTTGATGCTTTCAGCAGATATTTCTGTTTGCTCAGTCCGATGCCGTGCTCGCCGCTGGCCAGACCGCCCAGTGCATAAGCTTTATCATAAAGAACAGTCAGATTAGCGTCAAGCTCTTTTTCCCATGTTTCATCGTCTCTATCACCTCTGACAACACACAAATGCACATTGCCGTCTCCAGCGTGTCCGAAACTGATCATGCGCATACCACATTTTTTTTCAAAGGCATTGACAAAATTGACAAAGGCATCAATCTGGTTAATCGGCACAACGATATCCAGCGGCTCCTGCTCTGAAACAGCCTCCACGCCTTTCACCAGCATACCGCGGATCTTCCATACTCTGGCTGCCTCCTCTTTATCCTCCAGCGGAAGAACGGAAAGGGCACCGCTTTCTTTTGCCACTTTGCGAAGTCCTTCGAGGTGGTCATTGATTTCATTTCTGCTGCCGTCAAGGGTTGTCAACACATAGGCGCTGGCCTCCGGTTCAGGGAATGACATTTTCAGATAATCTTCCCCCAGCTGAATCACTTTACGCTCAATAAATTCCATGGCTGTCGGATTCAAATTGGCCTGAATAATTTGTCTGACACTCTCAATACCTGCTTTCAGACTGTCGAAGCTGAGAAGGACACTGAGACTGTCTTCCGGCTTCGGAATCAGCTTCAGTATACATTTGGTGATCACCGCCAGTGTTCCTTCGGAACCGATAACAATCTCTTTCAGATCAAGGCCGGATGTATCTTTTCTATTCTTGCTGCCCGCCATGACAACGGTGCCATCTGCCAGAACCAGTTCCAACCCCATGACATAATCTCGTGTTACACCGTATTTCACAGCACGCATACCGCCTGCATTGGTGCTGATATTGCCGCCGATGGTGGCTTTCTTTTCGCCCGGATCCGGTGGATAGAATAAACCTTTGCTTTCAACATAGGCCTGAAAATCTTCCAGTACAACCCCCGGCTCAACAGTGGCCGTGAAGGTTTCCTCATCCAGCTCAAGGACATGATTCATCAAAGACACATCCAGCACAATCCCGTGACCTGACGGTACAGTAGAGCCAACAAGATTCGTACCTGCACCTCTCGGTGTCACCGGCAGGTTATTTTTCCAGGCATAACGCATAACCCCGCTGATTTCCTCTGTGGATACCGGAAAAACAACCGCTTCAGCTGTTCCTTTTTTACGTCCCAGATTGTCAGAAAGATACTGCGGGTCAATCGGGCCTGTAATGATTCTGTTTTCATCTTTTATAATTGATAAAAGTGCTTCCTTCATGGCTTCTTTTACTCTCCTATTCTCTGTCGCAGCGATTCAGTTTTCTCACAACACGATAAAACACACTTTGAAGTTTTTACTCATTATCATTATGTTCAAGGTGATTATAATGCAAAATCCATCAACAATCGACTTTGCTGATGGGATTTTGCATCTCTAAATCATTTTCTCATGCCTTCAGCCACAATGGTCTAAAGCCAAACTGAATCGTTATATTTATTTTTGTATTTCGATTATTTCTGCACTTCCCATGCCGGAACAAAGTAACCGTTGAATTCATCCTGGAATATCTGCTTTGTTGTTTCTGACTGGAATAATTCTACAATTCTCTTGTAAACGGCATCGTCTGCGTCACTGCTGCGAACAGCCATCAGGCAGAAATAGCTGTCGTCATCGTAATCTTTTTCTTCAAAAATAGCTGTGCTCGGATCAATACCATAATCCAATGCATAGTTACCATTGACAACGGCTGCTGTCACATCCGGCAATACAGATGGGATATCTGCTGCGCCCATTTCCTTGATTTCAATTTTTACATTATATGTATCGATATCCGCAACCGTCGGATTAGCGCCTGCTTCTGCTTTCAGTGTGATCAGCCCTGCGGATGCCAGTACTTTCAGTGCACGGCCGCCGTTGGATGCATCATCCGGAATAGCAATGACGTCACCATCTTTAATTTCATCTACAGATTTTACCTTGTCAGAGTAAAGATTCATGGCAATAATAAATGTATCTGCAATTGGTGTAATATCATAACCGTTCTTTTCCACATCATTGTTGAAATATGCGTGATGCTGGAAAGCATTGATGTCGATTTCACCGGCATTTAAAGCTTCGTTTGGCAGGGAGTAATCAGAAAACTGAACATATTCCAAATCAATGCCCTCTTTTGCCAGTTCTTCTTTGATTGGATTCCAGATATCTTCATAAATAACGCCAGTCAAACCAAGCTTAACGACACGGCCTTCTCCTGAAGCAGCTTCTGTCTCACTTCCTGAAATCTCTAAACCTGCTGTTTCGGATGCTTTTGTTGTCTCAGCAGCCGCATCTGTGCTGCCTGTTGTTTCCTTTGCTGTGGTGTTTCCGCAGCCTGTTAATGCGCCAAGTGCCAGTGCGGCTGTTAATGCAAGTGCAATAAAACTCTTCTTTTTCATGTCTCTCTCCTCCTGATGCCACTCAATTTTAATGTGTATTTTTTTTCGCAATATAGTTACCGATGAGCTGTACCACCGTAACAATGATAACCAGCACAACCACTGTTGTATAAGTGATATCCGGCATGTTTCTCTGATGACCATACATAATGGCAAAGTTTCCCAGACCGCCTGCGCCGATGGCTCCGGCCATGGCTGTCAGACCGATCAGACTGATGATCGTAATAGTTGTACCGCGGGCAATGCCTGCAATACTCTCTTTCAGATACACTCTGAAAATAATATCTTTATTGTCCAGTCCCATGGACTGGGCGGCTTCAATCAAACCCGGATCCACATCCGCCAACGCTGATTCAATCTGTCTTGTAAAAAACGGTGCGCATCCAAATACCAGAGGCACAATGGCACCTTTGACACCAATGGCCGTTCCCATGATCAGACGGCTAAGGGGTACCAAACAAGCCAGCAGGATAATAAAGGGTACAGATCTGAAAAGGTTGACCACCTTATCGATAATCTGATAAACCAGCGGGTGTTCCAGAATATTTCCCGGCTTCGTTACCGTAATCAGAACTCCCAGAAATAAACCAACCACAAATGATATAGCTCCTGACCAGCCCACCATGATAAAGGTTTCCTGAATGCTCTTGATAAAAACATCCGGCCTGTCCATGACATTCGGCAGCCATTGATTAAGCAGTTCGACCATCCAGAATCACCTCCACTCCTACATTCTTGTCCTTCAGATATTGAATTGCCTGATTGATATTGTCCGATGTTCCCTGGGCAATAACCACCAGACCGCCGATTGGATTTTCACCAATCAATTCGATACTTCCGAAAATAATATTTAAATCCAGATCAAATTTTCTTGATAACTGTGAAACAAGGGCTTCCGACACATTTCGCTCCAGATATCTGAAACGCAAAATAGCCTCTCCCGGTTTTAACTCCACCACAGGGCTCTTGGTCTCCACCAATTCATAAATCCGGGACATATTGGATGTGTTCTCAACGAACTCTCTTGTAATCTGCTCCTTTGGATTGGCAAAAATATCAAATACTGTTCCTGTCTCAACAACACAACCATCTTTCATAACCGCTACCCGATCACAAATGTCTTTAATAACCTGCATCTCATGGGTAATCACCACAATGGTGATGCCCAGCTCTCTGTTGACTTTCTTCAAAAGGTCAAGAATCGCTCTTGTTGTTCTCGGATCCAGCGCACTGGTGGACTCATCGCTGAGAATAATCTCCGGATCATTAGCCAGAGCTCTGGCAATAGCCACACGCTGCTTCTGTCCGCCGGATAACTGTGACGGATACGCTGAAGCCTTCTCCTCCAGTTCTACCAGTTTCAGCAAATCACGGACTTTCTTATCCTTTTGTTCCTTTGTCAGATTGCTGCCCTTTAACGGAAATGACACATTATCATAAACCGTTCTGGAAGCAAAGAGATTAAACTGCTGGAAAATCATACCGATTTTCTTGCGGTGCTGTCTCAGTTCTGCCGGTGACATGGCAGTCAGTTCCTCGTCACTGATAAAGACTTTTCCTGAAGTCGGCCGCTCCAGCAAATTAATACATCGAACTAATGTGGATTTGCCGGCACCGGAGAAACCGATGATGCCGAATATCTCGCCTTTCTCAATCTCAAGACTCACATCATTCACTGCTGCAAACTCCCGCCCATCATTATGGAAAACGCGGGAAACATGTTCAAATCTGATCAACTGACTCACTTCTTTTCTATACTGAAATTTTATTCGTTTCTAAAGAACTATGAGAATTCATATTCTCCCGTCACCTTAGCAATTTAGTAGGAATTATATGGTATATTTTTCTAATTGTCAATACGCATTTATAAATTCCCAGCGTTTCACTATGTTTTTGTTTATTTTATATATATTTTTTCAGATTTTGCCGAATAATTAAGCATTATTCCGATAAATGTTTGGAAACATCTGGAAATTATATTGTCATTTCTACTCTAAACATGTGTAATATTATATATAATCATTATGCATTTCGCACAATAATACATCATTTCTTTATTGTGATAATGTGTCAACCGATTATCTTAAGGGAGGTTTTTTTATGGAACTGAAAAAGCTGATCTGCACTGTCAACGAAGATGGTATCGCTGTGATCACAATGAACTACATGAAGAATCTGAACGCCATCGATGAGCAGATGGCTGATGAACTGATGTATATAGTGGATGCTGCTGAGAAGGACTCGAATGTAAAAGTTGTTGTATTAAAAGGTACAGACCGTGCATTTTCCGCCGGCGGTGATATCGGTTATTTCTATGGACTGATTCAGGCAGGCGGCGAAGTGAATATGGATGGCCTGATCAGCAAAGTCGGTGTGGTTGCAGATGGCCTGAAACGCATGAGCAAGATGGTCATCACTTCTGTTTGCGGTGCAACAGCCGGTACCGGTGTCAGCCTCGCTCTCGGCGGTGATTTTGTCATTGCCGAAGTAGAAGAAATCGTAGAAGTCGGTGAACTCGGACCTGAAGAGATTCACGTACCTGCACCTATTGTTGATATGGTCTATGTGCGCACAGGCGAGAAACGCCCACTGTGTCCAATGTGGCAGCGTGCAAAGGCTAAGGCAGAAGCCAAAGCAAAAGAAAAGGCAGAAGGAGGGAATAAGTAATGGCAGAATTAACCGGACGCGCACTCATTGCATCCCGCTGCGCGAAATTCTTTAAAAATGGTGATTTTGTAAATCTTGGTATCGGTGTTCCTCTGATGTGTGTGAACTATCTTCCTGAAGGCGTAGAACTCTGGCTTGAAGCCGAGATCGGAACGGTCGGAAGTGGTCCTTCTCCAAGCTGGGATGACGTTGACATCGACTGTATTGATGCCGGTGGTCAGCCTGCTTCCATCATTCCTGGGGGAAGCGTTTATGATAACGAAACTTCCTTTATGTTCATCCGCGGCGGTCACATTGACGCAGCTGTTCTCGGCACTCTGCAGGTCGATCAGGAAGGCAGCATTGCCAACTGGACGATTCCTGGCAAACTTGTTCCTGGTATGAGCGGCGCCATGGATCTCTGTGCCGGTGTCAAGAAGATTATCGTTGCAACTGATCACTGCGAGAAGAACGGTCAGTCCAAAATTCTTAAGAAATGTACACTGCCTCTGACAGGCTATCAGTGCGTCACAGATATCGTTACTGAAAGATGTTATTTTGAAGTCACACCGGAAGGTCTCGTTCTCCGCGAAGTTGCGCCGGGATATACAGTCGAAGATATTCTGGCATGTACAGATGCTGACGTCATCGTTCCTGATGAAGTTGGTGTGATGCAATAAATTTATATTCGTTTAAAAAGGTATTGACCGACATTCATACACCCGCTGCCCACCGGACAGCGGGGACATTGTATTTAGAAAATGTCAGCCAATACCTTTTTCAATTCTTCGGCAAAAATCTGATGCCCCTTTGCCGTCATATGTACCCCGTCAGCCCCCAGTTCGACAGGCCAGACAGATGCATTAACAAAATGAAGATGAAGTTTCTCTGCAATATCCGCATAATAATCCCCAAGCTCACGACAAGCCTCATCCAAACCATTGGATGACGGCGCCATCTCACCAAGAGCCGTAGACGGCGGCGCAATTAAAAGCACCTGTTCCGGTCTGCAGACCATTGGCTGTACCTGAAGAAATTCTGTCAGGAACTGTTCCATCCGCACGGCCACCTTGGCACTACCGGAGCGAACCATGGTCAGCAGATCATTGGTTCCCAACATCACCGTCAGCAGATCAAAATCGCCCTCCCGGCGCAGAATCTCCGCCAATTCATTCAGTTCCCATTGATCCGACGGAATCTCCCGTCCGTTCTCCCCCAGATTCACAACGTCATATAAACCAGAATTCTGAAGGATGCCAGTCCATCGGATATCTGCGTGATGTCGTCCGTCGGCAAAACCGCAGGCACCATAAGTATTGGAGTCACCGTAACATATGATTTTATAAGCCATCCTGCTTCCTCCTATTCCTTTTGGTCATTATAAGTATCAAGGAAATGATGAACCTGTCCGTTCTGCTTATAGGCAATAATCGTGCTGAGATTGACATTTTCCACACTCTTGAAAATATTGCCCTCTACAAAAGGGTTCACTTTCTTCAGTTCACTGATTAACTGCTTAATCTCCATGCGCTTGGAGGCCGATGTGCCGTCCGGACGACAGGAACTGCAGGTGTCTGTAAAGCGACAGGCGCACTGGATAAAATGCAGACCGTTTAAATCACGCCACTGCTTAATATCCTCCTCACGAATCAGATACATCGGACGAATCAGTTCCATACCCTCAAAATTACTGCTGTGCAGCTTCGGCATCATGGTCTGTACCTGAGCGCCATAAAGCATCCCCATCAAAATGGTCTCAATGACATCGTCATAATGATGCCCCAATGCAATCTTATTGCACCCAAGTTCTTTTGCCTTATTATACAGATGGCCGCGGCGCATTCTTGCACACAGATAGCATGGAGACTTTTGGATATCATATACTGCTTCAAAAATCTGGGATTCAAAAACTGTAATCGGCACACCCATAATCCGGGCATTATTCTCTATTAACTTTCGATTAACTTCACTGTATCCCGGGTCCATCACAAGGAACACCAGCTCAAATGGAAATTTGTTGTGGCGTTTCAATTCCTGGAATAATTTCGCCATCAGCATGGAATCCTTGCCGCCTGAAATACAGACCGCGATCTTGTCCCCGGGCTGTATCAGATCATAGGTATTGATTGCCTTGGCAAACTTGCTGAACAGTGCTTTGTGAAAGCGGCCTTTACGGAGACTCTTCTCAATCTCCTCCTGCTTGTCATCACCGCCAAAACTTGCCATCAGCCATGCACTGTAACCGCCCGACAGACTCACGGCATCATAATCCAGTTCGCGCAGTTTCGGCACCAGCCTCGCACTGTTCATGCCTTTCATGCAATATAATATATATTTCTTATCCTTTGCCAACTTTCCGGCTTCAGCCTGCTCAACAATATCCGGCATACTGACTGCGCCCGGAATGGCCCCATAGCCAAAAGAAATGGCATCCCTGACATCCACCAGCAGATAAGTCCCCACCGCCAGATCAGAAAGCCCTTTAATCGTTATCTCTGCTGCTTCGCTCATTCTTTATCTCTCCATATCATTTTCTTTTATACCGTTTTGTATCTATTGTACCAGTCCCCGGGCATAAAAAAAAGCCCTTTCTTCTGTAAATGAACTGAGACAATCTCCCCCATCGTCAGATGTATCTATTTGCTTTTTTCGCATTAACTTGCTATGATAAGTAAAGTATATTTGGAAGGAAATAGAGAAATGAAGAAATATATAAAATACGCTTTTTCCAGGACCCTTCCCGTCCTATTCGGCTATATTTTTCTCGGTATCGCTTTCGGTATTGTGCTTCAGCAGGCCGGTTTTAATTTTATATGGGCTTTTTGCATCAGTCTTTTTCTTTATGCCGGCTCCATGCAGTTTGTCCTTGTGCCGCTGCTGGCTTCAGCCGCTTCGCCCCTAACCGTCGCCGTCACGACACTTTTCGTCAACAGCCGCCACGTTTTTTACGGTCTGTCGTTTATTGAATCCTTCAAAAAAATGAAGACGCAGCTCTACATGATTTTTTCTCTGTCGGATGAAACTTATTCCGTCCTCTGCAGCTGCAAAAACGAAGATCCGGAGGAAAAGAACCGACCAGCCTGGTTTCTTATCAACCTGTTTGACCAAAGCTACTGGATCATCGGTTCTGTCATCGGCGCTCTGCTTGGTCAGGTACTGCCATTTGACTTTACCGGTATTGATTTTTCCATGACCGCACTATTTGTTGTCATTCTGTTGGACCAGGTGCTGGCCCATCCTAAAGCCGCCGGCCGCTGCGCCGTTACAGGGCTTCTGGCAGGCGTTATCTGTCTGTTCATTTTCGGCTCAGGCAATTTCCTGCTGCCGGCACTGATCATCACCGTTTTATTTGTCACAGCCTTTGCACAGGCCGAAAGAAGAAAGGAGCTGCCGTAATGAATACAGGACATTCCATTTTGCTGATTGCCATCGCATCCGGTATCACCTTTCTGATCCGCGCATTTCCGTTTCTGGTATTTAAAAAGCGGCAGATGCCGGCTTTCCTTAAAGAAATCGCCGACAAACTGCCGCCTGCTATTATTGCTGTTCTGGTTATCTACTGCCTGAAGGGTCCACTGACTGTCCTCGGCACCGAAACCATTGCCGCCGTCATCGCCATTGCAGGTGTTGTCATCCTCCATCTCTGGAAACGCAATACGCTGTTAAGCGTGGCCGCCGGAACTGTTCTGTATATGATTTTTATTCGATGCCTTCCATAATGCGTCTTGCCACAAATACGCCGCTGGCTGATGCATGGGACAGTGAGTGTGTCACACCGCTGCCATCGCCAATGATATACAGCCCTTTATGCCGTGTCTCAAGATTCTCATCAATAGAGACTTCCATATTGTAGAACTTAACTTCCACGCCATAAAGCAGCGTATCTGCATTAGCTGTACCCGGAGCGATCTTGTCCAGTGCATAGATCATCTCAATGATACCATCAAGGATTCGCTTCGGAAGGACAAGGCTCAAATCTCCCGGTGTAGCCGACAATGTCGGTACCACAAGACTCTCTCTGATACGTTTTTCTGTACTTCTTCTTCCCCGAATCAAATCACCGAAACGCTGTACGATCACACCGCCGCCCAACATATTGGAGAGGCGGGCAATACTTTCACCGTAACCATTGCTGTCTTTAAATGGCTCTGAGAAATGTTTGGCCACAAGAAGCGCAAAATTCGTATTCTCTGTTTGAAGTTCCGGATTTTCATAGCTGTGACCATTCACTGTGACAATACCGTTGGTATTTTCCGCTACAACTGCGCCCTTCGGGTTCATACAGAAGGTACGTACCAGGTCTTCGAATTTCTCTGTTCTGTATACAATCTTACTCTCATAGAGTTCATCCGTCAAATCCGAAAATACAACGGCAGGCAATTCAACACGGACACCAATATCCACACGATTGGATTTCGTTGGAATATCCATCTCCTGACAAACGGTCTCCATCCACTTACTGCCGCTTCGTCCAACGGAAATAATGCACTGTTTGCAAAAATAGCTCTCATCCGAAGTATGAACGCCATAGCCCTCGCCTTCTTTTGTTACATGCTCCACAGCACAGTTGAAAAAGAAATCCACTCTGTCTTTCAGCTCCGCAAAAAGCTGCTCCAACACAATATAATTCACATCCGTGCCAAGGTGTCTGACCGAAGCATCCAGCAGATGCAGGTTATTCTGGATGCAAATCTTCTTAAACTTTGTATCGCCGGTTGAGTACATCCGGGTGCCTTCGCCGCCATGGCTCATATTGATATCATCTACATACCTCATCAGTTCCATGGCTTTCTTCTTGCCAATGTATTCATGCAGTGTTCCGCCGAATTCATTGGTAATGTTGTATTTACCATCGGAAAATGCACCGGCTCCGCCAAAACCGCTCATAATGGCACAGGAAGGACATCCTACACAGTTCTTGACAGTATCCCCATTAATCGGACATTTTCTCTTCTCAAGTTCTCTGCCCTTCTCAAAAACGGCAATCTTCAATTCCGGTTTCTTCATGGCCAGTTCCCAGGCTGAATAAATACCGCCAGGACCTGCGCCGATAATAATCACATCATATTGTTTCATTCTTATAAATCCCCTTTTCCCATGACGCATTCAGCCATTCAATTACTTGCGCTTTTCCCTCTTCACTAAAAGGAAAAAGCTGTGTTGTCTTAAGGGCATCCTGTGTCTTTTCATAAGCAAAGGGCTCTGGCCAGATTACTGCCAAAAGCCCTTCCTCCTTCAGGATATTGCCCTCTTCGTCTTTTGCTTCTTTTTGTTTGATGATACGGTATCGCATTCCCTGATAACTTCCCGTAAAAGGGTTGCCATAGTTATAAAAATTCAGGGATAGAATATCATCAGATGTAATCATCTGCCCACCATCCTTTTGATTCTCTGACAAAGTATCTCACTTCCAAAATGTATGGCATTTCGGAAGTGAGTTTTGAACAGTTATTTAACAAGGCTCCAACGCTGAGCTTTACCCATATTATAATTCCAAATTTCGATATTCTTGCCATTCGCCGGAATACCACTGTACATATCCAGGCAGCTTGTTGAGGAGCATTTCGGAACCAGATAATAGCTTCCTGTGCCATCCGGAAGTACCTGCCACTGCGTTGCTGATGAAGACAATTCTACATTAGAACCGGATGCCGATCCCTGTCCTTTTACAGAAAGATACAGACCAGATCCTTCGTTCTTAATTGTGTAGTAACCATTGCTCTGATAGGTGAACTTAAATCGCCTGAAAGCAACATTTCTATTTGCCCACAAAAGAAGATTCGTCCCCGACGTTTTTCCGTCACGATCAACCGAAATGGCATAATTCTTATTCTGAGCCAGAACCAGTCGATAGGTACCATTAGAAACAGTTCTGCCATTGCTCTTCACCATAAAAATCCGGTTAATCAATGTATAGGTGCCAGTGGTTGTCTTTACGGTTACCTTATAACGATAGGCACCTGCCGGCAATGAGCCGAACTTAATGCTTGTATCAAGATTCTTCAGATTATAGCCCTTTGCATTTGTCTGCGCTGTCTTTCCAATCTTCATTCTGCCATTCGTATCGTAAGCACCAACTGTCACAGATGTGATCTTCTCGCTTGATGAAACTGTGCCCCGAATGCTGAATGACGATCCCTGCTGCATATTGCCCGGTATAGTCTGACCGCTGATGGACGGCTTAGCTGATGAACTGATCAGATACCAGCGCTGTGATCCTCGCATATTGTAATTCCAAAGGTCTATATTCTTGCCATTATCAGGTATACCTGTATACAGATCCAAACAGCTTGTGTACGAACAGTTCGGAACAATATAATAACCGCCTGCACCATCAGGCAGCACCTGCCATAAGGTTGCTGATGAAGATTGTTCTACATTGGTTCCCGATGAACCTCTCTGCCCTGCTGCTGAGAGATATAACCCAGAGCCCATATTCTTAATCTTATAATAACCATTTCCCTGATAAGTAAACTGGAACTGGCGATATGGAATTTCCGCACGATTCCAGAGCAAAATATTTGTGCCTGATGTATTTCTGTTGTTATCAACAGAAAGTACCTTATTCTGGTTCTTTGCTGATGCAATCAGATAAGTACCATCCTGAATCGTCGGGGAGTTACTGCATACAGAGAAAACCTTATCCAGCATCTGATGCTCTCCCTCTGAATCCTGCACAATTACTTTATAATGGTACATACCACCAGAAAGGCCGCTGATCTTCACTGATGCGTCTAATGCTGAAAGATCGTATGTATAAGTTCCCGGATAAGCAGTTCCGCCTGTTACCTGATGATTATTTCTATCATAAACACCGACTGTAACCGCATCCAACTTCAATCCAGAGGAAACTCTTCCCTCAACAGAAAATCCCTCTCCGGCTTCCATGCACTGAGGAGCTGTATAGTTGTCTAAAGTCACTTCATAGTTGTCAGCATCTTCATACCAGAAATCGCCATCTACGGATCCAGGAATGCCATCTACAGTCGTCTGTGAACTATACTGCCAGAAGTCATAATCCCCCGTATATCCGGTCTGATATGTATAATGTGCCAGCCAAATCGGATACTTCTCGCTGATAGCAGATGCATTCAGATTATTCTCCAGCATCCCTTTGTTCGCATAGACCATCGGTATATAGCCTTTCTGACTTGCATAATCACAGAACGCAAGACACACATTCGTAGCTGCCTGACGGGATAAATTCGCATTGTAAAGTCGCCCTGTTAAAGCGCCATAGCTTTCAGCATATTCATAATCCAAAACCATCGGCAGATCGATCTGATGCCCCTGCAGCCATCCGATCACCCAGTCCACTTCCTGCCTTGCCTCATCCGGTGTAATGGCCTGGGAATAAATGTACACACCAACTCTGATGCCCTGGGCTTGTGCTCCCTCAATATTCTTAATCAAGTACGGATCCTTGCCCGGATTGCCGGCACTTCCCCATCCTCTGTATCCGGCACGGATAATAGCAAATTCAACCCCATCGTCCTTTGCCTTCGCCCAGTCAATATCTTCCTGATAACTGGATACATCCACACCATATCTTACAACACAGTCTGAGAATCTGGAATTATGTATATACTCATCCGGTACTGCACTCATTGTTGCAACACCATACTGTTTCTTCATTTCCTTCCAATACTGCGGATCATCTGCATACTGCGGGTCTACTTCCGGTTCATCCTCCGTCTCATCCATAATCTCTGTCTCAGATGCCTTTGATGTATCTGACGTCGCTTTTGTATCGGAAGCCTTCTCTGTTGATACAACAGAAGCACTTTCTGTCTCAACAACTGTTTCTGTCTCCGTTTCTGCGGCATTCTCCGTACTGTCAGCGACATCTACCACAACAGCCTGCTGTCCGCTCAGATTGTCCGCTGTTCCCGCATCTGCAAAAGCTGATAATGTCGACGGCATCATCAACGCTATGACACATATTGCAGATATAAACTTTTTCATTTTCCTCTACTCCTTTGTTGTCTCTATATCTGTCATTATCATTTCCTATTCTAGCTTACCAGTTGCTCCATCTAAATGCAACCTCTTTTCACAGATATATGGCTATTTTTTTCACAGATATATGGCTATTTTTCATAATTCTTCATGATTTTAATCGTTGCTATTTACTATGCAAAATGTTATAATCATACTAACGCTTAAATCTACGGTACCTGTCTGCGATACGGCAGATGCTGTCGGCTGTGTGCAGAATATCACGGGAACCAGGAATGCTTTTATTCCTACCACTTACATACAACATTCCATTGATTCTCTGTACATTCTGCCGGACGGATATAATGAATGATCATAGGCCGGTTTATGGCAGGCTCCGCAGATTTCCGTGTTTTACAAACAATCTGAAAATGACCCGTATACCGTGATTTCCACAGCATACGGGTCACTTTTATTTACGCGAGCAATGAGCCAAAGCCCATGCTTGCATGAGGCCTTGGCGACTGTCGCGATAATCATAAGAAACTCGCGAAGCGTGTTTCTTATGATTTCAAGACTCGCTCGCATATCCTAATACGGAATTCGTTTCTGCTTACAGACATCCTTTCTGTATTCAGGTCAGATTTTCATGCATCAGATAGATCATTCCGCCGATCAGTCCGCCAAAGACACCTGCATAGGCTGTGATCAGAAGGATATTCATCTGATATAATGCCTTTGGTATCTCCAGGATATCGCATCCAATCTGACAAATCAGCCATGTCAGATCACACCAGAGCAGTGTATGCACCAGCAGGAACAAGCTGACAGGACGCACATGTTTTCTCAGTGCCAGAATATTCAGTTCATACCACATACGCTTCATCATCATTCTCTCCCGCCTTTCTTTTATCTCTCCTGCAATCTCATTGCACAGCTTAATTATCTGCCTCATCTACATGCTTGCCTGTAATAGAATAAATCACCCATTCAGCAATATTGGTGGCATGATCACCGATACGTTCAAAGTATTTAGCCACCATCAACAGATCCGCCGCCTCAAAACTCTTCACATGATTATCCTGGATACGCTTAACCAGTGCCATTTTAATCTGATCAAAGAGATCATCTACCACATCATCATTATCAATAACATTGTGAGCTACATCCAGGTCTTTTGTTACATATGCCTCTGTACCACGGACAACCATCATCATTGTTTCATTGGCCATTTTCTGAATCAGTGATATTTCATCAATATCAGATACATCTCCCAGCTGCAGCGATAACTCCGCAATATCCGAGGCCTGATCCCCGATTCGCTCCATATCTGTGATCATCTTCAATGCTGAGGAAATCTGTCTCAGATCTCTTGCCACCGGCTGCTGCTGAAGCAGAAGTTTCATACACAGTGCTTCAATATCGCGTTCCATGTGATCAATATCCATATCATAATCAATGGTCTGCTTTGCTTTATCCGTATCGTGACCAATCAGGGCATAAACACCCATTTCGATGGCTCTCTCAATCATATTGCCCATCTCAATAATGTCGTCATTAAGCTGCTTTAACTGTAAATCGAAACGATTGCGCATTAGCCAAACCTCCCTGTGATATAATCTTCTGTTCTCTTATCTCTCGGCATAGAGAAGAGTTCTTCTGTTTTGCCATCTTCAATCACTTCACCCAGCAGGAAAAAGACGGTTCTGTCTGAAACACGGGTCGCCTGCTGCATATTATGAGTGACCATGATGATGGTATAATCTTTTTTCAATTCCAAAACCAGATCTTCAATCTTGGAAGTTGAGATTGGGTCCAAAGCAGACGTTGGTTCATCCATCAGGATGACATCCGGCTGTACAGCCAGTGCTCTTGCAATACAAAGTCTCTGCTGCTGACCACCGGAAAGTCCAAGGGCACTCTTATTTAATCTGTCCTTTAATTCGTCCCAGATTGCGGCTCCTCTCAGTGAGCGTTCTACAATTTCGTCCAATTGGGATTTTTTGTGGATACCATGGGTTCTCGGTCCATATGTAATATTGTCATAAACACTCATCGGAAAAGGATTCGGTTTCTGAAAAACCATACCTACTTTTTTTCTCAGCACATTGACGTCCATATTCGATCCGTAAATGTCCTCACCGTCCAACGTCACTTTACCGGTAATCTTGCATCCCTCCACCAGATCATTCATACGATTCAGTGATTTTAAAAATGTTGATTTACCGCAGCCGGACGGTCCGATAAATGCGGTGATCTCGTTGGCCGGAAGCTTTAGGTTGATATCCTTGAGCGCCTTGAAATCACCATAATATAAATCAAGATGTTCTACATTAAATTTATCCATATCTATTCCTTTCTCTTTCTTCTAGGCCTTCGTAAATTTCTTGGCGATCAGTGTGGATAATCCATTGATAATGATAACAACGACCAGCAGCACAACCGCCGTTGCATAAGCCTGATCCGTATGCAGTCCTTCACCGGATAACACATACATATGAACCGCCAGTGTTCGTCCGGATGACATCAGGTTTTTTGCAATATCCGGTACAGTTCCGGCTGTAAAGATTAAAGCTGCTGTCTCACCTACAATACGACCAATAGCCAGAATAATACCTGCCAGTATACCCGGAATTGCTGACGGCAGAACAATTCTAAAAACGGTTCTCAATTTACCGGCTCCCAATCCATAACTGCCTTCACGGAATGAATCCGGCACTGACAAAAGGGCTTCCTGCGTCGTACGCATAATAGAAGGCAGAATCATAATGGAAAGAGTAAATGCACCGGCCAGTATAGAATATTTCCAATGGCAATAGGTAACGAAAAACAGCATACCGAAAAGGCCATAGACAATAGAAGGAATACCTGCCAGTGTTTCCGTTGTCACACTGACAACACCTACCAGTTTATTTCCTTTTTTAGCATATTCAACCATATAAATAGCTGAGAAAATACCAAGCGGTACTGTGATCAGAAGAGCCAGAATCGTCATAATCAGCGTATTAATGATTGCCGGAATCATGGACACATTTTCTGATGTGTAAGTCAATGAGAACAGATCTGGGCTTAGATTTGGGACGCCCTTAATCAAAATATAAAATATCAGGTAACCCAGCACGCCAATCGTAATAATGGCTGAAAATAAAACAAGTACTGCAAGAAGGAAAGATAATTTGCTTCTTTTATAAGCTTTCAGGCGCTGTCCAAAAGTGACTTTATTAATTGCTTTAACGCCGTCTACTTCACTCATTATTTCTCCCTCCTTTTAATAACTGAGAACAACAGATTGATCAGAAGAATAAATACAAATAATACAACACCTGTCGCAATCAATGCTTCTCTGTGAATACCTGTTGCATACCCCATTTCAATGACAACATTGGCTGTCATGGTTCGTACACCCTTAAATATACTGTGCGCCATCGCCGGCTGATTACCTGCTACCATGATAACCGCCATTGTTTCACCGATTGCACGTCCAATACCAAGGACAACGCCGGCCAGAATGCCGGATTTAGCAGCCGGAAGCACCGCAAAGAATACACTTCTTTCATGATCTGCTCCCAATGCCAGAGATCCTTCATAATAACTGTTCGGCACTGCACGAATCGCGGATTCAGAAACACCGATAATAGTGGGAAGTATCATAATACCTAACAGAATGGATGCTGCCAGCATAGAATTACCTTTGCAGTTAAATACCGCAAATGTATTTCGGAGCAGTGGCACCAAAACTTCCATTCCAAAGAAGCCATAAACAATCGATGGGATACCCGCCAGAAGTTCTACTGCCGGCTTCAAAATTTTATACAGGCTGCCCGGGCAAAACCTTGCCATGAAAACAGCCATAAATATACCAATTGGAACACCAATGATGATGGCCCCTGCTGTAACATAAATACTGCCGAGAATCATCGGTAAAATACCAAATAAGTTATTGCTTGGTTTCCAGACAGTTCCTCCAAGGAAATTCAGCGGTCCAATCTTGCCAATGGCCGGAATACCACTTGAGAAGAGGAAAACACAGATCAGTAAAACTGCCAGAATAGAAACACAGGCCGCCACCAGAAAAACGATTTCCATTACTTTTTCTTTAACTTTCATAAATACTCCTGCATCCTAAAACATGGGGACTGTCCGGAGACAGCCCCCAATTCATTGACTCGAATACTGCTTACTGAACATCTGCCCAGACTGTTGTTTCACCTGTGAAGATAGATTTTACCTGGTCACTTGTCAGGTTCTCTACAGGGTTTTCATTGTTGACAATAACTGCGATACCATCCTGTGCAATTGTTGTTGCTGTTACACCTGTTTCTGTATCTTTCAGATCTCTGGAAGCCATACCGATATCACAGATACCTTCCTGTGTAGATGTAACACCTGTTGTGGAATCGGATGTCTGGATTTCAATATCTGCATTTGTGTTCACTGCAAGATAAGCTTCTTTTAATTTTTCCATAACCGGAGATACACTTGAGGAACCTGCGACAACGATTTTACCTTCAGGCTTACTGCCTGCATAAGCTGCTGCATTCTGATCAATCTTGATGTAACCGTTCTGTTCAATGATATCCTGACCTTCAGCACTCATAATATAATCTACAAAATCCTTTGCCACATCACTGAGTCCGTCTTTTGTTACAATATTAAACGGTCTTGCTACTTTATATGTGCCATTTGCAACATTATCTGTTGTTGCCTCGGCGCCGTCAATCTTAACAGCCTTTACTGTATCATTTAACGAACCAAGTGAAATATAACCGATTGCATATGGATCACCAGCTACGCTTGTCATCATAACAGATGTGCTGTTTGTAATATTTGCTTCCACTGTTGTATTATCAACCTTTGTACCATCAGCGGCTTTCTCTTCTACACCAAACAATTCTATGAAAGCGCCTCTTGTACCTGAACCATCTTCACGTGAGTTAACACTGATTTCTTTGCTTGTATCAAAATCGCCTGTTGCTGCAGCAACTTCTGTCTGTGCTGCTTCTGTGGCAGCTTCCGTAGCGGCACCGCTTGCTGCTGTTGTTTCTTTAGATGATGAACTTCCGCATCCTGCAAGGCTTCCTACAACCATTGCAAGTGTTAATGCTGTACAAATAAATTTTTTCATTTCTCATTTCTCCTTCTTTGAGATTTTCCTTTTTAACTCTTTAACTTCTCGTGTCGCTATTAAAGATAAAACTTCCATGTAAAATCTAAAACCAGGGTTATGTAAAATTCATGAAAAAAATACGAAAATTCAGGGCGTGCGGCCCCAGACATAAAAAGGCTTCAAAAAGGCCATTCAGTCACAGGATTGCTTCCGCTGCCAACGTCTGGCAATGGTACATAAGGCAGTACAATACACTGCCTAAGTACCAGCCGCCGTTGAAGCCCCTGTGTCTGAATGGCCTTTTTGAAGCCTATTCTAAAGCTTTTTACCGCACGCTATTAAATTTTCAATACTGTTTCACCTAAACCTCTGTCTAAGTAATTTTTTATCATTTCTTACGCATTTAAACAACACAGCATTCTGCATTTATTATTTTATGCCGGGTTGACGTGAACCATGCAATGTTTGACCAATGGGAACTGCTGCTCTATGGCATGATGGACATTCTCAGCAATGGCATGTGCCTCCCACAATTTTTTTTCACCATCCGCTTTGATCTCAATATCTACATAATACTTTGACCCGAAACTTCTTGTCTTCAGAAGGTCAATGCCTTCTACACCCTGAATATTCATAATGCAGTCATGCATTTCATTCACGGTTTCCTGATCGCATGATTTATCCGTCATCTTGCTGATGGCATCTCTGAAAATGTCGACAGCTGCCTTGACAACAAACAAACAAATGACAACACTGGCCAGAGGATCCAGCATCGGGAATCCCATTCTGGCTCCAAAGATACCTACGAAACTTCCGACTGATGATAATGCATCGGAGCGATGATGCCATGCATCTGCCATTAATGCTCCTGAGTTAATCTTTTTGGCTGCATTTCTTGTATACCAATACATGATTTCCTTGACAACGATAGAAATAACGGCTGCCGCCAGTGCCAGCACTCCAGGTACTGCCAGTGTGTCGTAATGACCAGCCGTCAGTTTCTGAACACCGGTTAAACCGATGCCGACACCGGTCACACCTAAAAGAATAGCCAATATAATAGAAGCAACACATTCAAATCTGTCATGCCCATATGGATGATCTTCATCCGATGCCTTACCAGAAATCTTAACTCCGATAATAACAATAATTGTGCTGAACACGTCAGATGCTGAGTGAATGGCATCTGAGATCATCGCTCCTGATGATGCCATCAAGCCGGCAATCAGCTTAAAAATAGATAACATCAGGTTCACAGCAATACTATTCGCTGATACCTGCATCGCAATTTGTTCATTTGTCTTTGCTTTTACATTCTTCATCAATAACACCCTCCGTTCTGAAATGAAACGATTCTAATACTCGCTCTCTCCATATTCTGCGGCAGATGCTTATAAACATAAAAAGCACCTGCGGAACACCAACTGTCCCGCAGATGCTTCACCCTTTCATTCATCTGCTGCCCGAAAGGGCCCGGCTGCGATCGCTTATAAAAAGTGCGCCCCGCCTGATCAGTTTGTACTGTATATATGCAGTGCAAAGAGATTATCTATACTATAGTACGCGGGTACACAGTTAGTCAAGCGTAAACCGGCATTTTATTGAAGCTTATTCTCATCATAAACGACATAGATATAATGAATATTTTCAACAGCTTCACATGGCTCACGATGCTTCAATGCCTTCTGTCCTGTTCTCGGATGAACAAAGCCACGATCCGTCTGCGGATTAATGCAGCTGATGGTCCTCAACAGATCATTGATGATAGTTACCGGGAAAATAATATCTCTGTGAGAGGCCACAATTCCCGTCAACGGAAGTAATTTGATATCCATCAGATGCGCTACATATTCCGCCAACGGTGCACTTGTATCAAACAGTATCCACAAACTGTCGCTGATATTGTCCCCTGAAAACAAAAGTCCTGTTTCATGGTCAAATACAACAATAGAGCCCTTTGTATGTCCCGGCATAAAAATAATTTCTTCTTCTCGTCCGCCCAGATCAAAGATCTGTCCATTCTTCAACGGTTCAAAATGTCTTGTATGCTGCTGTTCCCAGGCTTTCTCATCAAAATCATCCGGCCACACAGGAGGGAGACCGGCCGCAGACCGGTCCCTCTTAAACTTTTCAACAATCAATGTCTTCTGCGTTGCTTCATACCAGAGATAAGTCGGTACATCCATCAGATTCATATAAACCGTCGGAAATTCATAATTGCCGCCGCAATGATCTGTATGTCCATGTGTCAGCACCACTTCCAGAGGTTTGTCTGTCAGCGTTCTCACAAATGCTGCCAGATCACCAAATCCATAACCTGTATCAATCAGCAATGCTTTCTCCTCGCCTATAATCAATGTTGTATAAACATTGCCCGGTTCATAGATATGGTAAATATTCTCTGCAATTTTCAGTGGTTTATAGTATGTATCACTCATCTCTGTCGCTCGCTTTCTGTCGTTCTCTATCAAAGTCAATGCTTATTGGAATATTGGAATGCGCTGTCCTGCTCACTTAATCAATACCAGACACATCTGTGTCATAAACACATTCTTTTGTTACAGCGTCCACTCGGATAACATCACCATAAATAATATCATCTTCATCTGTATTCTCATCAAAATCAGCATCATCCTCTGTAACTATGGCGTAAATATAGTATTGCGGATTCGAATGTCCATCTACCATCTCTGGCTCAGCTGACAGATATTGCACATAGTGACCCTTAATGATTTCTAAATCCTCATCACTGATCGTCTCTTTAAGGAATTCATGCGCTGCGTCTATAGCTGTCTTAGCATCTATCATTGGTATCTGCTTACCATCGGCACCATAAAAGCCCCATCTATCGCCGCCAAAATCCAACAGCCCCGTCTGCATGGCACCTGTTTTTGGATGGAAGTAATAGTAGTCACCATCAATAAGCTGATGTTCATATCTCATAGCACCATCTTCTCCGTAATAAACCGTCTTTCCTGACACTTTTGCGAATCCAATCTGCATTGCGCCTGTTCCCTGTTGGAAATAGTACCATTTACCTTTAATCTTCTGCTCTCCATATCGCATCGTGCCATCAGTTCCATAATAAACTGTTTTTGTACCGCCATTTTTCAATGGCACCGTCTGAAGACCTGTCTGCATGGCACCTGTTCTCATATGGAAATAATACCACTTGCCATTAATCTTCTGTTCACCATATCTCATGGCACCATCCGCGCCATAATAAACCGTCTTCTTCGATAATTTCACCATACCGGTCTGCATGGCACCCGTCTTATAATCAAACAAATACCATTTGCCGTCTATCTTCTGTTCGCCATAGCACATGGCACCATCCGCGCCATAACAAACCGTTTTCTTCGAACCGCTATTCATCGTAATCGTCTGGATACCAACAGCCATAATACCGGTCTGACGATCAAAATAATACCACTTGCCGTCTATCTTCTGTTCACCATACATCACAGCGCCTGTCTTTGCCTGCAGATAATACCAGTTATCGCCGCACTTCTGCTTACCATACAGCATAGCACCGTCTTCTCCATAGCATACTTTTTTCTTGCCACCGTTTTTCGTTGGAACCGTCTGTACTCCTGTCTGCATCACACCGTCTTCACCGAAATAATACCACTTACCATCTATCTTCTTCTCGCCATTTGTCACAGCACCTGTTTTCGTATTAAAATAGTATCCATTTCCATCTACGGACTGTTTGCCATAAAGCATGGCGCCATCTTCTCCATAGCATACTCTCTTAGATGTCAATTGTACAAAACCAATCTGCATCACACCATCTTCTGCAAAATAGTACCATTTACCGTCTATCTTCTTCTCACCGACGGACTTATTCCCCTTTTCATCATAATAATAGGTCTTGCCTTCTTCTGTCTGCCATCCGGTTTTAATCTCAGGTTCTTTATCGCCTTCTTCTGCATCTTTGTCGCCTTCCTGGCCCGTTGGATCAGCACTAACAATTGGCGTTTCATTATTATCTGCACTAAATACATTTATCTCTGCAGCCAAATCTGTTTCCATCTGATAATCGGCAGCCATATCAGACTCCGAAACATCCTCTTCTGTCTGTTGAACAATTTCTCCCGTCTGTTCAACAACTTCCTGTGCCATAACCGGCTGTGTCATCATCATTGCAGCAATCACTGCCGCCGTAAATAACCCCTTTTTCATCATACTTCTCCTTTCTAAAATTAAAAGTTATATTTTAATTATAGCTCATATATCACCCTCCTTCAATTATCAATCTCTTTAGGATTGCCAGAAACCATTCATTTTTTTCATAATTGTTAAAAACTTTACGAATATATTACATTTATGATATAATAGAAGCAATATGAAAAAGGAAGGAGACTCATACACAATGAAACACAACAAATGGTTGTTTCGTCTGACAGCAATAAGCTTGTCCACAGCCCTTTTTCTGACTTCAATTTCGTTTCCTGCAATAGCCGCAGAAACTTCTGATTCAAGTACAGACTCTATTGAAGTCGAGACAACAGCACTGAATGAGACAAACCTTTACGCAGAAGATACAACTGCAGCAACCACAGAAACCGAAAATGACTCGCTTTCTGAGACACAGCCGATCAACACGATAGAATCAGACAGTGAACAGCATACCATTACTGGTTTTGCTCCACTCTCCGAAGATGAGTGTCATCTATACATGTCCTATTATGATAAGCCATCCGAAGCAGATCTCATTGCTGAACTTCCATCTGCACTGAATGTTTATCTGGACGGAAGTTCTGAACCGCAGACAATACCCGTTTCCTGGAAAAGCATCGGTGACTTTGATACGACATCGTTTTTCTACTATGAGTTTGATCCGGTGTGGGATACAGACAGTTATGACCTTGCAGATGATATCGATCTGCCTTACATAGGTGTGTGGCTTGATTCATCAAACGGAATCAGTCTTATGGCCGCTGACAACGCATCCAGCAGCAATGAATCTGTCATTTTCAAATACCTTACAGAAGATATGGGACTGAATATTGCCGCTGCCTGCGGCGTACTTGCCAATATCCAAGCTGAATCCTCTTTTAATCCGAATATTTATGGTGACAGCGGAAGCAGCTATGGTATCTGCCAATGGCATAATGAACGTTTCACTGCATTGAAGAACTATACCGAAGAATGGGATACACTTCAAGGACAGCTTGAATATCTGCATTATGAGTTAAAAACAAGCTACCCTTCGTTATGGAGCAGTTTAAAATCAGCAAGCAATGATACCGATGGTGCCTATAAAACTGCCTATGACTGGTGTACTATTTTTGAAAAGCCAGCCAATATGTACACTCTGGCTGTTTCCAGAGGCAATCTTGCCAAAAATACTTACTGGCCGAAATATTCAGGAACAATTATTCCAAGCAACGACCCAGTCACTATTTCCGGTGCCTCTTCGCCAAGTACAATGACCACTGGCAGTTCTTTTGATATTCGCGGTACACTTTCATGCAGCGGTACTATCACTTCCGTCACTGTAGGTGTCTATGATACAAGTGATGCCATGAAAATTGGTAAGACCGTTGCCCCCGGCACTACAAGCTATGATCTAAAATCACTTGATGCAGCTGTGAAATTCAGTACATTGCCTGCTGGTGGTTACCGATACAAAGTTATGGCAACATCCTCTGCCGGTACTGTCACCTTAGTTAATAAAGTTTTTATGGTACTTGGAACAGACAGAACAATTGCTGACGGTATCTATCAGATTGCCAATGTTCAGAATACCGGATATGTTCTATCCGTAGACCATAATAAAAACACTTCCGGTACCAATATCCTGCTCTGGACTAAATCATCGATTCTATATCGACAGTTTCAGTTCATTTACCAAGGCAATGGTTATTATAAGATTAAAAATATGGGATCAGGTATTTATCTCGGTGTTGCAGGACAATCTGCATCATCCGGCGCCAATGTAGAACAATCTAATGTTGGCACTTTATGGCAGGTGCTTCCCGATGACACCGGTTCTTACTACCTGGTACCAAAATGCTCCTCTACCAGTGCTATGGACCTTTACACCGGAGTTATCAAGAAAGGGCAGAATATAGGAACATGGAACTATAATCTCAGAAAATCTCAACGCTGGGCTTTATCCGAAATAAAAGCCAAACCAGTGATCTCAGGGAAAACAGTTCCAACTACCATGACTCAAGGAAGCTCATTCAGCATCCGTGGTACAATTTCCTCAGGTGATCCAATCTCCTCTGTTACTGTTGGTGTTTATGATACAAATGGTAAAATGAAAATTGGTAAGACAGTATCTCCGAATACTACTTCCTATAATCTAAAAAATATTGATACCAGCATCAAATTCGGCTCCTTAGCAGCCAGCGGCTACCGATATAAAGTAACTGCTGTTACCGCCTCCGGGACAACCACACTGGTCAACACCGCCTTCATGGTACTCAGCAACAGGCGGACAATTTCAAACGGCACCCATATCATTGCCAACAACTACAATGATAATTATGTATTATCTGTAGACCGCAACCAGAATACTTCCGGCACCAATGTCCTGCTTTGGACAAAATCGAATGTCGCTTATCGCAAGTTCCAATTTGTATATCAAGGCAACGGCTATTACAAGATTAAAAATGTAGGCTCCGGACTCTATCTTGGTGTTGCCAATAACGGTTCTAAGGCAGGCTCTAATGTCCAGCTTTCCTCATCCGCTACACTATGGCAAGTGCTTCCTGACGGCACCGGCGCCTATTATCTGGTACCGAACTGCTCTTCAACCTGTACTTTGGATTTATATACAGGAATTCTTGGAAAGGGAAAGAACATAGATATCTGGAGTTACAACCTCGGCAAAGCTCAACGTTGGAAATTGCAGTAATCTAAGATTTAAAAAAATACAGGCAAGACTCATCAAAGTCCTGCCTGTATTTTTATTTTCTGCAATTATTTATCCTTGTCTTTTTCTTCCCAGGTTCTCTCACTAATAATATATCTTGGTCTGGCTTTAACCTCCATGTAAATCTTGCCAATATATTCACCCAGTACACCAAGGCAGATTAACTGCACACCGCCCATGAAACATACAAGACAAACTGTACTTGCCCATCCCGTCACTGCATGCCCTGTCAATTGAGAAATCACAGCCCAGATTACACCTATAAAACTCAGAATAGATACGCCAATTCCAAGTCCTGTAATCAAACGAATCGGTTTAATGCTCAAACTGGTTATGCCGTCAATGGCCAATCCCAACATCTTGGATAACGGATAATGTGACTCACCGGCAATACGTTCATGACGTTCATAATAAACACTGGTACTCTTAAATCCTACGAGTGGAATCATACCTCTGAGGAACAGATTCACTTCTTTAAAATTGGCAAATTCCTTTAATACTCTTGCTGATATCAAACGGTAATCAGCATGGTTGTATACAACCTCAACCCCCATCTTATTCAATAACTTATAAAAAGATTCCGCCGTAAAACGTTTAAAAAACGTATCCGTGTCTCTCTTGCTGCGCACACCATAAACAACTTCACTGCCATCATGATAAGCATCCACCATGGCTTCCATCGCCTTGATATCGTCCTGACCATCACAATCTATGGAAATCGTGATATCACACATATCCTTGGATTCCATCAATCCTGCAAGAACCGCATTCTGATGTCCTCTGTTACGACTCTGGCTCATACCGATAAAATGTGGATTCTCAGCTGCCAGGTTTTCAATAATCTCCCAGGTTTTATCTTTACTTCCATCATTTACAAACAAAATACGACTGTTATCACTAATCTTTCCTTTATGTATCAAATCTTCAAGCTCTTCAAGGAACATTTTAGATGTGATTGGAAGGACTTCTTCTTCATTATAACAGGGTATCACTATAAATAATCTGCTGTTCATTGATATTTTCCTCCGTATGCCATTCTGCCCTTTATGTCATTTCACTATCAAAATACATCCCTATTATATCAAAAAATAATCCCAGAATACATATCTTCCGGGATTATTTTATCAGTTTATTTCTGACACTTTTATACGAATGGTCTCACGATGCCCAACACACGCGGATGCTGATTATTAATCATTGATGAAACAACTACTTTATTTGGCCACGCCTCAATTACTCTATTATTGCCTAAATAAATAGCCGAATGTATAACAACACCTGCGGAATTACAGTAAATAATAATATCGCCTCGCTGTCTTTCACCATAAGAAACATGTTTCAGCTGTGAGCTGGTCCATATGTTGGCAGACTCATATTCATAACCGGGTGAAGCATGCCGCACAGGATTAATCGGAGACATATCAATACCCGCTGCATATAATGCCTGCATAACAAGACCACTGCAGTCAATGCCAAGCCCCGGAGCACCTGATGCACCAATCATATAATCATCCCCCAGATAATCATAGGCTCTGTTGATCATTGCCTCAACGCAGTCGCTGCGGCTGCTGTAAATACTAGTTCGGATTGGTGAAGCATAAGCCCCCAATGAATACCAATCGGATTCACTATAACCAAGTGCTTTCCACGTTGCCAGATCTGTAATACCTGTAGCCTCCAGACCATGTCTACTCTGAAAACTCTTGACAGCATTAAACACTCTTCTTGTGTATTCAGCGCCGCCCATACCGACCGCATTGCCAAGTTTTAATGCCCTTATGACCCATGCGGTCTTAATACCCTCATATCCGATATTCAAATTGTAGCCGCCGCCAGACAACTGAATGGAGGATTCCTGAATCTGATAATACTGGGATGGATTCTGATATTTACGATTCTTCCACTGATAAACACCAGACGTTGGATGAAAATAATATCTCACACCATCTATCGTCTGCAGACCATAACACATTTTACCATCCGCTGCGTAGTAATACTGCTTGCCATGATGCTTGGTCCAGCCAGTGGCCATGACACCTGTTCTATCTTTGAAATAATACCAGTGGCCACTTATCTTTTTCTCGCCGTAATACATAGTACCATCGGCATTATAGTGATAAGTATGATTGTGGTGCTTGGTCAATCCGGTTGCCATGACACCTGTTCTATCTTTGAAATAATACCAGTGACCATTTTCCTTCTTTTCACCATAATACATGGTACCATCCGGATTGTAATAATACGTATGATTATGGTGATTCACCCATCCTGTCTGCATTACTCCGGAACGCTCATGAAAATAATACCAATGACCATCTATCTTCTTTTCACCATAACTCATGGTACCATCCGGGTTATAATAATAAATCTTATCTGGTCTGGCTGCCTGCTTTGTCCAACCAGTGGCCATGGTGCCATCTGCATTAAAGTAATAGTATTTGCCATCAATTTTTCGTTCGCATTCTTTCATCATCACACCTGATGACGGATGAAAATAATACGTCTTATTCTCCAATGTCAACCAGCCATACTGCATTTTACCATCCGCGCCATAATAATACTGCTTGTCTGGTTTTGCTTCCTGTACGGTCCATCCTGTGGCCATCATCCCATTCGCATCAAAATAGTACCAATAACCATCTATTTTCTTCTCACCAACCACATAGACATTGTCAATATAATATTGTGTGCCACTTTCGCTTGTCACCCAACCCTGGCGAATTTCTGCCGGAGGCTGTTCTTGTGGTGGCTGTTCTTGTGGTGGCTGTTCTTGTGGCGGCTGCTATTGTTGCGGCCGCTCTTGTGGCGGCTGCCCTTGTTGCGGCCGCTCTTGTGGCGGATGCCCTTGTGACGGATTCTCTTGAGCGGGGTGGACTTTGGGAGCCTGTACCCACCACATCACAGTATTTTACGTTTTCGATTCCACAGCGTGATTCTAGCAAGTACGATAGTACA
>ENA-OQKY01000249-OQKY01000249.1-human-gut-metagenome-genome-assembly--contig:-NODE-249-length-65209-cov-7.435082_pt1 | contig 65209 bp, 62 predicted proteins | sample MGYA00242652_ERZ504805 | MGnify/ENA primary metagenome ERZ504805 (study PRJEB26092, sample SAMD00036400) | human gut metagenome | host: Homo sapiens | study: EMG produced TPA metagenomics assembly of... | reverse complement strand
TTCTGTCATTTGTACACGATGTACCGGTTTCTTTTGTTTTGCCATAATAAAAGGCCCTCCTATGATTTTTATTTTATCATAGAAGAACCTGTTATTAACTAATTTACAGAAAAAGTTTCACACACTCCCGCAATCCCCGTATGGTTTTTGCAAGTCGAGAAGCGTGCGAGTTTATCCCTTAATTTCCAGTCTGAAATAGCCCTAAAAGCATCTTAGGCTGGAAATTTACATGTTATTGGCACCTTGTATCTGCGCTTCAGTCATACACATATCATGTTCTTTTGCAAATTTAAGTGCAGCCTTTAACCCTTTGGTTTTTTCTCCTTTCAAATCTTCGAATGCCACTTTTACATCTATCATATAGCAGTATTCTAAAAATCTTTTCAATGTCTTTTCCTTTGGCATGACCAAATTCAGCCAGTTCAATCTCTCCGGCCTGGCAGTTCTTATTCGTAGAATCATAGGAAACATAAATACGTTCCCTTCGATTTCTCTTTGCATTCCATTCATTCAGAAAGCCTGTACTCTTACCCTAAGTGATGCTCTTAAAGAAATCACTTACTGACGCATCACTATAGATCTTCATACCAGAACTATACAGTGGATGATTGTATGCATAATCCGGATAATGCTGTGCTACATTGCTTTCTTCTACAATAGAGTAAGAGGCAAGGTCGAGCAGTAATGCCATATCCCGTTCAGAGAAGAACTGTCCAAGCAGCTTGTCTAACGAATAATCCGATACGATCTTATGCATTACAGCATATGTACCAACCCGAAGACAGCTACTGCGCTCTGTTCGGTCTTCCATACCTGATAAAACTGCATCTGGAAAGTATTTCAGATTTGACCTGAGTAAAGAGCTTATGACTATCTGCAAAGTACAGAAATGTCATACAGCAAAGCGGTCATTTCTGCTATCTGCAGATATATAGAACTATCCGAAATTAAGGAAAGTGAAGATGCTTTCCTTGAAAGAGTAATATCCACCATCCGAGAGGAAACCTCAAAAGTCAATCCCCTTGGCGGGCTATTGCGGTTGGTGCAACCGCCGCCTGCACAAATATCCGCCGAAAAAGAAAACAACGCCGAAAGCGAAGAAGCAATGCTCGATTTCCTCGACAGCTTCTAAGGGGACACTTATCCCTGCTTTTGACGGCGCTGTGGGAACAATTCCGAAATGGATTACCCCGACTATACCCAACTGCTCGCCGCAGTTGAACACGACGAGCAGGCAGTCAGAAAAGCCGAACAGGAAAAGATTGATTTGAAGGTTTTTACTTGAGGCGATTCGTGAGTGTACTGACTTAAAAGAATTAATACCCACCATTGTAAATACTTTGATCAAGCGAATAGAAGTCCACAACAGCGAAAAGGGTGAAGACGGTTTGAAACACGTTCCTATTGATATTTCTTTTACTGCTGTGGGGATTATCAATATTCCGACCGAAAAAGAACTGATTGCGGCAATGGAAGAAATGAGAGAAAACCCACTGAAATCCGCTTGAAATAAAGGAAAACGGTGAGCCCTCACGGGCTACACCGCATCCTACATAGCGACTGTCCTTTAGAGTACGACTCTCATGCAGGCTCTTCTTTTTATGTTGGCAAGGAACCATTATTCTGGTGGTGTTGCGTTCAATATAGGCTTTATATCATTTAAAATGTGGTTGCCATAGTCCTGGACAATGTTAAAAAAGATGTTTGAAACTTCGTATTTTGCCAGTTCTGACAGTTGGTTGCCTAAAAGATAATTGTAACTTGCTTTTGCAAAATCAAAGATGAGACCATCATATCGTTCTTCAGAAGTCTGGTTTAAGAACGTTGGATTAGATGCAAGCATAGCATAATACTTTGGATTGACGATGTTGGAATGAATAAAATCATAAATGGATTTCTTTTGCTTGTTCCATGGAAAAGCTTTTTTTACATAAGGTTTGAAGGTATCGACATTTCTGTCAGTAGGAAGAACATCTTGTGAAAAGCAGCTAAAGGCAGTTTCTAATTTTGAGATGGCCTGTGGAGAGAAATTATCTTCCAGACTTATGGAAAGCAACATGTGAATATCTATTTGGTAGATATAGTCCAAAAGTTGAGAAAATTTTGGGGATGCCATCAGAAAGTCTATAAACTTATTCATATGAGAATCCGTACGAAGGCTTCTCACATTATCAACAGAGAGATGAATTTCATCAGAGATGGCCTTATCATTTGCACTGTTGATGTTTGAAAGTCCGAAAAGATAATTAGGATCAATGTCTAAAAGCTTGCAGATTTCAGGAATATCCTGAGTTTTAGGAACCGTCTTACTTTTTTTGCTTTCCCAATTAGCAACACGGCTGCGATCATCATCCAGCAATGCTTCTGCAAATCCCGTCTGGGAAAAATGTCGTTGTTGGCGAGTTTGTTGAAGTCTTTCTTTAAATGCACATAAACTATGTGGGTCATAAAAATTAAACATAATACACCTCTAGAAATGAGTAAAAATGTCTTTAAAAGTGGTATAAAAAAGACAATTTGTTTGTGTTATTATATCATTACAAAGATGAATTTGGCAAGAAAAAAATAATATTGATGGTCTGGGTAAGTTCTTACAACAACTCAATTGCTACAATAGACACATCAACAGAGCACAGAAAGGAGCAGCATAATGGCAGCTAGAATGACAGTAGATGAGATTAGACGTAATTTTTCTCCAGGATTGACAACATTATTTGATGGTGTCAAGATGTATGGCTTTGATCAAAAGCAGTATTTTGCAGACTTTATTGCATTCTATGATCGGTCCTACAATATGACATCTGAAAAGATGGCATGGATTTTATTCCCGAATTATGACGAAAATGATCACAGTAAAAAAATCAAAAGAGCGAACGGGTATCTGCTTTTTGGACAGAGCATCAGAACAAGACATACACAAAATGAACTGATTGACATGTTATTTACACTTCAGGATGATCCGATGTTCAATCCCCAGAAACATTGTTATATTGATGAATTAGCCAGACAGGGCAGGGTCGCCAATTTTTAAAAGACGCATTTTAAACTACAAGTTGATTTGCATGAGATGCAAAGCACACTACAATAAAGAGAAAGTGAGGAAGAAAAATGATTAAGCATGCTAATTTTCAGGCAGTAGAGTATGTGATTGTCACCGGAGGCAATGGTCAGGTGAGAAAAAAGGGCTACGGTCTTGGCTTTTTCTACAATGATGCAACGACAAGTATTAAAGTCATTCCGGCAACGGCATTTGATACGTCTTACATATTTAATGACATTACAACAAAGGATTTTCAGAACATTTCCGTTCAGGGCGACATGACCTATGTGATTGATGATTTTGAGGTGGCTTCGGAGAAAACAGATTTTTCATTTATTAATTCAAACGATTATGCGGAAAAGTTAGTCGAGGCTCAAAGCAAGATGTCCAGGCGAATGATTGGTATTGTCAAGGCTGAAATTGCACAGTTTATGGCTTCCAAAGATATCCGGACAGCGATTCAGTCTCAGAATGAGCTGACTGTGGCGTTGAATGCGGCGATTAAAAAGAATGTTCATGTGAAAGAATTTGGTCTCAGTGTCATCAATGTCTCTGTGCTGGGAATTGCACCACAACCAAAGACACGGGAAACGCTTGAAGCAGCTGCCCGGGAAGAAATTTTAAAGCAGCAGGATGATGCCATTTACAAGCGACGCAATTTTGCCATTGAGCAGGAACGCAATATCAAAGAGAATGAATTGAATACAGAGATAAGCATTGCGGAAAAAGAACGTCAGAAGCAGGAGAAAGCCATTGATGCCGAAATGTCTTTGCAGAAGAAGAATGCGGAAGCCAAAATGCGGCAACTCAATGATGAGCATGATTTCCTCATGCGGGATGTGGAGACGCATGTGGTCAGTGACCAGGCGCTTCATGAAAAGAATATGAAGTCCCGTGCTTTTGAGCAGGAAGAACAAATGGTTACCAATGAAACCCAGCGTGCTATCGCAGATACGAAAGCCTATGAGAGCGAAGTTATTTTAAAAGTATTTGAACGCATTGACAAAGATGTACTCACAGCATTGTTACTTTCCGGTATGGACAGTGGTAAGATGATTGCAAAAGCTTTTGGCGATCTGGCAGTCAACTCCGAAAAGATTGGACATTTGAATATTACACCGGATTTACTGGATACATTGATGAACAATGAAAGAGGTAACTAATGGAGAGAAAGCATATTGTTATTGCGTCTGAAAAGGCGCGACAGCTGGATAGAGCCAATCATAAGATTGTAATCGTGTCTCAAAAGACACGATTACAGGAGTTGATTGAAAGATTTAATACCAAAGAGCAGGCGCAATTTTATATTGAACATCTGGGTGGCTCTTTTCAGGATTATGTCGATGAGGAACGCTGTTATGCGGCGGCATTGGCATTGGTCAGGCAGATGGCAGAGAAGTATGCCAGAGTTACTGTGATTGATAAATCTTTCCTGTGTCATTATATTTTTGGCGCAGAGGATATTGTGATTTGTGTTGGCAGGGATGGCTTGGTCTGCAACACCATGAAATATCTGACAGAGCGGAATCTGGTGATCGGTGTGAATCCGGATCCATCCAGATGGGATGGCGTTGTCTTGCCATTTAAGCCAGCAGACATGTTCTGGCTGCTGCCGTTGGTGTGTCAGGCAAAAGAAGAGGTGCCATTTAAAAGAATTACATTTGCCCATGCGGTGACTCAGAATGGACAGGAATTATATGCTGCCAATGATCTTTTTGTGGGCGCTGCAACACACATCTCTGCACGGTATGACATTGCTTATAAAGAAAGAGCAGAAAGTCAGTCGTCAAGTGGTGTCATTATTTCAACGGGGTTAGGACAATCCGGATGGTATAAGTCAGTACTTGCACAAGTTAAGGCTTGTACAGGCTTGCTGCAGATGAAAAAGCGTGAGATTCCGACGATTAACTGGGGAGATCAGGTATTATCTTTTGTTGTCAGGGAACCTTATCCATTTGTCAGTTCCGGTGCAGACATTGTGATGGGAAAAATCAAATCCGGAGAATGCCTGAAATTGCGGTCGAACATGCCGGAGAAAGGTGTTATCTTCTCGGATGGCATAGAAGAAGATGCGATTGCATTTAATGCGGGAACGGAAGTCACCATTACGGTGGCAAAAAAATGGGGAAATTTAGTCATGTGTGATTAAGAAGGACTAATAAAGTAAGTTCTTACACTGATGACGTTGGTATACTTAGACCATCCGTTGAACATTGTACAGTTGCTGAAAAAAATCAATTTTTCATTTGAAGACGAATTATACATTCTTGGTGATGTGGTTGACCGGGGACCGGAACCAATCAGGGTATTGCAGGATATGATGCAGCGACCGAATGTGGTGTTTATCCTTGGTAATCATGAATTAATGATGTATCTGATCCTGAAAAGGCTGTCAGCAGAGATTACAGAGGAAAATTGTGAGACACAGCTGACAGCAGAAATTATTGCAGGCTATCAGCTGTGGATGCAGAATGGAGGCGCAACGACAGCGCAGAAGTTCAGACAATTACCGAGAGCAGCACAACAGGAAATTTTGGACTACATTTCCGATGCATCGCTTTATGAAACTATTATACATAATGGTAGAAAGTATATTTTGGTACATGCCGGTTTAGCCCATTTTTCTCAGGATAAAGCCCTGACGGATTATGATGTCTATGATTTTCTGGAAGTCCGAACAGATTACAGCAGGCGATATTATCCGGATGCTAATACTTATCTGGTGACGGGACATACACCGACGATGTTGATTGATGATTGGAATAAGCCGGAAGTCTATCAGAAAAATGGACACATTGCGATAGATTGTGGCTGTTCGATGGGTGGGCAATTAGCAGCCTATTGTATTGAAACTGGTGGAGTAACTTATGTACGTGGTAGATATGGAATGCTGGATAAAGGATGGGATAACAGATGATTTACGCAATGAGTGATATTCACGGCTGCCTCAGAGAATTAAAGGATAAAATGACTCAGGTCGATCTGCAAGGGGATAATCGTCTGATTTTCCTTGGGGATTATATGGATTATGGCATAAACTCTTTTAAGGTTTTGCAATATATCTGGGAACTGCAGAAAAATTATGGCGATGAAAAGGTGATTGTCTTGAAAGGCAATCATGAGCAGATGTTTTTGGACTGGATCAATGATTTCAGGAATCCTTATGCAGATGGTTCAGCGGAGTCGATACTATTTTATGAGTGGTTGGAAACAGATTTTGAGCATGGAGCCAACACCCTAAGAACCTTTATCTCAGAAGAGCAGATCAATTTTCTGGAACAGATTGCACGGACGTGTTCCTGGGAGTCAATCAGTAGGGAGGCTGTTCAAATGATTTTGTCTGATCACGATGAGATGATCTGGTGGATGCAGCATCTGCCATTATATTATGAAACGGATGCACAGATTTTTGTTCATGCCGGTGTAGATGAAGCGGCTGGAGAATATTGGAGCTTTGGAACATCGGAAAATACTTTGCTTGGAAAGTTCCCGGCTGCAAAGGGCAAATTTTATAAGACGGTCATTGCAGGACATGTGGGCACTGGTACGTGGGGGTTGGCGAATGATCGCCACTTTCATGATATTTTCTATGATGGAGAGAGTCATTATTATATCGACGGTTCAGTGTACAAGCATGGAAAGTTGTTGCTTCTTGGATATAATGAAAAGAATAACCGATATTATCAGATAGAAAATAGCATGCAGATACCTGTAAAGAAGTTTGAAAGGTCTCGATAAGGGAGAAAAAGCGGATATGGCAATCCAATTTTGTGAAATTAAAAAGTATATTGCACGCAATGAACGCATTTCGATTTGTTTAGAAGACGGTTCTTATGATGATTATTTGATGATCTCAGATATTCCGGAAGGTAAATATGATAATCTCTATGTTTACGGAATAGGGACGGTCGATGTGGAATTTTCGAAAGATATGTATGCTGCACCGTCACAATTAGAGGGAATGGTGATATCGCCTAAGCATGATATGATGGCGCCTGCGATAGAGATTGTGCTTCATAAGGATCCAAGGGATATTGCGCGCTGTGAAGAAAGATGCCTGTTGTTTAAAGATTTAAAGAATTATTTGCAGATCGGCAGAAATTTCTCGGTTGTGAACAGAAAAGACTGGTCAGAGGAAGCCTATGAGTGGAGAAAAGACATTTCATCAAAATATGACCATATGTATGTCTATGGAATCGGCATGGAAGATAATCCGAATAAGGAACCATTTATAAAAGATGTGCCGTATGACACGCATCTGAAAAAGCGAATGATACTTGTCCTTGATGATGAGCCAAGAAAAGATGTTCAGAAAACAAAATCCTTTTTTAAGCATGTGGATGGTCTGTATTTTCTGGTGTTTACAGCGGATGAATGGAATCATGATGCAGACGAATGGCTTGGTATTTACATAGACAAAAAATCAGCAAGAGAAGCTTATGACAGAGCAGTTGCTTATTATGAAGAAGAGCGAAGCAGAGGGCATTATTCGAAGGCACAGAGAGTTGTAATGACAGAATTTATTCTCGAAGACGATAGATTCAGAGAAGTGAAGCGGGAAGAACTGGAGGATTAAATCTGACGAGAGGTGGAAGTAAATACATGGAGGTATTGGATTTGAACTATAGGCGTGAGGAGTTTGAAAATATTTTATTAAAGCCGGATTCATTTGAGTGGCATAAGCTTTATCCTAATAATGTTGTTCCCTTTCATGAAGATATGGAAAAACATCTTCATAAAGGATATTATCTGTTGTTGTTTAAAAGAATCAATAGGTGTAGAATTGATGGTTCAATGATGACCATTGTTTTTCAGAAAGAGCAGTGCAATGAAGCTGAATATATACCGAATGCGAAAATAGAAGCGTATAATCTTTTTTATCATAGATTTGAGGATGTTCGGGGACCGTTGGAAATTCCGATGAATCAAGATGATGGTATAAATATGATTAAAGAGATGAAAGATTTATCTTTTGGGAAGCTATCCTGTTATTGTGTTAATACGAGAGACGAATTTATTAGATCATATAGATCACTAGAAAAAGCTAAAAAAGGAGCGATGTATTGGCTTAAGGTTCGTGGAGGAATTGATAGGAAAAATGTAATCCCGTATGGGGCTATTCGTAATGATGTAGAGGAAATGAAAAAAAAGGAAGTTCGTGAAAACGAATTGTATAAGATATTTATCACAAGATATGCAGATGTTATAGAGACAATCAAAAAATATGATTATCCGGGAAATGCTGCAGGTGAAGTAGCTGATATACTTGGAATTACCAGAGATGAGGTCGGATTTATATATGATCTGTTTGATCCGACGGTGTTTGTGGCGTTAAGACTTCAGACAATAGAGGGAAAGTGATTCAATGAATAATGCATATGATGAGATACCAAAATACCTTAAGCAAAAAGAAAGTAATGTATCTAAAGCCCATAAGAAATCAAAGCACAAGCATCAATATGCAGAATGTCTGATTCGATACAAATTCGAATGGGATGAAAAAGCTAAAATGCGGACATACTTAAGAAGTTATTGTGTGATTTGCGGAAAAATCCATGATAAAATGAAAAACTCGATTGTAAAAGATTACAAAATAGAAGTAGTTACATCACATGGAACAGTCTATCAATTCATTTCAGATGATGACTTGTATGAGAAATATCATGACAGATTGCCTGTATTCTTTGTAGATATATGGAACGACAATTATGTCAATTTAAATGATGAAAATACAAATTGATACGAGCAGGGAGAAATCAAATGAAAATTGAAGGAAAGTATACAATAGCACAGGTTTATACGACAAAAGATGCAGCAACAGCGATTGATGATTATGCGGTTGCGCAGATTCAGGCACTGGTGGACAATCCGATTCATGAAGGATGCAAGGTTGTGGTGATGCCGGACGTTCATCCTGGCGTGGTAGGGACGATTGGCTATACACAGACAGTCAATCAGGCAATCATGCCGAATGTGGTGGGCATTGATATCGGCTGTGGCATGACATTGGCGAAAGTGAAAGGACGTATTAAAGATTTCCAGAAGCTAGACACGGTTATTCGTGAAAAGGTACCATCTGGATTTAATATCAGAAATCAGGCGCATCGGATGGCAGATGAGATTGATTTGACAGCGCTTCATTGCTATAAGAGCATAAAAGCAGATCGGGCGTATTGTTCGATTGGGACACTTGGTGGTGGCAATCATTTTATAGAAGTCGATCAAGATGAAAATGGCGATAGTTATCTTGTCATTCATTCCGGCAGCAGATGCCTTGGACTGGAAGTGACCAATTATTATCTTAAGGCAGGAAAAGCGTATCTGCAGGAAAAAGGCTGCGTCATACCGCATGAATTGACGTATCTGGAAGGCGAGCTGATGCAGCAATATCTGGAAGATATTCAGATTGTGCAAAAGTTTGCGGCAATTAACAGAGAGGCAATCTTGACAGAAATAGTAAAAGGCATGAAATGGAAAGTACAGGAATCATATAGCTGTATTCACAATTATGTGGAATCTGCAGAGACGTCCTATACAGGGGCACCGATCATCCGAAAAGGCGCAATCTCTGCAAAGAAAGGTGAAAAAGTCATTATTCCGGTGAATATGCAGGCAGGTATTATCCTTGGAACAGGCAAAGGCAATGATGACTGGAATCAGTCTGCACCGCATGGCGCAGGGCGATTATACAAGCGTTCAGATATGAGACAAAATTTTACTGTCTCACAGTTTAAAAAAGCGATGGCCGGGATTTATTCATCCTGCGTTAGCGAAGGGACTCTGGATGAAGCGCCATTTGCCTATCGCAATCTGGAAGATATCTTACAGGTCATTGGTGATACGGTAGATGTTGACCAGGTGATTCATCCGATTTATAATTATAAAGCAGGAAATGAATAGCACAGAGATAAAATATTGAAGGAGATGATAGCGGATGAAGTATTACATCAGTGATCTGCATTTATTCCATGAAAATGCCATTGAATTTGATCATCGGCCATTTACATCATTGCAGGAAATGCATAATGCAATTTTGAAGAATTGGAATGAGCGTGTGACCAATGGCGATATGGTCTATATTTTAGGTGATGTGAGCATGCGTGGTAAAAAGGAAGATCTGATTGCCTTTGTGGCTCAGTTAAAAGGACGAAAAATACTGATTAAAGGCAATCATGATGATGTGTCTGACTACCGCTATCAGCAGTTGTTTCATGAAATCTATGATTATAAAGAAATGCACGATATGGTTGACAAAGAGCATTACAGTCTGGTATTAAGTCATTATCCTATTTTTAGCTGGCGCGGCATGGGAAATGGCAGAATCCTTCTCTATGGTCATACTCACGAAAGCGAAGAAGACCGTTTTTATCAACAATGCCTGACAGAAATGCAAGCACATGATTGTCGCCACGTCTATGATGGAAAATTACGTGCCTATAATGTGGGCTGTATGAAGCCGTACATGAATTATACGCCGCGAACATTAGAAGAGATTATAAAGTCGAGGGAAAAGGAAGCATAGAGCATATGAAAAAAATGGAGGATGGCGTCATTGGTTTATTTGAGCAGTTTTGCATTGAGTACAGAAGAAATGAAAAATCCTAATATTTATCCGTATTGTGTCTTTGGAAATAAAGGATATGATCCGCTTGTATTCACGCCAATTACAATTTTGTATGGTGATAATGGCTGTGGAAAATCTTCATTATTGAATATTATTGCACAGAAAATAGGTGCAAAAGGGTTTGAGACGTATGCCTATGGACAGAGATATATTCAGAAATTTGTTGATGAGTGTCGATTTGACACAGGTACAGATGATTTTGGGCATCGTATAGGAATTCCTGCGAGAAGTTTATATCTGAAAAGTGAAGATGTTTTGTATGAAATTAAGAAAATTCAGCAAAGAGATATTTTGGAAAGAGATTTACTCTATAAGCAGGGAAAAGGATTAAAATTAAAGTCTACATTACAGGCGACACTGGAAAATATACAGTTTGCACAAGAAAAATATTCGAATGGTGAAACTGCAATGAAAATGATTATAGACATACTGGAACCGGATAATTTGTATCTTCTGGATGAACCGGAAGTGTCATTATCTCCACAGAATCAAGTCAGATTAGCTGAAGAAATGAATCATTGTGCACATTTTTTAGGATGCCAATTTATTATAGCGACACATTCGCCATTTATGTTGGGAACATTGCAGGCGAAGATTTATTATTTGAATTCTGACGAAATCGAAGAAAAGAAATGGTATGAGCTGAAGAATGTTCGTTATTTTTATGAGTTTTTTGAAAAAAATAAAAAGTATTTCAACGGGGATGTCATGAAGTAGATATCCCCGTTTCTTTGTGGAAAGAATTAAAGCTTCTGATCTAAATGAGTCAGCACGTTCCCTTTCTTCGGCTATTGTTTGTTCAGATTGTTGAAGTCCTTCTTCATAATTAATTTCTTTTTCGGAAACAATGAGTTGTGCCGATTGGATTATTGTTTCTGTCCTGTGTTTTCTTACGATTTGCGTACTTGCTGCATAGACCTACTGAATGGTTATGAAAGAATTACATATCCATGCGGACAAGGCCGATAACCTTGCCGAGAATTTCACAATGCTTCACGATAATAGGAGAGAAAGCATCGTTCTGAGGCTGAAGACGGTAGTGGTCTTCTTCCTTATAGAATGTCTTGACAGTTGCAGAATCATCCACCAGAGCAACAACCATATCGCCATTGTCGGCAGAAGACTGCTGCTGAACAATGACATGATCGCCATCTAAAATGCCGGCATTGATCATGCTTTCGCCTCTGACAGCCAGCATAAACAGTTCTGCGTTCGGCATCAGTTCGCTTGGTACAGGGAAATAACCTGTGATATTCTCAACAGCGAGAATCGGTTCGCCTGCAGTAACAGTACCGACGATTGGAATGTTCACCATCTCGCGTCTGGCAAGATTGAATTCATCGTCAAGGATCTCGATGGCTCTTGGCTTGGTAGGGTCTCTTCGGATATAACCATTCTTCTCCAGAGTTTCGAGATGAGAGTGAACGGAAGATGTGGACTTCAGATGAACTGCTTCACAGATCTCGCGGACTGAAGGCGGATAGCCCTTCGCTAATAACTGGGATTTTATGTATTCAAGAATTTCCTGCTGCTTGGCAGAGATTTTACCATTTGACATATTCAATACCTCCTGTATGGATAACAAACTATTTTATCACTGATACTATCATAACACGGCAAACGTATATTTGCAAACAAATGTTTGAAATTTAATAGAAATGTAAAGAAATTCTATTGACAAACGAACTATTGTTCTGTATAATACAAATACAACAAACGAATGTTTGGAAAATGTGTTCGGAACGATTGTTTGCATTTGATAAAATGTGGAGGGATGAAGTGATGAGAAGAAGGAAAATGGTTTTAAAGAGACGCATTCGTATGGTGATCGTTGCGTTTATATTAATCCTGATCGGTATTCTGGTGATTCCTATCAGCCACTTTAAGGTGGCAGCCAGTGAGAAGAATATGCGTCAGATTGAGTACAAGACGTATGTTGTTCAGTATGGCGATACATTATGGGGGCTGGCAGACAGCTATATGGGGAAGAATTTTAAGAATCATCAGGACTATATCCATGATGTGATGCGTGCGAATGGTATGAATCAGGCGATGATTTATGAAGGACAGCTGTTGATCATTCCATGTGAAGGGGATGTGGCAGAGAATACACAGATGGCGGCAGCAGGTGAAGATATGAGAAACTGACCGGATTAGAGATGTTAGAGATGCCGATGCAGGCAGCCATTGAGCATATAAGCAGATCAGATCGCGAATGAAGATATAGGATGAATGAGCAGTTATAATTACGAAAGCGGATAAACAGGTGATCGACCCGGAGAAGGTGAATCAGGCAGTTATCCGCTTTTTGTTTTTATACTTTCTGTAGGAAACCGGACGGCTGTGTATGCATCCGGAAGATGATGTATTGAATGCTCATGGTTACGGATTGTGGTAGTGCGGATTCGGCATTGACTGCGGCCAGTCGGAGATATTGCCGTTCAGAATAGCGGTGAACATTTTATCGATCGCTCCCGGATTTTCTCGGTTGATCTGATGCATCAGATTTTTGGTATATTCGCGGCGGGTATGGCCATTGGCGGGACATGGACTTTTGGCGACAGGAAGATTTTGTTTTCGGGCAAAGCCGATGATATCCGGTTCGGCCATGTACAGCAGCGGACGGATAACCGTCAGACCGGTTCGTTCAAGTTTTGTAACCGGAGGGAATGCATAGAAGTGGCCCTCGTAGAGGAGAGACATCAGCATGGTTTCTACCAGGTCATCGCGATGATGTCCGTAGGCGATTTTATTGCAGCCGAGTTCCAGTGCCTTATTGTTCAGCGCACCCTTGCGCATTTTGGCACATAGCGAACAGGGGTTCTTTTCGTGACGTTGGTCGAAGATAATCGGGCCGATTTCTGTGGATACAATGGTATAAGGAATATTTAATTCATTACATAAACTTTTAACGGCATCCATATTGAAGTTACCGAGACCAAGGTCAACAGTTATAGCTTCAAGTTCAAAATGCTTTGGATAAAAGCGTTGAAGGCCTTTTAAAGCATATAACATAGTTAAACTGTCTTTGCCACCGGATACGCCGATGGCGATTTTGTCACCTTCATCGATCATTTGCCAGGTATCAATGGCCCGGCGTGTATAGCTGTATAATTGCTGCAGTTTCATAGTTTTAGATTGTTCCTTCCAATTGAGAGTACATGATGCCATATGGTGAATCATAGCAGCATGTGACAATTCGTATTTAATGTATTTATAATGACAGCATTATTCTGTACATTGCATTTTACCGATTCTTTGATTATACACAGCTAAAACAACCTTGTCAAAGGCAAATAGAAGTGACAGATATCATGTCGCAAAATCAATATTTTACGACATGATATTGCCTTTTAAAGGAGTTTAAGGTATAATGACTTTATTCAATCCCAAAAAGGCGTTTTGATTGACATAATATTTTTATGGTAAACTGTTTTATATCTATTGCAACTATTTGCATGTTTTGAACAGTTTCATATTTGTGTACTGCTTCTTTGACTGTATGGCGCAGGCAGAATAATTTTAATGAATTATAGTGAATAAATTTTTGGAGGTTTAACGGATGGCTGAATTATCATATAAGGATCAACAGGATTTAAAGAACATTGAAAAGATTCGTGAACATTTACAGATTTTGCCAAGATTCTGCGGTGAATACTTCAGATCTCTGGAAATCCGTAAAAGCACAAATACCCGTAAGAACTACGCTTATGATCTGGGTGTATTTTTTTATTTTCTTAAGACCAATAATCCCTATTTTAAGGATAAAGACATACATACGCTGCCTATTGAGGTCCTTGATATGATCACGGCTATGGATGTTGAGGAATATCTTTCTTATCTTGAATCTTATACAAAGGATGGCAAATTGTATACAAACCGTGAGGAAGGCAAGGCGAGAAAACTTTCATCACTGAAGTCTTTCTATGACTATTATTTCAAGAAGAACCTGATTAGGACCAATCCGCCTCGTCAGGTAGATGTGCCAAAAATCAAGAATAAGAATATTATCCGTCTGGATCCGAATGAAATTGCGCAGCTCCTGGATGAGGCGGAATCCGGTGAGAAATTATCCGGACGCCAGCTGGCGTCCCATGAGAAAACAAAAGTTCGGGATGTGGCAATTCTGACATTGCTTTTGGGAACAGGCATTCGTGTGTCAGAGTGTGTCGGTTTGAATCTTGAGGATGTGGATTTTAATAATGGTGCCATTCGAATCATTCGAAAAGGTGGTAATGAGGCGTTGATTTACTTCGGTGATGAGGTCAGTCAGGCGCTGGAGGCTTATATGAACGGATCGAGAAAGACAGCCGAGCCTGCTGCCGGACACGAAGAAGCGCTCTTTATTTCTTTAAATAAGACACGTATTACAACTCGGTCTGTTGAGCGGCTGGTGAAGAAATATTCAAGACTTGTCACCACAGTCAAAAAAATAACCCCTCATAAGCTTCGAAGCACCTTTGGTACAGCGCTTTATCAGGAAACGGGGGATATTTATCTTGTGGCGGATACCCTTGGACATAAGGATGTCAACACCACCAAGAAACATTATGCAGCCATCGATGAACATAGACGCCGGATGGCTGCTAATGTTGTCAAACTCAGGGAAAGCTGAGTTTGAGACAGGATGTTAAGAATTGCCGCTATCTGACAGGTGCGACTTTTTAGTTGCCAGAAACGGGAACATCTCTTCCACTGCGCAGACTTTATCGGCCAGGCAGACAAGCCAGGCCTCTCTGGATGCAGGAATTTGGGTGATATTCAGAGGCCACATATGGCTTCTGATAATCTCCTTTTCCAGATTGTTCAGAGGATAAACTTTCTCAGCATTTCTGATGGCAATGCTGGCATGCCGTGTTCCATGATGCCATGGCCCGAGATGCTCGTCCTTTATGTCATACAGATAATAGTCATGAAACATACAAGCTACAGCCAGCGCTTTTTCATTGACTGTGATATGCCATTTCTCTGCTAATTGATAGCTCATAACAGCGACATGTCTGCAATGCTCATAGGTTGTTGTGAACCGATGTTGTTTGAAATTTTTTAGCTGCTGCAGACAGTCTTTATGCAGCAGTTCATTTAAAATGTCCCAGTACATATAATCACTTCTTTTTACTAATCTACTAACTAACTAATAGAATTAAAAATGTCCGATCGTCCTGAAGAATCGTCAGAATTCCGTCCGCATCCTGTACAATGCCGTGATAATTCAGGGTCTGCATCACTCTCGTATCCCCATATCTTTTCAAAAAGACGGTCAGATGAAATAACCTGTCCGGGGTTGGCCATTAAAAATTCAAGCAGCTGAAATTCCTTATTGGTCAGCTGATATCGCATGATGTTTATCTCCTTCATTTCTTTTTCTCAATGATAGGTCATTTGAGCGGGAATGTCAAATTATTTTCTTTTCAGCGGCGGCCATACGGAAATAGATGCAGAAGGTGATGGTATTGATGCTACAGGCGGTATTTTAGTTGCAGCAGGTTCTTCAGGCATGGCGGTGAATTTTGGTAATAATTCGACGCAGGGGTCTGTTCTGGTGAACATGGATCGTCAGGAGGCAGGAACAGATATCGTTCTGACAGATGCATCAGGAACAGAGCTGATAAACTGGCAGGCTTCTAAGAAATACACTTCCGTTGTGATTAGCTGTCCTGGAATTGCTCAGGGTGAAAGTTATACATTGAAAGCCGGAACATCCAAGACAACGGTTACTATGGATAGTTTGATTTATGGTACAGGTAATACTATGGGAAGATAAAATACGCACCCGGGAGTCTAGGCTCTTGGGTGCGTATGGCTGTATATATCCCGGATTCTTCCGGTGTTCATCTTAAGGTAAATCTGTGTCGTAGAAATATCGGAATGACCGAGCATTTCCTGAACGGAACGCAGATCAGCACCATTTTCAAGAAGATGCGCAGCAAAAGAATGACGCAGCGTATGCGGTGTGATATCTGATTCAATGCCGGCCTTTGCAGCGTATTGTTTCAAAATCTTCCAAAATCCCTGCCGGCTCATTGGCTGCCCGCTGTAGTTTGGAAAGAGAATCGCGCTGCTGTCATCGGAAATCATGGCGGGACGTGCCTGCTTCAAATACTGACGCAGGGAAATGCGAGCAACACTGCCAATGGGAATGATGCGCTCTCTTCCACGCTCGGAACAGCGAATATAACCGGCCTGTACATTGATGTCATCAATTGTCAGGGAAACGAGCTCACTGACCCGGATGCCTGTTGCATACATCAACTCCAACATAGCCTTGTCACGAAGCTCCTTGTTATTGCGCCCAGCAGGCTGTTCCAGAAGCCTTGTTACTTCGGCAACAGTTAATACCTCCGGGGCCTTTTTCTCGATTTTCGGGGCCTTAAGCCTTGCTGCAGGGTTGCCCTGATGGTTCTCATATCGTTCAAGATAATCAAAAAAAGACTTCAGAGCGGCAATATTTCTTGAAATGGTGGATGTGGCAAACTGTTTCTGTTCCATCATGAGAATATAAGCATTCATGGTCGTCTCATTCACATCGGCCAGATCGACAACAGCCTGAGCGTCAAGAAAAGCCGCAAACTTCTCAAGATCCCGCTTGTAGGATAAAATGGTATTGCGGGAGGATTTCCTGACCGCTTCAAGATAATGTATAAAATTGTCTAATTGTTGTTCCATTGCTTTGCCGCCTCTTTAGTTTCTTAATAATATGAGTATGATACCAGGGTCAAAAGGTCAGAAGGCAGATGCAAGCTTGCTTGCAAAAGGATTTTTGACCTCTTGACCCGCCAAAAACATGAGTAAGTAGCCATTTTTCAAAGAAAAATGAGCGGATTACGAATGTTTTTGAGGATTGCGAGAGTGCAAAGCACGTAGCAATCTGGTATCAAAGGGGTCAAAATACTTTTTGACCCCAACATCATGAGTATTATTATAGTCAAATGTGAACAAAAAATCAAATTATTTTTTGTTATAAAAGTAATTGAATACCATATTGCAGTAAAACGGGATTAAAAGCCCATTCTACTGCCGTGCCGATTGTCCAGAGCAATAAACCGATAACGAGAAGTCGTTTGTTAATGGGCAGCAGATGATCCGTAAAACCGGCAGTCATGCGCCAGGTCGCATAAAGAGCTGGGACATAAAAACAGACCTGAGGCAGGAGTCGGAAAATACACAAGATCAGGCCGGTGATACCGTATTCAAAAGCTGATAAAAGTCCCACAGTACCATAAATAAAACCGATATACCAGAAATACAGATGACAGAAGATTTTTCTTCTGGTTTTGAATGTCAGTGCAATAAGCAAATAAAAAGGAATACACCGGCATAGAAAAAGATAAATAAAAAATCCTCTGTCTGTTGTGAAATCCAGGATAAAGCGGTCATAATCTGACTGGCAGAATAATGTTGAAGGAGAACTGCCCTGTGTCATCAGCAATAAAACAATTGATAGCAGTATGCCCATGGTCAGATCCAAAAGCCATGGATGATAAAATAAATACGAACGAATAAAAATCCCCCCTGATTCAGCATAGTATATGCAAAATTCAGAGGGGATATGTGCATTGACTCAAAATTCATGTAAATGGGACTACATATTTCTGCAGCGGTCACAGACGGCAGAAACTGCCTCGATCAAGCTGCTTCTGAAGCCGGAAGCTTCAAGTGCAGCAACAGCAGCAATGGTCGTTCCGCCCGGGGAGCAGACTTTGTCTTTGAGGACACCTGGATGCTCACCTGTTTCAAGAACCATCTTGGCGGAGCCTAAGACAGCCTGGGCAACAAATGTGTAGGCTTTGTCCCGAGGCATGCCGTATTTTACAACACCATCAGCTAATGCTTCAATCATCATATAGATAAAAGCCGGTGAACTTCCGCTGGCTGCGGTAACCGCATCCATAAGATTCTCAGGAACGATTTCAGTCTTTCCGAAAGAAGTAAAGAACTGCATTAATTCCTGGCGTTCCGTATCTGAAAAAACATCCTCAGACCAGGAAAGACCTGTCATGCCCTCACCTACCATTGCCGGCGTATTTGGCATGGCACGGATAATACGCGCAGATGCACCGAGTGACTGCTTCAAATCTGCAATTGTATAGCTTGGCGCCAGAGAAATGATGATTCGTGAGTCATCAAGTACTGGCTGTATCTCTTTTAAAACACCGTCATAAAACTGCGGTTTGACAGCAAGAATAATGTATCTGGACTGTTCGGCGCATGCGCGGTTGCTGTCAATCCAAACAGCGCCGGTTTCCAGTGACAAAGCTTTGCCTTTGACAGCATCTTTTCTTGAGAAAGCAAGGGTGCTGGCGGGAAAAACAGACAGACATCCCTTGAGCATTGCTGATCCCATATTACCCATGCCGATAAAACCAAACTGATACATTGTCTTACGCCTTTCTTATTCGTCCCAGTTATGATATACGTTCTGAACGTCGTCGTCTTCATCAAGAAGATCAAGAATACGGTTCATTTTCTTAATATCATCTTCGTTTGTCAAAGTAGCCCATGTCTGAGGAACCATTGTTACCTCGGCCTCAGCCATTGGAATGCCTTCTTTCTCAAGGGCATCACGTACAGCGCTGAAATCATCAGGATCTGTAATGATTTCATAAGAATCTTCTTCATCACTGAAATCTTCAGCACCTGCATCAAGGGCGATCATCATCAGATCATCAGCATCCATATCGCATTCTTCCTTGTCAATGATGATCTGGCCTTTCTTGTCAAACATGAAAGATACACAGCCACTTGTACCAATGGAACCGCCGCCCTTTGTGAAAGCACTTCTTACATTGGCAGCTGTACGGTTGCGGTTGTCAGTCAGTGTCTCTACGATAATGGCAACGCCGCTTGGACCATAGCCTTCATATGTATTATTCTCATAGTTAACAGAACCAAGGTCGCCTGCAGCCTTCTTGATACCACGTTCGATTGTATCGTTCGGCATGTTGTTGGCTTTCGCCTTGGCAATAACATCACGCAGTCTGCTGTTATTGTTCGGGTCTGAACCGCCCTCTTTAACAGCTACAGCCAATTCACGGCCGATAATTGTGAAAATCTTACCTTTAGCAGCATCATTCTTTTCTTTTTTATGCTTAATATTCGCAAATTTCGAATGTCCTGACATAATTACACTCCTATCTCGTACTAATAATATCAACCTATTTATTCTATCATTTGTTTCAGCAAGAATCAACCCGTAATTTTGGTAACCTTTACAAGGCTGATGGCGTTATCTTTAACACTCATGACCTTAAATGTATAGCCATCGATATCAATGCTGGCAAATTCATTATTCTGCGGAATATGTTCCAACTTGGAAATCAGAAGGCCGTTCAATGTTTCGAAATCGTCATCAAATGTAATGCCAAGAGTACGGGTGATATCTTCTAATGGGGTCAGGCCTTTCATCAGATAGGCACCGCCGATAATCTGGATGTTGTCTTCATCGGGATCGTATTCATCAAGGATATTACCGACGATTTCTTCAAGAATATCTTCCATGGCTACAAGTCCGCAGGACTGACCGTATTCATCCACAACAATAGCCATATGCATCTTTTTAGCCTGCATTTCACGGAAAAGCGAATTGATATTCTGGGTATCCGGTACAAATACCGGCTTACGCATAACTTCTTTGATGGAGGCATCCGTTTCACCGCTGACAATCAGACGCATGACATCCTTTAAGTGGAGAATACCGATAATATTGTCTGTATCATTCTCAAAAACCGGATAACGGGAGTAGCGTTCCCGGGCCATGATTTCTGCGGCTTCGCTGAGGGAAAGACTGCAGTCCACGGCACAGATATGACGTCTGTGCGTCATAATATCAGAGACTTCCTTGTCATCGAACTTGAAAATGTTGCTGATCATCTCAGCTTCACTGGCTTCAATTACGCCCTGCTCATGTCCTTCGCTGACCATCATGATGATCTCCTCTTCTGTCACATTCTCCTCAATATCCTTCGGATTAATGCCGGCAAGGCGGACAAGAAGGCCGACAGAGCCATTGATGAGTGCAACAAAAGGTCTACAGAGCGTACTGATCAGTGTCACGATACGAATGGCGGAATAAGCCCATTTCTCAGCATACTTAAAAGCCAGACGTTTTGGAAAAAGAATGCCGAAAACAGTGACAAAATAAATAATGATCAGACAGACGAGCAGGTGACTGATAACTGCAGCAGGCCAATACATCAACCGTGCCCGGGTCATCAGGAGAAATGTCAGGTCCGTAAAGAAAGGCCGTGCAACAAATGCGCCGGCGATAATCGTCACGGCTGCACCGATCAGATCAATGGTACTCATAAAGGCAGCAGGCTGTCCGACAAAACGCAGAATCCTGGCAGCACGGCTGTCGCCTTCCTCTTTCTTCTTGGTCAAAACGGACTCATTGACAGCGGAAACAGCTACTTCTGTTCCGGTAAAAGCTGCATCAATTAACAATAAAATAATAAATATGACGATCCGTATAATGGGGTGTCCATCGTCCATGAAAATAATCTCTCCTTTTTGTAGTGTTTTATAAAAATATATCAGATTTGAAGTTGTTCGTCAAATAAAAAAGCTGTCCCTTTAAGAGACAGCCCCGGAATTATGTATCCAGTTCAAGACTGATGCTTAATGCACGGTCTACTTTTTTGAGAATTTCATTGTCCAGATGACAGACTTTTTCTTTCAGGCGTTTCTTGTCAATGGTACGTACCTGTTCAAGGAGAACAACGGAATTCTTGATAAGCCTGTACTTTTCAGCATCCAGTTCCACATGGGTAGGCAGCTTGGCCTTATTCATCCGTGATGTTATAGCAGCACAGATGACAGTCGGGCTGTGGCGGTTGCCGGTGTCATTCTGAATAATGAGTACTGGCCGTACCCCGCCCTGTTCTGAACCGATCACCGGCCGGAGATCAGCATAATAGATATCGCCTCTTTTAATAATCACGCATATCACACTCCTGATAAACTATAAGGCTATTATTCCCGTTTATCGGAAGTGTATTCATCAGGACTGCGAAAATCTCTGATTATCACCGAAGATAATTCACGATATCGACAACTTCACCGTCACGATAGTAAACACGCGGTACACGGCGATTGATATCGCATACAAATTCGTAATTAAAGGAATTGTTGATGGCGGCAACTTCTTCTACAGGAATGGATTCGCTGCCTTGAGAGCCCACAAGAACGACTTCATCGCCTTGTTTGATCTCATAATCAGCATCTGTAACGTCAACCATCAGCTGATCCATACAGATACGGCCGATGATCGGCCAGGACTGACTGCCAATCAAAACGCGGCCTTTATTGGATAATGCTCTTGGATAGCCATCGCCGTATCCAATGGAAACAGTAGCAATTTTGGTTGGACGCTGACAGACATAAGTAGCTCCATATCCGACGGTGGTGCCCGGTTCCACGGTCTTTACATAGATGACATGGCTCTTCAGACGCATCACAGGTTCCAGTTTGATAACTTCTCTGTCAACTTCATCAGAAGGATACAGACCGTAGATAATAATGCCGGCACGGGCCATATTCATGCGCATGCCAGGGTATTTGATAATGGCTGCACTATTTGCACAATGTTTGATCGGAATATGAACGTCGTTTTTCTCAAGACGGTCGATGACGTTGTCAAAACGCTTCAGTTGTTTAAATGTCATATGATCATCTTCGCAGTCTGCACAGGCAAAATGTGTGAAAATACCGTCGATACGGATATTCTTAAGCAGAGAATTGATCATAACAATACCCTGAACAGTGGCCTCGATACTCTCACCATCGGATTTGAAGCCGATTCTGCTCATTCCTGTATCCAGTTTAATATGCACATCGGCAACTGTGTGCATGGCGTTTGCAACAGCATCAAAATCTTTGGCCATGCTGTATGTAAAAATAGCAGGCATGATATGATGGGTGATCATATCTGCATACTGTTCTTTGGCAACAAAACCGAGAACAAGGATTGGCTGGATAATACCGTTATTTCGCAGTTCAATACCCTCATCAACGGTTGCAACAGCAAAACCGTAAGCGCCCATTGCAGCTAATTCGCGGGCAAGGACAATAGAGCCATGGCCGTAGGCGTTTGTTTTGATGACACACATAAGCTTGGTATCACCGAGAACAGCCTGAATTTCCTGGATATTATGTTTCAGTGCGTCTAAATTAATCTCGGCGCAGGCACGATAAGTGTTTTTCATATTTTCCTCCAAATTAAGCATTGCTTTTTAGTCTAAAGTGATCTCTTTCAATAATTCGGGGATAGCATTTAAAACATCAGAAGCTGTCATTGAATGAAATCCTTTGTTGAAAGCTGCCGTATCTCCCGCGCATCCATGAAGATAGACACCCAGACGGGCGGCTTCGGATAATGGCATGTGCTGGGCACAAAGCCCGGCAATGATTCCTGTAAGAATATCACCGCTTCCGCCTGTTGCCATGCCATTATTGCCTGATAAATTGATATATATTGTTTTGGAATTATCAATAATCATTGTTCTTGTATCTTTCGCAATACATATTACACCATATTCACGCGTAAATGTTTCACAAACTTGTACCAGATTTTCTTTAAGATATTGGATATTATGGCCAGTTAATCGTGAAAGTTCCTTCATATGAGGCGTAATGACCGTTGGAACCGTGGATTTTGACAGCCACTCCATGTTTTTTGACAGGATATTCAGTCCGTCAGCATCAATGATCAGAGGAATCTTGATATCCGAGGCTGTTACTGTTCTGACAATATTTTCGGAAGCAGCATTTTGACCAAGCCCCGGTCCAAGTATAATGGCCTGATAATTGTTCAGCTGATCGGAAAGCGCTGAAAGGTCAGGGGCTGTATCAGGATAAGTTTTCAAAACAGCTTCAGGCAAAAGCTGCTGAAGAATACAGCGATTACTCTCCGGAGTATAAAGTGTGACAAGCCCTGCCCCCATTCTGTATGCAGCAAGTGCGGAAAAATAAGCAGCGCCTGCCATATTCTTGCTGCCTGCGATAACCAGCACATGGCCGTAAGTTCCTTTGTGAGAGTCTGCATACCGTTTTGGAAGTCGTTTGTAATCTTCTTTGGTATAGGTGATGTATTGCAGACCTATGTATTCTGCAGCTGCCGGATCAAAACCGATATCCCGGCAGATGACTTTGCCGGCACAGGATGCACCGGGATAAAGAACAAGTCCCTTTTTGATATAGCCGAAGGTGACGGTTCTGTCTGCATGGACAGCGGTTCCCATGATCTGACCACTGTCGGTATGGATACCGGAGGGGGTATCTACAGCAATAACTTTGCTGCCGTTTTCGGATGCACTGTTGACGGCGGTGATCCAGTCCTTATAAGTGCCTGTCACAGGACGGTCAAGGCCGATACCAAAGATGGCATCGATGATTATATTATATGCGTCAAGGTCCGTGTCATTGCTGATCGGGACTGACAAATTCTCGGCAATAGACAACTGTTTCTGACAATCCGGTGACATCTTTTCTCTTCGGCCTGCGAAGAAAATCGTGACATCATATCCTCTGCTGTGAAGAATTCGGGCGGCAGCGATGCCGTCACCGCCATTGTTGCCGCTGCCACATACAGCTGCGATCCGGACGGCAGGAAGCTTCAGCTGTGCAGCCACTTGTGCAGTCTCTTCAGCAATGGTCAGGGAAGCCCGTTCCATAAGGACAAGAGATGGAATGCCGGTGTGTTCAATTGTATACGTATCAATGGCTTTGGCCTGTCTGCCTGTGACAAGATATTCCATAGTGCTTATCTCCTTTTAAACAGAAAATTAGCTGAAGAGCCAACCATTGACGCTTCAGCTAAAAAAACAGTATCCAGTTCATTAATCATCCATATAGGAATGATAGCTGTATTTCTCTTTGCCGCGGTTGCGGAAGTTATAAGATAATGTCATCAGACTCTCGTCAAGATGGACATTCTTCACACAGACGTCATCTGACACATGCAGATCTGTTGGCGCAAAGTTCCAGATTGCGCGGATACCCCATTCTTCCAGCTGGCTGGCGATTGTACGCGCATTCTTCTTCGGAACGGTCAGCGTTGCAACGTGAATCTCATGGGTCTTGATAAATTCTTCCAGCTCGTCCACCATTTTGATCTCTATACCATGTACAGCGAGACCTTCAAGACGTGGGTTGGCATCAAAAATACCGATAACCTTAAAACCGATACGGTCAAAGTCATAGTTAGCCAATGCCTGACCAAGATTGCCGGCACCGATAATGATCATATTCTGGATTGTGTTCAATCCGAGAATCTTCCCGATTTCTTCGAAGAGATATTCGACGTTATAACCGTAGCCCTGCTGCCCGAATCCACCGAAATTGTTAAGATCCTGGCGGATCTGTGAAGCCGTCACTTTCATTCGGATACTTAATTCTTTTGACGAAATTCTAACAACATTATTCTCCAGTAATTCGCCCAAATATCTGTAATATCGTGGTAATCTACGGATCACTGCTGATGATATACCTCTTTCTGACATTTCAATCACTCCTGTTTTCTATATTTCGTATACGTATCTTCATTCTAACCATTTATACAGATAGAGATATGTACAAAAAATCTGATAATAAATTCACAATAGTCGATGTTATACATGTTTATTATAACGGAATGATATTTTATTGTCAATCAATGTTTTATTATAAACGTATGAATAAATGTAATAAACGTATTCCGTATTGTTTAATTCAAAGCTTGAAACAATTTCCATGAAACGTTATAATGAAAAGTAAAGTTTAAAAACAGGAGGAGTTTCATATGATACTATCTTGCCAGCAGATTAGTCTGGCCTTTGGAACAGAGGTTATTCTTGACAAGATTTCATTCCATATAGAAGAACATGAGAAAACAGCCATTGTTGGCATTAATGGTGCCGGCAAATCCACGTTGCTGAAGATTATTATGGGCGAACTGACACCGGATTCCGGTGAAGTGATCATCAGCAGAGGTAAGACCATTGGTTACCTGGCCCAGCATCAGGATATCCATTCAGAGGCAACAATTTATGAGGAAATGATGAAGGTCCGTGAGAATGTTGTGCGGATTTATGACAAGCTCCGTCAGCTTGAATTGGATATGAAGCATGCAGATGAGGACAAACTGCCGGAGATGTATGCAGCCTATGATCGCCTGAACCATGCCTTTGAGCAGGAAAATGGATATGCCCTTCAGAGTGAAGTGACCGGCGTATTAAAGGGACTGGGTTTTACTGAGGAGGATTTTAATAAGAAGGTATCTTCTCTCTCGGGAGGACAGAAAACGCGAATTTCCCTGGGACGTCTGCTTTTGACGAAACCGGATATTATTCTGCTGGATGAACCGACGAATCATTTGGATATGAAGGCGATTGCCTGGTTGGAGACATTTTTGCAGAATTATAAGGGTGCCGTGATCATTGTTGCCCATGACCGGTATTTTCTGGATCGTATTGTTACCAAGGTTGTTGAGATTGAGAACCATAAGGCGAGAATGTACAGCGGCAACTACTCTGCTTTTGCGGAGAAGAAAGCACAGATCCGGGATGCTGAATTGAAGGCCTGGATGAATCAGCAGCAGGAAATTAAACATCAGGAGGAAGTAATCGCCAAGCTGAAATCCTTTAATCGCGAGAAATCCATTAAACGTGCCGAGAGTCGTGAGAAGATGCTTGAGAAGACCGAACGTCTTGAAAAGCCTCAGGAAGTCAATGCCTATATGCATTTGTCCCTGACACCGGATGTGCAGAGCGGTAATGATGTGCTTCACATTGAAGGCCTGAGCAAAGCCTTTGGGGAGCAGCGTCTTTTCTCTAATATCGATATCGATATTAAACGTTCAGAAAAGGTGGCACTGATTGGAGATAATGGCACCGGCAAGACAACGATCCTGAAGATTATCAATCAGGTTATTCCTGCTGATAAGGGTCTTGTCCATTTGGGCAGTAATGTCCATATTGGTTATTATGATCAGGAACATCAGGTTCTGGATATGAATAAGACGATTTTTGATGAGATTTCCGATACATGGCCGTCTATGACCCATACCCGTATTCGTAATGTATTGGCGGCGTTTCTTTTTACAGGCGACGATGTATTTAAATATATCCGTGACTTGAGCGGCGGTGAACGCGGGCGTGTTTCTCTGGCCAAGCTGATGCTCTCTGATGCCAATCTTCTGATTCTCGATGAACCAACTAACCATTTGGATATTATGTCCAGAGAGATTCTTGAGAATGCACTGCGCTCCTACAGCGGTACAGTTCTTTTTGTTTCGCATGACCGATATTTTATCAACCAGGTTGCAACAAGAATTCTGGAATTGTCGGAAAACGGTCTGGCGAATTATAACGGCAATTATGATTATTATGTTGAGAAACAGCTGAATCCCTCTGCAACAGAGTCTTCCGGTGAATCCGTTGCCTCAGAGACAGTGACTACGGAGACTGTCAGTGCAGCCAAAATGGACTATAAACAGCAGAAAGAACTGCAGGCAAAGGAAAGAAAACGTAAGAACCAGCTGAAGAAAACAATGGAGCGGATCGATGCCATTGATGCCAGATTAAAGGAACTGGATGAACTCCTTGTTCAGGAAGATGTTTATACCAATGTCAGCCGTCTTATGGAGATCAACAAAGAAAAAGAAGCTTTGGATGAAGAACAGCTGACATTAATGGAATTATGGGAAGAGCTGGAGGGCGACGATGACAGCCTGGATTAATGACTGCCGCACCTGCCGTCCAGGCATTCCGGGATGTGAAAGAATCCCCAGCCCTGATAGGATTTTGGGTAATTCAGAGGTCGGGCGCTTTTTAAAAGACAGCGCTTGACCTCTTTGTTTGTTAAATCCGGATATTTATTAAGTATCAGGGCGATTCCTCCGCTGACAACCGGGGAGGCCATGGAAGTGCCGCTGCGGATGGCATAAGGATGAGCAGGCAGATGACCGCAGGAGCAGATCCTGAAACCAGGAGCGAGAATTTCAGGTTTACAGATGCAGGTACGCGTTGGTCCCCTTCCGGAAAAGAGACAGCTGCTTGAGGGGTGTTCCGGGACCGTAATTTCATGCGCGGCACCGACGGTAATAATCTTTTTGCTTGTTCCGGGGGATGTGACACTTCCGGAGGCCGGACCGTTATTGCCGGCTGCCGCAACGACAGTCAGTCCTCTGTCCCAGGCATATTCGGCGGCATCTATGAGCATTCGGCTCTCTGTTGTCTCCTCTCCGGCTTTGGCACCAATGGAGATATTCAGGATGTGAATGTGAAAACGGGAACGGTTTCTGACGGTCCATTCAATGGCACGACAGACGGTTTCGGCGGTGCCGTTTCCTTTACTATCCAGAATTTTCAGGATGATCAGATGGGCCCTGGGAGCCATGCCCATATATTTCCCTTCAGATAAATAGCCGCTGCCAGCGATAATTCCGGCAATATGCGTACCGTGTCCATTGTCATCATAAGGTGTCTGGCGATGGTTGATAAAATCACGGAATGCCGTAATGCAGCTGCCATGATTCATAAAATCCGGATGGGGATAGATACCGCTGTCTAAAACAGCAATGCCAATACCGGAACCATAGAGATTTTGTTTATATGCGAAATCGGTGCCTGTACGCTGTCGAACGATATTCAATATGAACCCCTTTTAGATAGAAAGAACCGTTTATTTATCATATTCATAAAGCTGAAAAAGTAGACAAAAAATAATCCTGCAGGCAGCACCAAGGCCGATTGCAGGATTATTTTTTGTCTGTATGGTTATGTGACGGATCTGCAGCAGCTACAGAGGATCAAAACCGTCTGTTATTTGTTTGCGTAAACAATGCCTTTCTTACTGTCCACAGTTACGAAAGCGCCCTGTTTCAAGATTTCTGTTGCATTCTTAGCTTCAAGAAGAACTGGAATATCAAGGCTCATGCCTACGACTGCTGCATGGGATGAAAGACCGCCTTTTTCAACAATGAGGGCAGATGCTGTACGAAGTTGCGGCATCATCTCATTATTGGTTTCTTCAATAACAATGATATCACCCGGTTTGTAGTTATGGAGCAGTTCGCTGGCTGTCTTGCATACACAGAGATTGCCAGAAACAACCTTGTCGTTGATGCTCTTGCCCTTCATCAGGACATGGCCGACAACATGGACTTTGATAAGGTTTGTTGTACCGGAAACACCAAGAGGTACACCGGCTGTGATAACAACAACTTCACCCTGCTGAACAATGCCTGTTTTCTCAGCAGTATCAACGGCCAGGTCAAAGAGCTGATCTGTGTTCTTCTCAAGCTGGCACATCATGATCGGTGTTACACCCCAGGAAAGGTTCAGCTGACGATAAGCCTTTTTATTCATGACACAAGCAACAACAGCACATTCCGGACGATACTTGGAAACCATGCGTGCGGTGAAGCCGGATTTCGTAACACTGAGGATGGCAGATGCATTCAAATCCATTGCTGTTGTACAGCAGGCATGGGAAATGGCATTTGTGATATCAGGGTTTACAAGTGTTGTTCTCTCTTTAAAACGCTTGCGGTAGTTGATGGAAGCTTCTGTACTTTCAGCAATCTTCACCATTGTCTGAACGGCTTCGATCGGATAAAGACCTGCAGCTGTTTCGCCGGAAAGCATGATGGCACTTGTACCGTCATAGATGGCATTGGCAACGTCTGTGGCTTCTGCACGCGTCGGGCGAGGGTTCTTCATCATGGAATCAAGCATCTGTGTAGCTGTGATAACAACTTTGCCGGCTTCGTAAACTTTCTTGATGATCATCTTCTGCAGTACAGGTACATCCTCAAATGGAATTTCAACACCCATATCACCACGAGCTACCATGATACCATCTGATACACGGATAATCTCATCAATGTTCTGAACACCCTGCATATTCTCGATCTTGGAGATGATCTTGATATCTGTTCCGTTATGATCCTCGAGAATCTTGCGGATATCAAGAACGTCCTGCGCGTTTCTTACGAAGGATGCTGCAATGAAATCATAATCGTTTTCTACTGCAAAAACGATATCATCATAGTCTTTCTGGCTGATATAAGGCATTGTCAGATGGCAGTCAGGTACATTGACGCCTTTGTTGTTGGATACAGCACCGTTGTTTAATGCGCGGCAGATGATATCTGTATCTGTTTTCTTGATAACAGATAACTCAATGAGACCATCATCGATCAGAATTCTGCCGCCAACCTGTACGTCGTTGATCAGATTCTTGTAGGTGATGCTGACGATATCCTGTGTACCTTCAATATCTCTTGTTGTCAGTGTGAATGTATCGCCTGTATGCAGTTCAATTCTGTCATTTTTAAACTTGCAGACACGGATTTCAGGGCCCTTTGTGTCAAGCAGGGCTGCAACAGGAAGATTCAGTTCTTCTCTGACTTTCTTGATAATATTCAGTGTTGCAAGATGGGATGCATGATCACCATGGGAAAAATTCATACGTGCAACATCCATGCCGTTCAACATGAGCTGTCTGATCTTTTCTTCATTATTTGTTGCAGGACCGAGTGTACATACGATTTTTGTTTTTCTCATTACCATTTTTTCTCCTTTTGTTGTCATTCGATTTAGTAAAAACATGTAGATTTACATCTGATAGATGCCGCGCTGTTTTAAAGCGGCAATAGCGGCAACAACAGTTGCTTTGTCTTCTTTATAGGTGACGCCGTACCATTTGTCATTGGAGTGCAGAACCTGCACCGTTGCTTTGTTGTCAGCAAGGAGGCTGCTTACAACGGATGGCAGGAAGTATTCTGCCTTAAGCGGATTCTTCGGCATTTCATTGGTGAGGAAATCTGAAAACTGTTTTTTAAGCTCTGCCATGAAGCTGGCAGAAAAGCCCCACATATTCATCGATACGCGTTCATCCGGTGAAATCGGAATCAGTGTCTGTCCGTCATCCTCGGAATAGGCAGCACCATCCGGTGTCATAACGATATAGGTGCGCTCACAGATGCCAGTCAGATAACCCTTTGAATCAACGGTGCAGACACCACGGGAAACATGTCCGTTCTCCGTTAATGTATTGCCAAGTCGATAGCCGACCATTGTGTATCTGTAGCGGCTGTCATCTTCATGGGTTGTCAGATAATCATAGATCATCTTGAAGGCTTCCGGACCATAATAGTCGTCTGCGTTAATAACGGCAAACGGGCCATCCAGGCTATCGATGCAGCTGAGAACAGCATGCCCGGTTCCCCATGGTTTTATGCGGCCCTCAGGCACCGTAAATCCATCAGGAATATTCTCAAGTTCCTGAAAAACATAAGCAACTTCCATAAGTCCCTCTGCTCTTTTGCCGATGGTCTCACGGAAAATCTGTTCGTTTTCTCGTTTAATAATAAAGATTACCTTTTCGAAGCCTGCGCGGACAGCATCATAAATGGAAAAATCAATGATGATATGTCCATCGGAATCGATGGGGTCAATCTGTTTCAACCCGCCATAACGGCTGCCCATGCCGGCTGCCATAATTACAAGTACAGGTTTCTTCATTTGTCAGTTCCCTCCCTGTATTAGTCTTTCCAATACTGCGACTAAATTTCTTCAGAGCTATTTTATCATAACAAGTCTGAAAATTCACCTACTTTGTGAAAAATTTTTCAATTCTGTTCAATAATAACTACGATTCGCCTTTTCTATGATGTTTATCAGTGGTTCATTTAGCATATCAGATAGAATCAGCAGTGATCCCATTGACGGTTTGCATACTTTTGTTTCCCATAAATGGATTGTATTGGTACTTACGCCGAGACGCTCTGCCAGCTCCTGCTGTGTAATATTATTTCTGACACGATATGATTTCAATGAATAGCCCAGTTCTGTCATTTGACTGTCAATAATCATTGCGTTTCCTCCCTCATCTTCATTCTTTCTGTTGTTGTCCTTTGATTGAAGTCACCTCATCCATGGATTTTGCGGTAAACCTATTCTATCACAGAAGGAATAAAAAACATGTCGAAATAAAATAAGTATTCTATTAAATTTTCCTATTGTCTTTCAGCTTTTTAATCAAATATAAAACAGGAGGCGTGTTTTTTCGATTAAAAGAATCAATCTTCATGACGGAAAAGTATTTTGGAGGCAGATTGTGGAGAAATTCTTCTACAGCCGCTTTCTCTTCTGAACCGCCGGGATGGCCGTAATAAGATAAAACAGCACCGCCGCCACCTGTCTCCGTTATGGAAAGTGCAGCTTCAATTGCTTCCAGTGTCGAGGTACCTTTTGTTATAACGGTGGGATCACCATCCGGCAGGTAACCGAGATTAAAGACAAAAAATCGGATTGGATGATCAATATACTGTTTTAAATGGCTGTGGGAATCAAGGATCAGGCGGGCCGGAGTCAGCAGGTGTTCTTCTGCCAGAAGCGCCTCTGTTCGTGAAAGTGCTTCCGGCTGAATGTCGAAGCTGTAAACAGTGCCTGTATCTCCGGTAAGACGGCACATATACGCGGTATCATGTCCGTTGCCCATGGTGCAGTCGCAGACGGTATCACCGGGACGGATCTGTTCATCCATGCACTGATGGATGATATCAATCATTTTTAAACGGGTTATTTCAAACATTTTATGTACTCCTTAGGAACGGGGACAATCTTTGCCCCATAAGATATATCAAACATGGATGTGGAGGCTAAAATCATGAGTGATTTAGCTGCAACAGGATGCTGCAATGACTGCGGCTGCAACGGGTTAACAAATAATAACGGAAATGGCTGCGGAGGCGGCAATAACTGGATCTGGATCCTGATTCTTCTTTGCTGCTGCAACGGCAGCAATGGCTGTGGCTGCGGAGGCTGTGGTAATGACAGCTGCGGATGCGGCAATAATAACTGGATCTGGATTCTGATTCTTCTCTGCTGCTGCTGCAATAACTAAAAATTAAAGCCGGATGACCTGTTTCAAGGGGCCCTTTTGGGGCCTCTTTTGTATAACCAATGATCTTTTATGCAGGTGTGGAAATATGCCTCAGTTCCTTTGCTGCGGCAGATATCCGTGCCTGGCGGCGCAGTGTTTATCTATTTCGTAAATCGTGTTCTCATCTTCAACAATGAAAGTTTCGCTGTCCTGTCGGATAATTTTGGAATGCGGATGCATAGACGTTTCCTCATTGTGAAAAGGATACCCGGATACGGATTTTTGTTTGTCCATCTGATATCATACTCCTTTTTCTGTTCTAATACAATATATGATTGGGAAGGGTTTCATGTCAGACATATCTGTACAGCAGGCATATTTCAGATGAAGTGATCATAGAATATAAAGAATTCATTTGCCTGGGAGTGGTCTGTGATAGATACAGAAAAAATTCCTTTGACAGAAGCAGATACAGCTACCTATGATTCAACAGCCCAGATATTGAAAGCGGCAATGGCCTATGTCAATCCATCCATTGGGAGAATGATGGCGGTTATGGCAAAATCCATAGAACTGCGGCATATGATGCAGTATTTAGATCAGGGAGGTGTCAGTGCCTGCGGTGTGAACAACCGCGCAATTCCGCCGGAAGAAGTTATCCGGGATTTGAGAAAGTATTGCGGGGCAAAGGAAAAAGAGCAGCTGGACCGTTGTCTGAATATGATGAATATGGCAAAAATGTATGAGATGTACAGAAATTTTTCCGGATCTGGGGATCTTTCTGCCATGGCATCTATGATGGCATCCGCGTCAGGCGCAGACAGCGGTGAGTCAACGAATAGGGATGGCAATACCTGCTCTGCCAGCGACACTGATTATCTCAGGAAAATGCAGTCAATGCTCACACCAGAGCAGATCCAGCTGATCCGTCATATGAATGGACAGCAGAATACATAAAGGAGGCAGCAGTATGACACGAGTAGATTGGGCCAGTCATCCGGCCGTCAGAAAAATTGATATCCGAAAATTATCAGTGCTTATGGCGCTGATAAATCAGTCTGAGGGGAAAAGTTTTTCAGAAATGATTCCATCTATTATTGAGGCGAACAAACATCTGACAGCCATGGGGCTTGCGTTTACCAATGATGAGATAAAATTGATTTTTGATGTAATGAAAAAAGATATGTCTGAGGAGGAAATGCAGCAATTTAATAAGCTGCGGAGTCTGATGAACCTGCCGACGTGGCTTTAAAAGGCTGGTGCAGCTCGAAAGATTTTGAAATAGTTCGATCGATAAGAAAATAGGACTTAAAATAAGCAATACAATTTAGACGCTTATTTTAAGTCCTATATAATATTAGAACCACACTAGCGGTTGTTTATTTCACGATCAGGTTCAGAATCTTGCCTGGTTTATAGATAACTTTGACAATGTTCTTGCCTGCGGTGATGTTGGCAATCTTAGGCAGTGCCATGGCTTTGGCTACGGCTGTTTCTTCATCATCATCTAATGAGAGTTCAACTGCATCCTTTGGCTTACCGTTGACCTGAACACCGATTTCGACTGTTTCGTCTACCATCTTGGATTCATCATAAACCGGCCATTCGGAAACGGACAGGAAACCTTCGCCGCCAAGCATCTCCCAGAGTTCCTCTGTGATATGCGGTGCGAATGGTGAAAGCAGCTTCAGGAATGTGACGTACTGCTCTTTGCCAACCGTCGTCGCAGATTCGAAATCGTTCAGCAGTGCCATCAGTGTAGCGATGGCTGTGTTATACTTCATATCTTCAATGTCGTCGCTGACCTTCTTGATGGCCTTGTGGAGCGGATTGTCAAGGCTGTGGAGATTCTCGTCTGTAACCTTCTCAAAGATACGATAAACACGGTCAAGGAAACGCTTGCAGCCGCGGACAGAGTTCTCATTCCAAGGTGTAGAGGCGCCGTAATCACCCATGAAGAGGATGTAAGTACGGAGTGTATCTGCACCGTATTTGTCTGCAACATCCAGAGGATCCACAACGTTGCCTTTGGATTTGCTCATCTTGGTACCGTCAGGTCCGAGGATCAGGCCCTGTGCGGAACGCTTTGCGTATGGTTCAGGTGTGTTGACAACACCGATATCATACAGAAAACGATGCCAGAAACGGGAATAGATCATATGTCTTGTAACATGTTCCATACCGCCGTTGTACCAGTCAACAGGCATCCAGTATTTCAGCTTCTTCGGATCTGCCAGTGCTTCTGTGTTGTGAGGATCGATATAACGCAGGAAATACCATGAAGAACCGGCCCACTGAGGCATTGTATCTGTCTCACGTTTGGCATCCCCGCCGCACTTCGGACACTTGCAGTTCACAAAACTGTCAATCTTGGCCAGTGGAGATTCACCGTCTTCACCAGGCTGGAAATGCTCTACCTTCGGCAGACGAAGCGGTAACTCTTCGTATGGTACACCTACCATACCGCATTTCGGACAGTGAACAATCGGAATCGGTTCACCCCAGTATCTCTGACGGTTGAAGGCCCAGTCTTTCATCTTGTACTGAACACCCTTCTCGCCGATACCCTTTTCTTCAAGGACTTCGATCATCTTCTCAATAGAATCCTTCTTGTTGGTATAGCCATTTAAGAAATCAGAGTTGATCATCTCACCATCGCCGGTATATGCTTCTGTGTCAATATCGCCGCCTTTGATAACAGGGATGATCTCTTCACCAAATTTCTTGGCGAAATCATAGTCACGCTGGTCATGGGCAGGAACAGCCATGATAGCACCTGTACCATAACCCATCATAACATAATCTGCAATGAATAACGGCACTTTCTTGCCGCTGACAGGGTTAACTGCCATAAGGCCGTCAATCTTGACCCCGGTTTTGTCTTTATTAATCTCGATACGTTCAAATTCGCTCTTCTTCGCGCATTCTTCACGGTAAGCTTCAATCTGATCCATATTCCTGATCTGATCAGCATACTTGTCGATCAGAGGGTGTTCCGGTGCGATAACCATAAATGTCACTCCGAAAAGTGTATCCGGGCGTGTTGTATAAACGCGGAGACTCTCCTGTTCATTATCCAGCTTGAAGTTCACAAATGCACCTGTGGACTTGCCGATCCAGTGCTGCTGTTGCTGTTTGATATTGTCAGGGTAATCGACTTCGTTCAAGCCTTCAAGCAGTTTGTCTGCATATTTCGTAATACGAAGATACCATACTTCCTTAGACTTCTGGATAACATCACTGTGGCAGATATCACATTTGCCGCCCTGGCTGTCTTCATTGGAAAGGACAACTTTACAGGATGGACAGTAGTTAACCAGAGTCTTGTCCCGGTAAGCGAGACCTTTTTCAAAAAGCTTCAGGAAAATCCACTGTGTCCACTTGTAGTAATCTTCCTGGGTTGTATCAATAACACGATCCCAGTCAAAGGAGAAGCCCATACGCTTCATCTGATTGGAAAAACGTTCAATGTTCTGATCGGTAACAATTCTTGGATGTGTATTAGTCTTGATGGCGTAGTTCTCTGCCGGAAGGCCGAATGCATCGAAACCGATTGGGAAAAGAACATTATATCCCTGCATACGACGCTTACGGGATACAACTTCAAGACCTGAATAAGCCTTGATATGGCCGACATGCATGCCGGCACCACTAGGGTAAGGAAATTCTACAAGTCCGTAGAACTTCGGCTTGTCACTGTTGTCTTTGGCAGCAAAGAGGTCAGCATCGGCCCATTTCTTCTGCCATTTTGATTCAATTTTCGCGAAATCGTACTTCATAACGCTTTGTATGTTCCTCCTTAAAGGGAAAATCTCCCATAATAGTTAAACTATTTTTAATTCTATCATAATGTAATTGAAAGTCAATGGTAACTATTCAGTTTCACCGGTTGTGTTCTCCGCTTCTTCGGAAGACAGATTGGTGTTCTCTGGCTGAAGAGTTTCAGCCGGAAGTGTGGAGATAAGGTTCAAAAGCTTCTCCAGTCGTACAATAGAGTCCTTCGGTGTGATCTTCGCGCAGAAGAAAGCAATAATGGCCAGTGCAAAGAGCAAAATTGCCTGCTGCCATAAATGCTGCGACAACATGACGATGCCGCCGATACCCATTGCTGCAACCATAAACCAGAGAAAGAAAATGGCGGATTTCATCTTACCGATGACGCCGCTGATCTTACTGCCTGTACCATCCGGTTCAATAGTTCCCATAAAACGTGTTGACAGATAGACGGTATCATAATCGCTGTGGAAAAAAACCATCAGCTGATTCTTCTCATGCGTACCGAAAAAGCATCGCTCACCGCTGTAGGCACCCTTGTTCTTAGAAGTAAATTCTACAATTTTGCTGTCCCATAGGCGGAGCCATGTTTCAGGATCGTGATCACTGTGTATTTCAAATGGTTTCATATGAGAAACGACCTCCCTTTTTGTTGATTGTCTGAGTCGAACAATCCAAATAATTGTAACATATGTTGGGTAACATTACAAGTAGCTGCCCATTCCGGCATACAATGCATTTAGTTGTCATAGAAAGAAATAAAAAATTTGATCATATAAGAAAAGCAGCCCAGATATGTGGACTGCCTTTCCGAAAATGTCTGATATCAAATTGAATGATTACTCTTCTGCTTCGTTGGCATTCTCTGCAATGACACGTTCCTGAACATCTGATGGTGCCTGTTCATAGCGGTCAAACATGTAAGAATAAACACCTCTGCCGCCTGTCATAGAACGAAGATTGGTGGAGTAGCCGTATAATTCGGATAATGGAATATCTGCAACAACTTCTGTCTTGCCGTTGCCGACAGGGTTCATACCAAGGACACGGCCTCTTCGTTTGTTCAGATCGCCCATAATATCACCTGTGTAACTGTCAGGAACAACAACGCTCAATGAAGCGATTGGTTCAAGAAGAACCGGTGTTGCTTTCATGAAGGCAGACTTGAAGGCCTGTCTTGCAGCTGTCTTGAAGGCCATTTCTGAGGAGTCAACCGGATGATAGGAACCATCAAATAATGTGGCTTTCACACCGACAACCGGATAACCGGCCATAGGGCCTTTACCAATAGATTCCTGAATACCCTTCTCAACTGCAGGGAAGTAATTCTTCGGTACAGCACCGCCGACAACGCGTTCTGCGAATACATAAGGGGTCTCAAGATCGCCGGATGGCTCAAATTCCATAGCAACATCACCATATTGGCCGTGACCGCCGGACTGTTTCTTGTATTTCTCACGAACTTCCACTTTCTTGCGGATCGTCTCGCGATATGGTACACGCGGTTTGGAGAGGGTAATCTCCACTTTGTACTTGGCCGCCAATTTGCTGACAACAACATCCAGATGCTGATCACCCATACCGTACATCAGGAGCTGACGGTTTTCCTTGTCATTAAAAGTCTTCAATGTACAGTCTTCTTCCATCATCTTCTGCAGTGCCTGGGAAATCTTATCAACATCGGCTTTGTTCTTGGCTGCATAACGTTTGTATGTATAAGGGGCACTGAGTTCAAACTTATCAAAAACAAGCGGATCGCTCTTCAGTGAAAGGGTATCGCCGGTTTCGGTGTTGGTCAGTTTGGCGATGGCACCGATATCGCCGGCTTTGAGTTCAGGTACTTCAATGGCTTCTTTGCCTCGAAGAACATAGAGACGGTTCATCTTCTCTTCTGTTTCACGTTCATAGTTATAAATCACGGAATCCGCTTTCAATTCACCGGAGCATACCTTAATTAATGAGTAACGACCGATGAAAGGATCTACGATGGTCTTAAATACATAGGCCGAGAATGGACGTCTGGAGTCATAATCCACATTGTATTCCTTGTCAGTTCTAGGATCTTTACCAAAAATCTTGACTGTATCACGGATTGGTGACGGAAGGAATTCGACACATGTCTTCACGAGATTCTCAATGCTGATATTGTAAAGGCCGGAACCGCACTGAACCGGAACAACATTACCGTCATTGACATTCTGTCTGAGGGCATCGATAATCTCATCAATTGTGAATTCGCCGCCTTCGAAATAGCGATCCATAAATTCTTCACTTGTCTCAGCAACCGCCTCAAGGAGTGCTTCGCGGCAAGGTTCTAATTCTGCCTGAAGTTCATCAGACAGATGCATATCTTCAATTGCAATGTCTTCGAACTTATTGCCGTCGTCTGTGCATTTGCGTCCCAGCATCTTAACAACATTCACATAGCCGGTGAACTTTCCGTCTTCCTTGACAGGCAGATGGAAAGGAGCGATCTTCTTGCCGTATAATGCACGAAGGTCTTCTACGATCTTCGCATAATCTGCATTGTCATCATCAATATCTGTTATAAAGAATACTCTCGGAATATCATACTTCTCACAGAATTCCCATGCACGTTCTGTGCCTGCTTCTACACCAGCTTTACCGGAAATAACGATGATCGCGCCGTCTGCAACGGATAATGCTTCTTCAACTTCACCAACAAAATCGAGATAACCCGGCGTATCAAGAAGATTGATCTTCCAGAATCGCCATTCAATTGGAACGATGGATGTGCTGATTGAAAACTTTCTCTTGATCTCTTCTTTATCATAATCGCTGATAGTATTGCCATCAACCACTTTGCCCATACGTGATGTAACACCTGTTACATTCGCCATTGCTTCAACAAGTGTTGTCTTTCCGCAGCCGCCGTGTCCCAGAACTGCTACGTTACGAATATCCTGTGTCTTATAAACCTTCATGTCCAGTCCTCCAATACGATTTGATACATAGGTTAAACTTCTGGTGAATACATGATCTATTGAAGAAAACCCATGTCTATATTCTACTAAAAAGATGATGATTTTTCAAGTATTTTATCGATATTTAACAATAAATTCTGAAAATTATTTTCTGATAGATGGAATATTTGAACTAGACAGATAAAATTTACTGCTTTAAAGTCATAAATTATTGACTTTTATATAGGTAAGTGTTAGACTGATAAAAGCTTAACTTAATTTTATCATACAAAAGGGGAAATATTATGTCTGACAAAACAATCGGGTTTATCGGCCTCGGGCTCATTGGCGGTTCCATTGCCAAGGCCCTTCGCCGTGTACATCCTGAATATAGATTAATTGCATACAATCGCTCCAGAAGCAGTCTTGTGGAGGCGATGTCTGATGGGACGATCAATCAGGCAACGGATGTGATCGATGCGTCATTTGCAGAGTGTGATTTTATTTTTCTGTGCATGCCGGTTTCTGTGAATATCCAGTGCCTGAAGAAGTTAAAGGATCTTGTGCCGGATACCTGTGTGATTACAGATGTGGGCAGCGTTAAATCCACAATTCATGAGGCGGTCAGAGAACTAGGAATGGAGGCGCGTTTTATCGGCGGGCATCCCATGGCCGGATCAGAGAAAACAGGCTATGCAAGTGCAACAGACCGGCTGCTGGAGAATGCTTACTATATTATAACACCTACTGCCCTTTCTAATCCTGATAAGGTGGCGGAAATGCGTCAGCTTGTAACAGATACAGGCGCAGTTCCAATCGTACTGAATTGTGAGGAGCATGATTATGCAACGGCTGCGATCAGTCATCTTCCCCATGTTATTGCCTACACACTGGTGAATCTTGTCCGGACATCTGATAGCAGGGAGGGGCTGATGCGTCAGCTGGCAGCAGGCGGTTTCAAGGATATCACCCGTATCGCCTCATCGTCCCCGGATATGTGGGAATCCATTTGTCTTGAGAACCAGGGGCAGCTTTTGAAGGTGATTGATGCCTATAAGGCTTCATTGGAAGATATATCAGAGGCTATCAGAGAGAATCGGGGAGACAAACTGCATTGTTTCTTTGAAGAGGCCAAGGATTACCGCGACAGTATGCCGATGAAGATGAAAGGCAGTATTGAGCCGGCCTATGAGATATATGTGGATCTGATCGATGAATCTGGTGCGATCGCAACGATTGCAACTATACTGGCTTCCAATCGTATCAGTATTAAAAACATCGGCATTCTCCATAACCGGGAATTCCAGGAAGGTGTTTTGCGTATAGAATTCTATGAACAGGATGCCGTGGAGAAAGCAACAGCACTGCTGTCCAAATATTCCTATATTATCCATACACGATAGACGGAAAAAGTTCTGGATTCTGCAGCATAAGAAAACCCTGCTGAAAAACTAATTTTCAGCAGGGTTTTCTGTTGGATCAATAAAATCCTGTATTCTGTGACTCAGGAGATAGGCATAGGCTTCTACCATATTCTCGGCGGTACATTGTTGATTATTGCTTTGAATCCACATCTGAAGAAGGTTGGATAATGAGTTGGCATAAAAAGCAGCAACAAGTTCAGCCGTCACTAAAGGATTGTTCGTCTGGTTCTCTATATAGATTTCGCTCATCTCTGACAGGAAAAGATTATGCAGAGAATTCCTGATAATGTCCGTGAAGGCATTCTGACCTGTAATCTCAAAGGCTTTCCTGTAAAAAGCACAGTCGTTCTTCATACATACAAATAACAGTTTTAAACCTTCTGTATACATCTTCTGCTCAAACATTGCGCGAACTTTTTCTATAATATATTCATTAAAAATCCATTCAACGACTTCGTATTTGTCGCAGAAATAATTATAAAAAGTCGGTCTGATGACGCCGGCTTCATCTGTGATCATCTTGATTGTGATTTTCTCAAAGGGATGATTGCGCATAAGTACTTTCAGACTTTCGCCGATCAGCGCCTTGGTCATTTTTTTTCTTTCCATTCAAAATTTCCCTCCAGGTTGCATGCTCAATTGCAACAATATTAGAAAGTATAACACAAAAAGAAAAAAATGCAAATATAATTTACATATTCTAGTAATAGCAATCATTGATTTCAGAATATTAACATGCAAATTAATATGTGATGTTTGAAACAGATGGATTGCAGACGATAAAAAGGGAACTGCCTCGGCAGTCCCCTCTAAAGAGTAATTATTTGTAACTGTTCAGAGCCAGGCAAAATTTCAAAAAACAGGTATAAAATGCTTGCATTTTTAAAACTGTTTTTGAAATTTTATTTGGCGGATACGCCACACCGACGAAATGCGTAGCATTTTGGAGGCTGGCTCTGAACAGTTACAATTATTTTTTGTAATTTGTGTACTGTGGTGTTTTGTGGGTTTCTTCAGCCCAGATCTTATCGGCATGCCCCTTCCATTCTTCAGCGTAATTCTTGCATTTACTGCAGAGATGTTCAACGGTTTCAGGAGATTCCATATTTGTCTGGTGAGCACCTGTTTCATGAACCATCTTCTGAAGGAATTCCGGATTCTCAAGCATCGGGCATGGACGCAGATGGTTGTTGTTGAATGGCTGACCGTTATGATAAGCCATAAACAATGGGCTCTGGAGAATCTCAAGAATGGAGTTCTCATGAATGTTTGTATTGGAGAAGTGGATGAATACACAAGGTTCTGCATCACCTGCAGAGTTAATGTGGAAGTAGTTACGTCCGCCTGCAATACATCCGCCGACATACTCGCCGTCATTCTGGAAATCCATTGGGAAAAATCCGATATCACACTGTGGGGAACGGATTTCACGGATACGTTTGATCATGTATTCACGCTGTTCCATTGTCGGCATCAGGTCAAGAACTGCATTGTTGCCAACAGGCATGTAGTGGAAATAGAATCCAAAACGGGCACCTTTATCAGCAATCATTCTTAAGAATTCATCACTTGTAACTGCCTCAATATTGGCACGTGTGTAGCAGATGGATGTACCGAAAATGATACCGTATTTCTTCAGCAGATCCATGGCTTTCATGACAGCTGCATAGTGACCGTCACCACGGCGTGCATCATTGGTTTCAGGTGTTCCTTCGATGGAAAGCTGGAAAGTAATATTGCCGAGACGAACCACTTCCTTACAGAAATCTTCATCGATCAATGTAGAGTTTGTGTAGATTGAAAGCTCAACATCGTTATGCTTCTCTGCAAGACGAAGGATGTCGGCCTTACGTACAAGCGGTTCACCGCCTGTCATCATATACAGATAAACGCCAAGTTCTTTGCCTTCTGTGATGATCTTATCCATATCATCGAAGCTCAGATTAGCCTTGTGACCGTATGTACCGGACCAGCATCCCTGACAATGCATATTGCAGGCGGATGTCGGGTCAAAGAGAATCAGCCATGGAATATTGCAGTGGTAGATTTCACGGTTCTTACGGATCATCTTTGTGCCGCGGAAGAAAGCTTCAAAACCAAGATTCAATGCAGCCATTTTGGCAACATGAGGATCTGTTTCATCCAATACGCGATTGATGAATTTAATCCATCTGTTATCAGGATCTTTGATAGCTGCTCTAACCTTATCGTAATCTTCTTTGGAAAATCCATTGCCCCAGAACTGTTCTGCCCAGTCTACTAATTCAAGAAATCCTTTTTCTCTGTCTTTGTCTACCATCGCAAGGACTTTGTCGATGATAACACTGGCAGCTGCACGCTGCGCTTTATGTGAAATTTTGTCTAATGTTGTATTCATATTTCAATCCTCCTGATTTATGCTAAATATTTTAATACGACATCTATGGCAGAAATCAACAGCAAAATACCGCCAATGCCGTATGCCTTTGTCTTTTGCTCATATCCAAGCCGCATGCCGGTGTACAGCCCGAGTATAACCATAACGGCTGTAATGATCAGTATACTCAGAGCTACAATATAGAACCTCGCCTTTAAGAGGCCAAATCCCATACCGGCAAAAAGTGCGTCAAGACTGGTGAAGAATGCAGCAACACAGAGCTGTTTGTAATTAACATCGCTCAGTCGTTCGAGAATGCCTTCATTTTTCCAGGCTTTGTATAACATGTATACGCCAATAACCGTAAAAATGATGACTGAAATAAATTCACCTACATAGCTGACATTTTTGGCGATGTCTGCCAGATAAGGAATTAATGTGACCGCATGACCGATGGCAACGGCAACCACCTGCCAGGCACAAAAAAACAGACTCATTTTCAGAAGCTTTGTCTTTTCAATCTTTAAAAGAACGGCTCCCTGACACACAACAACAGCGTAGACATCTAAAGACAATCCGATGGAAATGATAAGTATCTCTATAAGACTCATACCGGACCTCCAGCCCATTTATTTTCTGTATACTTTAGCATGTCTGCTAGCAATTAGTACTATAAAAGAAAATGAGCTGAAAGTACAGATTCACAAAAAGGCAAATGTTCAAAAAGAAGCTACAAAAGGATTAAAATGTCGTATTTTTAGAATATTTTAGTTGTCCAACGGGTGCAATCCCAGACATCTGTAGCGAGACCGTCATAAAAGTCCGGTTCGTGGCAGACCATCAGGATGCTGCCGTTATAATCTATCAATGCACGCTTCAACTCATCTTTGGCATCTGTATCCAGATGGTTGGTAGGCTCATCAAGGAGAAGAACATTGGTCTCTCTGTTGATCAGCTTGCAGAGACGGACCTTTGCCTGCTCGCCGCCGCTTAAGACACGCACCTGGCTTTCGATGTGCTTGGTTGTCAGACCGCATTTGGCCAGTGCTGACCGTACTTCATACTGACTGAAGGATGGAAATTCATCCCAGAGTGTTTCAATGCAGGTTTTTGTGCCGTCACCGGTCATCTCCTGCTCAAAATAACCAATGTTCAGATAATCTCCCTGTTCTACCGTGCCGCTGATGGAAGGAATCAGGCCGAGAATACTTTTAAGCAGCGTTGTCTTGCCGATACCGTTGGCACCGGTAAGGACGATCTTCTGCCCGCGTTCCATTTCAAGATTCAATGGTGTAGATAGTGGCTCATTATAGCCGATGACCAGATCCTTTGTCAGGAAAATGTAACGGCTTGGTGTGCGGGAAAGCTTAAAATTGAATTCAGGCTTTGGCTTCTCGGAGGCAAGTTCGATCACATCCATTTTGTCAAGTTTCTTCTGTCTGGACATCGCCATATTGCGGGTAGCAACGCGTGCTTTATTTCTGGCTACGAAATCTTTCAGCTGGGCGATCTCCTTCTGCTGCTTGTTGTAAGCTGCTTCCAGCTGTGCTTTCTTCATGGCATAGACTTCCTGGAACTGGTCGTAATTTCCCACATAACGATCCAGACGCTGATTCTCCATATGATAAATCAAATTGACCACGGAGTTCAGAAATGGAATATCGTGGGAAATAAGAATGAAAGCATTCTCATAGTCATTCAGGTAACGTTTCAGCCATTCAATATGGACGACATCCAGATAGTTGGTAGGCTCATCCAAAAGCAGGATGTCCGGTTTTTCAAGGAGAAGCTTGGCCAGCAGGACTTTGGTACGCTGGCCGCCGCTTAGATCAGTGACATCCCTGTCAAGGCCAATGTCTGTCAGACCAAGGGCCCTGGCTACTTCATCCACCTTGCTGTCGATCATGTAAAAATCGTGCATCATGAGAAGATCCTGAATGGTGCCGAGTTCCTCCATGGCTGTATCCATCTCATCCGGGGACATCTCGCCCATGTTGTCACAGATGTGATTCATCTTCTCTTCCATTTCAAAGAGAAAGTCAAAAGCGGATGTCAGTACTTCACGTACAGTCATGCCTTTTTCAAGCACCGTATGCTGGTCAAGATAACCGACACGGACGTTTTTGGCCCATTCGATTTTGCCTTCGTCAGGCATCAGTTTGCCTGTAATAATACTCATAAAAGTGGACTTACCTTCACCGTTGGCGCCGATAAGTCCAATATGTTCTCCCGCCAGCATCCGGAAAGAGACATCCTGAAAGATGGCTCTGTCTCCGAATCCGTGGGATAAATGTTCAACATTTAAGATACTCATAAAAACCTCTGTTCAGACTTAAGCAGTGATTAACGTCCACAGCACTGTTTGTACTTCTTGCCGCTTCCGCATGGGCATGGATCATTACGTCCGATCTTCTTGCCTTTAACAACAGTCATAGATTTCTTCTGGGCTTTGTAGAGCTCTTTTCTGCGTTCTTCTGTCAGAAGTGCATCCCATTGAGGCAGGTTGTAAAGCCAATCAGCCTTTGCAGCTACCATGTTGTAGTACAGTTTCTCAAGGTCGATATCAACAGTCACTTCTGATTCAGCAACAATGGTATCAACAGGGTTTGGTGTCTTTAAGCTTTCATTGATACCATCAAGGAAACCGCCGAAACGGACAACATCCATACCGTATTTCTCAGCCAGCTCTGCAACAGTGCCCTTCTCAACTTCTACAGGTTCTGTCAGCATCTTTTCATAGACAGCCTTCTCCTGCATATAGTAATCTGTCCAGAACTTCTGTGCTGTTGCCTGATCTGTATTGTACTGGTTTGCAAGTACTTCCCAATCTTCCATTAAACTCATGTTATTCACCTTATCCTTTATTTTATAAAATTTAATGACAATTTCTGTATTCTGCCTCTGAAAAAGAAACAGGACACACCTTATCAAATTATAAAAGATGAGTCCTGTTTTGTCAAATCATTTATGTGCAGGATATTTATTCTACAAGGACGTCTTCAATCTCTGATTGAAGTGTCTCTTTCAGGTGCTGTTCCTCATCCAGCATGCGTTCCAGTTCTTCGAGAACGGACTCAATCTCGGTTTTAATCCCTTGAACCTGTTCTTTAGATTGCTTGATACGCTTTTGAACAGCCAGATCTGCAAAGATGCCATCAAAAAAGTAATCTGCAAAACGCAGGAAATCATCTGTGTTGACATGAACATCCGTCTGAACGGAGATATCAGTCAATTCTGTGTTGAAGTGTCTGAGATCCATCTGGAGTTCGGTAATATAGCTCTGGGCATCGTCCAGGTTGCCGTGTTTGGCTGCTGTGCTGAGTAAACCGCCGCCGAGGATATCCCATGTGCCCCATGCTTCTGCATTATCAAGCTTGCTAAGTACACAATCTGTTGTAAAAGCGGCTTTCTGTCCTGCTGAAATAGCTTCCTGAAGTTCTTTGATACGGCTGCTGCAGGCAGATATCTGTTCATCGAGATGGAGCAATCTGTCCGCTTTGTCTGAATTCCTGAGACGAATCTCGTCCTCTCTTGCCTTCAACAATTTATTGTAGGTTGCTTCGCATCCCTTCAGATAATCCAGTTCCTTGACATATGTATGGATATGATACTGAATGGCCTTTAATTCCTGATTCGCGGCTTCGTACTTCACGGAGGCTGCATAAGCTTCCTTCTGTTCCTTTGTCATCTTCTCGTCGATTTTTCCGATGAGACTGTAAAAAAGAGCTGTCAGACCTCTGTCTTCCAGCCGGTCTACATCCTTCTGCTCATCTTCCTTCTCCTGTCGCAGTTCTTCAACCTTTTCCTTCTGCTCTTTTTCCTGAACATACAGATTGTCAAGCATGGATGTCAGATGTGCCTTTCTGCCAATCTGTTCTCTGAGTTTCTGAAGCTGTTCCCTGTCTACGTCCATATATAATCCTTTCCTTTTTGTAGTATATGAAATAATATCCTGATACCATGTTATCTCTATGGCATCATACCGCTCCATTATAACACTTTATGATACGGGTTGTCTATGAATTTTCGGTTTTATCCGGGAATCGGAAATAAAAAGTACATTACCTGCATAGGACATGCAGTGTAATGTACTTGAACAGTTACCAATTATTTTATAAACATAGCATCCCCGAAGCTGAAGAAACGATAACGCTCCTGAACAGCTGTCTCGTAGGCATGCATAATATGCTCTTTGCCTGCCAGTGCAGAGACGAGCATTAGAAGTGTTGATTCCGGAAGGTGGAAATTGGTAATGAGTGCATCAATGCATTTGAATTTGTAGCCCGGATAGATGAAAATTTCCGTCCATCCTCCTGCAGCATGCATGGTGCCGTCTTCATCCGCCACGGATTCCAGTGTACGTGTGCTGGTGGTACCAACGGCGATGACTCTGCCACCGCGTTTTTTTGTATCATTGATGATATCAGCGGCTTCCTGAGTGACCTGATAATACTCAGAATGCATATGGTGCTGTGTCACATCCTCCACCTTAACAGGACGGAATGTGCCCAGGCCCACATGAAGGGTCACACGGGCGATGCGGATGCCTTTGGCTTCAATGGCCGCCAGAAGTTCCGGTGTAAAATGCAGTCCGGCTGTGGGTGCAGCGGCACTGCCTTCATGTTTGGCATAGACCGTCTGGTAACGGTTTTTGTCCTGAAGCTTGTGGGTGATATATGGCGGCAGCGGCATTTCACCTAACTGGTCAAGGATTTCTTCAAAAATACCTTCGTATTCAAAATGGATCAGACGGTTGCCCTCTTCCACCACATCAATGACTTCTGCTTTCAGACGCCCGTCACCAAATGTCAGGCGGGTACCCGGTTTTGCTTTTTTGCCCGGACGAACCAGTGTCTCCCAGACATCATTTTCTCTTCGCTTCAATAAGAGAATTTCAATGTGGGCACCGGTATCCTCTTTCACACCATAGAGTCTTGCCGGAATGACCTTTGTATCATTGATAACAAGACAGTCTTCAGGGTTTAAATAATCAATAATATCCTTGAAGATATGATGGCTGATATTACCGCTTTCGCGGTCAAGCACCATGAGTCTGGAGCTTGACCGGTCTTCTAACGGATCCTGAGCGATCAGTTCTTCAGGAAGATCGTAATAAAAATCACTTGTTTTCATTGTCTGTCAGCCTCTATTTTCTCAGTTCGATGCCAAGGCCTTCAAGGCCGGCAATAATCTTGTCCATAGCTGCTGTGATATCTTTTTCTTCCAGTGTTCTGTCGTTTGCTCTGAAAGTGATGGAGTAAGCAACGGACTTGTAACCCGGTTTGATCTGTGAACCTTCGTAGATATCAAACAGATGGTAGCTTTCAAGATGATGACCGCCCTTTTCGCGGATGACTTTTTCAATCTGACCAACAAGGATGTCTTTCTTAACCACCATACTGATATCACGGTTTACAGCAGGATGTTTGGCAATGCCTTTGAAATGACGGTCAAATGTTGCCATTTCTGTAATGAAAGGCATATCAAGAACGGCAATGTAAGCACGTGTCTTCATGTCATAGTTTTCGCATACTTCCGGATGAACTTCACCCATGTAGCCGATGACTTTACCCTGGTAAATGATGTTGGCCTGGCGACCCGGATGCAGAAAGTTTTTGCCGGCATTTGGATCATAATCAACGATATCATGCATACCTGCTCTTTCAAGGAATTCCTCCACAACACCTTTCATTGTGAAGAAATCGCCTTCACCGTAGAAACCGAGTGTAAACTGAACACGTTCATCAGCGTATTCTGTCAGTGGCAGTGATTTAGGCAGATAAATCTTTGCCATTTCGTATAATTTTACATCTTTGTTGCGGCGGTTGAAGTTTCTTGCCAGAGAAACAAGCATGCCGTTTAAAGGTGTTGTTTTCATGATACTGTAATCTTCACCCTGTGGGTTGGCAATAGTGATTGCCTGACGCAGCGGATCATCAGCATCAAGGCGGAGTTTGTCAAATACCTTCGGGCTTTCAAAGGAGAAAGTCATACCTTCGGAGAATCCGCAGAATTCAGCAGTTTCCTTGGCAACATCTTCGACTCTGTGCTTGAAGGAAACTTTACCGCTGGTAGATTCGCCGCTTGGCAGTGTAGAAGGAATATTGGAGTAGCCATAGAATCTTGCAACTTCTTCAGCAAGGTCTGCTGTGCCCAGAAGATCCTGTCTGAATGTCGGGATAATCATGACATTTCTGTCAGCATCGTATTCAAGTTCCAGTGACTTGAAGTAATCAAGCATCTGTTCAGCAGATAAATCAGTACCAAGTAGACGGTTAATTCTCTCAGGCTGGAAAGGAATTTCATGAGGCTCTTTGACTTTGCCGTAAACGTCTACCATACCGCCGACAACTTCGCCGCAGCCCAGCACTTCGATTAATTGGCAGGCACGGTCGATGGCTGCACTGGCATTATTCGGATCCAGACCCTTTTCGAATTTGCTTTGGGCATCGGTACGCATACCGAGTTTCTTGCCGGAGAGACGGATATTGGTGCCGTCAAAGCAGGCTGCTTCAAATAAAATAGCATCTACGTCATCTGTGATCATGGAATTTTCGCCGCCCATGATACCTGCGATACCAACTGGTTTCTCCGCATCACAGATCATCAGCATAGAGCTGTCCAGTGTTCTCTCCTGGCCATCCAGAGTAACAAATTTCTCGTTGTCTTCGGCACGGCGGACAATGATCTTCTGGCCTGCGATGGTAGAAAGGTCATAGGCATGCATCGGCTGACCGTATTCTTCCATGACATAGTTGGTAATATCGACGATATTGTTGATCGGACGGATGCCCTGAGCAGCCAGACGACGCTGCATCCATTCAGGAGATGGTCCGACCTTGATATTCTTAACCACACGGGCTGTGTAGCGCGGGCACAGTTCTGTATCATTGACTTCAACGCTGATAAAATCGTTGACATCCTCATCGTTGCCTGTTGGTTCTACAACCGGCGGACAGAATGGTTTGCCGAATGTAACAGCAGCTTCTCTTGCAATACCGAGAATACTGAAACAGTCTACACGGTTGGATGTGATCTCGTATTCAATAACAGCGTCATCTAAGCCCAGAGCCTTGATTGCGTCATCTCCCGGTTTGATATCGTCTCTGTTCTTAAAGATATAGATACCGTTTTCAGGGGCATCCGGATACATATCGCGGCTGGAACCCAGTTCTTCGATGGAACACATCATACCGTTACTTGGTACACCGCGGAGTTTGCCTTTTTTGATCTTGATGCCCTCTTCCGGAGGGGTGCTGCCGTCATGACCGCCGGCAACTTTTCCGCCTGCAAGGACAACCGGAACAACAGCGCCTCCAAAAACGTTTGGTGCACCTGTGACGATCTGTACAGGTTCTTCCTGACCAACATTCACCTGGCAGATGACCAGTTTGTCGGCATCAGGATGCTTTTCGATTTTTAAAATCTGTCCGATAACAATGTTCTCGAGATTCTTGTCTAATTCGACATAATATTCGCCCTTTGAACCGGATAATGTCATAGCATCCAGATATTCCTGAGGTGTCAGATCCTCAATACCCGGTACAAGGTCTTTAATCCATTTTAATGATGTTCTCATAATCTATTTTCCTCCTGCTGCTTAGAACTGTTTCAGAAATCTGATGTCATTTTCATAGAGATGATGCATGTCATCAATTTCGTATTTGAGCATGGCGATACGCTCAAGGCCGACACCGAATGCAAAGCCCTGATATTCTTCAGGATCAATGCCGCACATTTCAAATACATGCGGATGCACCATACCGCAGCCAAGGATTTCAATCCAGCCTTCACCTTTACACATTCTGCAGCCTTTGCCACCGCATTTGAAGCATGTGACATCCATTTCGGCACTTGGTTCTGTGAATGGGAAATGATGCGGTCTGAACTTGACCTTTGTATCTTCGCCGAAAAGCTGTTTCGCAAATTCAGCCAGTGTGCCTTTCAGATCGGCAAATGTGACATTCTTGTCAACGACAAGGCCTTCAATCTGGTGGAAGTTCGGTGAATGCGTAGCATCCAGTTCATCGGCACGGAATACACGGCCCGGTGCGATCATACGGATCGGCAGCGGCTGAGTTTCCATGGTATGGATCTGTGTACCGGATGTCTGTGTACGAAGCAGCAGATCCTTGGTGATGTAGAATGTATCCTGTTCATCTTTGGCAGGATGATTGGCAGGAATGTTCAAAGCCTCAAAGTTGTAGTAGTCAAACTCAATCTCAGGTCCTTCTACAACTTCATAACCCATACCTGTAAAGATACGTTCAACTTCTTCCTGGGCAATGCTGTTTGGGTGGCGGTGACCCAGATGGTTCTTCTTTGCCGGAAGTGTAACATCGATGACTTCGGATTTGAGCTGAAGTTCTCTGGCTTTTGCAGCAAGATCTTTCTTCATCGTATCAAGAGAATTCTCGATTTCCTGACGGGCTTCATTGACCATCTGGCCGAATGCCGGACGTTCTTCAGGCGGGATATCTCTCATGGATTTCATAATGGCTGTCAGTTCGCCTTTTTTACCTAAAAAGGAAACACGGATATCATTCAGTGCATCCATACCACCGGCAGCTTTGATCTGGGCGATGGCTTCATTTCTAATTTTTTGCAGTCTGTCCTTCATTGTACGACTCGTATGAAAAAATCATACGCTCCTTTCTTTGACTAATCTTATTTTGACTGTGGATGTGGTTTGCAGGCAGGTATGTATTCGCGCGCAAAAGTGCATAAAAAAAGCCCCTTTATGAAAAAATAAAGGGACGAATTCATTCCGCGGTACCACCCTGCTTCCCCGTTCAAATCGAAGTTATTCAAAAATGACATATAACGGGGCACTTGGAGATGCTTAACGGGCATCGGCGATATCTCCTACTTGGTATATGGTTCAGAGATACAGCTCCTGTGGGAAATTCAGTCATCATCAGAACTTGAGGCAGCTTTCAGCCAATGGCTTCCTCTCTCTGTAAGGAAATGATAACCTGATACAGATATGCATATACTATACATGATCTGCAGCACATTCACAGCTTTTGTTCATGTTTTATTTTAACATATTCAAAAAGCTTGTCAATAGGTCATCTTCACAGTTGTTAATTTTTGTAATCTATGATAAGATGAAGCCATGTGACGTTTTAACGAGGGGGGAATCTATGCATTCAATTTTGCGTTGGGTCAAGGGATTTTTGAAGAAAAATACAGAAGATCATCTGGGAGCTTATGCTTCACAGGCGGCCTTTTTTATTGTGCTCTCTGCATTTCCATTCTGTATTTTTTTGCTGACTCTTCTGCGGTATTCACCGTTGACCTATGAAGATCTGTTGAATATTCTCCAGATGTTATCGCCGAAGATGGCCAATGATGTCATTCGCTTGGTTATGAAGGAAGTTTATGAGCAGTCTACGATTGCGATTACATCGTTTACGATCATCTTTGTTCTCTGGTCGGCAGGACGAGGGATTTTGTCCATTACCAGGGGAATTAACGAGATTTATCATATCAATGAAACACGAAATTATTTTTATATCCGTTTCATTTCAGCAGTTTATACATTGTGGCTGGCTGTAGCATTAATCGTGACCCTCGGTCTTCTGGTATTTGGCAATGTTTTTTATCGCAAGGTGATTAAACTTCTGCCGGTGCTGCATGAGTTTGCTGCCTTTGTCATCAGTATCCGTATGTTGATCATTTTCGGACTGCTGACGATGTTTTTCATCTTTGTTTACAAGGTGCTGCCGAATAAGAAGACACCGCTGCTGTATGTGCTGCCGGGAGCAATATCCTGCTCCATCGGATGGATGATCACTTCCAGCATTTTTGCTATTTATTTCAATTATTCCCATAGTTTTATCTATATGTACGGCAGTCTGGCGGGCATCATGATGATCATGCTCTGGCTGTACACCTGTATGTATCAGCTTTTCCTGGGGGCAGAACTCAACAATCTGCTGCATCCCGAATCTATTTCAGGGGACACAGCAGAAGACATTTTTAAATATTAGGGCATTCATCGGAACCCATCTGCAGGTTCCTTTGATGCTTCATTCGAGGGTATTGACATTTTCTATGTTGATACCCTCGAAAAAGTATGTCAGAATTTCTCTATATTCATATCCCTTTTCTGCCAGTGTGTCGGCACCATTCTGGCTTAGACCGGCTCCGTGGCCGAAGCCACCGCCATAAATTTTATAGCCGGTGATTTGTTCTCCATCATTGATTTCTTCAAGAAAAAAATATCCGCTTGGCAGCAGAGACATGCCGTTTCTGGTACTTTTGTCCTGTAGAATAACGGCTGTATCCGAGGACGGGACAAGCAGACATCGGATATTGTATTCACCGCTGACAGTCAATTCCTGATTTCTGCCGGTCAGTTTTATTTTCTGCAGCACCCCGCTTTCGGCTCGTTTGACAATTTTGATCTGCGAAATGTCATCCGGGTCAATGGTGCCGTCTGAAGACAAAACCGTGAAACGTTTGGGGTCTGCGGACATTCTCTTTGCAAAGGATTCGGCAATATTTGACCGGATGTGTGCCATAGAAAGCTCCGTTTGCCATCGAAACCAGGGATCAGATGATTCAAGATAAGTATTTTCTGCCGGTTGTAAGATAAAGTTTCTGAAAGCTTCTTCTGAGGAAAGTGCAGGTATTCCCGGAGGCTCTGTTTCCAGACGTTCTGTCATATGGGTATCCTGTGAGGCTGTATCCGGATAACCCCATATATCATCACTGCTTGAGAGACTCCCGCATGAAGAGGAAAAATATTTGGCGGTTACGATCTTCTGCCGGCTGGATAGAACTTCGCTGGCAGTGGCATCAACAGCCAGATCTGTCTGAGTATCTGTTCCCTGATTCATATAGACCTGGCAGGATGTGCTGTCATTCAGGTCAGCAAAATCATATTTAGGGTTTTTCACAGCAGACAGAGCATAACTTCGTGCACAGACAGCCTGTGCCTTTAATGCTTCTAAATGATAGGAAGCCGGCATTTCGGAAGGTACGACACCTTTTAAATAGGTTTCTGTCGGAAGAATATTGATCAGAAAGAGTGCGTCTTTTGAACGCATAATCTGCAGCCGGCCACTGTAGGAAGGATTGCCGCAGCTTCTGTTAATGCTGAGAATGGTCATGCGGTGATGATTTTCAGGAACAGCTTCAGCTGTTTCGCCATCCTCCGAAAAATCATCTATATTCAGTTCGACAACTTCATCCGCCGGATATTGAATGACCTTGTTATGAAAAGTCAGTTGCCATGCAGCATCAGAAGTCAGCCGAAGGTTTTTATGTGCCTCGGATGAGAAGTCATCATTCATAATACAGACCCGGATGTCAGGAGCAGATGCTGCAGGAAGGAGGTCATTCTGAGAAAATGATTCGGATGGGGCTTCTGCGGCCTTTGTGTTGTCCGTATCAACAGACGTAGAAGCTGTGATGATTTCTGCCTGCTGAGGATCGGCAGGAACGGCCATTAACAGCTGATCCTGATAAATATAGGCAGTAACGGTCTGATCAAGATATTTTTCGAGAGCAAGTCCTTCACAGCTGTATATGCCGCTGTCAGTTTTTACCTGCCATCTGTCCAATGTATCAGATGCAGATGGAACAGCCAGAATCTTTTGTTCCTTTTTTATTATTTTTATATCTATGTCCTGTTCTGCGAGTAACCTGTCAAAAAATTGCAGCCATTTTTCAAGCGGTATAGGCTTCCGTTTCTGAAATACAGGAATTGAAAGCGAAATGTCAAAAAAATCAGCAATATTTGAGGCCTCCTTCCATGTCAGGTAATCAATAGGATGAAATAGATCACCGTCTTTTTTCATGATGCCCTCTGCCAGAACTGTCGTGATTTCATCGGCATACCATAAAGTGCTGTCAACATCAATAAGCGGTTCGACACTCTTTGCCCTGTCCTTATTCATGTCACATACGGTCCATGCCAGCATGCGTGCCGTTTGGGCACGTGTAATACCTTCTGTAAAAGATTGTCTGTGACTCTGTCGGTAAAATAAAAAAAGAGTCATCGCTGCCAGAAGCAGGATGACCGGTTGGATTCTTTTCATACGGGTCTCCTGTCCTTGATTGCGGTATCAAACACTATTAATCTATGTTCAGGAAGACCGGATTATGATAAATATTTGAAAATACTAGGGTAAAAAGGTCAGAAAGCCGATGCATATCGATAACGCTATTCCCCGGAAAATGCGAAAAAAAAGAAACCTCCAAAGTGCCGATGTCCGCATTTTTGACTCCTAGCCTTAAGCCAGGTGGGTAACCTGGTCCACTTTTCTGTCTTCCGCTGCCATTGCGGGCGGCCTGACATATTGTGGAACACGCAGTTTCCCAGTCAAAAAAATGTAGGTTCAAAATTGCGAACTGTCGCACACCCCAGATAAGTTTCTTCATGAGTGTATTATACATGATTCATTTCGTTATTTCAAGAGGAAATTCAAGTCAAAGCCTATTGTCAAATAAAAGGGGTTGACGTTATAATAAAGACGGTAAGAAAAGAGGTAATGGATTTATGTTGAAAAAATTTGTACGAACAATGGCTTATATCGGCGGCATCGTGACAGGATTTTATTTATTTGCAAGTGCGCCCGGTATTCATAAAAAGAAGAAATGGCAACATCTTACCGGATGGGATTATGCGCATCGCGGTTTATATGACAATGAGCACGGCATCCCGGAGAATTCCATGGCGGCATTTCGTCGGGCAGTGGATAAAGGCTATGGCATTGAACTGGATGTTCATTTGACGGCGGATAACCAGCTGGTAGTCTTTCATGATGATACATTAACAAGGATGTGCGGAATGAATAAAAAGATTTCGAGCTTTTTATATTCGGATCTGATGCAGCTGCGTCTTCTTGGTACTGAGGAAGGTATTCCGCTTTTCAAAGATGTTCTTGAGTTGATAGATGGCAAAGTGCCGTTGATTATTGAATTGAAGGTAGACGGAAGCAATCAGAACCTGCTTTGCCCGCTGGTCTGGCAGCTGTTGTCCAGGTATAAGGGGGACTACTGTATAGAGTCCTTCCATCCTTTTGTCCTCCAGTGGTTTAAACGTCATGAGCCGCAGGTGGTACGCGGCCAGTTATCCTGCAATTTCTTCAAGGAAAATCCTCATTGTGATATCGTGCTTTTCTTAATGTCGAATCTGATGACGAATTTTTTTACACATCCGGACTTTATTGCCTATAAATATCTTGATCTTGACAATCCGGCGGTTATCTATAACCGGAAGCTGTTCCACATTATGACGGTTGTCTGGACGATACCAGGCAAACCAACCTATGATCGGTTCAAGAACAAAGTTGATGTCATGATATTTGAGGGCTTCGAACCCTAAAGAGTCGATTGAATTTCAGAAGGGGCTTCAGAAATGAATAAGAGCTTCGCATCCTGTTAATGCGAAGCTCTATTTGTTTACTGGATACCCAGGAATTTTTTGACTGTGGCTTCCATTTCGGTCTTATCGCATACGGTTGTATGGCGAACAGGTGCTGTACGAATCTCTGTAACAGCTGCAGGTTCAGCAACATTGGAAACGGCTGTAAGCTGATCAACCAATTCAAATTCAGAATACTGGCTGACATCACCTTTGATAGCTGTCATGACGCTGCGGGCAAACTTAAATGGACTTGCAGTGGAAGCAATAACGGTTGGTGTTGTATCATGGGTCTCAGTCACGTACTTCTTGTATACAGAAGCAGCTACTGCAGTATGGGTATCGATGACATAACCTGTTTTGGCATACAGATCATGGATGACCTTTGCTGTCTCCTCTTCTGTTGCATAATTACCATAGAAATCTTTGAGATTCTCACGCATTGCAGGTGTGATACTATAAACACCGGTTTCTGATAAGGACTTCATCAGCTGATTATCTTTGGCAGCATCCTGACCGGCAATCTGATAGATCAGACGTTCAAGGTTGCTTGAAATAAGAATATCCATGGATGGAGAGGTTGTAACGTGGAATTCTCTGTTGCGGTCATAAGTACCTGTGGCAAAGAAGTCATAAAGAACTTTGTTGGTATTGGATGCGCAAATCAGTTTGGCAATCGGAACTCCCATATTCTTTGCATAGTAAGCGGCAAGAATATTGCCGAAGTTGCCTGTTGGGACATCAACATTGATCGGATCGCCGTTTTTGATCTCGCCATTATGTACCAGTGCCGCATAGGCATAAACATAATAAACAATCTGCGGAACAAGTCTTCCGATGTTGATGGAGTTGGCGGATGAGAACTGATAGCCGGCAGCGTTCAATTCCCTGTTCAGTGTTTCACAGCCAAACATCTTCTTCACACCTGTCTGAGCATCATCAAAATTGCCGTGAATACCGACAACAAATGTATTATCACCCTTCTGTGTCACCATCTGTTTCTCCTGAACAGGGCTGACACCATCCTTTGGATAGAATACGATAATCTTTGTGCCGGGAACATCTGCAAAACCTGTCAGTGCGGCTTTGCCTGTATCACCGGATGTTGCTGTCAGAATAACAATTTCGTTCTTGACATTGTTCTTGCGTGCAGCAGTTGTCATCAGATAAGGAAGAATGGATAATGCCATATCTTTGAAAGCGATGGTCTTTCCATGGAAAAGTTCAAGATAATAGGCGTCGTCAGCCTTGACTAACGGTGCGATAACTTCTGTATCGAACTTCTGATCATATGCACTGTTGATGCAGTGTTTCAATTCTTCTTCTGTGAAATCAGTAAGGAAAAGCTTCATGACTTCATAAGCCACTTCCTGGTAACTCATATCTGCTAATCGATCAATGGATACGTCCAATTTCGGAAAAGATGTCGGAACAAAAAGACCGCCGTCTTCGGCAAGTCCCTTTAAAATTGCATAGGATGCAGTTACAGTTTTATCAGCACTTCGGGTGCTTTTATATAATAATTCCATATTTCCTCCTTTTGCCCGCTTACAAATGTCTTCTTTGGGCACACATTCAGTCTCTTTTGCGAATTATAACATATCCATATTCCGGTGACAATATGAAAAATGTATTTTTGGCGGTGCCGATCCACTTTTTTGCGATAATGTGGTATACTGATGACGGAAGGAGGTGCCTCTGATGCATCAATTTTATTCATTATGCTCACAGATCATCGGCGGAATTGTTGTATGTCTGCTGATTATTTCTTTTTCTGTGACATTGACGTTGAATTTCAGACCGCTTTATTATGCAGATATACAGAATCTGCACATAACGGAATTATCAGGCAGGGAAGAAAAAGACATCCGCAGCAATTACGATGCGCTGATTGATTATAACAGTCTGTTCAATCACCAGCCGCTGAAGTTTCCAACCTGTGCAATGTCCGAATCAGGCAGAATTCATTTTGAGGAAGTTAAGAAAATATTTGATTTCTTTGGGTGGCTTTTTGTAGGAACTTTGCTGTTGACGGCTGCTGCAGCTTTCTATTTTATCAAAAAGCATGCGTGGCTCTGGCTTCGTATTGCAGGAATACTCTGTATTGCTCTGCCGGCTTTTCTAGGTTTCATGGTTGCTGTCAATTGGGATTATGTCTTTGTTACTTTTCATCAGCTTGTTTTTAATAATGATTATTGGTTATTTGACTCTTCCACGGATCCGATTATTGATATTTTGCCGGATGGATATTTTATGCATTGTGCCATCATGATTTTTGCTCTTGTCTTTGTCGGCAGCTTTTTATGTTTTATATTTTCTCATTTATTAAAACGACGTTCCGGTTGAATTTCAGGAAGTATATATGGTATAATAAGAGTACCAAGAAGGAAGGTATCTACTACTTAGAGGGGATAGGTGAAACATATGAGTGATAAGAAGGTTATTATTACATTAGGACGTGAATGCGGCAGCGGCGGTCATGAAATCGGTGAGAAGCTGTCGAAGAAGCTTGGTATTGCATTCTACGACAAGAATCTGATTGAGCTGGCAGCGAAACACAGTGGTTTGGATCTGAATGTATTAGGAGCAACGGATGAGAAGGCACCGAGTCCTTTTATTTCACCATATGCACCGACGATTGCGGATCAGCTGTACAGGGCGCAGAGCGATGTGATTCGTGATCTTTCAGAGAAGGAATCCTTTGTTATTGTTGGACGCTGTTCCAACAGTGTACTGGAAGATAGAGAAGATGTCCTGAATGTTTTTGTTTATGCACCGCTGAGAAACCGTGTCCATCGTGTCATGGAAAGGCATTTAATCGATTCTGAAGATAAGGCCCGCAAGGAAGTGTTGCGGACAGATAAGATCCGTCGTACATATTATCAGTACTATTCAGAATACCGTTGGGGCGAACACGAGAGCTATGATCTTATGATCGACAGTTCTGTATTTGGCATTGATGGTAGCGTTGATGTGATTGTGGATGCGATCAATAGAAAGTTCAGATAGACATTCTGAAGGAAATTCCGTCGAAGTGAATAAGTTTATATGACAAAGAGGCTGCTTTTGGCAGCCCCTTTTTAGGTTTTAGTTCCTTGGATAATAAAGTAAAGTGCATGATTAATAGATGCGGAATATCAGTCTGATGGTCATTAGTACAAAGCAGACAATCGCAACAATCAGTGCAGTCAGTCTGCGCAGATGTTTTCCTTTGAACAGCTCTGAACCTGAAATGTCAATCTTTTTGTTGGATACCAGATTGATAATATGCTCAATATTCAGCAGCAAGATAACGACAATACATATAAGGGAAGCAATCCACAATGCAAAAATAAGAATGCCCTCCAGATTGTTTTTTTCTGCTGTAGATTTGACAGATAACACTTTATTAAATGTACTGCAGGTAAGCGTTGGTCCGTCAGCTGCGGCATCTTCAAAGGTATTGTTCTCGGTAAAGGCAGCTTTGAATCCTTTTGAATAACTTAACTTGTAGTGAATACCATTTTTGATCTGGGATCCCTTGAGAAATCCGGACAGATTCAGCGTATCCTCATAGGTACAGTGGATATTCCATGGATTCTTATGCTTCTCGGTACCGCCGGTAAACAGAGAATTTGTCAGTTCACCACTGTTGCTCTTATTATCGTCAGATATATCAGATTCCCCGAGAACAGCCCGGGTCATTTTGGTCAGTTCATCCGCCGATTCTGCTGAAAGGACAATACTGTAGTTCGTATTGCTCAGTACATTTTCTGTATTGACAGTCATCTGATCCGGCCATTGCTCCGCTGCTGTATTTAAGCGGTCTTCAATACTGCTGCCGATCAGATTGACGGCATCGGATGAAAGGTGAAATTCAAAGGTACGCTGGATGTTCGTATCGCTGTGGATGTCAGTTGTAATATCTACTTCATCAATATCGACGGCAAATCCCAGTACGGTTGTCACCTCATCTGCGGATGCGACTGTCATGGTTATTTCACAGGTATCGCTGCTGTAGGTGGATGATTCATCTTTCAGATAACCATAGGTGCTGCTGCAGCTTTCAACAGTGTATTCCGGAGATACATCCAGAATATAGGACATGGTTGTCTCATCATCTGTAAAATCCAGAAAATAACTGCCGTCATAATACTGTTTGATGGATTTCTTGGCAGAAAGGGATTCGGTATCTCCTTCTGTGGACACTTCAAAGACGGTATTATTGGTGTGCAGCGCTTTATTGACATTGGTAATGTAATCCTGAAGGGTGGCGGATTCAAAGGAGATCGTGTAAGTTCTGGAACTGTCACCATTCTGATAGGTCATGGAAGCATTGTCTGGTACAAGGCCATCCATCAATGTCTTTAATTGGGTTCCGAGGGCGGCAACGACTTTGTTGCTGACGACATAGGTAATTCTGGCATCAATGGACTGATCATCTGACAACTGAGCGGCAACGGAAACATTGTCAAAGGCATTGGACTTGATGGTAGAGATCTTGATATAGTCCTGCATTTCCATTGTTTCTCCGTTGAAAACAACTTCTGTTTTGCCGAGCTGGAAAATATCCTGGATGTTTTTGCCTTCCATAGCAGGGTATTCCTTGCTGATGGCATTCGCCAGCCAGTAAAACAGATCCATAGATGTGAAATTCTCTTCTATTGTATAGCCGTTTTTCAAAATAGAATGCGAATAATCAAAGTTGATGACAGGGGTGATGGCTGAATCTGTTGTGTTGCCGTTGCAGATGGTTTCGATCTTCTTCTGATATTCATTCCTTGAAGCAAAGTCGATGATCATCTGAATCCGAACGCCGCCGTCTTCATTCTCGGTGGCTGTACAGTACATATCACCCGGTGTATACTGATTGATCATGTCTTCAAGCGCTGTCAGACTGCCGCCGAAGGCATACTTGTATGCGGCGGCGGGAATATCTGCTGTCATCTCACGGCTGCCGTTGAAGGTCGTATCCACAGTCAGTGTTGTGTTGATATCAATGTGACTGAGTTTTCCTGAACAGCCTGCCAGCATCAGTACAAGTAATGCACTGATGATAAAAAGAAATCGTTTCACTATTTTCACAGTTTCTATCACTCCTCTTCCACTGTGCAGGGGCCCGGTTACATTTTGCCAGCAAGGACAGATTTGTTGTGGATCAGATAATCCATCAATGAGATCACGGTCAGTGCCAGCGACAGATAAATCATGATCTGCTCGATCATATGAACGGCTGCTCCGCCAAAATTCGGGATCATGAAAATGATCGTGATCATTGTGACGGCCGTTTTATATTTGCCCCATATACCGGCTGCAATGACTGTACCGTCTTCAGCAGCAACAAGACGGAAGCCGCTGATAATAAATTCTCTGGCAATGATAATAAGAACAACCCATGTCGGCATACGATGCATATCCACAAAACAGATCAGTGCGGAGCAGACAAGCAGTTTATCTGCCAAGGGATCCATAAACTTGCCGAAATTGGTGATCAGATTATACTTTCGGGCTATCTTGCCGTCAAGCATATCCGTCAGGCTGGCAACGATAAATATAATCAAGGCAATATAAGGTGAAAATGAACCAATCCAGTCTGCACCAAGCAGAAAGAATACAAAGAAAGGAACAAGGATAACTCTTAAAACAGTCAGTTTATTCGGTAAATTCATAAATCACATCTCCTACCAGATCGTAATCCTGTGCATCTGTTATCTTAACTTTGACAATATCGCCGGAGATCATATCTTCTTCAGCATGAACAAAAACGTAACCATCCACATCAGGTGCATCTCTGTAAGTACGTCCGATATAGACATCCTCCTCCGGCAGACGTCCTTCGATCAGGACATCCACTGTCTTTCCGACCATTTCTTCGGATTTATCAAAGGCAATGGCCTGCTGAGCCATCATCAATGCATCACGGCGTGTCTCTTTGACAGCTTCATCAATTTGATCCGGCATCTGAGCGGCCGGTGTCCCTTCTTCTTCTGAATAAGTAAATACACCGAGGCGATCAAAACGCATATCTTTGACGAACTGCAGCACTTCCTGATGATCTGCTTCTGTTTCGCCTGGGAAACCGGCGATCAGCGTTGTTCGGAGGGCAATATCAGGGATTTCTTCTCTTAATCGTCCGATAATGCTTCTGAGTTCAGCCTGTGTTGTCCGTCTTCCCATCCTCTTTAAGACAGCATCACTGCCATGCTGGATCGGAAGATCAAGATAATGACAGATCTTCGGTTCTTCTTTGATGACCTGAATGAGTTCTTCATTAATCTCTTCAGGATAACAGTAGAGGACACGGATCCAGGAAAGACCTTCAATACGGCAGAGCCTTTTGAGGAGTTCCGGGAGCATTTTCTGTCCGTTGTAAAGATCTGTGCCGTAAACGGTTGTCTCCTGGGCAACGATATTCAGCTCCTTAACACCTTGGGCAGCCAGTGATTCGGCCTGTTTGATCAAATAATCCATAGAATGACTGCGGTAGGAACCACGAAGCTTTGGGATAATACAGTAAGTACAGTGCTTGTCACAGCCTTCGGCAATCTTCAGGTAACTGCTGTATCCGCCGGTTGTCATGATACGCTGAACATCCACTTCCGGCATGGCTTGAAGATCATCAAACTGTTTGACTTTCTGACCTTCTAAGACTTCAGCAACAACTTCTGCGATATGCTGGTAGCTGGTTGTACCAATTACAGCATCTACTTCTTCAATCTCTGTCATGATCTCGTCTTTATAGCGTTCTGCCATGCATCCGGTGACAATCAGTGCCTTACATCTGCAGCTGTGTTTCATTTCAGCCATTTCAAGGATGGTCTGGATACTCTCCTCCTTGGCGTCATGGATGAAGCTGCATGTATTGACAACGATGATGTCTGCTTCTATTTCATCGTCCACCAGTGTAAAGCCGTGCGCCCGAAGAATGCCAAGCATGACTTCGGAATCCACAAGGTTTTTATCACAGCCCAGGGAAACAAAAAAGATTGTCAGGTTATTGGAATTTGTATTACTCATAAATATTATCTCTCCGTTTTCTGGAGGCGTACAGCCTCTACACAATTATACATCAGCATGGCGATGGTCATTGGTCCCACACCGCCCGGTACCGGTGTAATAGCGCTGACAAGATCCATGACATCATCACGGTCTACATCACCGCAGAGTTTATTCTGTTCATTCCGGTGAATACCTACGTCAATAACAACCGCACCTTCTTTAATATAATCGCGGTTGAAGAATTTCGGCTTGCCGATAGCAGCAACAAGAATATCTGCACGTTTGCAGACTTCCTTTAAGTCCTTTGTGTGGGAATGACAGATGGTTACTGTCGCATTTTCACGAAGGAGAAGAATGGCCATCGGTTTACCGACGATATTGCTTCTGCCCACAACAACACATTCTTTGCCGTCGATATCGATATTGCTGCGTTTAAGAAGCTGAATAATGCCGGCCGGTGTACAGGAGACAAAACCGTCTTCACCTGTGACAAGGGCACCTACATTGCGTGGATGGAAGCCGTCGACATCCTTTAACGGGTGAATAGCCTCGATAATGTGTTTCTCGTTGATATGAGCCGGTACAGGCAGTTGAACAAGGATACCATTGACATCCTTTCTGTTGTTGAGCTCATCGATCAATGTCAATAATTCCATTTCTGTTGTACTCTCAGGCAATTCGTATGCCAGGGAGCGGATACCGATATAAGCACAGGCTTTCTTCTTGTTGCCGACATAGACAGAGGAAGCAGGATCGTTTCCAACCTGGATCACTGCCAATGTCACTTCTGTGCCTTTTTTCTTCATTTCTGCGATTTCGGTTTTTAATTCATCTTTTATCTGGGAGGAGATTTTCTTCCCGTCAATCAAAAAAGCCATTTTACCAAACCTCCAGAGTATTTATTTTAAAAGGGGATACCTGTTTTTCAGGTATCCCCTTTACTATATCACATAAAAAATTACTATACAAGCTGTCAACTTTCTTAAATTTGTTCCTGTGCGGTTGTATATCTGCTTAGAATAAGCCTGTGATAACACCGTCTGTGGTGACATCAATACCCTCAGCAGCCGGTTTTTTCGGTAAGCCAGGCATTGTCATAATAGCGCCTGTAATGGCAACGACAAATCCTGCACCTGCAGATACATAAACTTCACGGATATTGACATTGAAGTTTTCAGGTCTTCCCAGAAGCTTAGGATCATCGGATAATGAATACTGATTCTTCGCCATGCAGACAGGCACATCGCCAAATCCCATTTCTGTAATTTTCTTCAGTGCTTTTTCTGCAGCAGGTGCATAAGTAACGGTTGCTGCACCGTAAATCTCTTTGGCAACTGTTTCGATCTTCTCTTTCAGAGACAGGCTGTTCTCATAAAGTACTTCAAAATGACTCTCCTTATGCTCAAGGGTATCGAGTACCTTCTCAGCCAATGCGATGCCGCCCTTGCCGCCTTTCTCCCAGACTTCGGAAAGTGCAAATTCACAGCCTCTTTCTTCACAGAAGTTCTTGACGAAATGAATCTCCTCTTCAGAATCTGTGATGAAAGCGTTCAATGTAACGACAATCGGAACGCCGTATTTCTGAAGGTTCTCAATATGCTTCTCAAGGTTGACAATACCTTTCTTCAGTGCTTCAAGATTTGGTACGGATGTCTCTGTCTTCGGAACGCCGCCGTTGTATTTCAAGGCACGAACTGTAGCAACCAGGACAACAGCATCCGGTTTCAGACCAGCCATACGACCTTTGATCGCGAAGAATTTCTCAGCACCGCGATCAGCACCAAAACCGGCTCCTGTTACAACGCTATCTGCCATCCTAAGGGCAAGCTTCGTTGCCAGCCAAC